>Ga0073934_10009707_pt1 | contig 12212 bp, 7 predicted proteins | sample LarsenN4metaG_FD_76834 | JGI IMG/M metagenome (GOLD analysis project Ga0073934, IMG submission 76834) | Hot spring sediment bacterial and archeal communities from British Columbia, Canada, to study Microbial Dark Matter (Phase II) - Larsen... ... | reverse complement strand
GGTCGAACCCCGCCACCATCAGGATCTGCTTGTAGAGCTGCGGCGACTGCGGCAGCGCGTAGAACGAACCCGGATGCACGCGGCTGGGCACCAGGTAGTCGCGCGCCCCCTCCGGCGTGCTGCGGCCGAGCATTGGCGTTTCGATTTCCAGGAAGCCCAGCTCATCGAAGTAATCGCGGACGACTTTCGCGAGCTTGTGCCGCAGAATGATCGCCTTCTGCAAATCGGGGCGGCGGAGATCGAGGAAGCGATGCTTGAGCCGCAGTTCTTCGTTCGGGAGCGCGGTGGTGTCTGGCTCGAACGGCGGCGTCTTGCTCTTGTTGAGCAGCTTGAGATCGCGCGCGAGGACTTCAATTTCCCCGGTGATGAGTTTTGGGTTCGTTTGCCCTTCCGGTCGGGGCTCCACTTCGCCGGTGACCTGGATGACGTCTTCGTACCGCAGGCCGCGGGCAATCTGCTGGATCTCGCTTCCTTCGGCGAGGTCGAACTTCACCTGCGTGCGGCCGTAGCGGTCGCGGAGATCGATGAAGACAATGCCGGCGTGGTCGCGATACTTGTCCACCCAGCCGCAGAGGGTGACGGTCTGGCCGTTGTTCGCCAGCCGCAATTCGCCGCACGTATGAGACCGAAGCACGGGCAATCCTTCTTGCTCCCCTCTCCCACTGCCTGCAGTGGGAGAGGGGCCGGAGGTGAGGGTGTTTTTTCACCGCACGAGAAACAGACTCCATTCCGGCAGACGCGCCGCGGGAAGGGTGAGTTCGCCGGCGGTCGACCGTCCGCGAGAGAAACGAAGATTATAGACGGGGCCGGCACTCCGCAGAAGCCCAGCGGCCGTTTTGACTTTTGCAAGAGCATCCGATATTCTCGCTCGTTTGCAACGTCCCTTGGACAGGTAGCTCAGTTGGTAGAGCACAGGACTGAAAATCCTGGTGTCGCCGGTTCGATCCCGGCCCTGTCCACTCTGCTCTTGGGTGCGAATTCGCAATCGGCCCCGCAAGTAAGTCTTTGGGGGTTGCCTGTATCGCGGGCGCGGGGGCACTGTCCCGACGGCGGCTTCACCCGCCTGTGCCACGTGGATTTCTCAGCGCGGTTTGTCGTCGAGTGAGGTTCTGCAGGTGAAACACTGGGAGTAATGCGGTGTCTACCTTGCATAGCCATGTCGCCAGAGGCGCCTTCATGAACTTACGTCATCTGCTGCTCTTGGCTGCGTGCATCCAGGTTATGAGTGCGCCAGCGTTTGGGCAGGCGCGGCCCGTGCGGGCTACAGCGGGGACACCGAAGGCCAGCACCATGCTGCCCTTCGAGGATTTCCGCTTCCAAGGCAACATCGGCCGAACCATCAATGACAGCGATCCACCCGAGTTCCCGCAGCCGGTGCGGCCGCCCAAGGGTGCGCCGAATATCGTCTACATCCTGATTGACGATGCCGGCTACGGGCAGTTCGGAACCTTTGGCGGGGCGATTCCAACGCCGGCGCTGGACCGCGTAGCGGCCGATGGCTTGCGCTACACGCGATTCCACACCACGGCACTCTGCTCGCCCACGCGGGCAGCATTGCTGACCGGCCGCAACCACCACGTTGCCGGCACCGGCGTCATCACCGAGGCGGCCACGGGTTACGACGGCTACACGGGCATCATTGCCAAGAACGTCGGCACCATCGCCGAGGTGCTCCGCCAGTACGGCTATGCCACATCCTGGTTCGGCAAGAACCATAACACCCCCGACTGGGAAACCAGCCAGGTCGGGCCGTTCGATCGCTGGCCGAGCGGCCTCGGCTTCGACTACTTCTACGGCTTCATGGGCGGCGACATGGACCAGTGGCAGCCGACCCTCTACGAAAACCACAATCTGGTGCCGCGCTCCAGCGATCCGAACTACATTCTCACCACCGATCTGGTGGATCGCGCGATTGCCTGGCTGCGCCGGACGCGGTCGATCGACGCGGAAAAGCCGTTCTTTCTCTACATGTCTACCGGGGCCACCCATGCGCCGCACCACGTGCATCCGGAGTTCGTGGCGAAGTTCAAGGGGCAGTTCGACGCCGGCTGGGATGCGTATCGCGAGCAGACGTTTGCGCGGCAGAAAAAGCTCGGCGTGGTGCCGGCGAACGCGCAGCTCACGAAGCGACCGGCGGAGCTGCCGGCGTGGGACTCGCTGTCGGCGGGCCAGAAGCGGCTGTTCGCGCGGATGATGGAAGTGTTCGCCGGGTTCACGGCGGAGACCGACTTCGAAATGGGGCGGCTGCTGGAGGCGGTCCGGGCATTACCCGACGCCGACAACACGCTCATTTTCTACGAAGTGGGCGACAACGGCGCTTCGGCGGAGGGGGGCCTGGTCGGCCTGCTCAACGAGAACTCGTTCTTCAACGGCGTGCCCGAGACGTTGGAGGATAACCTCAAGCACATCGACGAGATCGGCGGGCCCAAGCATTTCAATCACTTCCCGGCCGGCTGGGCGTGGGCGATGAATACGCCGTTCCAGTGGATGAAGCAGATTGCGTCCCACCTGGGGGGAGTGCGGAACCCGCTGGCGGTATCGTGGCCGGCGCGAATCAAGGACAAGGGTGGCGTGCGGGATCAGTTCCATCACGTGATCGACGTCGCGCCCACGATTTACGAGGCCGTCGGGATCCCCTTCCCCGACGTGTTGAACGGCGTGCCCCAGAAGCCGCTCGACGGCGTCTCGATGGTCTACACCTTCGACAACGCCCAGGCCCCGGGACGGCGACGCAGCCAGTATTTCGAGATGTTCATCAACCGCGGCATGTACCACGACGGCTGGTGGGCGGCGTCGCGAACAAACATTCCCTGGGAGACCGATGCAAAACCGGTTGACCCGGATACGGCAACGTGGGAGCTGTATCATCTCGCTGAAGATTTCAGCCAAGCCAACGATCTGGCTGCGAAGAACCCGGCCAAGCTGCGCGAGCTGCAGGACCTGTGGTGGGCCGAAGCCGCTCGAAACAGCGTGCTGCCGCTGGACGGCCGCAAGATCGAGCGGCTGAGTGGCGAACTGCAGGGGCGGCCGTCGCTCACCGGCCAGCGGAAGTCGTTCACCTATTATCCCGGCGTGCTCGCACTGCCGGCCGGTAGCGCACCGAACCTGCTGAACAAGTCGTTCACAATCACGGCAGACATCACCGTCGCCAAGGCGAACAGCGACGGCGCCGTGTTCACGCTGGGCGGCTCGGACGGCGGCTACGGCCTGTACATTCGCGATGGTCGGCCGGTGTTCGTCGGCAATTTCCTCAATCGTTCGCTGACCCGCGTGACCTCCGACAAACTGCTGCCAGCCGGTCCAGCGAAGCTGCGCGCGGAATTTGCCTACGATGGCGGCGGGCTTGGCAAAGGCGGCCGAATGTCGCTGTTCGTCAACGGCCAGAAGGTGGGCGATGGCCGCATGGAGCGCACGCAAGCGATCACGCTGGGATTAGGCGGCACCCTCGACATCGGCGCCGACACCGGGTCCGCAGTCGACGAGTCCTACACGCCACCGTTCTCATTCGGCGGGACCATCCGCCAGGTGACCGTGGAGTTGATCGACAAGTGAGTCACCCCTGAATCCGCTGCGATCGGGTCGTCTCCGGATTTGAAGTACATCAGACTACAGTGTGGCCTCGTTACCCCCGTTGCCCGAATTAGTGCGCGGACTGGACCTCTTGCTGACGCAAGTGCCGGCCGGGCGCGTCATCACTTTTGGCGACCTGGCAACGGCACTCGGGGACATGCGGGCCGCGCGCTGGGTCGCCCAAGTGCTGACAGAGACGTCATCGCACCATCTGGCGGCGGCAGCACACCGCGTCGTCCGAAAGACAGGAGAAATTCCCGCCAGCGCTGCCTTCCAGCGAGAACGTCTCATCGCAGAAGGTTGCCCATTTCTCGCGAACGGACGGATCGACCTGGACTCGGCGCGCTGCGACGTTGTGCCTGAATCTCGACCATTGAAAGAGCTCTGCGACTGGCAGCGTCACATGGCCGATGCGGCAACGCTGACTGCCTGGGATGCCGTGCCGGAAACGATAGGCGGCGTCGATCTCTCCTATCTGTCCGACGACGAAGCCGTGGCGGCGTATGTGAGCGTGGCTGTGGGCAAAGGATCGGTGCGCTTCAGCCATGCGGTCCAGCGCCGCGTGCCGTTCCCGTACATTCCCGGCTACCTCACGTTCCGCGAGGCGCCAGTGCTGCTCGACTTGTTGTCGGAAGTTCGCGAGCAAGCGGTGATGGATCCCGTGATTCTCGTCGATGGCAGCGGGCGGTTGCATCCGCGGCGCGCGGGCATTGCCGTGGCGGTCGGATTGTTGGGAGAGGTCGCCACGGTGGGGGTCTCCAAGCACCAACTGTGCGGCCGGATTGTGAAGGAACGGAGCGTGGAGGGCTGCCCCGTAATCGAGGACGCCGGCGAACCCGTGGGGGCGGTTCTCGATGGTGGCTCGAAGCGTCGCACGCTGTTCGTTTCTCCGGGGCACGGCATCGATCTGCCCTCGGCCATCCGCTGTGTGCGGGCGGTGTGGGAACGGCGTCGTCTGCCCCTGCCGACACATCATGCGGACCGGATGAGCCGCGAGCTGGTGCAGAAGCTCAAGTGTGCCAATGTCCCGGTCTCTCAGAAGTGACGGGGACATTTCACGCGCCGAGTTGCCGCCGGAGCGCGGCGAGCTCGTCGATTAGTTCCGACACGCGCTCGCGAAGGCTGCCGAGTTCGTCCTCCAAGCGTTCGACCTGCGCTTCGAGTGCGGCAATCCGCGTGTCGTCCGGCGCCATGCCCGAAGGGGTAGCGCGTTCGATGGCGCGCGGCACGTGCTCGGCTGCGGCTTCGTCGTGAAACGTTGCCATCGGCTCGACGTTCTCGCCTGGCGGATAGAGGGCGTGGTCGACTTCGATGCCGCGGCGTTCGAGCGGTCCGTTGGCGCGAACGAGGTTCTGCGCCATGAGGGATTGCAGTTCGGACCGCAACAGGTCCAGCGTGTCGATGGGCACCATGCGGCTGGCGCGGGTGCGCAGTTCGCCCAACTGCTGCTTCCCGCGGAGCATCAACTCGGTCATGATCGCCAACTGCGGCTCGGTGAGCCTGGTGCGGTGACGCAGGTAATGGCGGTAGCGCTCGGTGCGTCCGCCTTCGGTGTGCAGGACGCCCACGAAGCCGATCTGGGCCAACTCCTGCAGGGTTTGGGCGACCGTTTCGTCATCGTAGTTGGTGACGGGGTCGCGGTTGTTTTTCTGGTTGCAGCCGGTGGTGGTGGCCTTGAGCGTGAGGGGGTATTGCTCGGGCGTGGTGAACGCTTTTTCGAGGAGCACCCCCAGCACGCGGCGCTGCTTGCGCGAAAGAGTCGTGAGCGGGACCTGCTCCATGTCCGGTTCGGCCATCTCGCACTCCACGAGCGCTGCACACCCCAAGTGTGCGGCTCATTGACATTTTCGAGCACACCTCAATTGTTTTAGCCGCACACTGTGGGTGTGCGGCGCTCTGGCGATGGTAGCGAACCGCGGCTGAAGATCAATCGCCGCCTCGCCGATTTGCAGCGCATCGAGTAGAATCGAATTATTCGAGACCGTCGAACGATCGCAGAAGGAGTCCGTGATGCCAGGCCCCGCCGTGGGACAGAAAGAGCTCAACGTTTCTCTGGCGGCCGTGCGCGACGCGGCCCGCATCTGCACGTCGGTGCAGGGCACGATTACGCCGGAAACGCTGGAAAAGAAGGACAAGAGCCCCGTCACGATCGCCGACTTCGGCAGCCAGGCCGTCGTCTGCCGCATCGTGGGCAACGCGTTTCCCTCCGACCCGATCATTGCGGAAGAGGACGCCAGCGAGCTGCGCAACGAAGACAACGCGCCGTTCCTGCACCTGGTGCACGATGAAATCTGTCGGCAGTGCGTGGAAGCGTCAAAGGACGAGGTCTGCCGGTGGATCGACCGCGGCGGCGCGCAGCACTTCTCGCATCGCTTCTGGACGCTGGACCCCATCGACGGCACCAAGGGCTTCCTGCGGAAAGAGCAGTACGCCATTTCGCTGGCGCTCATCGTCGACGGTGAAATCGCGCTCGGCGTGCTGGGCTGCCCCAATCTGCCGCTGGTTCCCGGTCAAACGGAGACCGCCGGCTCGATCTTCTACGCCATCCGCGGTCAGGGGGCGTTTTCCGTGCCGCTGGAAGGCGACGCAGCGCCGATTCCGATTCGCGTGTCGAAGACGAGCAATCCGTCGGCGGCGCGGTTCTGCGAGTCGGTGGAGTCGGGCCACAGCTCACACGGGCATTCGGAGCAGATCGCGCAGCGGCTGGGCATCACCGCGGCGCCGATCCGGCTCGACAGCCAGGCCAAGTACGCCGTGGTCGCGCGCGGCGAGGCAGACATCTATCTCCGTTTGCCCACGCGGGCCGACTACTTCGAGCAGATCTGGGACCACGCCGGCGGCGTGCTGGTGGTGCAGGAAGCCGGCGGCCGGGTGACCGACGTGACCGGCAAGCCGCTGGAGTTCATCCACGGCCGCACGCTGAAGGAAAATCGCGGCGTCGTGGTCTCGAACAGCGCTCTGCACGACGCCGTCTTGGACGCCGTGCGCGCCGTCGGTGTGAAGTAGCCCTTCGTTTAGCCGCGACCCGCAGGGGAGCTCTGGTTGCCACGTGACAACACGTGGAGCGCTCCCCAGCGGGTCGCGGCTAACCGGGTCCGAGGAAACGGGTGTTGCATCACCGCCGGAACAATAGCGGCATCAGTTCGCAGCCGCGGTCCAGCGTGAGGGTCGACTGCGCGGCGGTCCGTTCGTTGTAGCTGGCCTCGCCTCCCCGGGCGATGCCCGCGCCGCACAGCGCGAACGGCACGTAGCCGTGGCTGTGGGTCTTCGTCCGCAAGAAGGTGGGATGGTCCGGGCAGACCAGCAGCCGGTACTCGCCTTGCGAGCGCAGGTAGTGGTGCAGCGGGCCGACGATGTGGCGGTCGATGTTCTCCAGCGCCCGCACCTTTTCCTCGGCATTTCCCTCGTGCGAGGCTTCGTCGGTGGCTTCCACATGGACCACAATGAAATCGATGCCGTCCTGCAGTGCCTGGATGGCGTAACGGCCCTTGGCGGCGTAGTCGGTGTCGAAATAGCCCGTGGCGCCGGGGACGTCGATGATTTGCCAGCCCAGCAGCCGGCCCAGTCCGCGGAGCAGATCGACGGCGGTGATGACGGCACCCTGGCAGCCAAAACGATCGGCGAACGGGGTGAACGCCGGGCGCTGGCCGAGCCCCCACAGCCACGTTTGCGTCGCCGCCAACCCACCGTGGCGCGCCCGCTCCTGGTTTGGCTCGCAGGCGGCGCATACCGCACGGCTGCGGTCCATGAGCTCTAACAGGGCGTTCGAGCCGGGACCGGTCGGCAGGTGCTGGGCGATCGGCTGGTCGGTAATGTCGTGCGGCGGAGTGGAGCGCGTGTCGCGGGTGAACGGCGGCTGGTCGTCCCGCGCGCGGTAGATCAGCAGGTTGCGGTAGCTCACGCCGGGGTAGTACTTCCAATGCGGGTTGCCGCACTGGTCGCGCTGCAGCGCTTCGAGGACGGATCGGCCGACGTCGTTGGGGATCTGCCCGGCGGTGAAGCTGGTCATCACCCCGTTGGTGATCGTTACCAGGTTGCAGCGAATCGCCCAATCGCTGGGGCCCAGCTCGATCCCCTGCGCGGCGGCTTCAATGGGCGCCCGCCCGGTGTGAAACACGAGCGGGTCGTAGCCGAACAGACTCATGGTGCCGACGTCGCTGCCGGACGGCATCGACGAAGGGACGTGGTCGGCCCGGCCGACGATGCCGCACTGTGCCACCTCGTCCATGTGGGGCACGTGCGCAGCCTCGAGGGGCGTCATGCCGTCGAGCGACGGCTGCGGCTCGTCGGCACAGCCGTCGGGAATCACCAGCGCGAACTTCATGCGGAACCCTTGGACCTGTCATCGTCAACGATCCATTATGCCACGATTCGCCACACGTTCGCGAGACCGTCGGCAATCGCTGCCGGTAGATTGGCCGGTTGGTCCGGTTTTTCCGGGGGAATCGTTGTTAGAGACGTCGCCCGTCTTGTCGGCGAAATCGACCGTGAGCTATACGGCGACACTCCCTTTCTGTTCGTCCCGGACGCGGTTTCTGCGTCGACACCGGAGCGATCCGCATGATGGTCTATGGGCTCAAGAGCTGGCTCGCTGCGACTGCGGTGGTGCTGGGCGCCGCCATCGGCCACGCGCAGGAATTGCGGGTGTACACGTCCACGTACGATCTCAGCCAGGGGGCCGATCGTCCCCCGCTCGTTGCCCGCAGCCTCACGCTGTTTCACGCCGGCAAGGTGTACGACTTCATCAGCAACCAGAACGAAGTGACCGTCTACGAACCCGTGCACCGGCGGTTCCGACTGCTGCAGATTAATGCCGGCGCCGCGGCAGAAGTCTCTCAGGACCAGATCCGGAGGTATCTCAGCATTGCCGAGGAAAAAGCCCGCGAACAGGCGCTGGAGCTGGCGCGGCAGCCGGGGACAACCCCGAAAGGTGCCTTGGACTTGCTGGAGTTCCAGTTGCGGCCGAATTTCGTGAAACAGGTGGACGCCGGCGGAGGTCGATGGAAATTCACGAGCCCCCGCTGCCGGTATGAAGTCGAGAGTTTTGTCGCACCGGAACCGGCCATCGCCCAAGCCTACCTCAAATACGCCGACGCTCTCAGCGAGTTGAATGCCGTGCTCAACCCGCATTCGCTGCTGCCGGGTCCGCGGCTGCAGGTGAACCAGGAGTTGCGGGAGCGGGGCGCGCTGCCGCGTGTCGTCCGCCGTCAGGTAGACGTCGACCGCACCGTGGACCTGCGCGTGGACCACGAATGGAAATGGAAGCTCGACGAGCACGAGCGGCAGATGATTTCCCTGTGGGAAACGCTGCTGGCCAAGAAGGATCTGCGCTGGGTGCCCTTCGAGCAGCTCCAGCGCGAAGTCCTCGGCGGCCGGCTGACCCAGCGGTGAGCCGGTCGTTCGTGATAAGTGATCAGTCTAGTTCACACGTCTCACTGATCACTGTTCACAGCGGTCTCGCGAAGGCGCCGCCCGTCGCGTAAGATACCGGGCAGTACTCGGCTCCGATTCGAGGCCTGTCTATGCCCTCCGCTCCGCTGCGGTTGTTGCTTGTGGTCCGCGACGGCGGCGAGCGCGTGGCGCGAGACTCCGCCGATATCGCCGCACTCCTGCGCGACAATCCACTGGTGGAACTGCTGGGCATCGTGGGAACCGACCACGTCGATCCTGCCTGCCCCGCCGACGTGGTGGTGGTGCTGGGGGGCGATGGCACCATCCTCCGCACTTGCCGACAGTTCGGTCAGTTTCAGCGGCCCATTCTTGGCGTGAATCTGGGGCGGCTGGGCTTTCTGACGGATCTCTCACCCGCCGAATTCGCCACGCAAGTTTCGCAACTGGTCGAGCGAAACTACCAGGTGATTCACCACCTGATGTTCTCCTGCCAGTGGACGCGCACCGACGGCGCCCGCGAAACGCACCTGGGGCTGAACGAGGTGGCGGTGCTGTCGGCGGGTTCGCTGCAGATGGTGCACGTGAACCTCGCGATCGACGGCGAGCACATCACCACCTACAGCGGCGACGGGCTGATTGTGGCCACCCCGGTCGGCTCCACAGCGCACAGCCTGGCCGCAGGAGGGCCCATTTTGAAGCAGGACCTGCAGGCGTTCGTCATCACCCCCATCAGCCCGCACACCCTCACCAATCGCCCCCTGGTCGATCGCGCCGACTGCGTCTACACGCTGACCGTCCCGGAGGCCACCCCCGGCGTGACGCTGGTCGTCGACGGCCAGATCCGGCGGCCGCTCTCCCCTGGCGACCGCGTGGACGTCCGCCGCGCCCCCGTCACCTTCCAATTGGCGCGGCTGAAGAACCACAGCTACTACGGCACGCTGCACAAGAAGCTCGGCTGGGGCGGCGGACCGAATTACGGGGCGTGACGTCTCGTTGAGCCGCGACCCGCAGGGGAGCGCTCTCGCCATGTCGAAACGCGTTGCCGTTGGGAAATCGCGTCCGTGCGTACCGGAGCGCTCCATGCGTTTTGATCTGGAGGCAAAGCGTTCCCTGCGGGCCGCGGCTCAACGTCACGGCTGCGGGACGCCGTTGACGAGGATGGAGCCGTTGAACTGGCCGTTGATGGGGAAGTTGAACCAGGGGAAACCGCTGCCGTTGACGCCGTTAATCGTCACGACGTTGTCGGTGTCGCTGAAGAAGTTGATCACGCCGTTGGTGGCCTGGAAGTCCATGCCGATCTCGTCAAAGAAGGCATCGATGCCGTTGAGGGTGATGTCGTTGCCTTCGATGCGGACGGCAGCGGGCTCGTTGACGGAGGTAAGCACGAGGCCTGGGCTCTGCTCGCCGAAGACGTTGATGAAGTTGTTGCGAATCGTGGTCACCGAATTGTCGGCAAGGAAGAAGCGCATTGCGGCCGCGGGGTTGGTGTGGTTCATATCGTTGTTCTCGATCAGGTAGGACGACGGGCCGAGCGCGACCACATCGATGCCGACGTTCCCGAAGTTGGTGCCCTGGAAGCCGCCGGCGTTGGCCTGGTTGTTGTTGGAGATGGTGACGGTGGCGAGATCAGTTGCGCTCGGCGTGGTGATGAACACGCCCGCCTGGTTCACGCCCAGGAACTGGAACTGGTTGCGTTGAATGTCGGCGAGCAGCGGGCCTTCCCAGTTGATTTCCAGGCCCGCGGGCTCGAGGACGGAGGCGGCCGAAGCGAGAACCACCACGTTCGGGTTGTCGGTGAAGGTGAGCTGGAGGGTGGAGCCGGCGCCGCCGGCAACCGTCTGCAGCAGCACGGCACTGTTCTGGGCGTCGGTGATGCTGTTGTTCGTAAAGAGCCAGATGTAGTCGTCCTGCGTGCCGACAACCGCGCGGATTTCGTTGTTGTCCACGCCGGTCACCAGACCTGGTCCGTTGCCGGTAAACGTGGAGTTAGTGACGTTCAGTTGGAGCGTGTCGAGCGCATCCAATCCAAAGGTGAGATTGTTCGAGACGGTGCTGTTGTCGAGGAAAAATGCCTCGGTCTCGACGTCGATGCCCACTTCACTGGTCTGGATCAGCATGTTGTTGACCACCGCCACGCCGGTATCGAGCAGGAACATGCCGGCGCCGGACTCGGGAGAGAAGGGCGGCGTGGACGGCAGCGGGAACGACGTGGGATTGGTGTCCTGGTCGAACAGCAGGAGCGGGGTCAGGTTCGGCAGTTGCTGGGCATTGGTGATGGTGCCACCGGTGTTGATCGTTCCCGGACCGTCGCCGATGACGAAGAAGTCGGTGGTGCGGCCGCCGCTGGCGTTGTTGGCCATCAGGACGCCGGGCCCGATGGAATCGTGCGTGGACACCGCATCGAAGGCGATGCCGATCACCGAGGCCTGCACGTCCACCGCGGTGGCGAAGTCGGCATCGATCACGCCGGAGTCGATAAACAGGCCGCCCGTAATGGGGATGTTGACGTAGTCGCCGACGAACCGCGCGCCGAGGGCCACGCCGGCATTATTGGTGTTGTTGGCTGCGGCCAACGTAGAGATCGACAGCGCGCCGAAATGCACGATGCCCGGATTCGACCCGCTGCCGGTGCCATCGAAGATGTCGTTGGCCCCGCCCACGGACACGCCGGCGACGCTGCCGGCCGGGTCACTGGCGACGAGCGGGACGATGCCCGAGACGGCGTTGTAGGCGTCGTTCACCGTCACATTCTCGAAGTCGACCGTCGCTGTATTGCCGTCGATGATGATCGCGGTGCTGCTGAAGATCTGCGCCGCGGTGACCACCTGGTTGTTGCTGACGACAGTGCGTCCGTCGAAGTTGATTGGTTCGCGGTTGTCGCGAATGCGAATGCCGGTGCTGCCGCGGTTGTCGATGTCGACGCCGCTGAAGGTCACGGCGGAGTCGTCGTCGATGACGTCGATGTTGATGCCGTCGACGTTATCGATGTTGGTCAAGCCGCGGACGATGAAGATTCCGGAGTTGTTGATCGTTGAGTCGGGGTCGCCGATCTGGATGCCGACGCCGCTGCCGCCGTCGATCGTGATGTCCTGGAAGGCCACGTTGCCGCTGCTGAGCTGGTACTCGATGGCCGGGGAGGCGGACGGGACCAGTCCCGTGGTTGTGTTCATGATCAGGTCGTCGCGGAACGTGACGCTGAATCGCGTTGGGTCGCCGAGGCCGGCGACGTTGCGGATGTCCACGCCGTGGCC
>Ga0073934_10009706_pt1 | contig 12212 bp, 13 predicted proteins | sample LarsenN4metaG_FD_76834 | JGI IMG/M metagenome (GOLD analysis project Ga0073934, IMG submission 76834) | Hot spring sediment bacterial and archeal communities from British Columbia, Canada, to study Microbial Dark Matter (Phase II) - Larsen... ... | reverse complement strand
CGACGGCACTTCCACGCGATACTCCAGCCCGGCGAAGCCTCTGGTTGCGTCGATGGGGGGCATCGCCGCTTCGGGCGGGTATTACATCGCCATGCCGGCCCGGCACATCTTTGTCGAGCGAACGACAACAACGGGCTCGATCGGCGTGTACTGGGCGAACATCAACGTCGCCGAACTGGCGAAAAACAACGGCGTGAAAATGGAGATCATCAAGGCGGGCGGGGTCAAAGCGTCGGGTTCGATGTTTCATGAAATGACGCCGCAGGAACGCCAACTGATCCAGGACAGCGTCTCGAATTCGTATGACCTGTTTGTCAAAGTCGTCGAAGAGGGAAGGCCGCACCTGAAAGGACAACTGACAAAAGACCTGGTGCTCAAGGACAAGGAAGGCAACGAGATCAAGGAAGTTTTTCAGTACGATGCAAAGGGCAACAAGTTGACCGATAAGCTGAAGGTCCCGTATCGCCGGCAGATTGCGGACGGCGGCATCTTCACGGCCGAAGACGCCATCCAGCACAAGCTCGTCGACGGCATGGGCGATCTGGATGACGCGGTCAAAGAAGCGGCGCGCCTGGCAAATCTGACTTCGGATTACCAGGTTGTGGTGTATGAGCGGCCCGTCAGCCTGTTCAGTCTTTTCAGCGGATCGGCCAAGGCCGGTAACGCGCTGGATCTATCGAAGTTGGGAGCGGCCTCACAACCACGCGCGTGGTTCTTGGCGCCGAACAATGAACTGGCAGCGTTTTTGGAGCTCGCAAAGTAAGGAAGCGGATTTGCGATGCGTTTGATCCCACTGCTATTGGCGGGCTTGCTTCCGAGTCAGGAGCCGGCGAAGTCGTCACTGGCCGCCAAGGTGCAAGTCGGCATGACGGCAGGCCAGGTGAAGCAGTTGCTGGGCAGACCGGACCAGGTTTCGCGGCAGATCGTCTTTCGCCGGCACGTCGAGCAATGGCGTTACGAGCAATTCCCCGGCTGGTTGGAGTTCCAGTGCCCACGGGGAGAAGAAGCCCGAGTTTCTCATGTGCACGAAAATGACAAGCGGAGGTAAGCAGGTTCCCAATCGTCAAAGGAGCTCAAACCCCGACATTCGTCAGAATCGATCAAGCGGGCATTTCTTAAGCAGATGGGCGATTCGACGAAGGAGTTGAGAGACGTAAGTTATTTTCAAATCAAGAATTCCAATCAATTTAGCCGTAGGGCTTGCCTTCGTCAGCTATACTTGGGCAGGTTGAGAAGTGGCGAAAAAACAGCAAAAGCGCCGGCACTATCCGAATTCTTGGCACAGAGTATGCATAGAGGGCTGGACGCTTTAGCAAGGATGCGCGAATCATTGCCATGGACGTGGCACGTTACAGACCAAAGGGGCTCCCACGCGAATATCGCCGTGGAGACGCAACTGAAAGGTGGTGAGCCATGGCAAGACGCGAAGCACTGCTGCGACTGCACAAGACGCTGACAAGCCGCCGGGCCGAACTTGTGAGACGGCTCGGATCGGATTTCCGTGATTTGGGCCAATCCGACATTGCGACCGGGGACGCGGCTGACGCGGCGTTCGATGCCGGCAGCGAAGAAATGGCGTCGCATTTGGCGGAATTGGAAGCCAAGGAACTGAACCAGATTCAGCGTGCCCTGGTTCGCCTGAAACAAGGCACGTACGGGGTGTGCGAAGCGTGTCAAACGAAGATCCCCGTGGCTCGACTTAACGCCTTGCCCTATAGCACGTTGTGCATCAAGTGCCAGCGTGAGATGGAAGCCACCGGCGGCTGGAGCGAAGAACGTTCGGCCGATTGGGACCGCGTATCGGATATGGATCGAGACGATCGTCGCGAGGTGCGCCTCACCGATCTGGAAATGGACTATTCCAAATAGACCATTAATGAGCCGCTTGTAGCTCCACGGTTTCCGTGCGAGCTGCAAGCGGTTTCGTGTTCAATTTCGCATCGTCGGCGGCGCCGGCTGTTCAATCCCGCAACATTCGTAAGACAGTTCTTTCGCATCGAATACGGCGTTTGTACCGGAATTAACGCTGCCAGTGCACAAAAAATGTGCGGGAAGGTCAAGATCGCTCAAGTATCGAGCTGCTCCAGGAAATACAGTGGATTTCGGAGTGTGAGCCGATCGGCTCAGATCAGATAACCAGTTCTTCCGGGTGATCCACATGTGGAAACGAATCGCGTTATTCGGCCTGGTGCTGGCCGGCGCCGGAATCGGCGGCTTCCTCGCGGTGCATATCTCCCCCAAGCTTACGGGGCAGGCCACCGCTCAATCACCGAGTATCTCCACTGAATCGGGGCTTCGCCAGTTAGGCAATCACTTTGAACTCGTGGCACAGAAAGTCGCGCCGGCCGTTGTTGCCATTGAAGCAACAAAGCTGGCCGTGCCCGGCAAATCCAAATCGTCGGAGGAATCAGGCTCCGGTGTAATCATCGAGGGCGAGTCCGGCAAGAATAGCTACGTGCTGACCAACAACCACGTTGTTTCGGGCGCAAGTCCGGAACAAGTGACGATCAATCTGGCGGATGGCCGCGTCTTCCGAGCAGCCCAGATTTGGGCGGACCCGGAGTCGGATGTCGCCGTGCTTCGTATCGACAAGGGCGGTTTGCCGACCGCCAAGCTGGGCGACAGCGACAAGACTCGTGTGGGACAATGGGTTTTGGCGATCGGCAGTCCGTTCGGTCTGAACCAATCGGTCACCCATGGAATTATCAGCGCACGTGAGCGCGGTCAAATCAGCCTTGGCGGCAGTATCCGCATCAAGGATTTTCTGCAAACCGATGCGCCCATTAACCCGGGCTCGAGCGGCGGTCCGTTGGTCAACATGGATGGTGAAGTGATCGGCATCAATACCGCAATTGCCTCGAACAGCAATACGAACAGCGGAGTGGCATTCAGTATTCCGATCAACCTGGTCCGTAAGATCGCCCGACAGCTCTTGGAGAAGGGCGTTGTGAATCGAGGTTTTCTCGGTCTCCATTTGGCCCCAACTCTTGACCCGGCCGACGCTCTTCGCCTGGGGCTCGACCATTCAAACGGTGCGTTAGTGGAAACAGTTTATCCGGACACGCCGGCCGCCAAAGCGGGGCTAAAGACGGGCGACGTGATCCTACAGTTGGATGGGACGGTGATTCGAAATGAGAATCAGCTGATCAATCTGATCAGCAGCCGGCCTCCCGGCGAACGCGTCAAATTGCACGTTTGGCGCAGCAAAAAAATGTACGAAGTCGAGGCAGTGGTTGGCGACTGGCGCCAAGCGCAGACTCGTCTCAAGACCACGTCCGGACAGTAATGGACAAAAAGCGACCGGCCGCCGGCTTGCTCATCCTCAAGCCGTCGTGCCGGTCCGATTGCACGCTTTCGCTCGCGTTATTCCTGCGGCGGTCGCATTCGCAGGAAGATAAACAGGCCGATCAATGCTACGAGCAGAAAGGCCATGATGCCGATGAACCACCACGACGTGAAGAATTCCATGTGTGCGATCCCTTTCTGACGAAGGCTGGGAAACAGCGGCTGAACACCATGCCGTCCTCGTTCCGTGTTGCCGATACGCGAGTCCGGCAGGGTGGACTTTGCCGGAAAGAGGGTAGGCAGAAGTGTTCTACCTACGTATTCGTCGGGTTGCAAGCACCTATTTGAGGAAAATTCGGTTCAAATGAGGCGGGGGTAACAATTATGAAGGCTAACATTGTCGAACGGGCCGATGGCCATATCCGAATCCAGATTCGAAATCGCCGTACCCGGTCTCATTGGTTCGTGTAAGTGTCGCGCCATTCGTCATACCACGCCATCTGAATTGCTTCCAAAATCTTTTCGTTCGACTCGTGTGGTTTTCCTTCGAAGTCTTCAAGATCCAGGATCCACTTATGCATATCCGTGAAGCGGACCGTCAGTGGATCGAGCGTGTCGTACTTTTCAAAAAGGAGCGCTGCAATTTCGTGGATATCGGTCCATCGCAGTCCCATGACATCCCCCTTCCCCAGCCGACCTAGGAACGACCGGGCTTGTTGATTTCGCCGGATCGAATTTCTTCAAATGTCCGGCCGCGCAACGTCTCGCGTGCCGCGGCGCTAAACTGTACCATTGCCAAGCGAGTCGTCGCCTCGCCCAACGTGGTGATCGCTCGCTGCAGTTCATCGACATTCGTGCCCGCCATGGCCATTCGCACTTGCGTGACGGCGGCGTCAAGCCGCTGTCGTTCTTCAACGGAAAGTTGATCGCCCGCATTGGCCAGCGCACGCTCCGTGTGTCCGAGATCGGTTTCCGCCTTATTTCTGAGTTCGATCAAGCGCCTCGCTGCAAAATCCTCATGAGCGTGCTCGACGCTTTCCAGCACGAGTTTCTCAACTTCATCCGGCATCAGCCCGTGTGCCGGTTGCACGCTCACCGCTGCTTGTTGCCCGCTTCGGAGCTCCTTCGCCGTCACTGTCAAAAGGCCATTTGCGTCCACGAGAAAGGTCACATCGATCTGCGGCATGTTTGCCGGCATGGGCGGAATGCCCGCCAGCTTGAATGCGCCCAGGAGACGGCAATCCTTCGTCAGCTCCCGTTCGCCCTGATAGATGTTGATGATAACGGCCGTTTGATTATCCACTTGAGTGGAGTACCGCGTTGTGGCTCGACAGGGAATCGTCGAATTTCGGTAGATTAGTTTGTCCACCACGCCGCCGAAGGTCTCGATCCCCAGCGACAGCGGAATGACATCCAGCAGCAGCATGTTTCGGCGGCCGCCGCTCAGAATATCGGCTTGGATCGCGGCTCCTACCGCGACCACCTCATCCGGATTGAGTTCCGTGTGAGGCTTGCGGCCGAAGAATGCCTCGACTTCCCGTTGAACCAGCGGGATTCGGGTCGAACCACCCACGAGTACGACTTCGTCGATCTGCGAAGTTGTTCGTCCCGCGTCCCGCAACGCTTTGCGACATTTTTCCAGCGATCGGTCAATCATCGGCTTGATCAGTGCCTCAAACTCGGACCGGTTGAACGCTCGTGTGACCTGCAGATTCCGTTGCGGAATATTCAATCGAAATTCGGCTCGTTCTGCCGAAGAGAGTGCAATCTTGGTCTTTTCGGCGGCATCCCGCAAATGTTGCAGCAGAGCCGGGTCGTGTTGATCCAGATCGATTCCGAGACTCTTCGCCGCTGCCGTCATAATGGCCCGATCAAAATCGTCCCCGCCCAAATAGGTGTCGCCATTGGTGCTCAAGACCTTGAAGACGTTGTCCTCCAGGCTGAGAATCGAGCAATCAAAGGTTCCGCCGCCAAGATCGTATACGGCCACCGTGCCGGCCTTCTTTCGATCCAACCCATAGGCCAACGCGGCGGCCGTGGGCTCGTTGACGATCCGGAGGACGTCCAGTCCCGCAATTCGGCCGGCATCGCGAGTCGCCTGCCTTTGCGAATCGTCGAAATACGCGGGCACGGTGATAACCGCCTTCGTGGGATTTCCCGACTTCTTGCGGACTTCTTTCAGGATGAGAGCCGACAATTCTTCCGGCGTGAATTCCTTGTCGCCGATGACAACACGCAGCACGCGGCGATTAGGCCCCACTTCACGTTCGACAATCTGATGCGGAATGAGCGGCAGTTCTTGCTCGAGGTCGGCCAATGTCCGTCCCATGAGCCGCTTGATGCTGAAGACCGTATGCTCCGGATCGACCAACGCTCGCCGGCGCGCCTCGGTTCCAACGAGTACGGCGCCGTCTTTATGGAAGCTGATCACACTGGGAATCAGCGCGCTGCCGGTCTCGTCGCGCACTACCTCCGGCCGGCCGTCCCGCATATAGGCCGCCAAGCTATAGGTAGTGCCAAGATCGATGCCGACGACGCCTGATTCTGCCATGTTTTGCTCGAGCGATATGAAGGGCGACTAGTGGGCGCTAAGGGACTCGAACCCCTGACCAACGCGGTGTAAACACGCTGCTCTACCACTGAGCTAAGCGCCCGAAAGTTCAGCGGGCTGCGACTATTGTCGAAGGTCGCGCAGCAGATTCTGCACGTATTTCAGTGCATTCAGCGTACTGCGAATTCTCGACAGGACAGTCCGTCGCTGTGCCTCTTCGTTCGGAAGCGAGTCGAATCGACGCTCGAGTTCGCCGATCATCGACAGTCGGCGCTCGCAAAGCGAAGCCTCCATTTGCTTGAAGGCCGCTGAATCCCGCTCCCCGCTTTCGCGCAATTCCTCAATTTCCATCCGCAGGTCGAGCATCTCTTCAAGGAAATCCGCGGGCATTTCCTTCTGTTCCGAAGCTGTGGGGCCGCCGTACAACTGCAATAAGTATTCGCCGCGGCGAAACGGATCGCGCAACACGTGAGCGGCTTCGTTGAGTTGTGCCGTCAATTCGAGGCTTGCTCGCTGTTGCGCCGTGCTACCCGACTGGTGATGATCGGGGTGGAGTTCCTGGCTTCGGATCAAGTAATTGCGCTCGAGTTCGGCCTCGTTCAGCGCAAAGCGCCTCGGCAGGCCGAGGCGCTCGAAATGATCCCGCTGCATTCCGTTCATGACTACATCGAGAACGAACTGCCACAGCCGCAAGTGCCTTTGGCGTTCGGATTGCTGATGCTGAAGCCGCGGCGATTCAAGTCGTCATGAAAGTCGACGGTCACGCCCTCCAAATAGAGCAGACTGCGTTTGTCGATCACGACGGGCACTCCCTGCAACTCAAAGATCTCATCGAGCTTGGTGTTGACTTCGGGATCGAGATCCAGCTTGTGTTGGAAGCCGCTGCAGCCGCCGCCAACGACGCGCATGCGCAGGTGCAATGCCCGGGTTTCGCCCGCGGCCACCTGATCGGCGATAATTTTCCTCACCTCGCCGGCAGCCTTTTCGGTCAACACGATCGGCGGGGCTTTGGCGGTTTCTTGTTTGAGGCCCAACGAAGCCTGCTCGGTCACTGTGGACATGCAATCACTCCTCAAATCATGTAAACGGTCGGTCCCAATATTCTACTCAGCTCAGGCGCCAACTGCGGCCGGTTCACGCTTTTCGCTCTCGGTGGATTGCTTTTCCTGATAGTTACGAATCGCGGCCTTGATTGCATCTTCCGCGAGCACAGAGCAGTGCACCTTCACCGGTGGCAGCGCGAGTTCCTCGACGATTGCCGTGTTCTTGATCGCCATGGCTTCATCGATGGTCTTGCCCTTGATCCACTCGGTGGCCAGGCTGCTGGATGCGATGGCGCTTCCGCACCCAAATGTCTTGAATTTTGCGTCTTCGATGACGCCCGTTTCCGGATTCACGAGAATTTGTAGTTTCAACACGTCGCCGCACTCGGGCGCCCCGACAAGGCCCGTGCCGACATTCGGATTCGCCTGACTGAAGCTGCCGACGTTGCGTGGATTCGTGTAGTGGTCTAGAACCTTGTTGCTATAAGCCATGTCATCCTCCAGGAATCCGCGTCGCCGCGGAGATCGTTCCATTAGTGCGAAGCCCATTGGACTGTTTTCAAATCGATTCCCTCTTTTGCCATTTCGTAAAGCGGGCTCATGTCGCGCAGGTGATTCACCGCCTTGATGACTTGATCGGCGACAAAGTCCACTTCTTCTTCGGTGTTGAACCGGCCAATGCCAAAGCGAATGCTGCTGTGCGCCAGTTCGTCGCCCACGCCCAGTGCCCGCAATACATAGCTCGGCTCCAGACTGGCGCTGGTGCATGCTGAACCGGATGAAACGGCAACATCCTTGATGCCCATCATCAATGCCTCGCCTTCGACGTAGGCAAAACTCAGGTTGATGTTTCCGGGCAGCCGTTCGGCTGGATGGCCGTTGATGTATGTTTCATCTAACTGATCCATGATGGCCTTCCGCAGCCGTTCGCGAAGGCGCATTGTGCGCTGGCTTTCTTCGGTCATCTCGCGCCGGCAAAGGTCGCAGGCTGCGCCCAACCCGACAATCAAGGGAACTGCCAGCGTACCGGAGCGCATCCCGCGTTCATGCCCGCCGCCGTCGATGAGCGGATCTAGACGAACCCGCGGATCCTTGCGCCGCACGTACAGGGCGCCGACGCCTTTCGGACCGTAGATCTTGTGGCCGGACAAACTCAACAGGTCGATCTTCATTTCTTCGACGTCGACCGGTACTTTTCCCACGGTCTGCACTGCATCGCAATGAAACAGCACGCCGCGTTCCTTGCATGCCTTTCCGATGCCGGCAATCGGCTGCAATGTGCCAATCTCATTGTTGGCCGCCATGATGCTGACCAAAATCGTTTTGTCCGTGATCGCGGCCGCCACCTGGTCCGGCGACACTTGGCCGTGACGATCCACGGGCAGGAAAGTCACCTGGTAGCCGTCTCGCTCCAGCCGTTTGCAAGGATCGATCACCGCCTTGTGCTCGGTGACGGCGGTAATGATATGGTTGCCCTTCTTGCGATACATGCTCGCGACGCCCTTGATCGCGAGGTTATTGCTTTCCGTGGCGCCGCTCGTAAAGATGATTTCCTTCGCAGTGGCGCCGATCAAGCGCCCGACCTGCTCGCGTGCCTCTTCGACCGCTTCCTCCGCTTCCCAGCCAAACGGGTGGCTGCGGCTGGCGGCGTTGCCGAATTTCTCGGTGAAGTACGGCAGCATCGCCTCGACCACGCGCGGATCGCAGCGCGTGGTCGCGTTGTTGTCCATGTAAATCGGTAACTTGACGCTCATACGCGTTGATCACTCCAAAATCGTTTGCGCCAGTGCCGGTTCCAACTCGGCCATTCCGGATGGCGACGGCAACGAAACGGTAACCAGCCCGTCGTTTGCCGACACTTGCTGAAAAATCTCCGCCAGCGTCACCGTGCTCAGCAGCTTCAGAATCCGATCGTGGATCACTGCCATTGGCCCCTTCATCGGGCATTGATGCACCAACTCGCATCCGTCATCGGGAATCGCATGGTTGCACTCGGCCAGGCGAAACGGCTGGTCCAGCGATTCGATCAATTCCGAAAAGTTAATCTCATCCAGTGAACGGCGCAGTAAATACCCGCCCTTCACTCCGCGATGGCTTTTGACAAAACCTTTGTGGCTCAGTTCTTTTAGAATGTTGGCAACAAACGCTCTGCTCAAATGGAAGCGCTCAGCGATCTCTCGGGCGCAACCTCCCTCCGGATTCTGATGCAGGTGCAACAGAATCAACATCGCATAATCCGCTTTGCGACTGAGTAAGGTCATTGGTCTCCTCCGGAGACATTGCGACCGAAACAGAACCAATCCACTACTATTTGTATGGCCGTCTAACAGCACCTGGCAAGTGCTATTTAGGCATTGCTTGTGAATTATTTCACAATCCAGCCAGGATTTGAGCTGAATCACTCGCCCAATTGCGAAAGTATCGCCTCGCTTGGCTTTATCAATTTCCAACCTTTTGTGCTATTTGTGGTGCTCCGTTGACGTTTCTGGCGCCTGCCGGCACGGTTCCTTGGAACGGTCGATGCCGCATGGTGGAACCAGGAAACGGCGCAGGGCCTCGGCCAAGCCGCCGGCATGAGTGTATTGCGGGTAGTGACCACAATTCTGGAATTCAAGCAGATCGGCATGCGGTAAGCCGTTTGCGAGTTCGCGCACTGCGGAACCACTTACCAACGTGTCCCTGTCTCCGGCGACGAGTAAGATCGGATGACGAATCGACTGCAAAATCGGTCGAAGATCAAGCCGGTCGATGAGCAAGGCGCGATGCGCCAGTGCACGAACGGGGGTGCCCGCCGTGTTCGCTCGCTGATAATCCCAGGTTTCGGGAGCGGCAGCGAACGCGTGGGCATCGGTTCTTCGTTGGACGGCAGCGCGCAGGGGAACGCGCCGGATCGGACCTTTCCAGTGCAGCGCCATCGTTGCCAGGATGCGTTCTGCCGGAGCCAGCTTTCGCCGGGCAAAAGCGCCGTGCATTGCGGCTCGCAGAAAAGTGCGCGGCCTCGTACGAAGAGCCGCTAATGCGATGGTGCTGCCGAATGACCCGCCGTAAAGGCAGACCTGTCCGAGACGCAGGTGATCGATCAGGTCGAGAAGATCATCCACGAGATCGGTGTGGCGCAAACGCGTCAATGCGGCGCCGTCGGTTTCTCCGGTCGGCAATTCATACGCGATGCAGCGAAAATGCTCTTTCAAGTGGGCAATCACCGGCACAAAACAACGCGCCTGGTCCGACATGCCGTGCACAAAGACGAGAGGTTGGCCCGTGCCCCAGACAAAGAAGCGGCAGCGATAGCGACCGTTATCCAAGAATCCAACTTGAGCTTCTCGGCGCCACGCCGTCAGTGCATCCGAGAGCGGGATCGATTGGCTCGACTCGATGGTGCCGGTTTCGATCCTGTATTCGTCCAACGTGGCCGGCATGCTTGCCTCAGCGGTAAAACGCCATGCTGGCAAAACTTACGCTCTCAAATCCTTCGGGATGGACGTACTGTCCGTAATGCAACAGCCGGCCCGATGATGGCTTGGCTGCTTCCAGCACCGTGAAAGTGGGCGGCAGTCCGCAGATTCGACGATCGTCATTCTCCGCCGCGATCGCGTCATAATAACCGGCAACGTTAATCGCCTCGGCATGCTGCATCAGCTTTTGATCCTGGGCGCGGCTGTGGCTAAGCGCCGGTTCGGACACCGGCAATGGATCGCCGAACTTCGGGCCGATGTGAGCCAGGTCGCCGCTAATTACGTAACAAATTCGCTCGCCCGACTCGGCCTCTGCGGCCTGCAAGGCAGCCACCATCCGGCGAATGTCGTTTTGTGCCGAGGGCGAAACCCCGGCTTCGATGCAATCGCGAAACGGTCCAACCACGATCGGCACAATGCGGATCGGCCGAAAGTTTTCGTACATGTACTGAAGGAAAACCACTTCGAGCTCGATGGAATGCTCGGGATAATGCGCCAGAGGATCATCGAACAACCCGTCGCCGAAATGGCGTTCGAGCCGGTCGATGTACTCCTGATCGGTCTCGGCAATGCCCAACGGCGTCCGGAAGTTTTTTCGTGTGACCGTAAATCGCTCCATGGAATAATGCGACGTGCCGATGACAACGAATAACGACGCGTCGCAATGTTCAAACAGTTCCTTGAACCCCCAGGCGTACCCGACGTTGCCGCGGGCATAGTCGATGTGCGGGACCAGCAGGGCGATCAGGCGGTCATCGACCGGTTTGGTCGCGGGCATCCCCGGACCGCCTTCTGCAACGAAATACGATCGAAAGAGCCGACGAATCGCTTCCGGTTCCGCCGGATAACAGCCTACGCAGGACGGCTCGCGAATGGGTCCGTCGATGTATTCGGCAAAACGCGGGCTATCCAGAAAGAGAATCGAATCCAGTTGAGCGACCAGGTCCGCGAATCCATCCAGCGGCACAAGCAACCCGCCGGTCGCTCGCATCACGTCGGCCTGCAGATCGCGCAGACTGCGCGAGCCGTTCATGCGTGAGACCAATTCGAAATGCGCCCGCGGCATCCGGACGAAGTGCGAACTGATCTTCAGTTGATCCCAGACAACGATGTAGGAAGGATCGTTTTCGTCGGCCGCCGCTGCGAGACCGGGTCGAATCCGCGGTCGCTCGGGAATCTGCAACGTCATGCCGATTCTTCCTGCAAATCTCTACTTCTTGACGTAGCCGGGCGAAGCGTTAAACGCTTTGACGACCGTTCCGTCCGCGACTTTCCAGACATTCACTTCGCCGGCGTAACTGCCCGCCGCAACCAGAGCGCCGTCGCCGCTGATCGCAATCGCAAAAGCCTGGTCGGTGAGGCCACCAAGCGTGCGTACGGCACTGCCATTGTCGGCATTCCAAATGCGCACGGTCTTGTCGGCCGACGCCGTAACCAGGAGCGGCATCTTCGGATGCTGCACCAGTTTCAATATCGCATCGCCGTGGCCGCCGACGGCGCGGATTTGCTTGCCGTCAGCGCCGGCGTTCCACATGCGCAACTGCTTGTCGTCGCCGCCCGAATAGCCGACCTTGCCGTCGGCCTTGACCGCGACTCCGAACACCGGGTTCTGATGATCCGGGAACGTCATCACCGATTCCTTCGTGGACAGGTCCCAAACCTTGGCGGTCTTGTCGCGGCTGCAGGTGACGAGATGTTTGCCATCTCCTGCAAAGGCGACGCCAAAGACCCAGTCGGCATGATTCTCGATGGTTTGATCCAATTTGGCGTCCAAAATGCCGCCGTTGATGTCCCAGACTCGCACGACACGGTCGCAACCGCCGGAGGCCAGCCGTTTGCCGTCCGGCGAAACCGCCAGCGCGAGCACCGCATCGTCGG
>Ga0073934_10009705_pt1 | contig 12215 bp, 15 predicted proteins | sample LarsenN4metaG_FD_76834 | JGI IMG/M metagenome (GOLD analysis project Ga0073934, IMG submission 76834) | Hot spring sediment bacterial and archeal communities from British Columbia, Canada, to study Microbial Dark Matter (Phase II) - Larsen... ... | reverse complement strand
GCCACCACGGCTTTCTCCCTGCCCATTGAAAGCGCTCCTCCAACGTAAGCTGTGACACCGAACAACGGCACCCACCACCGAATCTTCGGGTGGTTCAGTATTCGTAGCTTCTGTGGCGGCTTGCGCACGATATGGCTTTCCGTGGTTCCCAGCGAGTCTGGCGAGAGGTTGTGCTTAATTCTGCTACTTGGGATGCGGTGTTGGTTTTTGGGCTCTATAGGAGGCGGGGGCGTCAACCTGCGCTCATTGTAGCAGGGCAAAATTACCCGGTTTGGGCCTTGGTTGAGTGGTTGCATTTCCGCTGATCGCTGGGTTCTAGCGCGCATTGCCGCCCCTATCGCGCCGGCGTAAGATGAATAACCGCATGAAAAGCAGCTGGCTCTCCCTCAACAACTTGGCGGGATCAGCGATCCCGCCCTACAACAAACTGTTTCCGGGTTAATCCTGTCGCGGGATCACTGCTTCGATGCGGAGGGCCGCGCGGCCTTCCGCAAATCTTTCACTCCCGGCCGACAAGGAACTCCAGCACGTCGCCGATGCGGGCGGCCCAGGCCTTCTCGCTGTGCTCGGCCCCCTTGATCTCGGCAAAATGCAGGTCGGCGCCCTGCGTCCAGCCACGGCCGACGAGGGTGTCGCGGAAGAGCGCGGCGGCCTCCCAGCCGGGCTCGGCCGTGCCCATGTCGAGCCAGAGGCGCACGTCGGGCTTCTTCGCGAGGCGCGCGAAATCCCGGAAGACGGCGCGGTTGTCCCACCAGAGCGACGGCGAAAGCGCGGCCACGGCGCCGAAGGCGCGCGGATGCCAGAGCACGTGGTAGAGGGCGATCAGGCCGCCGAGCGAGGAGCCGGCCATCGCGGTGTGCCGCGGGCCGGTGAGCGCGAGGTAGCGCGACTCGATGAAGGGCATGACCTCGTTCACCACGAAGCGCGCATAGAGCTGGCCCAAGCCCTCGACCTTGATCATGGTGTCGTCGTCCCAGCTCTTCACCTCGGCGCGGGTCGGGGCGTATTCGTGGACGCGGCGGTGGCCGGTGTTGGCGATGCCGACCAGGATCGGCGGCACGATGCGCCGGCGGCGGATCAGCCGCGCCGCGGCCTCGCCGGCGTGCCAGGCGTTGCCGAGGAAGGCCGTGGCGGGATCGAAGATGTTCTGCCCGTCGTGAAAATACACGACCGGGTGGCGGCGGTGGCGCACCTTGGCGTAACCGGGCGGCAGCCACACGGTCAGGTCGCGGCTGTTGCGGAGGGCGCGCGAGTGGAAGCGGTGATGGACGCGCAGGGTGCCGCCGGGGACGTGGGTTTCGTGATGGGCCAAGGTGTTGGAGGCGCGCGTGGTAGAGGGCGCCCCCCGAATAGCCAAGTGGTTTTTACACGCCGCGCTTATTATGCCCGCCGCCGCCGGGTCGCGCCTTGACCCCGCCGCGCGTTTGCCAGACATCAATGCCCCGGCGCGCCGAGCGGCCCGCCGGTCACCTCCCCTCCTCCGCACCATGAAAAAGATCGGCATCCTCCACGGCAAGGAACGCAGCTTCCCGCAGGCGCTCGCCGCCCGCATCAACGAGCTGAAGGAGCCCGGCATCTCCGCCGAGCCCGTGCTCGTCAACAAGGTCGTGCAGGGTGCGCCCACCGAATATGCCGTCATCCTCGACCGCATCTCGCAGGACGTCCCCTTCTACCGCGCCTACCTCAAGAACGCCGCGCTCAACGGCACCTGCGTCGTCAACAACCCCTTCTGGTGGTCCGCCGACGAGAAGTTCTTCAACAACTGCCTCGCCTCCAAGCTCGGCGTCGCCGTGCCCAACACCGTCATCCTGCCGTCGAAGGACATGCCGCCGGATTGCAGCGCCGAGTCGTTCAGCAACCTCGCCTTCCCCCTCGATTGGGACGGCATCTTCAACTACATCGGCTGGCCCGCCTACTTCAAGCCGCACGCCGGCGGCGGCTGGAAGAACGTCTACAAGGTCCGCAACCCCGACGAGTTCTTCAAGGCCTACAACGAGACCGGCCAGCTCGTCATGCTCCTCCAGTCGGAGGTCCACTTCGACGACTACTACCGCTGCTACTGCATCGGCGGCACCGACGTGCGCATCATGCCCTACGAACCGCGCAACCCGCACCACCTGCGCTACGTCGTCGACCGCCCCCCCGGCTCCAGGGAACTGCTCGAGCGCATCCACCGCGACGTGCTGACGCTCAACCAGGCCCTCGGCTACGACTTCAACACCGTCGAGTTCGGCGTGAGCCAGGGTGTGCCCTACGCCATCGACTTCTGCAACCCCGCCCCCGACGCCGACCGCAAGTCCGTCGGCGAGGAGAACTTCAACTGGGTCGTCGAGGCCGCCGCGAAGATGCTCGTCCGCAAGGCCCGCGAGCACCAGCCCGGCCGCGCCGCCAACACCACCTGGGGCGGCTTCGTGCGCGACGCCGCCGGCGCGGCGGCGAAGAAGAAATAAGCCCCGCCATGTCCAAGGCACCCTCCAAGGGCGGACTGTTTTCCCTCGGCGTCGAGGAGGAGTTCCAGATCGTCGACCCCGTCTCGCGCGACCTCCGCGCACACATCGAGCAGATCCTCCATCACGGGAAGATGATCCTGCGCGAGAGCGTGAAGCCCGAGATGCACCAGTCCGTCGTCGAGCTCGGCACCGACATCTGCCGCGACACCAAGGAGGCCCGCCGCGACGTCATCGGCCTGCGCCGGAACCTCTTCCGGCTCGCGAAAAAGCAGGGCCTCGAGATCGCCTCGGCCGGCACGCACCCCTTCGCCAACTGGGCCGACCAGAAGATCACCGAGGGCGAGCGCTACAAGGTCATCATCGAGGACATGCAGCAGGTCGCCCGCGCCAACCTCATCTTCGGCCTCCACGTCCACGTCGGCATCCCCGACCGCGAGGTCGCCCTCCAGATCATGAACATGTCGCGGTATTTCCTGCCGCACATCTTCGCCATCTCCACCAACTCCCCCTTCTGGCTCGGCTCCAACACCGGCTTCCGCAGCTACCGCATCAAGCTCTTCGAGCGCTTCCCCCGCACCGGCATCCCCGACCCCTTCGAGTCGCTCTCCGAATACGAGGACTACCTCAAGCTCCTCGTGAAGACCAACTGCATCGACAACGCGAAGAAGATCTGGTGGGACGTCCGCCTCCACCCCTTCTTCAACACCGTCGAGTTCCGCGTCTGCGACGCCCAGATGCGCGTCGACGAGACCATCGCCCTCACCGCCCTCTGCCAGGCCCTCGTCGCCAAGCTGCACAAGCTCCTCACGCAGAACCTCAGCTTCCGCACCTACCGCACCCGCCTCATCAACGAGAACCGCTGGCGCGCCTCCCGCTACGGCCTCGACGGCAAGCTCATCGACTTCGGCAAGCAGGCCGAGGTGCCCACCCGCGACCTCGTCGAGGAGCTGCTCGATTTCGTCGACGACGTCGTGGACGAACTCGGCTCGCGCGAGGACATCGACTACATCCGCCAGATGATGCGGCTTGGCACCGGCGCCGACCGCCAGCTTGAGGTCTTCAAGCGCACCAACGATCTCAAATCCGTCGTCGACTACATCATCCAGGAAACCCACCACGGCCTTGATCTCTGATCCATCCCCTGCCGGCGCCATGCCCGCCACCGCCTCCCTGCCTACCACCTTCGACCCCGCCCTCCGGCAGGGCGCCCACAACGCGATCCACGTCTGCCTCCGGCTCCGGCCGGACGAGCGCTTCACCCTCATCACCGACCGCGCCAGCGCCGAGATCGCCGCCGCCCTCGTCGCCGAGGTCGAGAAGACCGGCGCCGCCTACGCCGTCCACGTGCTCGAGGATTACGCCCCCCGCCCGCACCGCGACATGCCCCGGCCCGTGCTCGACGATCTCGCCCGCTCGCAGGTCTCCATCTTCGCCGCCCTCACCCACACCGGCGAGCTGCGCACCCGCATGCAGATGATGGATGTCATCAACCCGCAGCGCATCCGCCACGGGCACATGGTGAACATCAACAAGCAGATCATGCTCGAGGGCATGCGCGCCGACTTCATCGAGATCGACCGCCTCTCCCAGCGGCTCATCGAGAAATGCCGCCGCGCGAAGCGCGTCACCTGCCGGACCGCCGCCGGCACCGACTACGTTGCCGAGCTCTCGCCCACGCTGAAATGGGTCAAGACCGCGGGCATCATCTCCCCGGAAAAGTGGGGCAACCTCCCCGGCGGCGAGATCTTCACCTCCCCCTTCAACTCCAACGGCCGCTTCGTCGTCGACGGCGTCGTCGGCGACTACCTCTGCCAGAAGTGGGGCGACATCGGCGCGCACCCGCTCACCATCGACATCAAGGACAACCGCATCACCGGCCTCGCCTGCGACAACCAGGAGCTGCTCAAGGAGTTCGACGCCTACGTGCACACCGACGAGAACTCGAACCGCGTCGGCGAGTTCGCCATCGGCACCAACACCGCCTGCACGCACGTCATCGGCCACATTTTGCAGGACGAGAAGCTGCCCGGCATCCACATCGCCTTCGGCCACCCCTACTGCGAGCACACCGGCCAGACCTGGAAGAGCACCACGCACATCGACTGCGTCGGCCGCGACTTCGACATCTGGCTCGACGACGAGCAGGTCATGGCCAAGGGCAAGTTTCTGATCTGAGTTATTAACCACGGATTTCGCGGATATCACGGATGTCCCATGCTCCACGAAAAAATCACCGAGAGCATAATTGGGGCGGCGATGACCGTTTTGAATGCGCTCAGACCGGGCTTGGATGAGAAACTCTACGAACGCGCGCTCGTCATCGAACTCCGCAAACGTGGACACAAGATTGACCAACAAAAACCATTCCCTGTCTTCTACGATGGTATTGAGATCGGCCTTCTTGTTCCGGACCTGATCGTTGATGATGCGGTGATCGCAGACCCCAAAGTCGCGACCGAATTCAGTGAGACCCATATTGCGCAGATGATCGGCTATCTCAACATCACCGGTCTACAGGTCGCTCTATTACTCAACTTCAAGCATTCGGACCTTCGTTGGAAACGCGTAGTCCGATGACTCCATCCGTGTCATCCGTGCAATCCGTGGTTCAATTCTTCCGCTGATGATTTCTGCCCTCCGCCAAGCCTACAACGCCGCGTTCACGGCGGAACGCTATGCGGCGTTCCAGCGCCACCTGGCCAGGGCCGTCTACTGGCCGGTGGACTTCCGCGTCGCCGAAACCCCGCTCTTCTTCGACGAGCACGCCACCCGCGCGCTCGTCGCCGCGGCGGATGACATCGCGCGCCAGCTCGCCACGCCCGCCTTCCGCGCGCACGCCAAGACGGCGATCCCGAAGGGCCTCGAGGTGCCGAAGGAGACCGAGTGGCCGCACTTCCTCTGCGTGGACTTCGCCCTGTGCCACGACGCGCAGGGCCGGGTGCTGCCGCAGCTCATCGAGCTGCAGGGCTTCCCCACCGTCGCCTGCTGGCAGGTGCTGCTGGCCAATTCCTACCGCAGGCATTTCACGGGCATCCCCGCCGACTTCACGCCCTACTTCGGCGGCCTTGATGAGGAGGGTTATCTCGCCGCTTTGCGCGAGGCGATGGTCGGCGACTGCCTGCCGGAGAACACGGTGCTGCTCGAGATCACGCCCGGGGAGCAGAAGACGCGCGTGGACTTCGCCTGCACCCACGCCTACCTCGGCGTGCGTCCGATGTGCCTGTCGAAGGTGAAGAAGCGCGGGCGCGAACTCTTCTACTTTTCCGGCGGACGCGAGGTGCGCATCGAGCGTATCTTCAACCGCGTCATCTTCGACGAGCTGCAGCGCAAGCCGGACTTCAAGGCGGGCTTCTCCTTCGCCGACGACCTCGATGTGCAGTGGGCCGGCCACCCCAACTGGTATTTCCGCATCAGCAAGCACACCCTGCCCTTCCTCCGGAGCCCCTACGTGCCCGACTGCCGCTTCGTCAGCCAGCTTGGCGGCAACATCCCGGCCGATCTGGAAAACTACGTGCTGAAGCCGCTCTACTCCTTCGCCGGCCTCGGCGTGGACATCGCGCCCACCCGCGAGAAGATCGCCGCGCTGCCCGACCCCGGCGAATGGCTGCTGCAGCGCAAGGTCGCCTACGCCCCCGTCCTGCAGACGCCCGACGGCCCGGCCAAGGCCGAGGTGCGCCTCCTCTTCGCCGGCGACGGCTCCGCCATGCCCCGGCTGGTCAACAACCTCGTGCGCCTGACCAAGGGCGCGATGCACGGCGTCGACTACAACAAGGGCAAGACCTGGGTCGGCGCCAGCGCCGGTTTCCACCCGCCGGTCTAGCGTCATTGCGAGGGCCGCGCAGCGGTCCGTGGCAATCCATCCTTTCCCTTCTGGATTGCTTCGTCGCTTCTCTCTTCGCAAAGACGCGTGCCGTGGATCGGGCCTATTACGTTTACATCGTCACGAACCGACGAAACGGCACGCTCTACACCGGCGTAACCAACAGCCTGCACCGCCGGGTTTGGCAGCACAGGAACAAATCCATCCCGGGGTTTACGGCGAAATACGGTCTGACGCGGTTGGTCTTCTTCGAGCAGTTTGCTCGCCCTGGCGATGCCATTGCCCGCGAGAAGCAGATCAAGGCTGGATCACGCGCCCGCAAAATCGCCCTGATCGAAGCGCAGAACCCAAACTGGGTCGATCTTGCTGCCGACTGGTATTGAGTTAGTCGGCGCACACCTGTGCGTCATTGCGAGGAGGCCTTCTGGCCGACGAAGCAATCCAACTATATCACTGGATTGCTTCGTCGCTGCGCTCCTCGCAATGACATGCGCTGCTCAGAACGCCCACGCGACGCCGGCGCCGATTCCGTGGCCGTCCTCACTGTAGGAAAAATTCACGCGCACGCTCCAGCGGTCGTTCAGCCAGAGGTTGGTGCGGAGCACGCCGTAGAAGTCGCCGCTGCCGCTGTAGTCGGTCGCGTCGGCATAGCCGACCAGCGGCGCGATGGAGAGCTTGTCGGTCAGTTGGATTTCCGCGCCGGCGTTGACCGCCCAGGTGAAGGAGTTGTCCTTGAAACCGGCGTATTTCCACCAGTTGTAGCCGATGGTCGCCTCCATGAATGGCCGGCCCCACTCCGCCGTGGTGTGCAGGCGCACACCGACATCGAAGTCGCGCGAGGTGGCGCGTGATCCCGCGACGCGCTGCGAACGCGTGAAGCCCGCCGTGGCGATCAGGTCCAGGTCGGTGCGGAGCGTCTTGTTCAGGCGGAAACCGCCGCCGCTGTAGTCGAAGGTGTCGTTGTTGGACCACAGGTAGGTCGGGCTCACGTAATCGGTGCCGTTGAGGCCCCGGCCGACAGTCGGGCTGTAGCCCCCGGCAAAGACGGAAAGCGAGGACACGGCGAGCGCGAGCGCCCCCGCGGCGATGAGACGGAGTGTGGTTTTCATGGTTCGGTTAGGTTGGGCCGTCAGACCGGCGGCCCGCGCCCCGGGTTCCTGCGCGATTGTAAAGCCAGCGCAAAAACGAAGCGGTGAGCAGACCCCTTTGCACGGCCTGTCGCACGGCGGGCGCGCCAGTCGGTCACCGCTTGCGTCGCCGCCCGTGCTGGCTAGCGTGCCCGCGTCATGCAACTCCCCCGTCTCGCCGTCATCCTTGCCGCCATGTTCCTCTTCACCAAAGCCCACGCCGAGCCGCTCGCGGTCGGCGCCGCCGCCCCCGATGTCACCCAGCTCACGCACGAGGGCGCCAAGCTCTCCCTCGGCGAGGTCTACAAGCAGGGCTACACCCTCGTCTATTTCTACCCGAAGGCCGACACCCCCGGCTGCACCAAGCAGGGTTGCTCGCTGCGCGACGCCTACGCCGACCTCACGAAGAAGGGCGTCACCGTCATCGGCGTCAGCACCGACGACCCGGAGTCGCAGAAGAAATTCCGCGAGAAATACAACCTGCCCTTCACGCTGCTCGCCGACAAGGACCAGGCCGTGATCAAGGCCTTCGGCGTGCCCGTGCGCGATGTGCCGGTCATGGGCGCCTTGGCTGCGCGCCAGGCCTACCTCATCGACAAGACGGGCAAGATCGTCTGGGCCGACCACAAGGCCTCCACCGACCAGCAGGCGGCCGACGTGCTCAAGGCCCTCGCCGCGCTGGGCGGCTGAGCGCGAATCACTCCCGGCGGGGCGGAAGCCCCGCCTTTTCTTTCACCCCATGCGCCCCCTCGTTTTCCTCCTCGCCCTGTTTCTGCCGCTGGCGCTGGGCGCCAAGCCGCGCGCCCGCGACCTCGGCGTGCCCTTCGACGGGAGACCCGGCGCGCTGAACGCCATCACCGATGTCGCCGGCGTTGAGGTCGGCCACACGACGCTCATCCATGGCGAAGGCAAGCTCGTCGCCGGCACCGGCCCGGTGCGCACGGGGGTGACGGTCATTTTCCCGCGGGGCAGGGCGAACCACGCGCCCGTCTTCGGCGGCTGGTTCTCCCTCAACGGCAACGGCGAGATGACGGGCACCGCCTGGCTCGACGAGGCCGGCATCCTCGACGGCCCGGTCGGCCTGACCAACACCCACAGCGTCGGCGTCGTGCGCGACGCCATCATCCAGTGGCAGGTCAGGCATGCCGCGAAGCCGGAGATCTGGTGGTCCCTGCCCGTCGTGGCCGAGACCTGGGACGGCTGGCTGAACGACATCAACGGCTTCCACGTGAAGCCGGAGCACGTGTTCGCCGCGCTCGACTCCGCCGCGGGCGGCCCCGTGGCCGAGGGCTCGGTCGGCGGCGGCACCGGCATGATCTGCCACGAGTTCAAGGGCGGCATCGGCACGGCCTCGCGCGTCACCGCCGCGGGGCACACCGTCGGCGTGCTGGTGCAGGCCAACTACGGCCTGCGCGGCCAGCTGCGCATCGCGGGCGCGCCCGTCGGCCGCGAAATCCCGGAGGGCGCCCTGCGCCCGGCGGAGACCGGCTCCATCATCGTCGTCATCGCCACCGACGCGCCGGTGCTGCCGCACCAGCTCAAGCGCCTCGCCCGCCGCGCCTCGCTCGGTCTCGGGCGCATGGGCTCCGTCTCCGGCGACGGCTCGGGCGACATCTTCCTCGCCTTCTCCACCGCCAACGCCGTGCCCGCCACCCGCGGCCAGCCCGGCACCGTGCAGATGATGAACACGGAGGACCTCAACCTCCTGTTCACCGGCGTGGTCGAGGCGACCGAGGAGGCCATCGTCAACGCCCTCGTCGCCGCGGAGGACATGACCGGCGTCGAGGGTCGCGGGATCAAGGCCCTGCCGCACGACCGCCTCCGCGCGGTCCTGAAAAAATACGGCCGGCTCGCGGGCCCCTGAGGCCTCAAGGGACCGGCCCGCCGCGCCAAACAGGCGGCGGTTGCTTGCCGAGCGCGACCGCCACCGCCGCCCCGGCCAGCAGGCGCGTCGAGTCGAGCGTGGGCAGCGGCGAAACGTCCGGCGTGATGAGCAGCGGGATCTCGGTGCAGCCGAGCACGACCGCGTCGCAGCCCTCCGCCTTCAGCCGCGCGATGACGCGCACGTATTCGTCCCGCGAGGCGTCGAGCAGCTTGCCGTTGCACAACTCGTCGAAGATGACCCGGTGCACCATTTCCCGCTCGGCCGCGGACGGGATCCTTATCTCCAACCCCGCGCGTTCGGCCGCGCGGCGGTAGACGGGGCCGTTCATCGTCCAGTTGGTGCCGAGCAGGCCCAGCCGGCGGAAGCCGTGGGCGCGGGCCGATTGCACCACCACCTGCGCGATGTGCAGGCCGGGCAGCGGATAGTCCGGGCCGGACTCCTCCAGCGCGATGTGCGCGGTGTTGTCCGGGCAGACCCAGAAATCACAACGCGCGTCGGCCAGCCGCTGCGCCGTGTCCGCAAGTGTCTTCCGCACGGTCGCGAGATCGCCCGCTTCCCAGGCGGGCATGGACAATCCCATCGGCAGGATGCTCAGCGTGATCTCGGGATGCAGGTGCGGCCCGAGGGCGGCGATGCCCTCATGGCAGGCCGTCAGGAAACAAAGGGCCGCGCCCTCCGCGCTGTGCGCCAGGATGCCGATGTGCTTCGTCATGGGTCCTCGATGCCGCGCGCCGCCGCCCGGCGCAAAGTCAAAGCTCGCTGTCATCCACGCTGGCGAGCGCCGGTGTGCCGGGGTCGTGCCGCGCGCGCTCGATCCACTGCCGCAACGACGGCAGCCTTTCCAGCCACGCCGGCGGGAACGGCGCCCCGACGAGGTCGATGATCCGCCACGAGCCGTCCTCCGCGATGACGATGTTGCGGTCGTGCGTGTCGGCCACCAGCCACGGCGTGCCGTCGAGGAAGGCGAGGCGCGGGTGGTCGCGGTTGGTGCGCAGGAAGCGCGAGGGCACGGGGATGAGCCGCGCGGGATCGAGCCCCGACACGTCGGTCTTCTCCGGCAGGGCGCGGCCGAGGGTCTGCTTCGCCACGAGGATGCCCTCGGGCGTGATGGCGACGACCTCCGTGGGGATCCCGAACACGTGCGTCAGGAGGAGTTTTTCCAGCAGCATGCGGTAGTCGCCGGGCACGGCCTCGGCGTGGAGCAGCGCGCCCTCGCCCGGCGCAAAGTCGAAGGTCGCGCCCACGGCGCCGCCCTCGCGGAAATGGAAGAACTTGTAGACCGACCGCCGGCCGTCGACGAAGGCCAGTGCCTCCACGCCGCCGCCGATGCGCGCGAGCTGCGCCGTATTGGCCTCGAAGGGATCGTCCAGGTCCGAGCGGAACCCGAAGTCCTCCAGCGGCACGACCGGCAGCCGGCGGCGGAACGCGCGGATGGCGTCGCCGAACGCGGCCCATTCCGGACCCGTGGCCTCCAGCAGGCCTACTTCGTCTTCTTGGACGAGGATGAGATCGCGGTCTGAATCTGCGCGGATACCGCATTGCGCCGCTGCTTCGCCCAGTTGATCGAGCGCCCGAAGTCGTTCCCGGTGACCGTCCAGAACAGCGGCCCATCCTTCCGCGCCGGGGAGGCGGGGCCCTTCGAGGTGGGTCGGTTTTCCGGTGAACGGGTCTTGCATTCGGCCATGGGCCCAACGTCGCGGCGGGGGCGGCGCGACGCAAAGGATTTTTTTGCGCAGGTTGTTCACCGTCCGCGGCCAAGGCGAGCGCCGAACCCGCCGTTTCCGCTCCGAAAACCTATCGCTTGACACCCCCCGGGCCCTGCTCTGCCATGGACCCTCTTTTCCCTCTGGATTTATGCAACCCACATTCCGCCCGCACCGCAAGAAGCGCGCCCGCAAGATCGGCTTCCGCGCCCGCAAGGCCACCCGCGGTGGCCGCAAGGTCCTCCGCTCCCGCCGCCGCAAGGGCCGCAAGCGCCTGACGGTCGTCTGAGCCCGCGCGCGTTGCCGCCGGGTCCCGCCACGCCCATGCGCCTCACCGCCGCCCAGCGCCTGCGGCGCAATGCCGATTTCCGCGCCGTCCGCGAAGGAGGCCGCCGCCACGACGGCGGCGCCTTCCTGCTCACCTGGCGCGCGCACCCGGACACGCCGCAGACCCGCGTCGGCGTCGTCGCCTCGCGCGCCGCGGTCGGCGGCGCCGTGCAGCGCAACCGCGCCAAGCGCCGCCTGCGCGAGGTCTTCCGCAAGCACCAGGCCCTCGTGCCGGCCGGCCTCGATGTCGTGCTCACCGCCCGCCCCGCCACCCTCCGCATGGAGTTCGCCGAAATCGAGCAACGCTTCATCCAGGCCTGCCAAAAACTCTCCGCCGCGAAATGAAGGCTGAAACAATTCCAGCGGTCATTGCGAGGAGTCCCGCCGAGGCGGGACGACGAAGCAATCCACCTGGTTCCAGCTGGATCGCCACGGCCCGGGTGCGCCGGGGTCTCGCGATGACAATTGTCGCCCTGCCCGCCCTGTTCATGCGCGGCCTGATCCGCGTCTACCAGCTCACGGTCTCGCCGGCGCTGCCCGCGCTCTTCGGCCCGGCCTGCCTCTGCCGTTACCAACCGACCTGCTCGCACTACGCCGCTGAGTCCTTCGCCCGCCACGGCTTCTTCGGCGGGTTCTACCTCACGGTGCGCCGGCTCCTGCGCTGCACGCCGTGGCACCGCGGCGGCGAGGACCCGGTTCCGGCTTCGCTGAAGCTGCGCAGGACGGAACCCGCCAACGTATTTGCCTGCCGTCGCGTCTCCCGTCCCTCGCTGGCGGAAGGCTGACGGCTGATCGCTGACCACCCTCTCCATGGACAAAAAGAACACCACGATCGGCGTCATTTTGCTCATCCTCGCCATCGCGAGCATGATCATCAGCGCGCGCTACGCGCCCAAGCCGCCG
>Ga0073934_10009704_pt1 | contig 12215 bp, 8 predicted proteins | sample LarsenN4metaG_FD_76834 | JGI IMG/M metagenome (GOLD analysis project Ga0073934, IMG submission 76834) | Hot spring sediment bacterial and archeal communities from British Columbia, Canada, to study Microbial Dark Matter (Phase II) - Larsen... ... | reverse complement strand
GTGTGAGAAGTTCAGGCGCGCCACGTCCATGCCCGCCCGAATCATGCGGGCCAGCATGGAGCGGCTGGAGGAGGCCGGTCCAATCGTGCAGATGATCTTCGTTCGGCGCATGGCGGGGCTTCGGAAAGCGCGGCCGGGCTCAACGCAGGTTCACCGCCCGCCCGCGCCCCTCCTGCCCCCGTTGCCGCCACCCCTCGCCCAGGCGGGGAGGCCGGCGGGAGCGGTCAGCCGGCCGATGCTGCGTCCCAGCCCACCGAAGCCGCGCGCCGAACCTGGACGACTCCTCCGTCACCCGCCTGCCGGCAACGGGCGCACGCGGACGCGCGTCCCCTGAACGACAGCCACACTCCCCTGCGCCAGGGACTCCGCGAGGCCCGGGAGGCTGGCGACCAGAAGCCACATCTGCACGTTGGGCCGCCGCTGAGAGACTCCGCGGAAGAGAACGAACGTGGGCTGCTTCTGCTCTGGCGCCAGTGCGCCAAGAGAACGCCGGAGTCCCCGCAGGCGGGGACGAGGATCCGGTCTTCGGCAACCGCGAGGGCAAAGATCCTGGCGTCCTCGGCCTTAAGGTCGGGGCAAGCCCGCGGAATCTCAGCTCCACCCATTCCATCCGCCGCCATTCTCGCGGCCCCAGCCACCGGAATTCGGAGTTGCCGTATTCGCGGCACCCCCTCCAGCCACTGCGGATGGACCGTGTTCGCTCAAGCTGCATCGTCGCGCTCCCCTGGTTCTGCCTGCCTATCCGATTGTGCAATCCCAGGCAAGAGCCCCCGATCCCGCGAGGGAACCAGGGCCTGCGTGCGGGCATGGAGGCGAGGACCATTCAGGACAGAACGCCCCCGACTCCGTTCCGGGAGTCGGGGGCGATGAGCCTGCTCCGCCGCCCCGCCCCCCAGAATTGGGGGGAGGGGCGGAGGAGGGGTCACATGTCGTAGTCGTCGTGGTGGGGCCCGGCCGGAGCCGCCGGCTTCTTCTCCGGCTTCTCCACCACCAGCGCCTCCGTCGTCAGCAGCATCCCCGCGATCGAAGCCGCGTTCTGCAGGGCCGAGCGCTCCACCTTCACCGGATTCACAATCCCCGCCGCCACCAGGTCCTCATATTCTCCCGTCTCCGCGTTGAAGCCCTGGTTGCCAGGGAGGCTCTTGATCCGCTCCACCACCACCGAGCCCTCAAGCCCCGCGTTCTCCGCGATCTGCCGCGCCGGCTCCTCCAGCGCCCGGCGCACAATCGCCACGCCGTGCCGCTCGTCCGGTGTGGTGCCCAGCCCGTCCAGTGCCGAAAGCGCCCGCAGGTACGTCACGCCTCCGCCGGCAACGATCCCCTCCTCCACCGCCGCGCGCGTCGCCGAAAGCGCATCCTCAAAGCGGTGCTTCTTCTCCTTGAGCTCCGTCTCCGTCGCCGCACCCACCTTGATCACGGCCACGCCTCCGGCCAGCTTCGCCAGCCGCTCCTGGAGCTTCTCCTTGTCATAGGAGGAGTCCGTCTCCTCGATCGCGCGCCGAATCTGCTGAATCCGGCCCGTCACCGCCTCGTGGCTCCCGGCGCCCTCGATGATCGTCGTCTCCTCCTTGCCCACGACCACCTTCTTCGCCGTCCCAAGGAACGAGAGGTCCACGTTCTCCAGCTTCACCCCCAGGTCCTCGGAAAGGAACTTCCCGCCGGTCAGGATCGCAATGTCCTCCAGCATCGCCTTCCGGCGGTCGCCGAAGCCCGGAGCCTTCACCGCGCACGACTGGATGATGCCCCGGATCTTGTTCACCACCAGCGTGGCCAGGGCGTCTCCGTCCACGTCTTCCGCGATGATCAGCAACGGCCGCCGGCTCTGCGCCACCTTCTCCAGCAGCGGAACCAGGTCCGCAGCCGCCGAAATCTTCTTCTCGTGAACCAGAATCAGCGGATTCTCCAGCACCGCCTCCATCCGCTCCGGGTCCGTCACGAAGTACGGGGAGATGTAGCCTTTGTCGAACTGCATCCCCTCCACAACCTCCAGCGAATCGGTGGTGCCCTTGCTCTCCTCCACGGTGATCACGCCGTCCTTGCCCACCTTGTCCATCGCCTCGGCCACCAGCTTGCCGATGTCCGGGTCGTTCCCCGCGATGGACGCCACGTGCGCAACGTCGTCGTGCCCCTTCACCTCGATGGCCTGCGCCTTGATGGCGTCCACGGCCTTCTCCACGGCCAGCTCAATCCCCCGCTTCACCTCCAGCGGGTTCCCGCCAGCCGCCACATACCGCAGGCCCTCGTTCACAATCGCCTGCGCCAGAACGGTCGCCGTGGTCGTCCCGTCGCCCGCAACGTCGTTGGTCTTGCTGGCCACCTCCCGCACAAGCTGCGCTCCCATGTTCTCGTAGGGATCGCTCAGCTCGATCTCCTTTGCCACCGTCACCCCGTCCTTGGTGATCGTGGGAGAGCCCCACTTCTTGTCCAGCACCACGTTGCGGCCCTTGGGCCCCAGCGTCACCTTCACCGCATTCGCAACCGCGTTGGCCCCGCGCTCCAGCGCCCGCCGGGCCTCTTCGTCGAACAGAAGCATCTTGGAAGCCATCGTTGCTCCTCCTTCGTCCAGGCGTTGGGTGCTCCATGGCCGGGGCTCGCTCCATCGGACCCCGAACGCCCCGCAACCGCTCGCTCATGCCGCCGGCCTCCATCGCTCGCCGGCCCGGTGGCGTTTGGATCGTCAGGACTCCCTGAGCCCGACCACAAGCACCAAACCACTACTCCTTGATCGCGTACACCTGGTCCTCGTCCAGAATGGCGTAGTCCTTCCCGTCAAGCGTCACCTCGGTGCCGCCGTATTTCGAATACACCACAGTGTCGCCCACCTTCACCGCAAGCGGCACCACGGTCCCGTCGTCCAACGTCCGCCCCTTCCCCACAGCGACAACCCTGCCTTCCGTCGGCTTGCGCTTCGCGGTGTCGGGCAGGACGATTCCCCCCGCGGTCTTCTCCTCCTCCTCGCTGGGCACGACCACGATCTTGGTCGCAAGCGGCCTCAAAGCCATCAGATTCACCTCCTGAGATGGTGTGGGCGCCTTCGGAGCCGCCCGGATTAGCAGTCGAACGATGAGAGTGCTAATCTAGAATACTGACTCGGCGGGCCGCCTGTCAAGCAGCCCGTGACGCCTGCGGGGTGTGGCTGAAGGCGATCCGGATCGGCCTTGCGAAGGCAGGCTGAGGGGCAGGTTCAGGGAACGGTGAGGCGCACCGAGGCGGGTCCGGCCAGGCGAATCCACAGGCGGCCGGAAGCGGGCGCCCACAGATGCGGTGCGCCGAGGCCTGCGGACCGCCCGTTGATCTCCAGCCGGGGAGCGCCGCGCAGCCCGCAAACCAGCACGCGATGGTCGGCGGGGAGCCATGGGCGCACTGAGAACGAGACGGATCTCCCGGACTCACGCGCCCTGGCGATGTCCCCCGGCGCGTGCACCAGGACCGTGCCCCGCAGGAACGGGCGCGAATCAAAGAGGAGCGGCAGGCGGAACAGCCGCACGGCGCACGCCTGCAGAGTGCCCGGGTTGATTGCCGCGTCGTTGCGCACCCCCGTGCGCAACGCATAGGAATCCGGCAGCAGCCCCTGCCGCTCGGGGCTCGTCCCGCCAGGCTCCCCTGGCAGCGGCCAGGCCTGCTGCACGCCCGATGCGGTGATCCCGTCGGCAAGCTTCCGCCACGGCCCGCCGGGGTCATGGGGCGCCAGACGGTAGAGCGCGTCCGCGTACACCAGCCCGCACCACTGCACGGGCAGCCCCATCCAGTTGGGCGCCACCCACTGCGTCGCCCCCAGCACGGGAATGGTGGCATACACGCCCACCGGGCCCGGGGCGGCGGAGGGCGCACCCCGGGGACCGCCCGGATTCACCAGGTAGACGAACGGCACGCCCGTCCACGCCCAATGGCGCGCCTGCGCCAGGAAGCGCGGATCCGAGGTGAGCTCCCACCCCAGCGTGTACGCCCTCACGAGGTAGGCGCTGGCGAGGATGTCCGGAGTGTGGAGGGGTATTTCCCACGTCTGGGCGCCCCGGGGAACTCCGTTGGTGTACCGGTCCATCTGACGCAGACGCCGGAGCCCCTCCCGGCGAAGCTCCGGGTCGCCGGTGAACGCCGCCGCCTCCAGCAACGCGTGCAGCGTGGCCGCGGTGAGGCCATTCGCGTGCCGCTCCCAGTGGGTGCCGGCGTAGTCCAGCCCGCCCGGCTGTGGACGGAAGAGGACCGTCCCATCGTCCTCAAACCGCGCCAGAAGCGCCAGGCCGTGCTCCACCAGGGCCGCCGCGGCCTCCTCCTCGCCGCCATAGACCAGCGGGGCTGCCGGCCAACGGATGTGGGACACCCCGGAGAGTGCCCTCTCGCGAACAGGCACACGCTCCAAGGCCCGGGCGGCCGCGCTGCGAAGCGAACTGTCGCCCAGCCGAACCCCCAGCCAGTCCAGGAACAGTGCCGCATCCGCGGCGGACTGTGGCTGGAATCCCCCGGGCCAGGCGTGGCGGAACCGGCCATCCCCTTCCGCCACGCGCGACCGGGTCCATCCCGCAGCCGCGTTGTGCAGGTAGGCGCGAGCCGCAGCGCGGGCATCGGGGGCCCGGCGCCGGGCGCCATCTGGCGCGCCGATGCCGCCGCGTGAGGCACCGGACGCACGGCGGACAGCAGCCGATGGCATCTTCTGGCGGCCCGTCCCCCGGCTTCCTGCCCTGGAACCTGCCGCAGAACTCGGATCCCAGGATCCCGAACCCGGAAGAGGGGGCAGCCCGCGGACCACCACATACTGCTTCACCGCCTCCACCACGCTCTCAGACCGTCCGCCCAAGAGGGACGCCCGCACGGACACCGGCTGCCCGGCCTTCAGCGTCTCGCCTCCGTAGGGCAACAGGCTGCCTTCCTCCCGATTGACGCCGTTGGAGCCGGGGAAGACGATTCCCATGGCGTGCCCGCCGGAGCCGAAGCTGCGGTCCGGCGAATCGAACACCGCGGCCAAGCGGGAGTCCGGCTCCCAGAGGAGCCCCACATGCCGTCCGCCGGCCTGAATTGCCATGAGAGGCAGGGTGATCTTGAGGGTGTCGGGCACCTTCCGCCGCGCGCCGGGCCCGCGGATGTCCCGCTCCGAGCTGCTCTCCTCGTCCTCCAGGTACTCCACCCCGCAGAAGAGCCCCTGGTGCTTGCGCGTGCCCAGCACGCCGGGCCTGTCCGCCCCCGGACCGGCCAGCACCATCAGAAGCGGCAGCCAGACCACCCGCCGATCCAGGCTCACCGCAGCGCTGGAGAAGACCTCCACCACGCCCGGATGACGGGAAGCCTGGAAGTGCTGGCGAAGCATCCACCGGGCACCGCCCGAATCGGTCGCCGTGGTTGCGATCCGGAAACCGGTCCTGAGGGCGTCCACGCGGGTGGAGCCTTGCCGTGCCAAGTCGAGCCATCGAACCGTTCCGCCGTCCATCCAGCCGATGAGGGGGCGGTTGTGGCCCATGGCCATCCAGCGGCCGGCCACCTGCACCAGGATTCCGCCGGGCTCGCCATCCGGCTCCACCCGGAGGGTGCCGGAGGCCGCGTGCTCTCTTCGTCGGATCGGGCCGGGCACGGAGGGCGGCGGCCACTGGGGCTCCCGCAGCGCCAGTCGCGGCTCAAACGCGAGATGCGCCACCACGCAGGACCCGCCGGTGCCGGGAGGATCAAACCGGAACCGGATCCCTGCGCCGAGCGGAGGCAGGGGAACCCGCGCCTCGTGCCACCGGCCCGCCGGCACCTCAAATCGGACCGACCGCTCCTCCGCCGGGCCCTGTCCCGGCCCATAGTAGAAGACCTGGGCGATCCCGGACTGTTCCGACCGGAGCCGGGCCTCCAGCCACAGCGGCGCTCCGACGGGGAAGTCCAAAGGCGGACCCTCATAGACCGCGTACGGGTCGCTCCCGGCGATTCGGATGCGGAGCCCTTCCGGCGTTGGCACCAGGGCCGCAATGTCGTGGGCAGGCTTCCAGTGGCTCGCCGCCTGCCCCCGCCGAAGGTCGAGCCGCTGCACCGCCTGGCTCGCCTGCCCCCCTCGTACGTGCGCGACGAGAAGCCCGAAGAGTGCCAGGGCAACTGCCCCGGGTATGCGCGTGATCATGGCAAGTCCACTCCCCAGCGCCGCATGGCGTGTCCTGTCGGACGCGTCCCGGCGCTCGCTCGCATCCCGCTGGCGGACCCGGCCGCAATGGGCGGGTTCCCGCGGATCCCGGTTCTGGCTCGTCCCTCCAGTGCCGCCGGACATCTCCCGCCGGTCGAACGTGCGCCGCGCGGAAGCGGGCTGCAGCGCTTCAGCAGGCTGAACTCAGCGGTCCGTAAGCTCCAGGTAGTGCGCGTCCGGGTCCTCCAAGAAGTAGGAGCGCCGGCCGTTGGGGAAATCCACCGGCCCGCGCACGGCCAGGCCCCCCTCCCGGAGGCCCTGGGCATACCCGTCCAGCTCGCCCGGGTCCAGGCGGAACGCCACGTGGTAGACAGCCCCCCGCGGCCCTCCCGTCCTCGCCAGGTAGTCCCGCGCCAGGTCCGTGCCGGGGTCCGCCGAGGAGAAGAGCACCAGCAGGAAGTCCCCGGCGCCAAGGAACGCGTTGCGGCCGGGATCGTGGTCCAGCACCCGGAATCCCAGATGATCTCGGTAGAAGGCCAGCGCGCGCTCCACGTCCTCGACCCAAAGGGCCACCTCCGAGACCGACAGAATCCCCGCCATCTCTCCGCTCCCTTCCGAGGCACCGCCTCACGCAAACCTGTCGTGAAGGCCCCGGAGATCGAGACGTGCGGCCGGGTCGGCTGCGACCGCTGCGTTGGCCCGCACCTCCCCGGCCGTGCGCATGCCCACAAGCGCGCAGTCGATCTCCGGCACAGAGAGCACAAAGCGAAGCGCAAGCCTCACCACCCGTCCGGGGTCCAGGCCGGGAAACTCCGCCGCCAGGATCCGGGGCAGCAGGCCGCTGGTGGCGGCCCGCATGGCCAGCACGCCCATCCCGAGCGACCGGGCAAGCACCGCGACTCCGGCCGGCTCCCTCTGGTGGTCGCATGTGCTTTGGTAGAGCACGTTGAACAGGATCTGCAGCGTGTGGAAGCGCCCGGTTCGCAAGAGGTGCTCCAGGCCGCCGGAGGGCCCCTCCGCCGTGACCCCGATGAAACGGCACTTGCCTGCGGCGCGCATGGCCTCGGCCCAGTCGATCACGCCCGCCTTGAGAATCCACTCCGCACTGGCGTCGTCGAAGCGCTCGCCGTGAATCTGCAGCAGGTCCACCCGGTCGGTTCGCAGCCTCCCGAGGCTCTCCTCCAGCCCGCGCGTGGCCGATTCCGGGGTCCAGTCCGGGCCTGCCGGGAACTTCGTGGCCAGCACAATCTGGTCCCGAACGCCGGCCAGCCCTTCGCCCAACAGACGCTCCGACCGGCCGTCGCCGTAGCCGGGCGCCGTGTCGAAGAGGGTGATTCCCGCGTCCACGGCTGCGCGGACCGCCTGCAGCGCCTGCGCCCGAAACGCCGGGCTGTCCCGGTCCTCCGAAGAGAGGTAGCCCTGGAGTCCCATGGGCGCGCCGCCGAACCCCAGCGGTGAGACCGGGAGCCCGGTCCGGCCCAGAACACGCACCTCCATGGCCATCAGCGCCGGGCGATCTCCGGATCGCGCTCCCGCGGAAGCGTGAACCACAGATCGTCGCAGGCCCGCAACTCTTCCTCGTCCAGTTCCATGCCCACGCCCTTCAGGCTGTCCTCCAGCTGCTCGGGGCGGCTGGCGCCGAGGATTGCGGAGGTGATCCCCGGTTGGCGCAACACCCAGGCCAGCGCCACGTGGGTGAGTTTCTTGCCCCGACCACCCAGGAACTCCGCCAGGGAGTGAACGGCATCAAACACCTCCTCCTTCCAGTAGCGCCTGCGGTAGAGCGGCCCAGCGTAATCCAGGGCGAATCGGGTGCCGGCGTCGGGGTCCTGGCCTTTGCGATAGCGGCCCGTGAGCATGCCGCCCGCAAGAGGGTTGTAGGCGATGACTCCCACGCCGTGTGCCCGGCAAAGCGGCAGGATCTCGTCTTCGATCATCCGAAAGAGGAGGTTGTAGCGGGGCTGTGCGCAGTCGAACCGCACGCGCCCCTTCCGATCCGCCACCCAGAGCGCCTCCGCCAGCCTCCACGCCGGGTAGTTGGAGCATCCGGCATAGCGCACCTTCCCGGCGCGCACCAGGTCGTCCAACGCCTCCAGGGTCTCGTCGATGGGCGTGTCAGGGTCCGGTGCGTGGGTCTGGTACAGGTCGATGTGGTCCGTCTGAAGCCGCCTCAGGCTTGCTTCGCAGGCGCGCAGGATGTGGCGGCGGCTGAGCCCCTCGTCGTTGGGGCCGGGCCCCATGCGTCCCCGGCACTTGGTGGCAAGCACGATCTGGTCGCGCACGCCCCGCTCGCGGATCCACCGGCCCACGATCTCCTCGGTGGCTCCCACCCTCTCCATCCCGCCCCCCAGCGGGTAGACGTCGGCCGTGTCGAAGAAGTCTATGCCGGCCTCGAAAGCCCGGTCCATGATGGCGAACGAGGCGGCCTGATCCGCCTGGTTCCCGAAGGTCATGGTGCCCAGGCAGACCTCACTGACCTTCAGGCCGGTCCGCCCCATGCGCCTGTGCTGCATGCCGCCCTCCCCCCTGATGACCCTGCAGGATGCAGATTAGCCGCGGGGCGTCCAGCGGCCTCCATTCCGCCCCAGAGGGAGTGCCTTGTTGCACCGCCTTCCCGCTGGCAATCCCTTAGGCCTCGCGGCAGCTGACAACCTCCGCCCGGCGCTGCCGCTTCTCGCTCGAGGCGATCGTCTCCCTGCAAGGCAGCGTGCGCACACCTTCGCTCAGCAGGGAGAAGCGCTGCGGACACCCTTTGACGGATCGCGGGCCGGCTGACACATTGGGCACGGCCTCATCAGTCCGCATGCACGCCGCCCGACCGTTCCGGGCGTCCCGCCCAGCACCGTGCTGGGCAGGCCGGACCTGTCTGTGCAGTGCTGTCTCGACCACAGGCGGGACACGACGCCCAAGTCCTCTGCTCTGCCCCTCGTGTTTCCATCGGCCGCCTTCTCTGCGGTCCTCCTCGGACTGGCCACTGGCCGCGGGAGCGGAGGAGAGTTCGCCTGGCGATCCACCCGGGGCGGCGAGCCCAGCCCGGGCGGGTCCACGAACTGGACCCGCCATCACAGGGGATGAGGCCGGACGCCGCGTGGACGCGGACTGGCGCGACCTGGAGATCGGCTCGTGTGCCGCTTGCGAACCTGCCCGTGGCGGTCACGCAACCCAGACCGTGGCGGCGCGACGGAGCTCACAAGCCAAGGGTGTGCCGGCGGGCCTCCAGGCGGGCGCGCTTCTCCTCGAGGACCATCAGATGGGCGCGCTCGCGCTCCACCACCTCCGCGGGTGCACGCTCCACGAACTGGGCGTTCGCCAGCTTGGCGCGCGCCTTCTCCATCTCGCGGTCCAGGGCGGCGAGCTCCCGACCCAGGCGCTCACGTTCCCGCTCCACGTCCAGAGCGTCGCCGATTTCCAGGAAGACCTCGCCGCCCTGGATGGGGGTCCCCACCCAGCGGCCCTCCCCGCCAGGCGCAGAATCGGCCATTCGGAGCGAGGAGAGCCGGGCCAGCCCCGCAATCAGGTCGGTGCTGTCGGAGAGGGCGGATGCCGCCGCGCGGGAGCCGGGCACGATGGCGCCCTGGATCCGCGCCCCCGGCGCGACGCCCGCCTCGGCGCGCAGATTCCGGAGTGCCCGCGTCGCCTCGATCACCACCGCCATGCGCTCCCGGGCGAGCTGCCCCGCCGCGCCCGTCCACGCGGGATCCGGCAGTGGATAGGGGGCGACCATGATCGAGGCGCCAGACCTGCGCTGCCCGGGCCTCCCGTTCGTGATGCGTTCGTCCTCTGTCCCGGAGGCGGAGCGCAGCGCCTGCCAGAGCTCCTCCGTGATGAACGGGATCAGCGGATGCAGCAGGCGCAGAACGCACTCCAGCACGTGATGGAGCACGCTGGCAGCCACGTCGCGCTCCTCGTCCGTGGAGCGCAGGCGCGGCTTGGAGATCTCGATCTGCCAGTCGCAGAAGTCGTCCCAGACGAAGGAGTAGAGCACCCTTGCCGCGTCGTCCATGTTGTAGGCATCCGCGGAGGCATCGCCGCCAAGCCTGGCGTCCAGCGCAGCGTTCACCGCCGCGGTCGTTTCCTGCAGCCGCGCCAGAATCCACCGGTCCGCCGTGGAGAGACCCGGATCGTCCGGGCTGATCGCTGGCCGCCCATCGGAGGAGTTCCCGGAGCCAAGCGGCCGGATTGCCGCCCCCTGCACGGCCCCAATTACAAACCGGCTGGCGTTCCAGAGCTTGTTGCAGAAGGTGCCCGCGACTCGGACCGCGTCTTCCCGGAACCGGATGTCCTGGTTCTTGCCGGCGTTCTGCAACAGGTAGAAGCGCAGGGCGTCGGCCCCATGCTTCTCGATCAGGTCCAGCGGATCCACGCCATTCCCTTTGGACTTGGACATCCTCTCTCCGCGGGAGTCCAGCACCGTGGCGTGGACGTAGACATCGCGGAACGGGACGTCGCCCATGAAGTCCAGTCCGGTCATCACCATGCGGGCCACCCACAGGAACAGGATCTCCTGGGCTGTGGAGAGAAGGCTGGTGGGGTACCAGAACCGCAGGTCCTCTGTGTCTCGCGGCCAGCCCAGGGTGGCGTGGGGCCATAGCGCGGAGGAGAACCAGGTGTCAAGCACATCCTCGTCCTGGCGCAGGGATTCGACGGGAACGCCCAGCCGGGCGGCGGCCTCCTCCGCGCTGCGGCCGGGCGCACAGCGCCGGTCCTCTGTCCACCACACGGGAATCCGGTGGCCCCACCACAGCTGGCGGGAGATGCACCAGTCCCGGATGTTCTCCATCCAGTCCAGATAGACGGCCCGGTAGCGCTCGGGGAAGAACCGTATCCTCCCCTGCCTCACCGCCTCGATGGCCGGCTGGGCGAGCTCTTTCTGCTTCACGAACCACTGCTCCGAGAGCAGGGGCTCCAGCACCGTCTTGCAACGGTCGCAGTGGGGGGTCTTGACGGTGTAGTCCTCCACCCTCTCCAGCAGTCCGGCGGCTTCCATGTCCCCCACAACCAGTTCCCGGGCTTCGAACCGGTCCATCCCCGCATATCTGCTGCCCGCGGCTTCGGTCATGCATCCGTCTTCGCCGATGACGACCACCTGCGGAAGACCGTGGCGCAGCCCCACCTCGAAGTCGTCCAGGTCGTGCGCGGGCGTCACCTTCACCGCGCCTGTGCCGAACTCAATCTTGGCGTACTCGTCGGCGATGACGGGGATCAGCCGATCCACGAGGGGCAGGCGGACATTGCGGCCAATGAGATGCCGGTAACGCGGATCGTCGGGATTGACCGCCACCGCCGTGTCGCCCAGCAGGGTCTCCGGACGCGTGGTGGCGATGGTGATCCACCCGGCGCTCCGTGCGGGGTGATCGGGCTCCGCCTTTCGTCCGTGTTCATCCGCCGGCCGGCCGTCCTCTAGGGGATACCGGAAGTGATACAACTTGCCCGGACGGTCCTCGGTTTCGACCTCGATGTCGGAGATTGCCGAGCGGCAGCGGGGACACCAGTTCACCACTCGCGTGCCGCGGTAGATGAGCCCCCGATCCCACCACCGCAGGAACTCCTCGTGAATCGCGTCCACGTAGGGCTCGTCCATGGTGAAGCGGGCGCGGCTCCAGTCGTAGGAACAGCCCAGTTTCTGAAACTGGAGGTAGATTCGGTCTCCATACTGTCGCCGCCACTCCCAGCACCGCTCGATAAAGGCCTCGCGCCCCAGATCGTGGCGAGTCAGCCCCTCCTTGGCCAGTTCACGCTCCACCACGTTCTGAGTGGCGATTCCCGCATGGTCGGTTCCCGGCAGGCAGAGAGTGTTGTGCCCCAGCATGCGGTGCCAGCGTGTGAGTGTGTCCAGAACCGTGTTGTTGAGGGCGTGACCCATGTGGAGGCTGCCCGTGATGTTGGGGGGAGGGATGGTGATGCAGTAGGGCGTGCCCTCCCCGGGCACTGCCCGGAACAGGTCCCGCTCCATCCACCCGGCGTAGATGCGGTCCTCCACTCTCTTGGGGTCGTAGGCCCTGGCCAGTTCCATGTGTGTCTCCCATGTGGAGCGTGTTGGCATGATGGAGCGAGGGCGCGCCGCCCAGCACCCATTGCTCCTTCGCCCCAGCAAGAATCGCGCCCGCGTCCTCTCCAAAGGACGCGG
>Ga0073934_10009703_pt1 | contig 12215 bp, 13 predicted proteins | sample LarsenN4metaG_FD_76834 | JGI IMG/M metagenome (GOLD analysis project Ga0073934, IMG submission 76834) | Hot spring sediment bacterial and archeal communities from British Columbia, Canada, to study Microbial Dark Matter (Phase II) - Larsen... ... | reverse complement strand
GAGCGGGGCAGGGCGAAGCCGTCGACCACCGCGGCGGCCATCGCTCCCTAGTCCCGTGGGCGCGCTACGAAGATTTGGAGACGGCCCGATTCTCGAGGGCCGGCGTCTGGTGAAGACAAGCGGCGGCGGCGGCTGCGGCCATGGACCGCCTCTTCGGCGGCCAGAGGCGGCGCGACCTGAAATGAATTGCAGTCAGAATTGCAGTCAAACGGCCCGCCGCGTAGCAGTACGCTAGCAGTATTGACAGGCTACAGGGGATCGAGGGGAGGCTCTACTGGGGGCGGCGCAGGAGGCGTCTCGAAACTTTCTAACGTCCAGCGTTCAGCATCCTTCCACTGTAGTACTTGGTCTCGCACCAAGTCGACGTCCTCCTTTGTGAGCTTGCGCGCATCTGCATATCGCTCTAGCGCCCGCGCGCCTGGGGTAGTCCTTTCCTCGCCTTTGATTATCTCGACCATCTGGACGGGAGGGCCTAGGCCCATCGCTGCAACGTTGATAGCGTCATCGACAATCCGATGTGCAACCATTTTTGCCCGCTGCAGCGTGAGGTTTCGCACGTTGTAGTGTTTGATGCTGGCTAGCGCGAAGTAGGGGAAGATGTCCCCGCTTCCAATGGCTGCATAACCAATGGGCCCATGGTCTGTACGGACGAGATTTGGCTCGATCTCAAAGATAAAGCTTCCCCAAGGCGTGTGTCCACAGAACAGAAAAGATGTCTGAGGGAAAGGCTGCCCTGGTATGTTGAGGAAGTTATTCGTGAAAAATGGCCTCAGTACGCCCACTACCTCGTTCACGAGGTCGCGCTGAATGGTCGCAGGCTGCTTATTCTGAAAGCCAAACGTGTCGCTGAACTTCTGCTGTAGGTGATCTCGCACCAATTGAATAACGCCAACCGAGCCAGACCCAGCCCAAGCAACGTTACTCCACGGTACGAAGAGCTTGTCCACTTCCATCTTGGTCGGTTGGCCAGTCGTGCTAAACGTGCCCTGACTGTCAGAAGCTAGGACAAGTCCATCGGCGCATTCTAGCGCGAGAACGAGGGTCATGCCCGCAGACGGCTATTTGCGGCGAATTGCGGATACTTCGCGTAGATGGCCTTCAGCAGATCCAAAAAGGCCCGCGTAGTCGTGAATTCCTTCGCTTGGAACAACGCCCGCAGCGCTCCGCGGTCGATGCGTCTGGCTAGCTCCGCCGCTCGAAATCGGCCGGCGAGAGTCGGCCTGTACACGCGCCGGTTACTGCCTATCGACGACTCGGACGTGATTAGGCCCTTTGCCTCAAGGCTCGCGAGGTCACGATAGACCCCCGTGTCGAACGGCCCCCAGTCGTACGCCTGGAACGCATATAAGGAGCGGAGGGCAGGAGGGCCTTCCTGCGTGAGCAGGAACATCCCCTTCATGACACGAATCTGATCCGTTTCGAATGGGCCGCTGGGGATTGCTACAAACAGGAGGACGTAGTCCTCGCGATTCAGGTGGTCGCCTGAGCCTTCGGTCATACTGCTCTGCTTCTCTGCTGCTTGAAGCGCTCAAAGTCTAGCATGGCCGTTGAAGTTTTCAACCTCTGTGGGCAACTGTCCTAGCAGGGTGTTGAACAAGTCCGGTGACGGGCCGTGTTCCTTCCCAACCGCCCGCCCAAGAGGGTGGTTTGAATCTGGCGGGACGCCGCCCAGGCCCCCTGTCAGGGGGCTCTTTCCCCTGAACCCCCGTTCTTCAACACCCTGCTAGACGCTCATCGCCGCGCCGCCTCCGATTCGAGGGCCCTGCCTGCCATTGGTGCACTACAGCCACGTCCTGCCCTCGATGCAGGAAGCGGCGGCCGCGGCCATGGACCGCCTCTTCGGCGGCCAGGGGCGGCGCGACCTGAAATGAATTGTCGTCAGAATTGCAGTCAAGGGCATGAAAAAGCCCGTCCGAAGGCCACTTTCAGATTCGGGCGGGCCGTTGCTTCTGGTGGAGACGGGGGAGAATCGAACTCCCCGTCCAGAAGAAGGACGTCCAGGATCTGCTACAAGCTTAGCCGGGCTTTTTTCTCGCCTGGCCGCGCGCCGCTCCGGCAGGCTCGCGTCCGGCACTGCCGGTAGCCTTTGGCGCCACTTACCGGCATCGATGGCGCCGCAACCCCGACATTGCGTCGCTGACTCCCCGCCCATCGGGGCGAGGCGAGGGTCAACGTCACCGCCTAATTAGGCGGCGAGGGCGAGTTCTCGTTCGCCAGTTATCTTTCGCCACCTGATTAACGAGGTCGATGGCACCTCGGCTTGCAATCCGGGTCCGCCGTTCCCTGTCGAAACCTGTCGTCCCCGTACGCATTCCATTCTACCCCAAGACGCCGAACCCTGCCGCTGCTTCGGCCCCGGCGGCGCGCGGGACGGCCCGCCGGGCGGCGCAAGTCCGCTCAGGCTGCCCCCGGGCTGTCCTGCCAGATGCCGAAGGGGTTTCCTTCGGGGTCCGTCAGCTGGGCGAAATATCCCATCCCCGGTACCGGCGACTTCCCCATCAGCACCGTGGCTCCAAGGCCTCTCGCCTTCTCCAGGTACTCGTCCACCGATTCCACGTTCACGTAGTTCATGGCGCGCTGGTCCGGAGACATCCGCTTGGCGATACTGCCGTTTATCGCCCCGGGCTGCTGGGGCATGCCGTGCTCGTCCGTCTCGACGGTCGCCGTCGAGTAGTAGTCCGTAGCGCCCATTGTGAGCTTTTGGACCTGCCAGCCGAAGAGCCGGGTGTAGAACTGGGAGAGCTTCTCCGGATCGTCGGCCGGAATTTCGAAGTGAACGACGCCGTGGTTGTTCATGGGTGGGTCTCCTCCTTGGCTAGTATGCTGCCCGGCAGGCCCGCCTGGACGGCGCCCTGCTTAAAATTGAGTAAAGCTTCGCGGCAGGAAAACCCAAGCCTCAGATGTCACCCGGCCGTCCGCCCGAAATCGTCGTCGTCCGCTCGCCGGCGGAAATGGACCAGGCGCTGGAAGTGCGCCGCCGCGTCTTCGTGGAGGAGCAGCGCGTGCCGGCCGAGCTCGAAATCGACGAGCACGACGGCAACCCGGCAGAGGTGACGACGGCCTTGCACGTCCTGGCGCTCGAACTGGGGCTCCCGCTCGCCACCGGCCGCCTCATCCTCAGCCACGAGGCCGACGGCCGGCCGCACATCGGCCGGGTCGCCGTGCTGAAGGATCATCGAGGCCGCGGCATCGGCCGGGCGGTGATGCTGGCCCTGCATGACCTCGCCCGAGAGCGCGGGTTCACTGCCGTGACCCTGGCGGCGCAGGTCCATGCCATCGGCTTCTACGAGAAGCTCGGCTACGCAGCCCGCGGCCCGCTATTCCTGGACGCGGGCATCGAGCACCGCTGGATGGACGTTCGGCTTTGAGCGCGCGCGTCGGGCGGCAGTCTCCCTGAGACGAACGGCCGGTCTGCTAGAATGGCGTCACCGTATGGATACCCCGGCGGCCAGGCCGCACGGCCTCGCTAGCTTCCCGGCCACGTGCGGAGACTCGGCTTGAACGAGTCTCCGACCGACCATCCCCCTCAACCCCACGATCCGCTTGCGGCGCTCCGTCAGCCGCGCTTCGTCGTCTACACGTTCAGCCGCGTCGGCTCGAGCGTCGGCAACGCCATGCTCCAGGCGATCCTCCTGTGGCACGTCTACGAGCTCACCGGCGACCCCCTGAGCCTCGGCTTCCTCGGGCTGGCGCGGTTCCTGCCTGCCCTCGGCGTTTCCGTGATCGGAGGGGCCGTCGCCGACGTTTACAACCGCCGCAACGTGATCATGGCGGCCCAGACGGTGCCTTTGGCGGGCGGCGTCTTCCTGGCGGCGGCAACGCTGGGCGGCTGGGTGACGCCGGAGATGATCTACGGCCTCGTGTTGCTCGTGGGCCTCGCCGCGGCGTTCGAGAACCCGGCCCGTCTCGCCCTGCTCCCGACGATCGTGCGGCCGGAGACGTTCGCCAACGCCGTCACGGTTAGCTCCACGCTCCAATCGCTCGGCATGGTCACGGGCGGCCTCATCGGCGGCGTGATCGTGGTCTGGGACCCCGGCGCCGCCTACGTCGTCTACAGCGCCGCCATTGCCTGGGCCTTCCTCATGATGGGCCTCCTGCACTACGAGCAGGTGAGCGAAGGCGAGAAGCGCGGCGTCAGCCTGGCGGCCATCAAGGAAGGGCTCGCCTTCGTCCGCCGCCACCAGCCGATCTGGGGCGCGATGTCGCTGGACATGTTCGCCGTCATCTTCGGGGGCGCGAAGGGACTGCTGCCCGTCTACGCGAGCGACATCCTCCACGCCGGAGGCTTCGGCTACGGCCTGCTCATCGCCTCGCTGGAGATCGGCGCCTTCCTGATGTCGGCCGCCTTGGTCCTGCGCCCTCCCATCGTCCGTACCGGCCGCGCCCTGGTCTACTCCGTGGCGGCCTTCGGCCTCCTCACGGTCGGCTTCGGCCTCTCCGAGAACCTCTACTTGTCCATCGCCCTCTACATGGCGATCGGCGCCGCCGACCAGGTGAGCGTCGTCATGCGCAACGTCATCATCCAGCTGGGGACGCCGGACGAGCTGCGGGGCCGCGTCAGCTCCGTCAATCAGGTCTTCATCCAGGCGTCAAACCAGCTGGGCGCTATGGAATCTGGGTTCGTGGCCGCGGCTACCGGCGCCGTCTTCGCCGTCGTCAGCGGCGGCGCCGCCGCGATAGGCGTAGCGGCGCTCTTCGGGTGGCGGTTGAAAGGCCTCTTCGCCTACCGCCAACCGTCCGTCTTCGAGGCTCAGCCTGAGCCGGAGGCGATGGCTCCCGCCAACGCGGGTTTCACCGCCGGCGAAGCGGCCGGAAGCAGCTAGCTGCCCGGCCCGTTAGACTTCGACGCCGGCCCGAGTCCCGGGCAGGTCGCTCTTCAGGTCCGAAAGACGCTCTCTGGCGAAGCTCAGCTGCACCGTCATCGCCGAACTGGTCTCGATGAGGTCGGAAGCCAGCCAGTAGTCGCGCCGCAGACGGGCATCGACCTTGAACCAGCCGTCGGAGACTTCTTTCACCTTACCCAGCTCTCTCCCGTCTATCGTGATCACGGTCGCACCCACGGCCGGGTCGTTGCTCGACATCATGGCGCGCACCTCCTTTCACCCCGGGCCGTCCGGGACGCTCAGCCCAGGCTAGGAGGGTCCGGGAGTCGGCTGGCTAACCGCGCAACGTGGGACGGGTTACGAAAGTCTTGCAGATGGGCGGCCGGACCGCGGGCGGGCGCGACCCTTCGCCTACGAGACCAGGCTCGGGGCCCGGCGGAGCGCTTCCTCGGCCTCCGCGACCAGCCGGCGGATGATTTCGGCGACGGGCAGCACCTCCGAGATGCCGCCGGCGGACTGGCCGCCGCCCGGGATCGTCTCGTGACGGCGGCCCTCACGCGTCGAGGCGATGAGCTCGGCGCGCAGCCGGTCTCGCTCGCGGGCGGCCTGTTCGAGCTTCGCGTTCCATTCCTCGATGAAAGGTGAACGCACGGCCCGGAGCACCGTCCCGTAGCCGGTAGTGCCCGGCGCCGGGTTGATGGCGTTCAGCGCCTCGACCTTGATCGCGTCCTCGGCGCTCGCATCGAGGATTGCCCTTCGCCAACCTTCCTCGATCGGGGCTTCCGTCGAAGCGAGGAACCGCGTACCGACGTTCACGCCTACGGCGCCGAGCATGAGCGCCGCAGCCAAGCCGCGGCCGTCGTAGATGCCGCCGGCGGCGACGACGGGCAGGGGACGCACAGCTTCCACCACTTGCGCCACGAGCGCGAACGTGCCCACGGTGCCGCCGTAACCGCCCGCTTCGGTGCCCTGGGCGATGACGAAGTCCGCCCCGCGCTCCGCGGCCTGCACGGCCTGGGCGACGGTCGTTACCTGGACGTAGACCGCCGCGCCCGCGTCCTTGGCCCGACGGACGAGATCGCCGGGGTCGCCGAGGGCGAAGGAGATCACCTCCGGGCGGAGGGCCAGCGTCGCCTTGAATGCCTCCTCGTCGAGCGTAGGCGGGATGTGGTTGACGTTGATCGGCCGCGTCGTGAGGTCGCGGACCATGCGGAGGTCGCGGAGGATGTCGGCCGTCGGGCGGCCGAGCGAGCCGATGCTGCCCAGGGCGCCGGCGTTGGCGGCGGCCGCCGCGAAGGCGGCGGAGGTGGCCGAGCCCATCGGCGCGAGGATGACGGGGTGTTCTATCCCCAGCAGCTCGGTCAGACGTGTCTTCAGCATCCAAGGCCCCTCTCCAGCAGCCGGCGATTCGTCCGCCCGGCGCGTGGACGATGCCTGCGAGCAGTGTATTCGACTAACCCTCACTTTCGCGAGCGCCCGCTGCGCGAGGTCCGGCCACAGTCCGCGACCGGGACCAAAACTCGCGGACTGGCTTGGGCTTCGCCGGCCGGAAACCGGGCCGCTGCGAAACCCCTACTCCGGCGCGAAGGCCGGAGCAGGGCCTCGATGCCGCGGCCTTCAGGCCGCGGTACCGCCAGAACCCGGGTCGCGGCGGGGCGCCGGGAGCGACCGCATCGAAATAGGACATCCGAAACCCCTACTCCGGCGCGAAGGCCGGAGCAGGGCCTCGATGCCGCGGCCTTCAGGCCGCGGTACCGCCAGAATCCGGGCCGCGGCGCGGCGCCGGGAGCGACCGTTAGGGGCCTGCCAGCTCATACGTCAGGGTGACCGCCGCGGTCACGGTGAACTCCGGCTCAGCCCCCAGCGGCTTCAAGCCGATGGCGTACGGCCCGCCGACGCTGAGGAGCGTGGCCAGGTCCTCCGTGCAGGGCGTCAGGCCGATGCCGTAACCGGGAACGCCTGGCGACTCCAAAACGCCGGCCAACCCGCCGAGCTTGAGGCCGGAGGCCGCCGCCATCGACTCCGCCTGCGCCCGCGCGTCCGCGATCGCCTGCTTCCTCGCCTCGGTCAGGACCGCCAGGCAGTTCGAATGGCTGAACCACACGCCCTGGACCTCGGTGCGGCCGAAAACGTCCTCGACCGCGGCGAAGACCTTTTCGCCGTCGCGGGCCGCCTTGTCCACGCTCATCTCCACCGACACGAGGTTCTGTCCGTAAGGGGCGCCGTCGCTCAGATCGATATCGTCCTCGTCCACGCCGAGCGCCTTGATCTTCGCGATCAGCTCCTCGCGGTCCTTCTCGTCGATCGGCAGCGGGCCGAACGGACCGCCGGCGACCGGGATCGACGCGACAACGTATGCCTCGTCCGCTTTCGCCACCGCCTTGCCGGACCCGGAAGCGGTCAGCCGCGCCTCAGCCGCGGGGCCGCCGACCGAAAACGTGACCGTGAGGTTGAGGCTGACGCGCGCCTCGGGCTCGGCATCGAGAGCCCGCAGGCTGGTGGGGCCCTTGGGCACAGGGGGTAACTCCGGGCTGCAGGGATCGTCGCTCGGCGGGCCGTACGCGGGCTGCGTGGCCAGCATGATCGACTGCACCGGCCCGAGCGTGAGAGACGCCGCGTCTGCCAGCGAGCTCGCCTCTTGCGCGGCGGCCTCGAAGGCGGCCTTGCGCAGGGGCGCGAGCGCCTTCGCGCAGTCGCTGATCGTGAAGCGGACGCCTGACTGCGTCCGTCCGACGACGCTTTCGATCGCGTCGATGACGCGGTCGCCTTCCTGCGGCAGGTTGGCCAGAGGCATGCGCACGCCGATCGCGGGGAACGGCCCGAACGTGGGGCTAGTCTCGAAGCTGACGTTTTCGCGCTTCACGCCCAGGGCTTCGAGCGCGGCCAGGATCCCGTCCTGGTCGCGGGCCGGCAGTTGGGCGATGGGTGGCGGGCCGGGCGGCCGCGACTGGACCAGGGCGACGAGGACGGCGCCATCGGCGGGCAGCGTGGCCGTTTCTACGTGCTGGACGGTGAGGCCGAGGCCGGCCTCGGAGACGCCGCGCGCGGCGGCGCCGGGCGGCCCAGACGGCGGAAGCTGAGCGCCGCCGCCGGAGGCGCTACGCAGGATTTCGGGCGCCGGCCCAACGACGCGCTCTCCGGAGGAGGGTTCGGCGCGGATGAACTCCGGCTCCTTGGGCTTGTCGTCGCCGCCGCAGGCGAAGGCGGCGAAGGCCAGAAGGGCGGCGGCCAGCGCCAGCCCCGCGCCCCGCGAGCGTCCGGGCGCGAATCTGGGCGAGGCAGGCGGCGGGTTGGAAGGCTGGGCAGGCATGGCGGTCCTCCGGGGCTTGGGGAGCTGCTGGATGGCCCCACTGTGCGCCTGGCGCCCGCGGGACCGCAATGACGGCCGTCTGACAACCGCCTTACACGGCAAGAGACGCGCAGAGGCTTCCGAAGGTTCCAGGGGGTGCTTCCGAAGGGGTGCCGTCGCGCGGCAGGGCCGACGAGATCGCTTCGCTGCCTGCGGCACCTCGCAATGACGGGAGACGGCTGCCGCGCCGCCTTAGCACCGCCGCGAGACGAGGCTTAGGACGGGCGCAACCCTGCTTCGGGATTGCTATTGCATGACGCCGACGCGGATGTTCCGGAACCGCGCCGCCGAGGCGCCGTGGCCCGTGTGAGCGACCTGCTCCGGCTGTCCCTTGCCGCAGTTGGGCGTGCCCCAGACCACCCAGCCGTCTCGGTTGACGACGGCGTCGCACGAGCCCCAGAACTGGGGCGTCATGCCGGTGTACGTCGCGTTCTTGATCAGGTCGCCCAGCTTGCCGTTCTTGATCTCCCGCGCCAGCTCGGTGCCGAACTGGAAGTTGAGGCGCTTGTCGTCGATGCTCCAGGACCGGTTCGTCTCCATGTAGATGCCTTCGTCCGTGTCCGCGATCAGGTCGTCGAGCGTCCAGTCTCCCGGCTCCAGGCTGACGTTCGTCATCCGGATCAGCGGCAGGTGGCGCCAGGAATCGGCGCGCATGGCCCCGCCGGAGCGGCCGGAGACGAGCGCCTCGCCGCCGTCGGCGAGGTCAGGCCGGATGGCGCGCAGCTGCTGCGCCGTCTCCCGCGACGTCAGGTAGCCCAGGAAGATGCCCTTGCGCACCACCGGGACGTGCTGGGCCGGCACGCCTTCGTCGTCGAAGCCGAAGGTGCCGAGCCCGCCGGGGATCGTCGCGTCGGCGGTCAGGTTGACGATGTCCGATCCGTAGCGGAAGCTCCCCAGCTTATCCGTCGTCAGGAAGCTGGTGCCGGCGAACGCCGCCTCGGTGCCGAGGACGCGGTCCAGCTCGATGGCGTGGCCGCAGCTCTCGTGGATCTGGAGCGCCACCTGGGAGCCGTCGAGGATGACCGTCGTGACGCCCGGCGGGCAGGGCTTCGCAGTCAGGAGCGCCGCGGCCTCCTCGGCGACGCGGCCGGCGTTGGCGGGCAGGTCCCAGCGTTCGACGAACTCCCAGCCTTCGGTCGCCTGGTGGCGGCCGACGCTGTTCGGGTAGGAGCGGTTCTGGACTTCGTCTTCCGCGGTCGCCGTCGCCTCGATGCCGCAGCCCGTCTCGACGAGCTCCTGCTCGATGAAGGCGCCCTCGCTGGAGGCGAAGGTCTTCAGCTCGCGCTGGTTGTAGACGTTGGACTCGGCCGAGACGATCTTCGGCACCGAGAGCATCGTCTCGTTGCAGCGCAGGAGGAGGGCGATCTTCTCTTCCAGCGACACCGCAAAGGGGTCCTTCCGGCCCGGCGTGACATAACGAGCGACGTGGCGCACCTGGGCGCCGATGTCCGCCCTGGGGCCCCCGGCGATGCTCGAGGCCTTCGCGATCTTCACTGCCTCCGCGGCGACGCGGTCCGCCTCAGCCGTCGTCAGATCGTTCGAGGCGGCGAAGCCCCAGTAGCCATCGACGATGACGCGCACGCCGAAGCCCAAGCTCTCGTCCACGACCAGGCCCTCGACGTTGCGGTTGCGCGCCGTCACCGACTGCGACCGGAAGTGGACGATGCGCACGTCGGCGTAGGAGGCGCCGCGCATGCGGGCGGTATCGAGGGCTCTCAGGGCTACGTCGCGCACGGGGGACTCCTCATTTGGCGAACGTCCAACGCGTAGCCCGCTGAGGGAATCCCTCCAGCCTCCAAGCGTAGGCCCGGCGCGGCCGCAGGGCCCAGAACGGGTGGAACCCGGATAACATGGGGTTGTCGCCTTGGAAGTAGTGCGGGTACTTCTCCCTGGTAGCGGCCGCTGAAGCTTCGGCAAGAGGGTGCGCAGGCTCGCTGATGCGTTCGGCCTCTCCTTCCAGGATGATCGCCTCGGCTTCGCTCGGTAAGTGGACGGAGACGGCTGGGTTCGCCGCCAGGTTCCTCACCCAGCGCGCCCCGTCCGAGCCGCCGAAGCAGAGGGCTCCCTCCACCCAGACGCCATCGACGGGCCGCGCGTGCGGCCTGCCGGAGGGGCCCACAGTGGTGATCCAGTAGTTGGCGGCCGCTCTCAGCTTCTCCTCGATGTCACTCCAGGGGAGGCGGTCCTCGCCGGGGTCGCCGTAGCCGTCGGGGAATCGGACCGAGCGTGCAGCGTTGGGTTGACCCGGCATTCGGCCTCCAAGATTCCGTTGAGCTTCCAAGCCAATGTAGCGGCGAGTCCGCCTGCCTGCAATCGGATTCGGGCCGCCTTCGTACAATGATGCCCGTGACCATCGCCCGCTACTTCGAGGCGCACGGCGAGGAGCGCGAGGCGTACCTCGAATCGCTGACGCCGGAAGAGCTGCTGCGCCTGGGAATCGACCTCTACAACGCGGGGCACTACTGGAACGCCCACGAGGCGTGGGAGCAGGTCTGGCTGGACGCCGGACAGGAGGTTCGCGCCTTCTACCAGGGCCTCATCCAGGTCACAGCCGCCTTCGTCCACGTCGGCCGCAACGAGTACCCGGGCAGCGTCCGCCTCCTCGAGGCCGGCATCGAAAAGCTGCGGCGCTATCCCGGCTCGTTTCTGGGGGTGGACGTCGCCTCGCTGCGGGACGGCGCCGAAGCGGCGCTTGCGGCGCTACTCGCGCTCGGCCCCAAGGGCGTCGCGCGCTTCGACCGGTCTTCGGTGCCGAAGATCGTCTACCGGCCTCGGGGCTAAGGCGGCGCGGCTGTTTGCCTTGCGGCTGCTTCGCCGCCAAACCTATACTGGCTGGAGCAGGGCAAAACCCACCGGGAGAGATTCGTTTGGCCTACAAGATCATCGAGACCTGCATCGGCTGTACGGCCTGCACCAAGCGCTGCCCGACCGAGGCGATAACGGGCACGCGCAACCAGATCCACCAGATCGACCCTGAACTCTGCATCGACTGCGGCGCTTGCGGCGTCGTCTGCCCACCCGAGGCTATCCTGGACGAGATGGGGGACGTCTGCCGGACCTTCCCCCGCAAGGAGTGGCCGAAGGCGATCGTCATCGAGGACAACTGCATCGGCTCCGGCTGCGAGCTCTGCATCAGCGTTTGCCCCTTCGATGCCCTGGAGCTGGACGTCAGCGGCGGCAAGGTAGGCGATTTCTTCGGCGTCGCCAGCGTCATCGAGCGGCGCTGCACGGGCTGCCGCCTCTGCGAGCAGTCCTGCGGCTGGAGCGCGATCTACATCGACCCGCCGCGGGAGATGCAGAAGAAGCTGGTCTGGCCGGAAGAGGAAGGGGCCGGGGAGGCGGAACCCGCAGCCGCGGAAGCATAGGCAACCCGGACGGATGAAGGGGGGAGCCCACGGACTCGTGGGCTTCCCCTTTTTTCGCCGCGCCGCAGCCGGGACGGGCGGCTTCCCGCCACCGGCCCGGCTGCGTTAGTGTGCTCCCGTGGAGACGCCAGCGATCAGAGTGAAGCTGCTGCGGCCCGGCGCCCGCCTGCCGCACCGGGCCACCGCCGGCGCCAGCGGCCTCGACCTCTACGCCTGTATCGAGCCGCCCGGTTACATCGACCTGACGCAGGACGTCGCGGCTGTGCCCACGGGTATCGCCATCGAGGCGCCGCCGGGCTACGACCTCCAAATCAGGCCTCGTTCGGGGCTCGCGCGTCAGGGCGTGGACGTGGTCCTGGGCACGCTGGATTCCGACTACCGCGGCGAAGTCCTCGTCTCCATGCGCACCTTCGGCTCGCTCGACTCCTACCGCGTCGAGCACGGCGACCGCATCGCCCAGCTCGTCGTGGGGCGGCTGGAGACGCTGGCCGTCGTGGAAGTGGAGGAGCTAACGCCCTCGGAGCGCGGGGCCGGAGGCCACGGCTCTACGGGCCGCTAGGCGAAGACCCGCGGGGCGGGGAAAGGCAAGGCCGGCCGCGTCGACCCGTCGGCCGCGCTCAGGAGACGGGGCCGCCCCGGATCCCTTGGTCAAGGCGAAGTCTCACGGTGGCGGTAGAG
>Ga0073934_10009702_pt1 | contig 12218 bp, 11 predicted proteins | sample LarsenN4metaG_FD_76834 | JGI IMG/M metagenome (GOLD analysis project Ga0073934, IMG submission 76834) | Hot spring sediment bacterial and archeal communities from British Columbia, Canada, to study Microbial Dark Matter (Phase II) - Larsen... ... | reverse complement strand
GACTCCCTATGCGGAGACCCTTGCTCTGGGAATTGTGGTGATTGCAATTACGTTTGTATCTATAGTGTTGGGAGAACTCGTGCCAAAACGTATCGCTTTGCATAACCCTGAGCAGATTGCCTCCACGCTGGCTGGACCGATGATGCTCGTGTCCACGCTCTTCAAACCGTTTGTCTGGCTGTTGGGCCGCATTACAGATTTTGTCTTAAAAATTATGGGCGTTCAACCCGGAAATGAGCCGCCTGTGACAGAAGAGGAAATCCAGTTACTGATCGACCAGGGAACGCAAGCCGGCGTTTTTGAAGAGGCCGAACACGATATGGTAGAGGGCGTCTTCAGCCTGGCCGATCAGCGGGTTTACTCACTGATGACGCCACGTCCAGACATCGTCTGGCTGGATGTCGAAGACGCGGTGGAAGAGATCCGCCAGAAGCTTGAGCAAAGTAACTTTTCACGGTTCCCCGTGCGGCAGGGCTCCCTCGATGCCATCATCGGCATCGTCAAGGCTAGAGCTCTGCTGGTGCAAAGTCTGAATAATGAGCCAATCATACTTAAGAACCTCCTCAAGCCCGCCTTTTTTGTACCTGAAACGATGTATGCCTCGAAGGCCATGGAAATCCTGAAGGAAAAAGGCACAGATATGCTTCTGGTTATCGACGAGTTTGGAGCTCTGCAGGGGCTGCTGACCATGAACGACATTCTCGAGGAGATTGTCGGCGCCATGGAAATCGAAGAGCCACAGGCAACCCAACGACAGGATGGCTCCTGGCTCCTGGACGGCATGCTTGAGGTGGATGAGTTCAAAGAAATATTTGATCTTCCGCTATTACCACATGAGGATGAATACGAGACTTTAAGCGGCTTCATCATGATGTCGCTGGGACGGTTGCCACAGCCCACGGACCGCTTCGAATGGCATGGCTTGAACTTTGAGGTGATCGATATGGATGGTCGCAGGGTGGACAAGGTACTTGTGACAACGCTTCCGCAACGAGCCTCGACGTCTGAAGAGAGCAACGGCAAAAAGTAGCGACCCTTCCAATTACCCCGTTAGTGATTATTTTGCACTAAAATTCTACTATCATGGCTCGTAACTTTCTGCGCGCAGTAATCTTTGACCTGGGCGGCACGCTCATGTATGAGCGTGCCTCGTGGGATTCCATTACGGCGCGCGCGGATGAAGCCCTCACCAATTATCTGCGCGAACAGGGCATGGAGTTAAATCTTTCGACCTTTCCTCGGGAATTCCGAAAGCGGATTAGCAAATACTTTAAACAACGTGAAAAGGATCTTCTCGAAACCAGTTATTCCTTTGTGCTGCGGGATGTGCTGACCGATAAAGGATATCGAGATGTGCCGGATCGTATTATTCGCAGCGCCCTCGATCGTCTATTTGCCATTACGCAGACGAACTGGACTCTCGAAGAAGACACCCTGCCCACGCTCCAAAAGCTCGAAACAGACGGCTATCGAATGGGGCTGATCTCAAACGCCGGTGATGATGAAGATGTGCAGCAGCTCGCCCGCCGTTTCGAGATCTCGCAATACTTTGATTTCATCCTTACCTCTGCCGCGTGCAGTTACCGCAAACCGCATCCGCGCATCTTCGAGATTGCTCTGTCGAACTGGTATTTCCTGCCCTCTGAGGCAGTCATGGTCGGCGATAACCTGGATGCCGATATACGCGGCGCAAAGACTGCCGGGCTCTATGCGATCTGGCTCACCCGCCGCGCCGGCAAGCGAACCGATGCCGAACAGACTGTCCAGCCGGATGCCAGTTTGTCCGCGTTACGGGAGCTGCCTGCCTTCCTCGATCGACTCCAGGTTCAATAAAAATTACTTTGCACATCACGGATCACATCACAATGACTCAAAATAAAACCCTGCTGGCTTACCTCGCGCTGGGTATCGGTATTTTTGCGCTTAGTTTCTCTGCCATGTTCGTTCGCTGGGCAAATGCGCCAGGCCCGGTGACCGCGTTTTACCGCCTCTTCTTTTCCATATTTTTGTTGCTGCCGTTTTTTGTACCGCGTGCGAGAACCAATCCATCGATCAAGTCCCGTTTGGCTGTATTCCCTCTGCTGGCTGGTGTGTTCACGGCGCTCGACCTGGGCCTGTGGACCACGTCCGTTTCTTATACTACTGCCGCCAACGCAACGCTGCTTGGTAACACCGCGCCTCTGTGGGTTGCCCTGGGAACCTGGCTTATCCTGAAGCAGAAACTCAGCGGAAGCTTCTGGCGCGGACTCATGATCACATTGCTCGGCGCAGCCCTGATTATGGGCACCGACTTTATCCTTCATCCACGCTTCGGGATTGGAGACGCAATGGCGGTCTCGACAGGGATTTTCTACGGCGGTTATTTTCTTTTTACCGAAAGGAGCCGCCTTCATTTTGACCCGATCATCCACATCTGGCTGGTTGGCGTTGGAGCGAGTCTTTCGCTTTTTATCGTGAACACTGTGCTTCAATATCCTCTGTCTGGTTACCCCACACAGACCTGGTTCGTGTTTCTCGCTACGGCAGTCGTATCGCAGCTGATCGGCTATATGTCGCTGGCGTTTGCATTAGGATATCTGCCCGCCTCTGTAGTAGCGCCAACCGTCGTCCTTCAGCCGATTGTTACCACCTTACTGGCCATTCCACTCCTCGGCGAAATCCCGACCATCTGGCAGGGAATTGGCGGTGCGATCGCCCTGGTTGGTATTTATATCGTCAATCAATCACACACGCGCAGTGGCGCCAATGGCGCCATGGACACTCGAAGCCGGGTCGAAACTCCCAACGCCTGAGATATATCCTGAGCGATGTCGACACTCCACGGCACCTGCGCCCGTGGCAAGTGTGTACCTGACGCAAATGCAGGTGAGGGCTTGAAATTTATTCCACTCTTCTATATACTATCCATATTCTAGATTCCCAGAGGAAGGCTCTCACGGAGGAGAACATGGAAATTAAAGTTTCGAAGGAAAGTGCACGCGTTCCCGTTACCGTTATACATGTGGATGGCAATATCGACTCTTCAACGTACGAAAAATTTCAGTCAACGATGAAACAGTTGATTGACGAGGGAGCCCGGTATATTCTCGTCGATTTGTCCCATGCTCCCTTCGTGAGCAGTGCTGGTTTACGTGCCTTGCACGCTGTTTTTAACGATTTGCGTTCCCGCCATCCAGAGTCCAATCTGAGCGATGAGCAAATGAGGAAGGGAATTAGTGCGGGTACCTATAAATCTCCTCATCTGAAATTACTGAATTTATCCCCGGAAACGAAAGTAGCCTTCGAAACGAGCGGTTTCGATATGTACATCGACACCTTCACGGATATGAAGACCGCGATTGCTTCCTTCTAGGGAATTCAATCAAATCATAGCCAAACTTATGGCATCAAGGAGGCCAATATGAATCTGGGCGCCATCGTCGAAGTTGCCATTGGTATCATTTTCGTTTGGATCGTGCTCAGTCTGACGACCATCCAACTCCAGGAGTGGGTGACCACCCAGCTCAACAAGCGGGCGCGCGATATGGAAGATGCGATCCACGAAATGCTGGCGAATCCAAACCTCAAGGCCCAGTTTTATGACCATCCTATCATTCGTGGGCTGACCGCCAACAAAAGAAAGTTTCCATCTTTCGTTCCTCCCCGATTCTATAATCATCCCCTGGTACGAGGGTTTACACAGGAAAAAAGGAAGCTGCCTTCCTACATCCCCTCGCAGCAATTCGCGCTTTGTCTGTTTGATATGGCGAGGACCGCTGACACCGAATCGTCCCTCATCCAGCAGGGCATCCTCAAAATACGCGATGACCTGAACCAGAAAAACAGGCTTAGCAAGGATTATGCCGCCATTGAAGCACTCAATCTTTTGGCCGATCTTGCCCGCAGCGCAGCCGCTACAGAAGCTGGCACGGCGATCACGAAAAAGACCCTGGCTGTGTTGAAGCAGGAGGTGAATAAGTTCGCCGAGAGCTATCCAGCCTACAAGCAGGACATAGATGCTGCATTGGGGGAAGCCAGTAAATTTAAAGAAGAGATTGAAGATGTATTGAAACAACAACCCAAAGATAAAGATCCAGCGTTGAACAAACTGAAACGAGGCATTGCCGCGTTAAGCGTGATCAGTCCCGAAGTAAATCAGACCCTGAATGCTTTATTGCTGAATGTGGAAGAGTATGCTGAAGAAGGGGAAGCTCATGTTGCCAGGGCCAGGAAAAACGTGGAAAAGTGGTTTGACGATTCCATGGAACGGGTCAGTGGAGTGTTCAAGCGTTACTCCCAAATGATGGCGCTGATTATTGGGTTTATCGTCGCCCTGGTGCTGAACATCGATTCGATCAACCTGACATTTTATCTCTGGCGCGACCAGTCCGTTCGGCAGGCGCTGGCAGACAATGCCGCCACGTTCGAGCTTTCTGAGGCGGAGTTTGCAAGAGATCCTGAGCAGGCCATGCAAGATCTGAGGAAAAAATTCATTGGCTTGAGTCTGCCGGTCGGCTGGGTGATCAACGATAGCACGCCCAGCACCATCCCAGACTTCAGATGCCGGGCATTTCCAGGGCAGTTCGACACCTTTGGAGTTCGTATCCCATATATAGAGAAGTGTTTGGCCCCACCTCAAGCCGACAACACAACGAATATCCTTCTGAAACTGGGCGGTATCTTCCTCACTGCTCTGGCCGCCAGACAGGGCGCTCCGTTCTGGTTTGACTTTTTGAAGAGGTTTGTCAATCTGCGTGGTACAGGTGCAAACCCCGCAGAAAAGGAAGGCAAATAGAGTTTTTCTTCAGTGTTATAAAAGGGCTGTCTGGCACAGCTCTTTTTTCTTTTATAATCATCCTATGTCTGATCTCTTCGACCATGCCATGCAGGAGCGCATGAAACAGGAAGCGCCGCTAGCCGCGCGCATGCGTCCGCGCACATTGGATGAATACATTGGGCAGGAGCACATTGTGGGCGAAGGCAAGCTCTTGCGGCGCGCCATCGAGGCGGACCGCTTATTTTCTTCCATTATCTTGTGGGGACCGCCAGGTACCGGGAAAACCACGCTCGCACAAGTCATTGCAAATACAACCAAAAGCCGCTTTGTCACGATCTCGGCAATTCTCGCAGGCAAGGCCGAATTGCGCGAGATCATCGAAGAGGCGCTGGAGCGACGGCGACTCTATCAGGAACGTACGATCCTCTTCGTGGATGAGGTCCATCGCTGGAACAAAGCCCAGCAGGACGCGCTCCTGCCCCATGTCGAGAACGGGACTGTCACCCTCATCGGCGCGACGACAGAGAATCCCTATTTCGAAGTCATCAAGGCCTTGATCTCGCGTTCGCGTGTCTTTCAGCTGCGGAACTTGAATCAGGAAGAGACGGGCATCCTGATCGACCGTGCCCTCACTGATAAGGAGCGCGGCTACGGGAACAAGCGAGTCATTCTCGACGCCGATGCCCGTACCCATTTAATCGAAATGGCCAGCGGCGACGCGCGCAACGCGTTAAACGCCCTTGAGCTCGCGGTTGAATCCACGCCGCCGAACAAAAAGGAAGTCATTCACGTTACCCTGGATGTGGCACAAGAGTCGATCCAGCGGCGGGCGGTGCTTTACGACAAGGATGGGGATGCGCATTACGACACGATCAGCGCCTTCATCAAATCGGTGCGCGGCTCCGATCCCGATGCGGCGCTCTACTGGCTTGCAAAGATGATCTATGCTGGCGAAGACCCAAAATTCATTATCCGACGCTTGATCATCCTGGCGGGAGAAGACATCGGCCTGGCGGATCCGATGGGACTGGTAGTGGCGGCTTCAGCCGCCCAAGCCTTCGACTACATCGGCCTGCCTGAAGGTATCTATCCTATCGTCGAAGCGACTCTCTATCTCGCCACCGCGCCCAAGTCCAACAGCGCCGGCGCGTACTTTAACGCGATGAAAAAGATCGAGGAAGAGGGACAGGTCTCCGTGCCGCGCCATTTACAGGATAGCAACCGCGATGCTGCCGCGATGGGTCACGGCAAGGATTATGTCTATCCGCATGAGCATGAGGGGCATTTCATCCCGCAGCAATACCTGCCAAAGCGTTTGCTGGGAACTTATTTTTATCAACCCTCCCAGGAGGGCTATGAATCACAAGTAACCGCCCGTCTCGAAATGTGGCGCGAAGCACAGCGCAAGGTTTTGGGTATCACAAAAGTGGATAACGTCCCGGCTATGAGCGAAGAGAAGATCCAGGAAATGAAGAGGAAGATAAAGTAATCTTCTCTTGCTTTAAGTGCTTGCCGTCGCCTGTGGTGCACCAGATCGCTTATGGACTCCCCATACTGTTCCAACTATCAAACCAAAAAGAAACCCATAGATTGCTTGAGACAGGACGATACTAAATACAAGCGGCCAGAAACCGTCCCCACCCGGGTAGATTCGCATGGGAAGGGTTGGGGAATAAATCATTGAAGCGACGAAGGCCACGGCATAGGCTAAAAACGGATATCCGAGGGAACTCACTGCCATCAACCACAGATTCTTTCGTCCACCATCACTTTTAATCGCTAGAGCCAGAACACCAATCATATAAACTGTGATCAGTGTCATCAAGGCAATAAATAACCACGGCGCTTCAATAATGGAAAACTTAAAAAGTATTTTTACATAGAGATAGGCCGTGAGGGGATAAATGATCGCTGCGAGAACTAATAAGCGAAGTGGTTCACGCCTTTCACCCCTTGCTACAATCAAGATCAATCCTAGAAACGCTCCTGCCAGAATCAATATCGCAGTGTTGAAGTAGATGCTATTTCTGGTGCCAAGAAAGAACGCCCACTGATGTGAATTCGAGAAATCAAATGTAACACGGTAGAGAAACCACCCCAGCATACCTGCGAGGACATAGCGGGGATAATTGGAACGATCAGAAAACAAGATTGCTACCCAACCTCCTATCAGCAACCCCGCCAGGAGAAATCCAAGCGCAGAGGGAATCCACGAAATGATTTCGTACATGGGAAGTGTATGAAATAGATCGTAAAAAAGCACCTCTACCTGGACAATGATCGATTCGCCTGCAAAACCCGTAAAAACGAAACCCAATACACTCGTAGGAAAGGCAACACCAAAACCAATAGCCGCGCGCAATCCATATCTGACAGCTTGTGAGTAGAGTATCTTAAACATGCTCCCCTCCATGAGATACACTTTTAGAAGATTGACGGGAAAATCAACCAATTCGCGCAGGTAGAATAAGAAATAAGAAAGTATGCCCTGTTTTCCGGCATCTACAGCCATGTCAGCGAAGTCCAGAAGCATTTGCTCTTCAAAGTCGTTTCGAAATCCCGCGGGGTAAAGCCGCAGTAAAAAGTGATAAAGTCTGATCGTAAGCTTGAAAACAGCGCTCATCATACTCCCTCCAATTGGGCGCGCGCGGCAGCCACCAAAGCATCCATTCTTTGAATTTCGGCAACTAAAGCATTCCCGCCTTTTTTGGTGACCTCATAGATCTTACGCGGCTTTCCAGGTCCTTGAGGCAGCTCATCCACGAGCTTGATCCAGCCGTCATCGAGCAGCCTTTTCAGAGTCGTGTAAAGCGTACTGACACTCAGTTTGACCCGCCCATGGCTGAGGTTTTCTACATCTTTCGCAATGGCATAACCGTGTTTGGGTTCTGATTGCAGACTGAGAAGGATAAAATACGTCTGTTCCGAAAGAGGTTGACTGGAATTCTTCATATTTCACCATATATATCATGCAATGATATATCAATCATTGATATTATACAACTTCTGAATCAAAAGTCAATAGGCTGGTTGAAATTCAAGGCTGTTAGAATAGAGAAAATCCTTCTTGAGATGGGTACAGTCGATGACTCTCCTCCTCCTTATCCGACATGGCGAAAATGAATTTGTCAAAACGTCCAGGTTAGCCGGGCGTTTGCCCGGGATTCACTTAAATGAACGCGGACAAAAACAGGCACAAGCGTTAGGCGAAGCGCTGAAGGATGTGCCGATCAAAGCCATTTACTCGAGTCCACTCGAGCGGGCCATGGAGACGGCTGCGCCGATCGGCAGCGCGCGTACGCTGGAGATCGTGCAAGAGCCTGATCTGATGGATACAAATATAGGCAGTTGGGAAGGAAAATCGCTAAAGGTTTTGCGTCTTACCAAATTGTGGAGGATCGTACAGAGTGCGCCGTCCCGCTTTCGGTTTCCGGAGGGCGAGTCGTTTGTTGAGTCGCAGACGCGCTACGTCAACGCGCTGGAACGCATCATCAAGAAACATCACAAGCCGCAGGATATCGTGGCCATTGTCTTCCATGCAGATCCGATCAAGCTGGCGGTAGCCCATTTTCTTGGCATGCCGCTCGATCACTTTCAACGACTCAGCTGTGATACCGGCTCGCTGACCGCGCTGTACGTGAGTGAATCGGGAGCAAATTTGATCAAGTTAAATCAACGTCCGCCGTTCGAATTCTTGAAACCGCAGAAGAAAACAAAACCCGATGGCAAAGCTTAAGCTCGACCTGCACGATATCTACAACCGCGGCGACCAGATCGATGCGGAGCTTAACCGCATTGTGACAGAAGCCATTGACCGGAAAATAGAGCTGGTGGAGATTATTCCAGGCAAAGGCAGCGGGCAGCTCAAGAAGAAGGTCTTGCGCTTTTTGAACCAGGGGCATATCAAAAAGTTATATCATCGTGTGGAGAAGGATGATAAAAATTTCGGGCGAATTTTCATTCACTTCAAATTTTAGGTTCAGATCATGGAGCAGGCGAATCAACTTGCTTTAGAGAGTGTTTCTTACCTTAACCACAAAGGACACAAAGGTTGGGCTCGTAAAGGGAAAAATTCGTGTCCATCGCGAAATTTGTGGCAAAGCTTTGTTGTAAGGGAAAACCAATAGAGTCTGACATGAATTTCAAAACACTCTCTTAGATGCCGATGAGAGTGCTTAACTCTCAGACCGCCTTTTTTGTAACTGCACCACGACTACCCCGACACTCACAAGAAGGAGCCCAATGATCTCTTTGCCAGTGAGTGTTTCCCCCAGGAATACAAAAGCCAGAATTGCAATCTGCGGCATCATCAGGCTGTTGATTACGCTCGACTCCACGGCCGATAATGTCCGCAGTGTGTGATTCCACAACGTAAAGGCAAATGCCGTATTGACGATGGCCAGCCAGGCAATGAGCAACCAGTTCTGCAGGTCGAGGGCTCCAAATCCTTGAATGGCAACCCCTGTTGCCAGCAACAGCATCGAGCCAATCCCCATGCTGATAAAAGTAATGACTAAAGGGGAACTATTCGCCAGGCGATTTGCCTGTCGTCCTAATAATGAACTTGCCGCGTTGGTCAGTACCCCACCCAGGGCAATCAGCAGTCCAAAGATAGATAGTTCAGCTGCGTTAACGGGAAAAAAATAAAACAGAACACCGACAATCGTCAGGACGATACCAAGCCATTGTCCGGAGGAGGGATGTTCTTTCAGGAAGACAATCCCAAACAGCCCAACGATGAGAGGCGTTAAGTTGAGCAACAAATTGACCGTCGCAGCTGGCAAATACGCCAGGCTGAGGAATTGCGAGCCCTGGGTCAGCGTATAAAAAATGATGCCAAGCCATGTCAACTGTATCCAATCTTTTCGCGTGAGCGATCTGACCGCAGACCTGTTTGCTGGGCGAAAGAAAACAAATGGCATGAGACAGAAGAATGCCAATACGTAACGCAAGCCGGCAAAGGTCAAGGCGGGCAGGTTGGCGCGCAAGCCAAATTTGATAAGCACCCATGAAGACGCCCACAAAACTGTGACAAAGACAGCCTGAAGAACCGCAAGGACATGTGGAGAGGACTTCAATCTAGCCACGAGCAAATCACATCTGCAAAGTTGTTATGGAGAGAATTTTGACTTTCCACTCATCTACCGCCTATAAATTGATCAATGACCTCTGAAATACGCAGAAACTTTGTGCCCCATCCGTTGTTAAGCGAAATTGCTTGAAGAACTCCCATCGGGGCAAAGAGACGCTCGAGAAAGTTTACATCGACTGGTTTTAAGTTCTTCGCCCTGGCAGCTTCCGCTTCGAGTCTCCTGATGATTTCTTCAATGGGCATTTGTAACGGATCAGAGGATTCGGACGTCCGCAAATACGAGACGGTTTGCTCAAGCGCAGAGATCAGTTTTTCTATTTCCATAATTTCGCTAATTTGTTAAAGCGGGATGCCATCCCGCTCCACATTTATTTCCATAATTTAGCCAGTTCATTCAATGACCTGTAATACGGTTCGACACTGGGGATATAGTGCTTTTCATCTTTCGCATGCGGGCCTACGCCAGATTGACCCCACACCACGGCCTGTCCGCCTGGAGCAAAGCGGGCGCTTGTTCCAGGGAGTTTTTTACCAATTTTGGGCTCGACGCTTGAAGCAGTTTTTACAGCCTCCATTAATGCCTTCAAGGCAGGATTATTCGGATCACACGCTACGCCATTTTCCATGACATTCATACACAATTCCAGTCCATTGGCTTTGCAGTACTCTTCAACTTTCAACTTTAGACCTTCAACATCGTCCTGAGGAATGGGGCGGATTTCAACTCCCAAAATCCCCTCCCCTGCTGTGACGTTATAGACGCCAGGCGTGCCCACATTGATAAATGGAAACTTCGCCTGTGACTGCCAGCCATCAGCAGACTTCAAGGTCAGATACTTCGCAAATATTTCGTTCAATGCCGATCGCGCCGCGATCAGTTTTTCGCTCAGGTCACCGCTGCCAGCAACGCCGGAATGACCTTTGGCGCCGCGCGCGACCACGTCAAAGCGCATCACGCCGCGATTCTCCACGCAGATTTCGCCGACGAGCTCATTCCCTTTTTCGCCAGTACGCTCGCCGGCGATAAATAGTGATGGTGTGATTCCTATTTCTTTTAAGACAAAGGGAGTACCCCAGGCTTCAGCTTCTCCATTCTCTTCGTTGCCAACCAGTAGCAGCGAAAGATTGGGGTATGGTTTTCCCGTTTTCAGCATGTCTTTCATCCAGACCATGTAGGTCGCGACGACAGTTTTCATATCTGCAGCGCCGCGGCCCCAGAGGTAATCACCGTCGACACGAGGGTTGAATTGCGAGTCGTCGGGGTCGGGTTCGACAACGTCGAAGTGGCCGGTTAAGAGGATTGGAGATTGGGGATTAGAGACCGGTGGGCTGGGTAATTGGTGATTAGTAATTGGAAATGTTGCATAAACCGCGGGATATTTGCCGTCAAAGTATCTGACATGCAAACCTGCATTTTTTAGATAGTCATCGATAAGTGAACCAGCGCGATGGACTTCATCGAGGCGTTCATTTGGCGAAGCGGTAACGCTTGGGATGCAAATAAGTTGTTGGGCGAGATCAAGGATCTCGGAGGTTTTATCGGGATATGAGACATCAACGATCGCCTGTGTGCGTGCGCGGAACTGAATTGGTGCCTGCGGAATCTGACGCGCGGCATCGCGCCCGCGCTGGAGGAATTCACTAACTTTAGCGGCTTCTTCGCCAAGCGAGGCAAAATCAGAGGCAATGCGTTCTACATCCGCTTTCACCTGAGCTTCACGCTCGAAAAGCAATTCGCGCAAAATCTTCAAGGGCACTTCATCATTCTCACCCAGCTCTATTTGCAAACGAGCGCGGATCTTCTCGGCCGTATTGCGTCCACCTTCCGCGATCTCGACAAGTGGAGTCAGATCATTCCACAGATTTAAAGCCTCTGCTAAAGGCTTCACTTCCTTGAGAGTCCATTTTAGAAAATCACGCATGGTCATCGGTTTGCCCGTTAGCGGATTCTCGATCTCGGCGCGCATACTGTATTTCGCGGCCAGGCTCTCATTGATACGAGCACGACCGATATCCTCGCGGTCGTAGCGGAAACCTCTCGCAAAGCGCGGATCAGAATAAATGCGGAGGAGCAAGAGATGTTTGAGCGTCAGGTTGGCAATATCCAGATTCAGGCTGTGGCCGCCCTCATCGGTACGGATTTCCACACGTCCCATCGGCAGGTTGATCCGAGCCATCAGATTCTGCTTTTCGATCTGCAGGGCCATCTCCTCGGGAGGCGTCGCTTCCCCGACGGCAAACAGGCCGCGGGTGTAAAGAGCCGTCAGCTCGTCGCTGGTCGTGGAGATGATCCTCTCGACCGGGTCCGCAAATGAACGGGCGCGGACCGGCGTCCAGTTGTTGTTCCCAAAACGGACGCCGCGCCGCACG
>Ga0073934_10009701_pt1 | contig 12219 bp, 10 predicted proteins | sample LarsenN4metaG_FD_76834 | JGI IMG/M metagenome (GOLD analysis project Ga0073934, IMG submission 76834) | Hot spring sediment bacterial and archeal communities from British Columbia, Canada, to study Microbial Dark Matter (Phase II) - Larsen... ... | reverse complement strand
TCCATTTCCGGCAGGACGCCCGGCTCGTTGGCGCTCGAATCGACGTCCCAGGCCATGATCAGCAGCGTCGCGTAATCGCCGATGAGCTGGTTCTGCTTGAGTACGGACGCCAGCGTAAGCGTGCCGTCGGCGTTCGTCGGCCCCGCGAAGCGCGTCACGTCGATGTCAAGCTCAATCGTCCCGCAGCGACATTCGATCGGCGCTCCCGGCCCGGCGTGCAGGAACGTCCTGTCATCTGCTGGCCGTGCGGGCGTTGGCGAGGCGGTCGTGTGTATCGGGCCGTCCCGGCTGATCCGGATCGAGTAGTTCGATAGGCCGCCCTCTCCTCCGGATACGAAGAACGTGCCGGGCTCGAAGCCTTCGCACGCAGGGTAGGCGTCGCGCCAGATGTCGATCGAGACAAACTGCGGCCCAACCATCGCGGGGCCATAAGGACTCTGGTCGGTGGCTCCCGCGTACAGTTGCAACCAAATGTCGTCGCGAACAAACAGGCCGTCGAAGGTGTCCACCCCAAGGGGGTTCATGGGAAATGCCCCAGCACAGCCGCCACCGGCGCTGAACTTCCAGAAGCGCGTGCAGGCGTAGCACGGTTGGGTTTGCACGCGCTCGTACCAGAGCTGCGGCGTCCCAGCGCATTCGGCCACGCAATCGCTACTACGAAGAATAAAGTCCGACGCGGCGAGCACCCGTTCGGGATCGTCCCACGTCGTCTCCACCAGGCCTGTGATCGTCCCCGATCCGGGCGCCCCCGGTTGGCAGGAGCCGGCCGGGACGGGCATAGCGGCCGCGGCCCCAGCGAGCACAAGAAGACAAGCAACACCAGCGCCGATTCTTCCGGTGGACGAACTGATTTGCGTGACGCGCCCTCGGACCAGAAGGGATACCAGCTCGCAGTGCATCTTACGATCTGGCGATCGCCCGTCAACCTTGCCCGCTGTGGCCCCAGCGCGGGCCGTTGTTACCCTGGCACGTTGTCGCTTTGTCCCCTGGCATGCCCAGCCGATAATCCGTACGAACACGAACCCGTTTGGATCGTGGCGGCCGCGGCCCGCTGCTTTCGGCCCGGCGGCCCGTGGCCGTGCGGCGCGCTGCAATCTCCGCCCGGCCCGGACGTTAGACTCTGCGAGGTGCTTGTGGATCCAGCCGGTCTCGACCGACTGCTCCCGCGTGCCCGGCGACGCGATCCTGAAGCGCTCCAGGCGATCTTTGACGCCTATCATCGCCGCGTGTACGGGTTGCTGGTACGGCTGACCGGCTCGCACGATGCGGCTGAGGACTTGTTGCAGGAGACGTTCCTGCGGGTGGTGCGGACGATCGATCAGTACGAGCACAGCGGGAGGTTCGAGGCCTGGCTGTTCCGCATCGCGGCGAACCTGGCCCGCGACCACGCCCGACGCCACAAACGCCGTGATCCACCCGACCACCGTGGCCAGCGGACGCCCGAGGGCGAGCCGGCGGCGCGGGTCGCGGCCCGCTCCGGGCCGGTGGAGCCGGAGCGAAGGTTGATGGCGGCGGAGGCGGGCGAGCGGCTGAACGGGTGTCTGGCGCGGCTGGCGGAGATGGACCGGGAGATCATCCTGCTGCGGCACTTTGCGGAGCTGTCGTTCAAGGAGATCGCGGAGCTGCTGGGGATACCTCTGGGCACGGCCCTGGCGCGGGCGCACCGGGCGCTGAAGCGGCTGCGGGCGGAATACGGCGAGGATTGATGTGGATGCGACGGGATTGAACAAGCTGGAGCGCGAGGTCGAGCGCGGGCTGGCGGCCCTGGCGAGCGAGCTGGAGGTCGGCGAGCCGCGGTCGGCAGCCGTGCAGCGCGTGCGCGCCGCCGTGGCCGAGGAGGCGCGCCGGATGCACGCGCTCGAGCGGCAGCGCGGCGCGTGGCGGCCGCTGGTCGGGATGGCGGCGGCCGTCGCCCTGGTGCTGGTGCTGCACGTGCCGATGACGAGCGGGCCGCAGGCGCCGCTCGCCGGCGCGTGGGACCCGAACGACGCCTTGCAGACCTGGGCGGAGGCCGCGGACGAATCCAGCCGGCGCGTCACGCAGTTGCTGAACGGAAGCCTGGAAGCGAGCGACAACGAACGCGAGTCCGGCGACGATCCGTTCCAGAGCGTCGAGGAGAGCTTCGAGCTGTTCGAGCGCATGATCGGGGCCTGAGGTGAGCGCGCGACGACTCCTGCGGATTCCGACGCTGATGGTGGCGGCGTGCCTGCTGGCGCTGCCGGTTGCGGCGCAGACCGGCGAGCGCGGACAGCCGGAGCGGCCGGTGCGCAAGGGCCGCGCGCCGGGTGCACCGCAGCGCCCGCCGCAGGACCAGCCGCCGGCGGATGGGCCCGCCCGCGATCCGTCGCGCGCACGACGTGAGCGGCCGGGGCCGTCGCGGCCGATCGACCGGCTCTCGCTGGGCAGCCCGCTCCAGCCTGCGCCGGTCGACCTGGGCCCGCTGCGGCCGGGGGAGGAGCGGCAGCTCATGCAGTTCGCCCGCCAGCGGCTGCCGGCCGTGGCCCGCATGCTCAACGAATTCCGCCAGAGCCCGCCGCGCCTGCGGGCGCAGCTCGAACGGATCGCGCCGCGGCTGCGGCAGCTTCGGCGGCTGTTTGACGAGAACCCGCAGCTTGCGGACCGGCTGGTGCGGCACATCGAGAACATGGAGCTGATCAAGCGCGCCCGTCGGATGCTGGACAAGCCGCCGGGGGAGGCCGACCCGCAACTGCGACAACAGATTCTGGACGAGGTGCGGCGACGCTTCACCGAGAACCTGCGAATCGAGACGCAGGCGCTGGAGGAACGTGCGGCGGAGCTGGAGCAGCGGCGCGAGGAGGTCATCCAGCACGAGCTGCAGCGGATCACCTCCGACCGCTTCGACGCGGCGGCCGAACCTCCGCCCGTCCGCGAGCTGCTGACGCGGCTGGCGGACACGACCGACGCGGCCGAGCGCGAGGCGGTCCTGCAGCGCGTGCGGCAGCTCTGCGCGCAGCGCGTGGACAACCACATCCGCCGCATGCGCGAAGCCGCCGCCCGCAACCGCGCGGATGCGTCGGCGGAAGTCGACCGGCGCGTGGAGCGCTTCCTGGGCGCCGGGCGGGAGGACGGCCTGGCAGCGCCGCAGCCGCCGTGAGGGAAACCGCACAGGGGCAAGGGGCGCGAGGGGGCCCTGGGCCTGTTGCGACTTTGTCGTCTTTGCGCCACTACTGGCGCACGAGGATTCGCTCGCGGCCGGCGTAGCCGGTCAGGAACAGGAACTGCGACTGGTTGAGCACCGGGACGAAGCGCGCCTGGGCCTGCTTGATCACGTCGCCGAACTCCTGCAGCTCGGCCTCGCGGGCGCGGGCCTGGTCCAGCACGATGGTGCTGAGCGTCTGGCCGGCGGTCAGGGTGGGTACGAACGGCCGGCGACCGACGACGAGGAAGTCCGTCGTCTCGTCGATCTCGTCCGCGACCGCTCCGCCCCACTCGTGGATGATGGACTTGACCTTCTCCAACCCGTCCGCGTCCATCTCATTGTCATAGTTCAGGTCGAACTCGCCGCGGATGACGAACTTCGGCCGCCGGTTGCGCTCGTACGCCACGTTGACGACGATGTCGCCCTCGACGATCGGCCGCTCGGGCAGCGTGCGCGTCACGCGGCATTCGGAGATGTTGTCCATCACGTTCGTGACCTGGATCGACGCCTTCCCGCCGAACGCCACCCGCCGCTCGCCGGTGGCGGTCGGGATGCTGTAGCGCACGCGTTCGCCAGCGGGTGAGAAGACCTCGAAGCTGACGCCGGGCTTGAGATTGTCGGCTGAGCCGAGGTTGACGTAGACCACGTCGCTGCCGGGGATGGCGCGCATGATCTGTCCATCGGCCTTGGTCAGGATGTCGCTCGGCTCCGGCCCGCCGCGCAGCTCGTCCAGCTTCTTCTGCAGATCCTCGTTCACCTGCTGCTGCTGCTGAAAGGCGATCTCGGTGTCCAGGTCCCTGCGGCGGGTGTCGTTCTTGAAGCGGGTGAACTCCTCGTTCAGGGCGTCGTTGGCGGCCAGGTGCTGCTGGAGCTGCTGGTCCTTGGCGGCCAGGGCCTGAACCTTCTCCTCCGCTTGCCGGTTGAACTCTTCCTTCAGACCGGCCACCTGCTGCTCGAACTCTTCGCGGGCCTTGCGGAAGCCCTCGATCTGCCGCTGGTTCTCGCCCTGCTGCTCCGTCAGGTCCTTCTCCAGCCGCGCCGCCCGCTGGCTCGTGTCCGTCAGCGCCCGCGACAGCTTGGTCAGGGCCGTCAGCAGCGTGTCGTTCGCGTTGACCGCGCCCGCCGTGCTGGACTCGATCTCCCGCAGCAGGGCGTCCGCGGCCTCGACCATGGCCCGCGCCACCGCGTCCTTCTTGCCGCTCACGAGCTGCGCCAGAGCCTCGATGTCCGCGTTCATCACCTCCGCCACACGCGAACCCTTGGCGGCCGCCTCCTCGGCGTAATAGGAGCGCGGCGTGCCGAACTGCTGCAAGCGACGGTTGGCGTTGTTGGCCTCGTCCGCCAGCCGCTTGTTGATCGTGAGCTGCCAGATGAACGCGCCCAGCGCCGCCACGCTGATGCCCGCGAAGGCGATCAGCCCGTATGTCTTGCCATTCCCGCCGCGAGCCGCTGGTCGTCCGGCCATGCCTGTGCTCCCTCCCTCGTGCTGGAGAACCGCCGCACGCCCGCCCCGCCGCCCTACATCCGCCGCCAGCGCGCGTGCCGCAGCATCGCAGTATGGGCGGGCCTACAGGGGGTTGTCAAAGGTGGCTGCGGTCCGCCGGCGGCGCCAGGGAATCCTGCATGGGTGCGTCATCGAGAACTGCGCCAGTGCATTCGCGCAGGGGTCTGGCATATAATCGCGCAGGTGCGGAAGGCGGGCGCCGGGCCGCGGCCCGGCGCGACCTGTCCTGCGGGCCGGTGGGCTGCCAAAAGTTCGGTTTGAAGCTGCGGCAGAGCGATGTTCTCCAGAATCCAGCGGCCCGCGAGTGGAGGCTACGCGTGAAGGTCAGCATCACCTATTGCGTGCAGTGAAACTATCTGCCCAAGGCCGCCGGTCTGGCGGCCGCGATCAAGAAGAAGCTCGGGATCGAGCCCAAGCTCATCGAGGGTGCGGGCGGGATCTTCGACGTCAAGGCGGATGGGCGGCTCGTCTTCAGCAAGCACGAGGTCGGCCGCTTCCCCGAGGACCACGAGGTGCTCGACAAGCTGGCAGCGTTCACGAAGAAGTAGCTCGCACAGACCCGCCGGTTTGGGGAGCGCACACACGGCCCTCTTTTGCGGCCGGGTGACACGTTGGTGTCGGGCGGTGCCGTCCCGTTTTGGATACATGCGCCAGATCAGCGCCCGCGGTAGCTCCGACGCGCCGTAGAGGGTTCCCAGAATGCATGTGGCCGTCACTGGCGCAACCGGCTTTCTCGGCCGCTACATCGTCCGCCATGTGACCTGTGGCGGCGGGGTCTGCCGCTGCTGGTATCGCCGCCGCAGTGACCGCAGCGGCATGAGCGCTGAGGAGGGGCGGCTCGACTGGGTGCCGGGCGGGCTCAACGACCCGCGCTCGACGGCCGCGCTGGTCCAGGGCTGCGACGCGGTCGTGCACGCCGCTCTGGACCGGCCCGGGGCCGGCTTCCGCGGGGCGGAGGGCGACCTGGTCGCGTTCGTCGAGCGGAACGTGGTCGGCACGATCCGGCTGATGGACGCGGCGCGGGCGGCGGGTGTGAAGCGCTTCGTTTTCATCTCCACCTGCGCCGTGCACGAGAAGATTCTGGATGACCGCCCGCTGGACGAGGCGCATCCGCTCTGGCCCAGCAGCCACTACGGGGCGCACAAGGCAGCGATCGAGAAGTTCATGCACAGCTACGGGCTGGGCTACGGCTATCCGATCTGCGCGCTGCGGCCGACCGGCATCTACGGCCTGGCGCACCCCGCGCAGAAGAGCAGGTGGTTCGACCTGGTCCAGGCCGTCAAGCGCGGCGGCACGGTGCCCGTGGCCCGCGGCGGCAAGGAAGTGCACGCGGCGGACGTCGCTCGCGCGGTCGAGGTCCTGCTGAACGCTCCGGCCGAGCGGATCGCCGGTCAGGCGTTCAACTGCTACGACCTGTACGTGCACGAGCACGACGTGGCGACGATCGCCAAGCGCCTGTCGGGCAGCTCGGCGAAGATCGTCGGCGAGCCGTCGCGTCCGACGCACCAGATCGAGACCGGCAAGCTCCGCGCACTGGGCATGACCTTTGGCGGCCCGCCGCTGCTGGAGCAGACGATCCGCGAGCTGCTGGCGGTCGCGTAATCGCTGTCCAGTGCACGGCCTGGCTGCGCCGGAGCGTGCCAGCCGGCGCGCTCGGCTTCGGGTTGCGGCTACGCTCACTTCGCATGGACACGCTCGCTTGGCTGCTGTTCGAGTCGCCGCTGGCGCTGGGCAGCCTGCTCGCGCTGGTGAACTTCGTCTTGCTGGTGCAGTGGCGCCGCGGCGGGCGGGCGCGGCCGCTGCTGATCGGGCTGGGCGCATCGGCCGTGCTGCTGTTGGTGCAGGCGCTGATCATCACGCAGCGCGAGGCGGCCGACCGCACGATGACGCGGATCGAGCGGGCCGTGCTGGCCGGGCAGGTCGGGCCGATCGCGGACGCGCTGGCCTTTGATTTTCGAGCTGACGCCTTCGACCGCGACGGCTTCATCGAGCTGGCCCGCACGTTCCTGCGCGAGACCCGCGTCCGCACCCTGCTGCGGCAGCAACTCGAGATCGTCGAGTCGCACGCCGACCGCTTTCTCGTCCAGGTAAGCTACGTCGCGGTCGTCTCCGGCCGCGAGTACGAGGGTGCCGTTACGTCGATCTGGCGGATCGAGTTCGGCCGCGACCGCGGGGCGTGGCGCATCCGCGGCGTGGACCCGCTGCGGCTGAACCGCAGCGACGTGACCTGGAAGGACCTGACGCGTTGAGCGGCGTAGCACGGGTTGGGTGACAGGTGACATGTCAGCGGTCGGGTGGCGCGGTCTGACGCGAGGCATCAGAGCCGCGGGGGAGACTCATCGCAGCCGAACGCCTGGCTGCGCCAGACCGTGCCACGCTGCTGTGAAACAGCTTATGACGACCCGTGTTCGCCCGCAGCGCGCACGCCACCGGACTGGTCGGCGTGCGCTGCGGGGCCTATCATGCACTCCCATTCGGGCGGCTCCTGTCAATCCCCAAGGGAGAGAGGTCATGCGCAAGCTCTCGTGCAGCCTGTGTGCACTGCTGGTCGTTTCCCTTCTTTGCGCCGCGATCGCCACCGCGAGCGAACCGCGCGAGGTCACGTTCCGCACGTTCGACAACGTGACGCTCTCGGCGGACTACCACGAGCCGAAAGCGGCCGACCCGCATGGGGCGCCGATCGCCATTCTGCTGCACATGTACCGTGTAGATCGGACGAGCTACCGCACCCTGGTCGGCCCGCTGCACGAGGCCGGCTTCGCCGTGCTGGCGCTCGACCTGCGCGGGCACGGCAAGAGCGCCACGCCCGAGCTGCGCAAGCGCGTCGAGGCGCGCGATCCGAAGCTGTGCGAGGAGATGCACCAGGACTTGCGGGCGGCGTACGACTGGCTCGCGCAGCAGCCGGGCGTGGATCGCGCGCGGTTCGCGCTGGTGGGGGCCAGCATCGGCTGCAGTGTGGCCCTGCGCTACGCGGTCGAGGACAAGAGTGTGGACGCCATCGTCTGCCTCAGCCCCGGGCCGAAGTACCTCGGCCTGGACGTGACCGGCGAGCTGCCGAAGCTCCGCGGCCGAAAGCTCTGGTTCGTCTCGCCGCAGAAGGAGCGCGCCGACGCCGAGTCGCTGGCGAAGCTGACCGAGGGCGTGGAGGTCAAGGTCGTTCCGGGCGATGCGCACGGGACCGACCTGTTCGGTCAGGTGAACGGCCTGGAACAGCAGATCGCCGAGTACCTCAAGCGGGCCGTCGGCGCGCCGAGCGATGCGATCGTGTACGGCTCCATCCGCGGCGAGGTCTACCACCTGCCGGGCGCGGGCTGGATCGAGCAGATCAAGCCCACCAACCTGCGGCACTACTCGTCAGCGCACGAGGCTGAGGCCCGCGGCCTGCGGGCCGCCAAGTCGCGCGGCCCGCAGGACAAGCCGCCGACGAAGACGCCCTAGCAGCAGCACGTAGCGTCGGCGCTGAGCATGCGCAACGCGTCGCGCTGGGCTTCCTCGTTACGCCGCCCGGCGCAGCGTCAGTTCGCGCACCACCGGACCCGCGGGCGTGTGCTCCACCGCGACGAACGCCGACTGCCAGACGTACGGATCGCCGTCAGGGCGGAACTTCCAGAAGTTCACGCGGAAGTAGTGCACCCCGTCCCGCCGCCACAGCTCACGGATGTCCATCCGCCCCGGGACGCGAAAGTACGTGCCGGCCACCGCGTGCCGCGCGCTGAGCGTGGCCACCTCGGCTTCGTCCAGTAGCTCGTTGAAGTCGAGCGTCTCGAGTTCGGCGGACATCGTCGTTCCTCCCTTCGCGACCCGCGGGCCGCGTCGTGCGGCCGTCGCGGACCACCGCAGCTCCGCGGCGGCCCGCGAACGGCGTCTGCCGGCCCATCACGACCCGTGCCAGACGCCGAAACCCGCCCACCGACCCGCCTGCGGCGATCGCGCCGCCTGAGTGGGCGATTCATGGACGCCGGCCGCTTCGGACCGCTTCCACAAACTCCCCACTACGCATTAGACGTACGGGCCGGCGATCCAGATACCGGCTTTCCAAGATTTCGTGCGGGAATGGCGCGAAGAACCCTCAAGGCAGATTCGGGCGGCAAGACGGCGCTCGCGGCTGGGGACTCCCCCGCCGCCCAGCCGAGGGCGGCTTGTGCCACACGCGATCGGAGGCTGGCTGAGGCGGCCCGTTGCGGCTGGCGCAACCTGCGGGCTACACTGGGGTTGGCCGCGAGTCGCAAGCGGAGGACGGCCCTGAGCATTCCAAACCAGATTACGCTCGGCCGCCTGGCGCTCACCTGCGGCTTTTTCGTCCTGCTCTCGCTGTACAGCCCGCAGCACGCCGACCGCGAGCGCTGGATGCTGGCGACAGCGTTCTGGGTGTTCCTGCTGGCGGCACTCAGCGACGCGGTTGATGGCTGGCTGGCGCGCACCTGGGGGCAGGTCACTTCGTTCGGCCGGGTGGTCGACCCGGTCGTGGACAAGGTCATGATCTGCGGCGCATTCGTCTTCTTCGCCAGCTCGAAGTTCCAGGACCCCGCCAGCGGTGGCAACCTGACCGGCGTCGCACCCTGGATGGCGGTGCTGATCCTGCTGCGCGAACTGCTGGTCTCGGCCATGCGGGCGTTCAGCGAGGCCCATGGCGAGCGGTTTGCGGCCAACTGGGCCGGGAAGATCAAGATGTTCGTGCAGTCGCTGACGGTGTGCTTTGTGCTGGGCGTGCAGGTCTGGCCGCGCCCCACGCTGGCGCGCATCAGCCTGGCGCTCGTCTGGCTGACGGTCGTCGTCACGTTGCTGTCGATCGGCACCTACCTGCAGCAGGCCCGCGCGTTCATGTTCACGCGCACCGCGCTGGGCGACTTCTCCGCTCGCGCGCCCGCCGGCCCCGCGCGCCAGATCGAGGATCCCGCCGCGCACGCCGGCTCACGCTCCGCCGGCCCCGTCCCGGGGGCGCGCGTGTGAGCCGCTCCGCCGCCGACCGAATCCGCGCGGCGTGCATCACCGTGCTGGGCAGCGGCTACGCGCCGATCGCGCCCGGCAGTTGCGGCTCGCTGGCCGCACTCCTGATCTTCGCGTTCTGCTACGGTGCGGCCCGCGCGGCGGGGCTGCCGGGGTACTGCATTGACGCGGCCCTGACGGTCCCGGGCGTGCTCGTCGCGTCGGGGCTGTCGGTTCTGTGGGGCGCCTGGGCGTTGCAGCGCTACAACAGCCCTGACCCCAAGCCGTTCGTGCTCGACGAGTTCGCCGGGCAGTGGCTGGCGCTGCTGTGGCTGCCGCCCGCGGCCGCGACCGGCCTGTGGGGCTTCGCGTGCGTGTCAGCCGGGCAATCTGTACTCTTCCGCATCTTCGACGTGCTCAAGCCGCCGCCGGGCCGGGCGCTGGAGCGTCTGCCGGCCGGCTGGGGCGTGCTGTGCGACGACCTGCTGGCCGGGTTGTATGCCAACGTCGTCGGCCAGTTGCTGTGGCGTAGAACGCCGCTGCCCGTGTGGCTCGGACTCGAATGACCGCAGGGAAACCAGGCGCTTGACCACTGGCATCGGTCGAGAGAAGTCGACCGGCGCTGCGTTGCCCGTCGAGCGCACTTCTCAGCGAGCTACTGATTCAGCCCCGCGCGTAACAGATCGAAGAGGAACATGAGCAACTGTGCGAAGAACACGAACAGGAGGTTGGCGAGTACCATCTCAGAGCTCTCCTTGCGCTTGCTTCACGTCGCCGCGACGCGTTGAAGCCGCCGCAGCTCAAACTGTTTCGCGACCATGAAGATCACGGGGTAAATCAGCAGTTCCATGATAAAGCTGGTGGTCAGCCCGCCGATCATCGGCGCCGCCAGGCGGCGCATGGTGTCCGCCCCGGTTCCCTCCGCCCACAGCAGCGGCACCAGGCCGATGAACGTGGTCGCCACCGTCATGGTCTTGGGACGAATACGCATCACAGCCCCGTCGTGGATCGCGTCCCAAAGCTCGCCAATCGAGTTCATCCGCCCTGCGGCCTTGAAGCGCTCGTAGCTGTTGTCCAGGTACAGCAGCATGACCATGCCGGTCTCGGCGTCCAGGCCAGCCAGCGCGATCATGCCGATGAAGACCGCCAGCGAGAGGTGGTAATCGAGCAGCCAGAGAATCCAGACGGCGCCGACCAGGCTGAACGGCACAGCCAATAACACGACCACGGTGCGGAACCACGAGCGCGAGTGCAGATACAGCAGCAAGACGATCACGACCGCCGTCAGCGGAATGATGAACTTCAGCCGGCTGGTCGCCTCCTGAATGTACTCATACTGCCCCGACCAGACCAGGTTGTAGCCCGCCGGAATCTCGACCCGCTCGGCCAGCAGGGCCTTGGCGCGGTCGATCCATCCGACCACGTCGGTGGTCGTCAGATCGACGAAGATCCACGCGGTTTTGCGCGAGTTCTCGCTGCGGATCATGGGCGGGCCCTCGACGATGCGAACTTCCGCGAGCTGCGTCAGAGGGACCTGGGCGCCGGCGGGCGTCGGGACCAGCGTGCGACGAAGCGCCGGAAGGTTGTCGCGCAGTTCGCGCTTATAGCGCAGGTTGACCGGGTAGCGTTCGAGGCCCTCGACCGTCTGCGTGATGTTCATGCCGCCCAGCGCGGTGAGGATCACGTCCTGAACGTCCATCACCCGCAGCCCGTAGCGCGCGATCTCGTCCCGGTTGATGTCGAACTCGACGTACTTGCCGCCGACCGTCTTCTCCGGGTAGGCGCTGAGCGTCCCCGGCAGCGTGCGGACCTCTGCCGCGATCCGCTCAGCCAGGCCGCCGAGCGTGGCCAGGTTATCGCCCATGATCTTGATTCCTACGGGCGTCTTGATGCCCGTGCTGAGCATGTCGATGCGTGTCTTGATCGGCATCGTCCAGGCGTTCGTGACGCCGGGGAAAGCGACCACGTCGTCCAGCCCGGGTACGTTGGTGCCGTCGGGTGCCGTCCAGCCGTAGGAAAGCTCCTCGACCGTGATCGGCCGCACCTCCGGCCAGAAGTACGTCAGGCCGGTGTACTTCTTGAGCCCCTCGGGCAGGCTGGAGAACCAGCGCTCGACGCGACGCTTGCGCCACCTGGTGCGGTCGGGTTCGAGCATGATCGTGGTCTCGACCATGCTGAGCGGGGCCGGGTCCGTGGCCGTCTCGGCACGGCCGATCTTCCCGAAGACGTGGTGCACCTCCGGAAACGTCTTGATCAGGCGGTCGGTCTGTTGAAGCAGTTGGCGCGCCTTGGTGACGCTGATCGCGGGGTCGGTCGTGGGCATGTAGAGCAGATCGCCTTCGTCCAGCGGCGGCATGAACTCGCGCCCCAGGCCGGGCAACGCCCTGGCCAGCGCCGGAAACCGCTCGGCCAGCCAGGGGCCGACCAGGGGCGTCGCTTTCAGACCGATCAGTGGCGGGATCGTGGACAGCACCAGCAGGACGGCCACTGTCAGCGTGACGTAGCGCAGCTTCATGGCGGCCACGAAGAACGGGTGGTAAAGGCGCTGGAGCACCCAACTGATGGGGTTGACGCGCTCGTGGATGATCTTCTGCGGCACGAGCAGCATGCCGGCCAGGATCGCCCAGCC
>Ga0073934_10009699_pt1 | contig 12222 bp, 7 predicted proteins | sample LarsenN4metaG_FD_76834 | JGI IMG/M metagenome (GOLD analysis project Ga0073934, IMG submission 76834) | Hot spring sediment bacterial and archeal communities from British Columbia, Canada, to study Microbial Dark Matter (Phase II) - Larsen... ... | reverse complement strand
GAAGCGCGGCGCGGCCTCCAGGGCGGCTGCGATGCTGGAGTCGGTGTTGACCTCGGAGATGGCGGTCTTGGGCATCTGCGCGCGTTCGATCTCGGGGACGGGATTCAGATCGTAGGCCGGGGAGAGCGCCCATTTGCCCGGTGTCCGCATCAGGAAGCCGTGGTTGCGGAGGTGGTCGTCGTAGTTGCTCGCGAGCAGGGAAAACACCAGACGCCGCCAGAGTTCGCGCAGGTCGCCGGGCACGTCGTCACCGAACTGACGGATGCCATCGGCGAGGAGGGTGTAGGCGCCGGCTTCCCCGTGCGGCAGTCCGAGCAGGCTGTGCGCGGAGAGGAAGGGCCGGCGCCGGCCCTCCTCCCGGTCAAAGCGCGTGATGACCGAGACGCCGCGGCCTCCCACCGTGATGAGCCGGGATTCGGCCGCGTTGATCCCCGCCTGTCTGGCCAGGTGGAGGGCCAGCACCTCGCCGGCGGCGATGTCGCGCCCGTCGTCGGGTTGCGGGAACTTGGCGATCGCCAGCCGGCCATCGTCGAGGGTGACGGCCGATTTCGGGCGGGCGCCACCGAGGGGCGAGCCGGCACCGAGCAGAAAGCGCAGATCGGCGGCGGTTTCAGTTTCACCGTGGACGGCATCCGCGGCCCGGAGCAGGGCGGCCAGACTCACGAGCGGCGGGAGCCTGCCGGCCGTCGCGGCCAGAAAAGGACCCGTGGGCCCGGTGCGGAACCGCAGGGCGCCGATGCGGGCGGCGTCGTCGAGGGCCAGGACGTAGTCGATCTCGCGGTAGGGCTTCCGGTCGAGAACCTGTCTGCGGACCGCCCGCTCGATCAGGATCCGCCCCCAACGATCCGGACCGCAGTCCTGCATCGCGCCAAACAGCGCGGCTCCATGAACCGGGCTGGAGCCCAACGGCAGGCCGGTGGGGTCGATGGAAAATGCGTCCTCCCGGGCCAGCCATTCGCGGGCATACTCAAACGTCACGGCCGGGCTGCGCTCCGCGGTGTGCAACCGTCCCACGAGGTGCGTCGCGCCCTGCCAATCGATATGCACCTCGATGCTCATGCCTGCGGCCGCCGGATGCGCTTCGGCAGGCGCTGCTCGTCGAGGCTCAGGCCCAGCGGGTCGTTGCCCGGGTTGGCCAGGTTGGCGAGCCGGTCATGCAGTTGGAGGACGAAGGCCGCGGTCGCCAGCGTGCCGATGGCCACCTTCGGGTCGCCGCGCTCCATGCGCCACAGCGTATCCCGGCTCACGAACAGGCGGGCCGCCATGTCGTCCGTCGAGATGCCGCGCTTCCGCCGGGCCAAGGCCAGCTCCCGGCCCAGCTTGCGCAGGGCGTGGGCGGCGGGCAGAGGCAGCGAGGGCGAGGCCTTCATCGGATTTAACGTCGGCTATACCTGACGTTATGTCAATCAAAGTCTGATATATCGGACTCAAACCGGCACTCCCGTCCGGTGGTCGCAGCGCCGCCGGTGAACGCTCGGGCGGCTATGCCGGTTGGGGTTGGCGACGGGAATCGGGACGCCGTCCACCGCAGGCAAAGCATGGGAGCCGTTGGCCGGGGCCGGGAGCCCGCCCGGCCCGCCCGCCCGGCCCGGGAGGTGGCACCCGCCCGCGGGGCGTCAAATGTGGATCGCCTCGTTGGTCGTGGCGGCGGCGGCCTCGGCCAGTGCCTCCGACAGCGTCGGGTGCGCGTGGATCGTGTGGTGGATCTCCTCCACCGTCGCCTCGAGGTTCATGGCCAGCCCGTATTCGGCGATCAGCTCCGTCGCCTCGCTGCCGAGGATGTGCACGCCGAGGATCTCGCCCGTCCTGGCGTCGCTGATCACCTTGACGAAGCCCTCGGAGTCGCCCGACGCGACGGCCTTGCCCGAGGCGGTGAAGGGGAACTTGCCGACCTTGTAGGCGAGGCCCTTTTCCTTGCAGGCCTTCTCGGTCAGGCCGGTGCTCGCCACCTGCGGCTGGCAGTAGGTGCAGCCGGGGAAATTGCCCACCTGCTTCGGCTTGCTGTGCCCGAACATGCCCTGCACGGCCTGCACGGCGCGGAACGTGGCCACGTGCGCGAGCCACGGCGGGCCCTGGATGTCGCCGGCGGCGTAGACGCCGGGCACGCTCGTCTGGTAGTCGGGGCCCACCTTCACGAAGCCGCGGTCGGTCTCCACCTTCACCTTGTTCGAGAACAGCCCGTCGAGCGCCGACACGATGCCGATGGCCACGAGCACGCTCTCGGCCTCGACCTCCGTCTTCGCGCCGTCCTTCACGAGGTCGAGCTTCACGGACTTGTCGCCCACGCGGATGTTCTCGCACTTGGTCGAGGTGTGGATGGTCAGGCCCTGCTTCTCGAAGCTCCGGTGCAGCGCCTTCGCCACCTCCTCGTCCTCGACCGGCAGGATCTGCGGCAGCATCTCGACCAGCGTCACCTTCGTGCCGAAGGCGTTGAAGAAATACGCGAACTCCACGCCGATCGCGCCGGCGCCGATGATGACGATGGACTTCGGCTGGGTCTTGTTGGCCAGCGCCTCGCGCGAGGTCATCACGCGCACGCCGTCCACCGGCAGGCCGGGCAGCAGGCGCGGCTTCTGGCCGGTGCAGAGCAGGATGTTTTTCGTGCGGAGAAACTTCCCCTTGTTCGGCCCGTCCGTGATCTCGACCATGCCGGGGATCGTCACCTGCCCCTTGCCGACGAGGTAATCGATCTTGTGTTTCCTGAAGAGGAACTCGACGCCCTTGGCCATCTGGTCCGACACGCCGCGCGAGCGCTGGATGACCTTGCCGAAGTCGAAGCCCACGCCCTGCACGCTGAAGCCGAAGGTCTCGGCCTTCTGGAAGGCCCGGTAAAGCTCCGCGCTCTTGAGCAGCGCCTTCGTCGGGATGCAGCCCCAGTTCAGGCAGGTGCCGCCCGCGCGCTCCATCTCGATGCATGCCACCTTCTTGCCCAGCTGTCCGGCCCGGATCGCGCCGGCGTAACCCGCCGGACCGCCGCCGATCACCACCAAGTCGTAGATTGCGTCTGACATAGGGCGCAGAAAGTCGCTCCACCCCACCCAACCGTCAAACGGAAACTCGGCGCGGCGGGGTTCGGGATCAATCCTTGGCAAGGACCCCACAGGCCTGTAGCGTGCCGCCATGAAAAACGTCGATTGGGCCGAGGTTGGCATCGCCGTCGCGGTGGGTCTCGTCATCGGCGTGAGCCTGCCCCTGTTGCTCTACTGGCTCGGGCTGCCCGGCAAGCTGGTCGGACCCATGGTCGGCGCCTTCACCGCCCCCGCGGTGGGCATCACCTACCAGATCCGGATGAAGCGGCGTCCGCCGCCGGATCAACCGTCCGGCTAGACGTCGATCACGTCGTCCTTCGCCGCCGGCGGGCCCTTGGGCGGGGCGGGCGGCGGGGACGCGATCAGCCGGTTCACCACCATGGTGGTCACGCTGACGATGGCCGCGCCCAGCAGCGCCGAGCCGAAGCCGCTCACGTGGAAACCGTCCACGATCTTGCCCACGATGAGGAAGAGGAACGCGTTGATCAGCCACACGCCGATGCCGAGCGTCAGGATGATGAACGGCAGCGTGAAGAGCATGAGCAGGGGCTTGAGCACGGCGTTGCAGAAGCTCAGGAGGAGCACCACCACCGCCAGGGTCCACCCCGTGTCGTAATGGATGCCCGGCACCACCGCCGCCGCCAGGGCCACGCCCAGCGCCAGCACGAGCCAGCGCACCAGCAGGTTGACGAACGGGTGGTTCATGGGATGATGCCGCCACTTTTCCCCCGGCCTCCCGGGGCGCAATGAAAATCCTGATCGTCCAAGACTACCTCCGCAGCGGCGGCACCGAGCGCCACTCCCTCTTCCTCGCCGCCGAGTTCGCCAAGCACGGGCACGAGGTCACCCTGCTCACGTTCCGCCCGCGCGGGCGGCTGGCGGATGACGCCGGCCAGCTGCCCTTCGCCTTCCGCTCGCTCCAGCCGATCGACTGCCACCTCGACTGGTTCGCCCCCGGCCTGCTGCGCGTCGCGGCCGATTGCGCGCCCGACATCGTCCTCTGCATGGGCCGCATGGCCAACTGCTACGCCGGCTTCCTCCAGTCGCGCCTGCCCGACGCCGCCGTCATCTGCACCATGCGCACCGGCAAGGCCCTGCCCTGGCTCTTCGTGCGCTCGCTCCGCCTCTGCCGCCACATCATCGCCAACAGCCACGTCGCCAAGCGCGTCATCGCCACCCGCCACCGCATCCCCGAGGTCAAGGTCACGGTCATCCACAATCCCGCCCTGCGCACGCCCGACGACGGCGCCGTCGTCAACACCTCCCTGCGCCGCCAGCACGGCGCCGGCCCGCACACCGTGGTGCTGCTCAACGTCGCGATGTTCCGCCCCGAGAAGAACCAGCGCGAACTCATCGAGATCTGCTCGCGCCTGCCGGGCTACCTCGACTGGCAGCTCTGGCTCGCCGGCGAGGGCCGCACGCGCGCCTCCTGCGAGCGCGTCGCCGCCGACCACGGCCTCGCCTCCCGCGTGAAATTCCTCGGCTACCACCCCGACCCCGTGCCGCTCTACCTCGCGGCCGACGTCGCCGTGCTGGCCTCGCAGAGCGAGTCGCTCTCCAACTTCCTCATCGAATCCCAGCTCCACGGCCTGCCCGCCGTCGCCTACGACATCGTCGGCGTCGGCGAGTGCTTCCAGCCCGGCCAGTCCGGCTTCCTCCTCGCCAACCACGACCGCGCCGGCTTCCTCGACCGCCTCGTCACGCTCATGCGCGACCCGGCCATGCGCCAGCGCTTCGCCCGCACCGGCCGCGACTACGCCCGCCGCTACTTCCTGCCCCAGCGCCAGGTGCAGGCCCACCTCGCGGTCTTCGCCAAGTTCGCTCCGCGCCGCGAGCCCTCGCGCCCGCCCGTCGGCCCCTCCTGACAACGCCCTGTCAGCAGGCCGGCCCGGCGGCGCCGCGCGATTTGCTTTCCCGGGCCAAGTCCTTTCTCGTGCTCGGGTGCCGCCCACCCCTCCGCCCGCCGCCGAATCCATCCGCCTCCGCGGCGTGCGGCAGAACAACCTCAAGGGCTTCGACCTCGACCTCCCCCTCGGTCGCTACGTCGTCGTCACCGGCCTGAGCGGCGCCGGCAAGTCCTCCCTCGTCTTCGACACGCTCCACGCCGAGGGCCAGCGGCGCTACGTCGAGACCTTCAGCGCCTACACCCGGCAGTTCCTCGACCTCCTCGACAAGCCCAAGGTCGACGCGGTCGAGAACATCCGACCGTCCATCGCCATCGAGCAGAGCAACACGGTCAAGACCTCGCGCTCCACCGTGGGCACCATGACGGAGCTCACCGACTTCTGCAAAGTCTGGTTCAGCCACGTCGCGGAGTGCTTCGACCCCGCGACCGGCGAGAAGGTCGAGGACGACAACCCCGGCACCATCTGGCGCAAGACCCTGGCCAGCCATCCCGCCGCCACGCTGCTCGTCTGTTTCCGCGTGGCGAAACCCGCCAACCTCACCTGGGCGGAAATCCTCACCAGCATCAAGGGCCAGGGCTACACGCGTATTTTGGCACAACGCTCAACGCTGAACGCTCAACGCTCAACTCCCAAGGCCGGGCCCGGCCTGGAACTGCATAAGATCGACGATGTGCTGACCGCATTGGCCGGCTCGAAAGTTGAACGTTCGAAGTTGGGCGTTGAGCGTTGGACGTTGGTTCACGTCGTCCAGGACCGCCTCCGCATCACGGCCGAAAACCAGGCGCGCTTCCTCGAGGCCGTGGAGGCCGCCCTGCATTTCGGCCAGGGCGAGGTGCATCTTTTCCAAGCCGCTTCCGATACCTCAACTTCAACCCTTCAACCTCAACTGGTGCCCGCAGGGCACTACTCCCGCGGCCTGCACTCGCCCCGGACCGGTCGCACCTTCCGCCCCGCCACGCCCGGCCTCTTCTCCTTCAACTCCCCGCTCGGCGCCTGCCCGCGCTGCCGCGGCTTCGGCCGCATCATCGACATCGACTGGCGCCTCGCCATCCCCGACCACTCGGTCTCGATCGACGACGGCGCCATCAAGCCCTGGGAGGGCGCCATCTATGGCGAGTCGAAGAAGGACCTCCTGCGTTTCACGAAGAAACTCGGCATCCCCACGCACGTGCCCTTCGCCGCGCTCACGCCGGAACAGCAGTCCTTCGTCATCGACGGCTCGCCCGGCTACGACGGCGAGACCAGGCGCTGGCCCCAATACTGGTATGGCCTCAAGGGCTTCTTCCGCTGGCTGGAGAAGACCACCTACAAGATGCACGTGCGCGTCTTCCTCTCCCGCTACCGCGCCTACAACCCCTGCCCCGACTGCCGCGGCGCCCGCCTCCAGCCCGAGGCCCTCTGCTGGAAGTGGCGCGGCCGCACCCTGCCCGAACTCTACCAGCTCCCCGTCAGCGAGCTGCTCGCGCTGATGAAATCCTGTGGGAGCGAGCTTGCTCGCGACTTGACTGCATCCCACCACCAGCGCGATCTCGCCTACGAGTCGATCGTCACGCGCCTCAACTACCTCCAGCAGGTCGGCCTCGGCTACCTCACGCTCGACCGCTCCTCGCGCACGCTCTCCGGCGGCGAGGTCATGCGCGTCAACCTCACCTCCTGCCTCGGCACCTCGCTCGTCGACACCCTCTTCGTCCTCGACGAGCCCTCCGTCGGCCTGCACCCGCGCGACATCGACCGCCTCCTCGGCATCATCCGCACGCTCACCGATGCCGGCAACACCGTCGTCGTCGTCGAGCACGACGAGGCCATGATCCGCGCCGCCGACCACGTCATCGAGGTCGGCCCCGAACCCGGGGCCGGCGGCGGCAACATCGTCTATTCCGGCCCGTTGCCCGGCCTGCTCGCCTCGCCCGCCAGCCACACCGGCCGCTACCTGTCCGGCCGCGACTCGATCAAAGTGCCGGAGAAACGACGGCTCGTTGCGTGTCATTCTGAGCGACCTGTCCTCCGTAGCCTTGGCGAAGGAGGAAGCGAAGAATCCAAAAAGCGTTCAGCGCTCAGCGTTCAGCACTCAGCCTGGCTCCACTTCACCAACGCCTCCAAGCACAACATCCGCGGCCTCTCCTTTTCCTTCCCGCTCCAACGCCTGGTCTGTCTTTCCGGCGTCTCCGGCTCCGGCAAGTCCACCCTCCTCGACAACGTCATCCACCAGGGCCTGCTCACGCAGCGCCAGCAGATGACCGAGGACCCCGCGGCCATCGAGGCCATCCGTTGCGACCTCCCGCTCGGCGAGATCGTCCTCGTCGACCAGTCGCCGCTCTCCCGCACGCCCCGCTCCAACCCCGCCCTCTACTGCGAGGCCTGGGACCTGATCCGCGACCTCTACGCCGCCACGCCCGCCGCGCAGGAGGCGGGCTTCAACGCCGGCAGCTTCTCCTTCAACAGCGGCGAGGGCCGCTGCGACCACTGCCAGGGCCTCGGCAGCGAGCGCGTCGAGATGCAGTTCCTCTCCGACGTCTTCGTGCCCTGCCCCGTGTGCGAGGGCCGCCGCTTCAAGCCCGAGGTCCTCGCCATCGCCTGGCAGGGCAAATCGGTGGCCGATCTCCTCGCCACCACCGTGGCCGGCGCCCTCGACTTCTTTGCCGAGTGTGGGAGCGGGCTCGCTCGCGACTCCCTTGCTGAAATCCGCACCCGCCTCGCCGCCCTCGAGGCCGTCGGCCTCGGCTACCTCGCGCTCGGCCAGCCCCTCAACACCCTCAGCGGCGGCGAATCCCAGCGCCTCAAGCTCGTCCGCTACCTCGGCGACTACGCCGGCACCACTGGAGGGCCGAACTCACGCGAAGCCGAAATCGAAAATCCAAAATCGAAAATCCAAAATCCAACAGGCGCCCTGCTCCTGCTGGACGAGCCCACCACCGGCCTCCACCGCCACGACGTCAAGCGCCTCCTCTCCGTCCTCCAGCGGATCGTCGACCGCGGGCACAGCGTCGTCGTCATCGAGCACAACCTCGACGTGCTCAAGTCCGCCGACTGGATCCTCGAGGTCGGCCCCGAGGCCGGCGCCGCCGGCGGCCGCATCGTCGCCGAAGGCACACCGGAGGATATCGCCCGGTCGGACACCGCCACCGCGCCGTTCCTGCGCGAAGCCCTGAATGCGAAAAGCTTGGCGCAGCACGCCGAACTCATGGCCGCCGAGGACTCTGCGCCTTATGGCTCGGAGCCCTCGGCTCTCAGCACTCAGCTCTTGGCTCTGGAAGTGCGCGGCGCCCGCGAGAACAACCTGAAGAACATCTCCGTCTCCATCCCGCACCGGCAGCTCTCGGTCGTCACCGGTGTTTCCGGCTCCGGCAAGTCCACCCTCGCCTTCGACATCGTCTTCGCCGAGGGCCAGCGCCGCTTCATGGAGTCGATGTCGCCCTACGCGCGCCAGTTCGTCGAGCAGCTCCCGCGCCCCGACCTCGACCGCCTCACCGGCATCCCGCCCACCGTTGCCATCGAGCAGCGCATCACGCGCGGCTCCCGCAAGTCCACGGTCGCCACCATCACCGAGGTCGCGCAATACCTCCGCCTCCTCTACGCCCGCCTCGGCGTGCAGCACCACCCCGAGACCGGCCGCGCCGTCACGCCCCTCTCGCCCGGCCAGCTCCGCGCCCTCCTCGAAAAGACGCTCCGCACCCCCGCCGCGCGCCAGGCGAGGCACCTCTACCTCTGCGCCCCGCTCATCCGCGGCCGCAAGGGCCACCACGAGCCCATCGCCAAGTGGATCGCCAAGCAGGGCTACGAACTCATGCGCGCCGACGGCCGCCTGCTCCGCACCGACACCTTCCAGAAACTCGACCGCTACAAGGAGCACGACATTGAGGTCGTCGTCGCCGATTTGAAACAGGCGGGGCGTTCCGAGCAGCAGCGGCAATCGGCCATCGTCCCCGACGAGCCGCGCACTGTAGGAGCGGCTTTACGCCGCGATTCGTCGGCCAATCGAAAATCGTTCCGAGCCCGCAGGGCGACAATCGGCCAAATCGAAGATCGAAAATTTATCCACGATTACCTCACCACCGCCCTCCGGCTCGGCAAAGGCTCCTGCTTCCTCGCCCTCCCCTCGGGCAAGGTCCTCTCCTGGTTCTCGACCACCCGCACCGACGTCGTCACAGGCGAGTCCTTCCCCGAGCTCGACCCCAAGCATTTCTCCTTCAACTCGCCCAAGGGCTGGTGCCCCGCCTGCCGCGGCCACGGCCGCATCTACGACTGGATGCTCCAGCCTACGGAGGACGGCGAGATGTCCGACGAGGTCGCCGACGCCCTCCGCAGCTTCGATCCCGACGACCCCGCCGCCGACGGCAAGGTCTGCCCCGCCTGCCACGGCGAGCGCCTCAACCGCATCGCAAGGGCCGTGAAACTGCCGCTCAAAGGTAGGGCGAGTCGTCCCCGACGAGCCGCGGCTCATCCGGAGGATTCGCCCTACCCCACTGCGATTTCCCTCCCCGCGCTCCTGCGACTGACGTCCTCCGAATTGCTGGCGACGCTCAAGTCCCTCGACCTCGACTCCCGCGGCCGCCTCATCACCCGCGACATCCTCCCGCAGATCGAGGAGCGCCTGCGCTTCCTCGACCACGTCGGCCTCGGCTACCTCTCGCTCGACCGCCCCACCGAGACCCTCTCCGGCGGCGAGGCCCAGCGCATCCGCCTCGCGGCCCAGCTCGGCTCCAACCTCTCCGGCGTCCTCTACGTCCTCGACGAGCCCTCCATCGGCCTCCACGCCCGCGACAACGAGCGCCTCATCGGCACGCTCGGCGCCCTCCGCGACAAGGGCAACACCCTCCTCGTTGTCGAGCACGACGACGTCGTCATGGAGCGCGCCGACCGCATCATCGACCTCGGGCCCGGCGCCGGCCTGCACGGCGGCGAGGTGCTGGCCAACGACACCCCCGCCAACCTCAAGAAAAACGCCGCCTCCCTCACCGGCCTCTTCCTCGCCCAGGGCATCAGGCACCCGCTGCGCGGCAGCTACCGGCCGGTAGTCTCCCGTGGGAGCGAGCTTGCTCGCGACAAGAACCGCAAGATGTCGCGAGCAAGCTCGCTCCCACAAAACGACTCTGACCCCGACTGGCTCACCCTTTCCGGCATCACCTACCGCAACCTCCGCGACCAGACCCTGCGCCTCCCCCTCGGCCGCCTGATCATGGCCTGCGGCCCGAGCGGCGCGGGCAAATCGACTTTGTTTCGCGATCTGCTTCACCCGGCGGTAGCCTGCGCCATCAAGCACAAGAAACCCCGTCTCACCGGCCGCGACTTCGTCAAACTCGCCAAGTTCGAACCCGACGGCTCGTCTTCAACTTCACCCCTCAACCACAACGCGCCTTTTGAGTCCTTGAGCGGGGCTCAAGGATTCAAAGGCGTCATCGAGGTCGACCAGTCCCCCATCGGCAAAACCCCGCGCTCCACGCCCGCCACCTACCTTGGCATCTTCGACCTCATCCGCACCTTCTTCGCCACGCTGCCCGAGGCCAAGCTCCGCGGCTACACCGCCAGCCGCTTCTCCTTCAACACCGCCGGCGGACGCTGCGAGACCTGCGCCGGCGCCGGCCGCATCAAGCTCGAGATGGCCTTCATGGCCGACTCCTATCTGCCCTGCGACGCCTGCGGCGGCTCGCGCTACGGCCCCGAGCTGGCCGACATCACGTGGAAGGGGAAGACCATCGGCGAGGTGCTCCGCCTCTCCTTCGAGGAGGCCGCCGCCTTCTTCGACTTCCATTCGCAGCTCGCGCAGGTCTGCCGCCTCATGTGCGACTGCGGCCTCGGCTACCTCACGCTCGGCCAGAGCAGCCCCACGCTCTCCGGCGGCGAAGCCCAGCGCCTCAAGCTCGTCACCGAGCTGACCAAGGGCCTCGCCACCTACCAGGAACGCTCGCGGGGCGTCGCCCCGAAAAACCTCTACCTGCTGGAGGAGCCCACCATCGGCCTCCACCTCAGCGATTGCGAGAAGCTCATCCGCGTCCTCCAGAACCTCGTGGACCAGGGCCACACCGTCGTCGTCATCGAGCACCACCTCGACCTCCTCGCCGAGGCCGACTACATCCTCGAACTCGGCCCCGGCGGCGGCCCCGCCGGTGGACAGATTCTCTACCAAGGCCCGCTGCCCGGCTTGTTGAAAACCAAGCAAAGTCCGACTGCGCCCTACCTGCGGCAAAAGCTGGGGAAGCGATAGACCCGGTCGTCGGCCGGTATTTCCGGCTTTAGTCGCCGGGTGGTTTGTGTGAATCATCGGGGCACCCCCCGCACCCCATGAATGCCCTGCTCTCCCTCTGGCTGCCGATCCTGCTCAGCGCAGTGGTCGTTTTCATCATCAGCTCCCTCATCCACATGGTCTTCAAATGGCACGCCCCCGAATACAAGGGCTTCGCCAACGAGGATGCCGTGCGCGCCGCCATCAACGCCGGCAAGCCCGCGCCCGGCCAGTATGTGCTGCCCTATTGCACGGACATGAAGGAAATGGCCTCCGAGGCGATGACCAAGAAATACCAGGAGGGCCCGGTGGGATTCCTGCGACTCAACGCGCCCGGCCCGGTCAACATGGGCAAATCGCTCGGCATCTGGTTTGTCTTCACCCTCGTCGTGACGACGGTCGCGGCCTACCTGGCGTGGCGCATCTGCGGGCTGGACCCCGCGCAGGGCCTGCGCGCGGGCAAGTGGGGCGCCACGATCGCCTTCATCGCCTTCGGCTTCGGCGGCGTGCCGGAATCCATCTGGCTGGGACGCCCGTGGATCTCGACCGCCAAGTATCTGCTGGACGCCGCGCTCTACGGCCTCGGCACCGGCGCCGTCTTCTGGTGGCTCTGGCGCTGAGAGCCCCCTGCCTGCCACTGTAGGAGCGGGTTTACCCCGCGATCAATCGGGGCCTAAAGCCCCTCCTACACCAAGAACGCAAAGGCCGCGAAGGCTCAGGCTCCGAACCTTTGCGCTCTTCGCTACCTTGGTGTGAAATCCAAGTCTTTGTTTTTGTCACAGAGAACACTGAGCTGGGCACTGAGTCCACCGAGCCAGACCTGTAGCCGATCTGGCCGCCCACTGTGCCCTTCGGTTTGCCTCTGTGCTCTCTGTGTCCAACCCCGTCTTCTCGTGGCTCTGGCGCTGAGAGCCCCTTGCCTGCCACTGTAGGAGCGGGTTTACCCCGCGACCAATCGGGGCCTAAAGCCCCTCCTACACCAAGAACGCAAAGGCCGCGAAGGCTCAGGCTCCGAACCTTTGCGCTCTTCGCTACCTTGGTGTGAAATCCAAGTCTTTGTTTTTGT
>Ga0073934_10009698_pt1 | contig 12223 bp, 4 predicted proteins | sample LarsenN4metaG_FD_76834 | JGI IMG/M metagenome (GOLD analysis project Ga0073934, IMG submission 76834) | Hot spring sediment bacterial and archeal communities from British Columbia, Canada, to study Microbial Dark Matter (Phase II) - Larsen... ... | reverse complement strand
CGCCCTCATGAAAACCGAGGGCCCCCTGCACGACCGCCTGCGCGGCTGGATCAACAACTGCATCATCTTTTTCATCATCTGTTACGCCGTGACCACCATGGCCACCCTGCTCTATGTGCCGCACATGGCGGCGCGGATGCGCGCGCATCCGTGGCTGTTCTCGATCGCCCTGGTCAACATGCTGGCCATCGCCAACATCCCCCGCGAAGTCCATCTCGGGCGCGACGGGCGCGCCTTCCTTTCCTCGTGCGTGGCCATGGTGGCCATGATGAGCCTCTTCGGCCTCGAGATGTATCCCAACCTGGTCCTCAGCCACCCGGACCCGGCGCACAGCCTGACCATTCACAACGCCGCCTCCTCGCCGAAGACCCTCGGCATCATGCTCACCATTGCCATCATCGGCGTGCCCATCGTCCTGGCTTACACCGTCAGCATCTACTGGGTCTTCCGCGGCAAGGTGAAGCTCGACCGGATGAGCTACTAGGCGGCAGGGCCACACCCCGGCCCGGACGGGCTGGGCGATTGCCAATCCGCCCGATCATGGTAGCATAACCTCATGCAATCCACGCGTGCATGGCTGCTGACGCTTTGTCTCATTGTCCCTGAACCGCTTCAGGCGGCGAGCATCCCGGGGCTCTTCAACACCGGGGTGGCGGACAATGGCGCGTTGCTGGCCGGCGGCGCGGTGGACCCGCATTACCGGTTAATCGCCAGCAGCGACGCCACCTATACCGGGCCGGCCGCTTACGTTCTGCCCGACGCCTATCCCGCCGCGCCCGCCGGCCCGTGGCTGGCCAACGGCCCGGACTCGAAATGGCTCTCGCCCCGCCCCAGCGGCGGCGCCAACGTGGCCGCGGGTAATTATACTTACCGGCTCCAGTTCAGTCTGGCCGGTTTGGACCCCAACACCGCGGTGATCACCGGCCGTTGGAGCAGCGATAACGCCGGTGTGGACATTCTCCTCAACGGCGTCAGCACCGGCATCAACTACGACGGGAGTTTCGGGGCGTTTTCCGGGGTGTGGACCCTTCGTTCCGGGTTTGTGGCCGGAACCAATACCCTCGATTTCGTGATCAACAACGCGGGCACCGCCGCCAATCCCTGCGGTTTCCGCTGCGAGCTGTCCGGCACGGCCGAGTTGCCCCCGCCGCCGGGGACTCCGCCGGAGATTCGTTCCCAACCCGCCTCGGCCGCGGTGGTGGCGGGTGACGCGGTGGCGTTCACGGTGGGGGTCTATGGCAGCACGCCCTTGCAGTACCAGTGGCGGCACAACGGCACCAACCTCCCCGGCGCGACCAACAGCACCCTCAGCCTGCCCTCCGTGTCCACCGCCGACGCCGGCGCCTACGACGTGCGCGTCGTCAACAGCGCGGGCAGCGCCCTGAGCGCGGCGGCGGTCCTGACGGTCATCCCGCTGCGTCCGGGCCAGACCCCGCCCGAGGCGCTGGGGCCGGCCACGCGGCGCACCCCGCTGGTGTTCTCGGAGATCATGTATCATCCGCAGGCGCGCGCGGATGGACGCAACCTCGAGTTTGTCGAGCTCTACAATGCCGAGCCGTGGCCGCAGGACCTGGGCGGCTGGCGCCTGGCCGGCGGGTGGGATTACGTGTTCCCGCCCGGGACCACCATTGCCGGCCTGGGGTTCCTGGTCGTGGCCGCCGCGCCGGGGGATGTCGAGGCGGTCTATGGCCTGAACGGCGTGTTGGGAGGCCTGACCAACCGCCTGTCGAACAGCGGCGACCGGCTGCAATTGATCAAACGCTCGGGCGCCATCGTGCTCGAGGTCGCGTGGTCCGATGAGCCTCCCTGGCCGGTGGCGGCGGATGGCGCGGGCCACTCGCTTGTGCTGGCGCGGCCTTCTTTCGGCCAGGCCAACCCGGCGGCCTGGGCCGCCAGCGCCTGGTTCGGCGGCTCGCCTGGCGGGCCCGATCCCCTGGTCTCCACCCCCGAGGACGCGGTAGTCATCAACGAATGGCTGGCCCACAGCGCCCCGCCGTGGCAGGACTTCCTCGAGCTCTACAACGACAGCGCCGCGTCCGTGGACCTCTCCGGCTGCTGGCTTTCGGATGACCCCACGACCAACAAGTTTCGCATCCCCGACGGCACGGTCCTCGGCCCACGCCAATGGCTGGCCTTCGACCAAACCCAGCTCGGGTTTGCCCTGAGCGCCGGCGGCGAAGCCATCGTGCTGGTCAACTCCAACCGCACCCGGGTGATTGACGCCACACGCTTTGGCGGGCAGGCCCTCAACACCGCCGCGGGCCGCGACCCTGATGGCACCCCCGTCTTCTCCACCCTGGCCGCGCCGACCCCCGGCGCCGCCAACGCACCCCGCCAGCAGCCTGCCGTGGTCATTAACGAAATCTATTTCCACCCCATTTCCGGGGATCCGGACGACGAGTTTGTCGAGCTGTTCAATCCGGGAACCGCGGCGGTGGACCTGAGCGGCTGGCGGCTGGGCGACGGCATAGATTTCGGGTTTCCCGGGGGCACGACGTTGCCTGCAGGGGGCTACCTGGTGCTGGCGCGCAACACCGCCCGCCTCTTGACCAATTATCCGCACCTGAATGCGGCCAACTGCCTGGGCAACTTTGGCGGCGGGTTATCGGACGCCGGCGAACGCCTGAGCCTGCAACGGCCGGAATACCACGTCACTACCAACGCCCAGGGCCAGGTGATCACCAACACGCACTTCTCGACCGTTTGCGAAGTAAGTTACGCGGATCGTTCGCGCTGGTCCCGCTACGCCGACGGCGGCGGCAGCAGCCTCGAACTGATGCACCCGCGGGCCGACTCGCGCCTGGCGGTGAACTGGGCCGACAGCGATGAAACGGCCAAAGCCCCCTGGACTCTGGTCGAGTTCACCGGCACGGTGGACAATGCCATGTCGGGCGTTAACGCCGACCGGGTGCAGTTGATGCTGCTGGGCCAGGGCGAGGCGCTGGTGGACAACGTCGAGGTCATCGAGAGCGGGGCCAACCGCGTGCCCAATGGGACGTTTGAGAGCGGCACGAACGGCTGGGTCTTTCAAGGGACTCACATCCGCTCCACGCTCGAGACCGCCGAGGGCTACAACAGCGCGCGAAGCCTCCGCCTGCGCGCCAGCGAACGCGGCGAGCCGATCGGCAACCGCGTCTATGCCCCTCTGAGCGCTACGGTGCCTCTCAACGCCACCGTGACCCTCCGCGCCCGGGTCCGCTGGCTGGCCGGCGCCCCCGAGTTCCTCATGCGCTTGCGCGGCGGCGGCATCGAGGCGGCCGCCCGGCTCGCCGTGGCGCCGAATCCCGGCACCCCGGGCCTGGCCAACACCCGCGCCCGGTCGTTGCCCGGACCGGCCATCACCAGCGTGAGCCACCGTCCCCTCCTGCCCGGCGCCGGCGTGCCCATCCGCGTGGCGGCGCGCATCGAGGACCCCGACCTCAGCCCGGTCGTGTACCTCAGTTACCGGCTCGATCCGGGAACGACCGTCAACACGTTGCCCATGCGCGACGACGGTTCCGGGGGCGATCTGGTGGCCGGCGACCGGGTCTTCACCGCCACTCTGCCCGGGCAAAATCACGGGGCCATGATTGCCTTTCGCATCATTGCCCGGGGCGGAACGACCAATGCCTTCCCCGCCAGCGATCCGGCCCGCGAAGCGCTCATCCGGGTGGGCGAAACCGTCCCCACCGGGCCCTTCGGCACCTACCGCATCTGGATGACCCAGGCCACCCTCGACACCTGGGCGGTGCGCGGCAACCTGAGTAACGACCCGCTTGATGTCACCTTTGTCTATGGCGACAGCCGGGCGATTTATGCCGCCGGCGCCTGTTACGGGGGCAGTCCGGCCATGGCCCCCGGATTCAATTCGCCTGTGGGCAACCTTTCCCCCTACGACATTTTCCTGCCCGCCGACGAGGCGGTGATTGGCGAAGACCATTTCACGCTGGACTTCCCGGTGCGCGACGCCACCAACGAGCGCGAGCAGCTCATGCACTGGATCGCCGATCAGTACAACCTGCCCAATCTCCACCGCCGCGATGTGCTCCTCTTCATCAACGGCTATCGCCGCGGCAACCTCTACCACGACACCCAGCAGCCCGGCGGCGACCTGCTCGAGGAATGGTTCCCCGCCGACCCTGATGGCTGGCTCTATAAAAGCACCCAATGGAGCGAGGGCACCGACGCCGGCAGCCCCGAGAGCATTCTCCTCAATTCCCTCCAGCGTTTCACTTCCGGCGGCCAGCTCAAGATCGCCCGCTATCGCTGGAACTGGCGTCCGCGCGCTGCCGACAGCCAGCTCGATTTCACCAACCTCCTGGCCCTGGTCGAGACGGTCAACGCCAGTTCCTCGGCCTACGAGGCGGCCGTGTCCGGCCTGGTGGACATCGAGGACTGGATGCGCATGTTCGCCATGAACGATCTGTGCTCCTACTGGGATGGGTTCGGCAACCCGAACGCCAAAAACACTTTCCTTTACCGCGCCCGCCACGAGCGGTGGCGGCTGATCCCCTGGGATTTTGACGTGGGTCTGGGCGTCTTCAATGACCCGGTGGACGCGGCGCTCTTTCCCAGCAACGTGGACCCGCCGCTGCAGCGCCTCTACAACACGCCGGCCTTTGTGCGCATCTATTGGCGCGAGCTCCAGGCGGGCGTGAACAGCTTTTTCCAGGGCAGCGTGGTCACGCCCTGGCTGGGCGCGCGCGAGGCGGCCTACCGCACCAACGGGTTCAGTTTCACTTCGCCCTTCGTGCCCAGCGGGCCGTACAACCTGAGCGTGCCCGCCTGGATTGACGCCCGCCGCAACTTCCTGCTCACCCAGCTTGCCAGTGTGGCCGCCGTCTTCAGTGTGGCCAACCCGCCCGCCTTCGCCACCAACCGCAATCTCGCCCTGCTCAGCGGCACCGCCCCGGTCGGCGTCGCCACCCTCACCGTCAATGGCGTGGCCTGGCCCGTCACCTGGAGCAGTGTCACCGCCTGGCGCCTGCAGGTGCCGTTGCAGCCCGGCTCCAACACCCTCGCCCTGGCCGCCCTCGACCGCGCCGGGCAGGTCCTCACCAACCGCACCCTCGTCGTCGAATACACCAGCGCTCCCGAGCCGCTGGAGGATCTCGTGGTCATCAACGAGATCAACTACAACCCCGCCGTGCCGGGGGCTTCTTACATCGAGTTGTTCAACCGCTCGGCCAGCAACACCGTGGACCTGTCCGGCTGGCGGATCGAAGGCGTGGATTTTGACTTTCCCCCGGGCACCCTGCTCGGCCCGCGCAGCTTCGCCGTGCTGGCGGCCAATCGCGTGACCTTCCTCCTCGCCTACGGCGCCGGCGTGCCCGTTCTCGGGGAATTCCCCGGCAACCTCGACAACGGCGGCGAAACCCTCACCCTGATGCGCCCCGGCGCCGTCCCCGGCCAGTGGCTGGTCGTGGACCGGGTGACCTACGACGATGACGCGCCCTGGCCCGCCAGCGCCGATGGCGGCGGCGCGGCTCTGCAACTCGTCAGCCCCGACCAGGACAACAGCCGGGTCAGTAATTGGGGCGATGCCTCAGGCTGGCGCTTCTTCAGCGTCACCACCAATTCGGGCTCGCAAACCAGCGTCCGCCTCTCCGTGTATTTCAGCGACGCCAACGGCGGCGAAGTCTATCTGGACGACGTGGCCCTGGTGGCCGAAACCGGGCCGGACGCCGGCACCAACCTGATCCGCAACGGCGGATTTGAGTCGCCCACCCTTGCACCATGGGCGGTGGACCGGGTGGCCACCAATTCCTCACTCACCGAAACGGTGGTGCACTCGGGCCGCCGCGCCTTCCGCCTCCTCACCGTCCCCGGCTCGCCCAGCCTGACCGACTTCTACCAGGACCTCGTCCTGCCCGTGGCCACCAACACGGTCTATACCCTGAGCTTTTGGTTCCTGCCTACCGGCAAGGGCAACAGTCTCAACTGGCGCCTCCACGTCCTGTGCCGTCCTGTGGCCGACATCCGGCCCGCCGCCGCGGCCACCCCCGGAGCTGCCAACTCCACCCTGGCCAGCCTGCCACCGTACCCGCCGCTCTGGCTTAGCGAAGTCGAACCGTCCGGCGCCGCCACCGTGCCCGACAACCTGGGCGAACCTGAACCCTGGATTGAGATCTACAACGCCGGCCCGGACCCGCTCAGCCTCGAGGATTGCGCGCTCTCCGATTCCTACACCAACCTGCTCCGCTGGACCTTCCCCGCCGGCAGTGTGATCCAGCCCGGCCACTACCGCCTCATCTGGGCCGACGGCGAGCCTGGCGAGCAGACCGACACGGACTGGCACACCAGCTTCCGCCTCGCCCCCGGCAACGGAACGGTCGTTCTCTCCCGCCTCGTGAATGGCGTTGCCCAGATCCTCGATTACTTCAACTATCGCAACCTCGAGCCCGGCCAGTCTTACGGGGCCTTCCCGCCCGGGCAGGCCTCCTACCGGCAACGCTTCGCCGAGCCCACACCCGGCCTGCTGAACAACCCCGCGCCGCCGGTCGTCTCGTTGTTCATCAATGAATGGATGGCCGCCAACCAGGGCGTGGTCCTCGACCCGGCCGATCACGACGCCGACGATTGGTTCGAGATCTTCAACCCCAACTTCGAGCCCATCAACCTCCAGGGGTTCACCCTGACGGATAACCCGGCCAATCCCGCCAAGTTCGTCATCCCGGCCGGGTTCACCATCCCCGCCCGCGGCTACCTGCTGGTATGGGCGGACGAAGAAACCGGCCAGACCCAAACCAACGGCCACCTCCACGTGAACTTCCGCCTGGCTCAGTCCGGCGAATCCATCGGCCTCTACGACCCCGCCGGCCGCGTGGTGGACCTGGTCGCCTTTGGCCCACAGGCGGTCAACCTCAGCGAAGGCCGCTGGCCGGACGGCGCTTCCGCCACCCGCTCCTTCACCGCCGCCACCCCGGGCGCGATGAATGTGGTCACGGGCTGCGGCCAGGAACCCGCCCTGCTCACTGCCATCGCCGTGGACGACGCCGGCCAGGTGACCCTCACCTGGAGCGCCCAGCCGGGCTGCCACTACCGGGTGCAAGTGACCGAGAACCTGCCAGACGGCGACTGGCAGGACGTGCCTGGCGACGTGGCCGCCTCGAGCGGGCTGGCCACAAAGGTCATTCCCAACGGCGGGGCGGGGACACAGCGTTTCTTCCGCGTGGTAGCCCTGCCCTGAAACCCGGAAATCACGCCTGCGCCCAAGCCCGGTAAATCCCGTCCAAACCCGCCTCGCGCGGGTCGCCGGCGTGGATCACCACCCGGTAGCGCAACGTCACGCTCCGGCCCGCGCCCAGTGTCCAGGGCTCGGTAATGAAATTCAGCGGCGTGGGCGACAGAAACCCATAGTCGCGGGTGAACCACGGTGTGGGCGCCCAGGGGTTTCCGGGATGATCCAGGATGGCCAGCCCCTCGACCACCTCGCCGGCCGGGCTGGGACGGCGTCCGAAGAAATCGCACCAGGCGGATTTTTTTCCGAAGGTGCCTTTTTCGCCTGTTTCGCCCTCGGCGTTGACCAGTTGCCCGCCCCCGGTGGGCGCCAAATCGCCCGCCGCCCGCGCCGCGAAGAGGGAGTGATTGGTTTTGGCCACCGTGACATCCTCCACCGCCTCCCACTCGATGCGCCAGTCCAGGAATCGCAGGCGCGGGCTCTCGATGGTGACCGTGATGACACGCCGGTCGCGCATCACCACCGGTCCGCCCGGCTTCCGCCACTCGCAGGCATCGAGGATTTCCACCGACTTCGCGGTCGCCGCCCCCAACCGGGGGCCGTCCGAGAGTATCTGGCCCTGCTCGTAACCCTCTTGCCAATAGTTCCCCCCGTTGACCCGGTCGCAGCCAAAGAACAGCGAGCGGTGGTGTGGCCAGGGCAGCGCGGTTTCTGCGGTCACCGACAAACCGGTCACCGGCCCCGCCAGGGGGTAGCAATAGGGGTACTTCTGCGAGCGGTGCGCGCGGTAACACGTGACCACCTGGTTGTTGAAGCGAACCCAGATCTGGGGACCAAGCTGATAAGTGGTCAGGCCAGCCCCGTCAGGGGTTTGGGCCGGCCTGGTGGCGGGCGCGGCCGCCGCACGCGCGGCAATGGAGACACCTGGCCAGGCGGCCAGAACCAGGCTGGTCTGAAGAAAACGGCGTCGTGGCAATGGGGTGTTCATGGCTGGTGTTTGGCAAAAGCGCCGCCTGCTGACAAACCAAATCATGAAACCGGGCCGAAGCGGGCCACGTCTGAAGTCGGTGGGCGAAGCATCCCTCGAGTCCTGGTGGCGACGCTCGCACGGGGCCTCGAGCCGGGCGAATGGCCGTGGAAGCCGGAAAGCAACTGCGCTGATATGCTCCTTGAGCTCAGTGGTTTATGTTCAAATGTGGCCACCGGCTGTGCCTTGATGTGCCGTGGGCCGGTTCCGGGCTATTGGTCGGCTCAGAAGAATTTTGCGGCCTTGCCCGGCAATCCACGCATTAGATGTTGGTGAACTGAAAAGCAATGATCGGGTTATGACAAGCGCGACGAAATTTAATCTCAAGCTGGCCTTCGTAGTGACAGCGGGGGCGCTGCTGCTCTACCTGGGCTGGGCGGCTTACCGGGCCCATCGAAACCTGGTCACACTTGACGTGCGCAACATGCCGGTGCGCCAGGTGGTCAAGAAGATGCAGTGGCAAACCTGGGAAACCATCGTGGTCCACAGCAACGTGCAGGGCAATGTGACCTTGAGGGTCAAGAAAGTGCCGCTCGAAGTGGCCCTGCAACTGGTGGGCGAACAGGTGGAGGCCAACACCACGCTGCTTTACCCGCTCTACTCGAAAGGCAGCGCGCTGACCTCGCTCAAGAAAGCCCTGCGCGGGGAAGTGGACCCCATGAGCTACGGCTGGACCAACCTGATGAGCCGGGGCTTCTTTGGCTTCGGCGGCGGCCGGGGTGGCGGCCCGGGCGGGGGCTTCGGCGGCCCCGGCGGCCCCGGCGGCCCGATGGGCATGATGGGCGGAGGGCCCTCCGAGGACGGCCTCATCTCGTTGGACATCCAGAACAAGGACGTGGCCTTTGCCACCCTGGCACTGGCCCGGTTTGGCGGGGCGCGGGTTGTGCCCGAGGACAAGGCAACCAGCCTCCCCATCACGCTCAAACTCACCAAAGCCACCATTGACGAGGCGGTAAGCAAGCTGGCCAAGAAGGCCAACCGCAGTTACACCCGGATCTATGCCATGCGCGGTATGGGCTTTGGACGCGGGGGGCGGGGCGGGCCCGATGGTCCCCGGGGCGGCCCGCCGGAAGTAGCTCAGGCCGAGGGCCAAACGAATATGGAACGCCGCATGTTCCGCGGACCGGAGATGACCGAGGAGCAGCGCGAGCAACTGCGCGAGCAGCGCCAGCAACAAGAGGCTGCCCTGATGGCCGCCCTGCCCGCCGAGGAACGTCAGAAGATCGAGCAGGCCCAGCAGCAACGTCAGGAGATGTTTCAGCAGATGCAGAACATGAGCCCCGAGCAGCGCGCGGAGTTCATGCAACAGCGGTTTGGCGGGCAAGGCGGCGCCATGATGCAGCAGCGCATGTTGTCCCGCATCAAGAACACCCCGCCTGAGCAGCGCGCCGAACGCACCGCGCGCCGGCGCGAGTTCGATTACATGCGATACCAGGGCATCCAGCCCCAGGGCCGGCCTCCGGGCGGCGGGCGCCCCGGCGGGGGACCTGGTGGCGGCCGGCCCGGGCGTTAAGAGCCGACTCTGATGAGAACAGACTTCTGCCAAGGAACTGACTGACCATGGATCCACGCCATTCTGACAACCGTTCCGGGAACCGCGGGCGAGGTTTCACCCTTATTGAATTGCTGGTGGTCATCGCCATCATTGCCATTCTGGCCGGGTTGCTCCTGCCCGCTCTGGCCCGTGCCAAGGGCAAGGCGGCCGACATCCGATGTGTGAATAACCTTAAACAAATGGGAGTGGCCCTGACCATGTATATGGATGAGAACGACGGGAAGCTCCCCTTCGCCGAGTTTCTGCCCGAGCAGCCCGGCAACCCGCCCTTCCCCCGCATTTGCGACGTGCTGGCCCATTACATGGGCTACAACACCAACGCCATGCCCACCGCCAACAGCGTCTTTCGCTGCCCGATGGATAAAGTGGGCCGCTTCGAGCGCAACGGCTCGAGCTACCCCCTGGACGACAACTACATGGGCATGACCCTGACCGGCGGCGCCGGACGCCGTGGCGGAGCCCGCTCCACCGTCAACATCCCCTTGATGTACGACTACGAGCCCTGGCACGCCGGCGGCACCAACGGCACCAAGAACGTGCTCTACGGCGACATGCACGTCGGGAAGATTTAGCCGCAGCCAGGCCAGACCTGCCCGCGCCGGAGTGCCTGGAAAAGCCCTGCGCAAGCCTTGGCCGTGCGGACGCCGCGCAGGTTCACGCTCCGGCTCATGAACTACTAACAAACTACTAATTCGCTTTGGATTAGTAGTTCGCTAACCATTTGGAGCCAATGGGTCTTATACCACCACTCAGTATCACTGATAGAACACCAGGCCCAACCTATTGTGTTTCGAGGCGGCAGTTTGTCTGCGCGGGTAGGGCGCCTTGTGCAACAGGCCTCACCGAAATCTCTGGCTGTTCGGACCACAGTGTTGACAGCGTTCCAGCCAACGGCCGCCGCCAGGATGCACGGCATCCGCTGAGGCCGACGCCAGCCCCAGGCACTCATGGGCGCGCCGTTGCCGAATCGTCTCTGCGCTGCCACCTGGTGCCGGCAATGCGGACCAAGGCCTTGGGGTCACGGATCCAGCGGTGCCGTTACGGAGTGACAGCCCGGTAGAAGCGGAGCTGGTTGGTCGCGGTGGTATCGCAGATGGTCAGCGGGCCGTTATAGGTGATATTGGTGAGCGTGACCCAGGGGGCGTTTCCGAGGGCGGAGGTGTATTCGATGCGGTAGCTTTGGCCGGCAGTGGCGCCGGTGAAGGTCAAGCAGAAGGCGCCGCCGGGCGACCAGATGAGGCTGCCGGGCCTGAACTCCCCCCCCGCAAGTGGAGGGCGAGCGGGCGGCGCGTAGAGCAGCATGGCGCCGCGGGAGGTGGCGGCCGTGAAGGCCAGGCCGTCGCTGCTTAAGCCGCCCGCCACGGGGGAGAAGTTGAGCACCGAGGCCCCAGCCACCAGGGCATTGTTGTTCCAGACCGGTTCCATGCCATGGCCGGCGAGGCGAAAGAGGCCGCGTTGGGAGCCGTTGTTGGCGCTCACAAACAAGCCGCCCGGGCTGATGAGAATGGAGTTGATGGCTGCGGGGCCGACGAGGCCGGGGAGGGCGGTAGTTTCGTCCACCACAATGCTTGCCTGGCCGGAGCCGGGAGAGACCCTGAGCAGGTAGAGATTGTAGGGGGTGGTGTCCACCACGCAAAACAGTTCGCCATCTACAAAGCCAAGGCTCTGGAAGTAGTTGTAGGCGCGGTCGGGCCGCCCGGGCAAGAGGGCGCCGTTGGTGGCGATGAGGGAGAGGACGCCGTTGCTCCAGGTGAGCAGGCCGCGCCGGGCGTTGTTGTTGCCATCCTGCGCCAGAAGGCCGAGGAGGTGGCCGTCGCGGGCAAAGTCGGTGAGGTGCAAAAAATTGGTGCTGCCGGGGAACCGGCTGGTCGAGTCCACCAGCGTGGTCAGGGTGCCGCCATTCCATTCGCAGACGCCGTAGAAGTTGCCGGGGCCCGAACCGAGGAAGGTCAGCGCGCTGCCGTTGAACTGCGCCCGGGCAAAGCCCCAGAAGTTGCCGAAGGCGCCACCGGGAATGGGTGTGCTGCTGTCGGCCACCGGGATGAGCACGGCGCCGTCATAGATAAACAGGCCCAGCTCGCCCGCGCTGTTGTGCGCGAGAATGGCGAGCCGGTCGGTGTCGGCCGCCAGCACAGAGAAGGCGTTGAAGGTGTTGGTGCCGCTGGGCCAGGTCATGGAATTGTTGAGGATCACGGAGAGGGCGCCATCAGCGAAGCGATACAGGCCGGACTGGCCGCCGGCCCCGTTGCCGGTGAAGACCACGCCCCCCCGCCAGAGCCAGGCACTGGAGAGCGCGGTGAAGGCGCCCGTGCCGCCCGGAATGGGGGTATTAGTGCCCACGAGGTTGGTGACGGTGAGGACGCTGGCGGGCGGGGGCAGGGGGGTGACGAGGTAAAGCACCCTGCTGTTGTCGGCGAACCGCACGACCACCGCGGCCACGCCGCCGTCGAGGCAATTCTGATTGAACAGAAACGCGCCGCTG
>Ga0073934_10009697_pt1 | contig 12224 bp, 10 predicted proteins | sample LarsenN4metaG_FD_76834 | JGI IMG/M metagenome (GOLD analysis project Ga0073934, IMG submission 76834) | Hot spring sediment bacterial and archeal communities from British Columbia, Canada, to study Microbial Dark Matter (Phase II) - Larsen... ... | reverse complement strand
TTTCAATGACCCGCCCTACCACACGCGCGTGCGGCGGCTGCTCGCCCCGGCTTTCACGCCTCGCGCAGTGAGAATGCTTGAGCCGCGTTTTGCCGCGCTTGTCGACGGCCTCATTGATAAGGCGCTCGCCAGGGGCGGCATGGACGTCATTTCGGATTTCGCCGCGCAGCTTCCGGTCGAGATCATTGGCGATATGCTCGCGGTACCGCGAGAAGAGCGCGGCCCGCTTCGAGGGTGGTCGCTGGCGATCCTTGGCGCGCTTGAGCCCGCGCCGACGCGGGAGGCGCTCGACTGGGGAAACAGATCCGTCGCGGAATTCTCGGCCTATCTCAAGGCGCATATCGACCGATTTCGAAAGGGGCGCCTGACTGGGGGCGAGGTTTTGGGCCTCCTTCTTGCGGAGGAAACGGAGGAGGGCGAAAAGCTGAGCGAGGTCGAACTCATCCAGAACTGCATCTTTCTCCTCAACGCTGGCCATGAAACGACGACCAATCTCATCGGCAACGCTGTCGCCGCCCTTATCGATCATCCAGATGAGCTCGCCCGGCTTCGCGCCGATCCTCAATTGATTGAAACCGCGGTTGAAGAGTTCCTGCGCTTTGAGAGCTCAAACCAGCTCGGCAATCGCCGAGTTGCGGAGCGCCTTGAGATCGGCGGCGTCGCACTCGAAGAAGGCGCGCTCGTGACGCTCGGCATCGGCGCTGCAAACAGGGATCCGGCGCAGTTTCGTGATCCCGACAGGCTCGACATCGGGCGGACGCCGAACCGTCATCTCGCCTTCGGCGGCGGGATTCATGCGTGCGCTGGGATGTCGCTCGCGCGCGCCGAGGGCCGCATCGCCATAAGCCGCCTCGTCGAACGCGCGCCTCATATCCGGAAGGCGGGCGCTGCGCGGCGCGGCGGCCGCGCTCGGTTCAGGGGATTTCTCGCCTTTCCGATCGAGTTCGGGCGGCCCGAATAAAGAGCAAGTTTCGCGCGGATGCCCGACTGTTTTCCGCCCCATCGTTCCAGACGGGCCGCGCCGCGCTTTTCATCGGTCTATGAAGCGGCGGCGCGGCGCTGGAAAGGGGAGCCTATTTCGACAGGACGCCGGGCCAGTTTGCGTCAGCCTTTTTTATGAATCCGTCCGGATCCTCAAGCCAGTCCGACTGCACCTTGTCATTGTAGTTGAGATAAAGCTTGCCGCCGCGAACCGACCAGTTCTCCGGATTTCCAGGCGCCGTGTAGCCCTGGCTCACCGCCCAGGCGCAATACCCGCCATATTGCGGCGCGTAGGATTCCGGGTCCGCCTTGAATTTCTCGAGGTTCTTCTCGGATGAAAAGCGCCAGATCGCGCCGTTGAAGTCGTAAGAATAATCCTTCACGCCTTTGACGGCGGCTTCCTCAGCGAAATAGGCGACCGCGTCATAGCCGCCGACGGCCAGATTGTTGAACCGTCCCGTGTAGATTTCGGGGGATTCCGCGTAGGCGGGAATGCCGAGGAAAAAGACGCCGCAGGCAAGAGCGGCGGCCATTCGCTTCATCATTTCAAGAGCTCCAATGTTTGAATAGCGCTGGTTCGCTTGCACCTTATGGGGCGGTCGTCACGTCCACGGAAAACACGCTTGTTCACGAGCCGGCGAAATGCAGGCGGACCCGGAAATCATGCATTCCTTGTGACGTACATCACAGACCGAAGTCCTCCGCGATGGCAGCTTTGCTTCGGCAAGGAGCAGATCGAGGGCGCTCTTCTTTAAGCAAAACAAAGACTTGGGGGCGCTGGCGCATTCGCCACCCCTCCGGCGGACGGTGCGCACATCAGCCCTGCGCCCGGAAAGACGCCGGCGCCCTCCTAGGGCGGCACAGCCAGCGCTTGGCTCCGGCGGCGGATTGTCGCCCAACGAAACCCGCACCGTCGGAGCCGGAGGGACGTACGCCCGCTCGGGGGAGAGGGCGTGCGTCCTTCTCCTTTTCTTCCGTCATCGGCGATTGGCTCGCCGCCGCGGATGCGCATAAGGTCCCGCCGTCGGACGGGAGGCCCTGACATGAGATGGATTTTCGGCGCGGCGGTCGCCGTAGCCGCGGGAATGTCGTCTGCTGCAGCCGCGGACGATCTCGATCGGCTTTTCTCGGATTACTGGGCGAATGAACTCGAGGAGAATCCCTTCGCGGCGACGGCCGCGGGCGTCCATGATTATGACGACCGCACGCCAGAGGTCGCCCCGGCAGACCATGCCCGGCGCCTGGAGGAGGCCAAGGCGTTCCTTGCCCGCCTCGATGCGATCGATCTTACACGCGCCGACGCGTCGGAGCGCCTCAACGCGTCGCTCCTTCGCTTCATCCTTCAGCACGCGATCGCGCTTGGCGAGTTTCGCGCCTGGCGCATTCCGTTCCTGTCCGATTACGGCTTTCATCAGGACCTCGGCTTCGCGATCGACAGCGCGCGATTTCAGACAGAGGCCGATTACCGCGCCTATCTCGCGAGACTTTCCGCCTATCCCGCCTATCTGGACCAGAATGTTGAAAACATGCGCCTCGGTCTGAAGGAAGGGGTTTCGCAGCCGAAAGAAATTCTCGGAGGCATCCTCCCGTCATTCGAGGCGCAGGCGACCTCGGCGCCGGAAGAGCACCCGCTCTTCGCTCCGTTCCGGCGAATTCCGGCGCCGATTACTGGCAAGCGCGCCGACGCGCTTCGTGCCGAGGCGATTGTTATCCTTCGCGACGCGGTCATCCCGGCGTTCAGGCGCGCATTCGAGTTCATGCGCGATGAATACGCCCCGAATGCGAGGGAACGGATCGGCGCGCGTGCGCTTCCGGACGGCGAACGCTATTATGAAGCGCTCATTCGCTATTACACGACCCGCGACGATGCGACCGCCGAGACCATCCACAAAATCGGCGTCAAGGAGGTGTCGCGAATTCAGAAAGAAATGAACGCCGTCATCAAAAAAACGGGCTTTAAGGGAGACTTTGCGGCATTTCTCGAATTTCTGCGGACCGACAAGCAATTCTACGCCGAATCGCCGGAACAGCTCTTGCAGCGGGCGGCCTTTCTCTCGAAGACGATTGACGGGAAGCTGCCTGCCTATTTCGGCAAACTGCCGCGCCAGCCCTACTCAGTCGAAGCGGTGCCGGACGAAATCGCGCCGAACTACACCAGCGGACGTTATGTGGCGGCGCCGCCGGGAGGCGACCGCGGCGGGCGCTATTGGGTGAACACCTATGCGCTCGACAAGCGCCCGCTTTACGAACTCCCCGCGCTGACGCTGCATGAGGCCGTTCCCGGCCACCATCTGCAAGGCGCGCTCGCCTATGAAGTCGAGAATGCGCCGGAATTCCGCAAGCAGTTTTATCCGCACGCTTTCGGAGAAGGCTGGGGCCTTTACGCTGAAAAACTCGGCGTTGAAATGGGCGTTTATCAATCTCCTTATGAGGATTTCGGGCGCCTTTCGATGGAGATGTGGCGCGCCTGCCGGCTCGTGATCGACACCGGCATTCATGCGAAAGGCTGGACCCGGCGGCAAGCGCTAGACTACCTCGCCGAAAATACGGCGCTCTCGCTCAAGAACGTGCAGGTCGAAGTCGATCGGTACATTGCGTGGCCGGGCCAGGCGCTGGCGTACAAGACGGGCGAGATGACGATCTGGGAGCTGCGCCGAAAAGCTGAAAAAGCGCTCGGCGCGAAATTCGACATCAGGGAATTTCATGACGTCGTCGTCGCGCAAGGCGGATTGCCGCTTGAAATTCTCGCCGACGAAGTTGATGCCTACATCGCGCGAAAGCAGGGCGAATGACATCGCCGACCCCGACGCTTGAGACCGAACGCCTGATCCTTCGCGGCCGAACGATCGCCGACTTTCCAACCTACGCGGCCATTTGGGCGGCGCCGGAAACGCAGCGTTACACTACGCGTGCGCCCGTTCCGACCGAAGAAGCGTGGATGAAGTTCATGCGCATGGAGGGGCTGTGGTCGCTAACGGGCTGCGGCTGGTGGCTCGTCGTCGAGAAGACGTCCGGTGCCGTTATCGGCGAGGTCGGCGTCGCCGATTTCAAGCGCCAGATTGTTCCATCGCTCGACGGAATGCCGGAATTCGGCTGGATGCTTGCGCCGGCGTCGCACGGGAGGGGCTACGCCAAAGAAGCGGTCGGCGCCGCTTTGCGTTGGAGCGAGCGAAAGTTTCGCGACGCGACCTTTTGCTGCCTTATCGACGACGAAAACACGCCGTCGATTCGCGTCGCCGAGGCGCATGGCTTCCATCGCGCCGCAATCGGCCGATACAAGGGAACTGACGTGCCGATTTATCTTCGCACGCCGCGCAATTGATTGAATTCGGATCGCGTCCATGGTTGACCAGTGCCGGCGGGTCATTTCGGGAAGCGCGTCGCGATCACTGCGGGATCGGTCCTTGGCGCCGGGGGCCGCAGTCGCGGCGGTCGCCGGAACCCTTGCCGCCCGGCGCTTGAGCGCGGCTTCGGCGCGCGGGATTAGGGGTCGTCGTGGGCGAACTTGAGCTTTACTCCGAGCACTGCATCCGCGACGACAAGGCCCTTGTCGCCGAAATTCGCAAGATGGTCATTGAAACCCGCTTCTCCAAACTTTCGGGATGGTCCGAAGGCGGAGAGGCGCTATATGCGCGAGACATCGATCGCCATACTTTTCTTCGCCACGACCGCACGATCAAGTTCATCGTGCCGTGGGTCAACCAATATTTCCCGCTCGCGGACAAGCGCATTGTCGAGATCGGCTGCGGAACGGGATCGAGCACGGCCGCATTCGCCAAGTTCGCGGACAGCGTCACAGCTTATGAAATCCAAAAGAGCTCTATCGACGGCGCAAAGCGCCGGCTTGCCGCGCACGGCCTTTCGAATAAGGCCGAATTCAATCTCGTGAGGCCCGAACATCTATGGTCTTCGATCCGCAGCGATCACGCGTCGAAGAAGGCGGACATTTTGCTGCTCTTCGCATTGCTGGAGCATCAAACCCTTGAAGAGCGGCTCGAGACGCTCCGATCGGCGCAGGAAATCGTCCGTCCAGGCGGAATTATCGTCATTTGCGAGACGCCGAACCGGCTTGTCTATTTCGACAACCACACGTCGCAAATGCCGTTCTTCCATATGCTGCCGCTCGATCTGCAGCTGATGGTCGCGCCGCAATCGCCGCGACGCGATTTCCGCGACAGCCTCGAGCGCGCGGCGCGCAAGGGCCTCAAGCGCGAGGACCTCCTGCTCGCATTGTCGAGATGGGGACAGGGCGTCAGTTTTCATGAGTTCGACCTGACATTCGATGACGTTGATGCAAGAATACTCTCCGGCGGCACGCACCCGAATCTTATGAAGCTTCGTCGTCCCGAGCCTCAGGAAGAAATCCTGCGCGCCTATATGGAAAGCGCCGGCATCAGACGGCACCCGGCGTTTTCGCGCTACTTTCTCGATCTGATCATTCGCGTTTAAGACCCCTTGCGGAATTTTCGTGCCGCTCCCGCTTGTCGAGCCGTCTGCAGCCCGCAATCGGCCGGCTGCGCCCGATCCTCATCGCCGGGGGGCGGCGCATGGACCTTCTGCGCCATTTCGGCTAACTCCGACCGCCGATGCTTGGAGGCTCCATGACCGGTAAGATTTTCAAGGATGCGCGCACGGCGCTCGACGGGCTCTTATTTGACGGGATGACGATCATGGCCGGCGGGTTCGGCCTTTGCGGCATTCCCGAGAACCTCATTCTCGCCATCCGCGATTCGGGAGTCAAAAACCTGACCGTGATTTCGAACAATGCCGGGGTCGACGGATTCGGTCTCGGCATGCTCCTTAACACCCGCCAGATCAAAAAGATGATTTCGTCCTATGTCGGCGAGAACAAAGAGTTCGAGCGGCAATATCTCTCGGGCGAGCTTGAGCTGGAATTCAATCCGCAAGGAACGCTTGCCGAACGATGCCGCGCCGGCGGCGCCGGAATTCCAGGTTTCTACACAAAGACCGGTGTCGGCACGGTGATCGCCGAGGGAAAAGAGCACAAAGTCTTTGGCGGCGAGACCTATATCCTTGAAACCGGGCTCGTCGCCGACCTTTCGATCATAAAGGCGTGGAAGGCTGATCCTGAAGGAAACCTCATCTATCGAAAGACGGCGCGCAATTTCAATCCGATGATGGCGACGGCGGGCAAGGCGACCGTCGCAGAAGTCGAAGAGATCGTTCCGCTCGGGCGGCTCGACGCGAATTTCGTTCACACGCCGGGCATCTTCGTGCAGCGGCTGCTTCAGGGAAAATTCGAACAGCGCATCGAACAGCGCACCGTGCGTCAAAGGGAGTTGGCCTGATGCCCTGGGATCGCAACCAGCTGGCGCAGCGCGCCGCCAAAGAACTGAGAGACGGTTTCTACGTCAATCTCGGCATCGGCATTCCGACCCTCGTCGCCAACTATATTCCAAAGGGCGTTTCGATCACCCTGCAGTCGGAAAACGGCATGCTCGGCATGGGGCCGTTTCCCTATGAGGATGAGGTCGACGCGGACCTCATCAACGCCGGAAAACAGACAATCACAGAGTTGTTGGGCGCGTCCTATTTCTCATCCGCGGATTCGTTCGGCATGATCCGCGGAGGGCACATCGACCTCTCGATCCTCGGCGCGATGGAAGTCTCGGAAAAGGGCGATCTTGCGAACTGGATGGTGCCCGGCAAGATGGTCAAGGGCATGGGCGGGGCGATGGACCTCGTCGCCGGCGTCAAGCGCGTCGTTGTCGTCATGGATCACGCGTCGAAGGCGGGCGAGCCGAAGCTTTTGAAGCAGTGCGCGCTGCCGCTTACTGGCAAGGCCGTGGTCGACCTCGTCATCACCAATCTTGGCGTCTTTGAAGTCAAGCGCGGCGAAGGCATGACGCTTATTGAACTCGCCGAGGGCGTGACGCTTGACGACGTCAAGGCGCAGACGGAGGCCTCTTACAAGGTGGCGCTGACGTAGCGATGGTGCGGCCGCTCGCGGAACTTGAGACCCCGACGTTGCTTCTTGATGAAGCAAAACTTGACCGCAACATCGTCCGCATGAAGGCGAGGCTCGCCGGCTTCGGCGTTCCGCTTCGCCCGCATATCAAGACGGCGAAGTCGCGCGATGTCTACGCGCGCGCGCTTCCGGGCGCCGTCGGCGTCACCGTCTCGACGCTGGCCGAGGCTGAGTACGCTTTCGACCATGGCGTCGCGAACATTCTTTACGCAGTCGGCATGACGCCGGCGAAACTCGACCGCGCGCTGGCGCTTCGCGCCAAAGGCGCAGAACTCACGCTCACTGCGGATTCGCTGGAGGCGGCGCGCGCAATCGCAGCGAAAGGCGAGGCCGCGCACGATCGAATTCCGGTCGTCATCGAAATCGACAGTGACGATCATCGGGCGGGCGTCAAGCCGCTATCCGCCGCCGCGCGCGACATCGCGGCCTATCTTCAGCAGTCGATTGGCGCGCGCTTTGGCGGCCTCATGACTCACGCCGGCGGCTCATACGCCTGCCGGAGCGAGGCGGCGATCCGGGATGCTGCGGAAAGGGAGAGGCGCGCGGTCGTCGACACCGCGGCGATGTTGAAGGCGGACGGCGCCCAATCGGGGATTGTCAGCGTCGGGTCGACGCCGACGGCGACATTTGGCGCGCGATTTGACGGCGTTACCGAGGTGCGGGTCGGCGTCTACATGTTCATGGACCTCGTCATGGCTGGGCTCGGTGTCTGCGGCGTCGACGACATTGCGATTAGCGTTCTGGTCAGTGTTATCGGCCGCCAGCCCGAAAAGGGCTGGATCATCACCGACGGCGGGTGGATGGCGTTATCGCGTGATCGCGGAACCGCGGCGTTCCCGGTCGATCATGGTTATGGCCTTGTCTGCGATGAAGCGGGGCGCCCCATTGGCGATCTCATCGTCGTATCCTGCAATCAAGAGCACGGTATCATCGCGCGCCGCGGCGGCGGGGCGGTCGATCCCGCAGCGTTCCCGATCGGCAGGCTGTTGCGGATCCTGCCAAACCACGCCTGCGCAACCGCTGCGCAATTTGGCGCCTATGACGTCATCGACGGTGTCGGCGCGGTTATTGCGCGTTATCCGCGGATCGGCGGGTGGTAGGCTTGCGTTAACCGCTCCCGTGATTGCCTCTCCCCAAGAACCAGTCTAACCGCGGCGCCCGACATTCGAAGGCGGCCGAACCATGAAAGACGACGATGAGTGAGGGGGCGCCTTCCGAGGAAGAAACGGCGATTGAGGGACTGATCATCGCCGCCGTGCTGCTCGGCCTGCTTGAAGGACTGACGGAGTTCATTCCCGTTTCATCGACCGGGCATCTCGTGCTCGCCGTCGAGTTCTTCGGCGTCAAAATGGTCCCGGAGCATGTCTTCGAGATCGTCATCCAGCTCGGCGCAATACTCGCGGTTTGCGTTGTCTACTGGCGTCGGCTCTGGGCGAAGGCGATCGGCCTCTATTCGGATCCCGCGGCAAGGCGCTTCGCCTACGGAATATTGGCGGCGTTCGGTCCGGCGGTCATTCTAGGACTCCTCATCGGCGGCTACATCAAGGACCTCTTCTTTCACGCCAATGTCATCGCCGCAGCGCTCATCCTCGGCGGCCTTGTCATGATCATCGTCGAGCGGCGTCACATTCCGGTGAAATTCGCCGATGCTGAGGCGATCCCGCCTCTGACGGCGCTGAAGATCGGCGTCAGCCAGTGCCTTGCTTTCGTCCCCGGCGTCTCGCGGTCCGGCGCAACGATCATCGGCGCGCGGCTGATGGGCGTCGAGGCCAAGGCTGCGGCGGAGTTTTCGTTTTTCGTGGCGATTCCGACCATGGTCGGGGCGACCGCCTACGATCTTTTCAAGGCGCGGGACCATCTGAGCGCCGACGGCGCCGCCATCATCGCTGTCGGCTTCATCGTCTCGTTCCTGTCGGCCCTCGTCATTATCAAGCCTTTTCTGGCGTTCGTCGCGAAAAATGGTCTGTTGCCCTTCGCCTACTACCGGATCGGCCTCGGCTTCCTTATCTTCGTGCTGCTGGCGGCGGGGCTTGGTCGCGCTGACGGGTGAAGCATTAGGGACTGCGGGCGGGCTTTCGCGGGCGCAGGCAAATTCGGAGTTGCGGCCGCATGGCGTCGCGCATTTATGAACCGCTGCGGGCCGCCATCCGGAAGGGCGAGGGCGAGAAGGTTACAGCGCAGGAAATTCTCGATGCGCTCGGACCACGCGCATTCGGCCTTAGCATCATTGTCATCATGGCTCCCGTCTGTTTGCCGATGCCTCCCGGCGTCCCGACCGTTGCCGGCGTCATCTTGTCGATCTTTGCGTTGCAGCTCATCCTCGGATACAAATCGCCATGGCTTCCGGGCTGGGTGAAGCGTCTCAAGATCAACCGGAAGAAGCTGCTCAACGCCATTGATACGCTCGAGCGGCGGCTGATCTGGGTTGAACGAGTCGCCCATCCGCGCTGGAAATTCATGACGAGCGGCGTCGGCGTCCGGCTGATCGGCGTCGTGTTCCTCATTCTCGGATTCATTCTCATTCTGCCGATCCCGTTTCTCGGCAATTTGCCGCCGGCGATCGCGGCCAGCATTCTTGCGCTCGCGCTGGCGCAGCGCGACGGGCTGCTTGCCTTCGGCGGCTTTGCGGCCGCGGCGGGCGCGATCGCCTTCACCTGGAAGCTTGCGCTGGCGACAGTCGGCGCGATCAACGGATACTTCGGATAATCAGCCGCCGTCACCGGATCCGCATGCCGCCGCTGAGAGGCCGTGCATGCATAACAATTGCGCGTCGCCGGCTCCCGAGCCGCCGTCCTCCTCGGCCAAGAAGTCAAAGGCGGTGTCGCCGCCGATCAGCACTTTTCCCCCGAATTCAGGCGGATCGGAGTATGTTTCGGATCCTTCGTAGACTTTGCCCGCCTCTCCGACGACTTCCGTGAGGCTGTCCGAGGCTTCCTCCTTGACCGGCGGACCCGGAATGATGATGGGCGGACCGCTACCGCCGCCAGATCCGCCGCCTGACCCGCCGCCAGCGCCGCCGTCGTCGTCTTCTTGGCCATTGAGGGTGATCACTCCAGCGCGCGGCGGCGTTCCTGCGCGCGCCGTTCCCGTGAAGATCAGAACGCCGTCGGAACCGAGCGCGATGTCGCCGCCGACGCCGCTCGATGCGCCCGGCTCGGACGATGCAAGACCGGCGAATTTCGTCTCGACTCTTGAATGAACGACAATATCGCCGCCGTCGGCGAGGCCGGTTTTCGCATCGGTCAGAAGCTCGGCGCTTGCGGCGACATCGATCTTGCCGCCGGTTACTGAAATCGATCCGCCCGGCGTACCGGAGGCGTCGAGCGCGGCGGCGACATTGATCAGGCTCTGATCGCCGCCGGCGAGGATGATTTTCCCGCCCTGGCGGCTCGCGCTTCTGGCGACAAGGTCAGCCTCAACATTGATGACGGTGTCGACGAAGTCGCGCGCGGTCGTCGCGGTCAGCAGGATGATTCCGGACTCCGCCCGTATCTCGCCGTCGACGAGTATTTCGCCGCTTTTGATGCCGGGCGCGCTCCCGGCGGCGAATACGATCAACTGATCGCCGAAGAAATCGAGCGTGAACGCTTCGCCGGAACCGAGGGCGGCCTTCCCTCTAAACGCCTTCAGGACGCCGCTGTTCTGAACCTTCGGTGCGACGAATGCGATCATGCCGGACTCGCGCACGTCAATTGTTCCATGATTGACGACGGCTGCGGCGGGCGAACCCGGCTGGTCGAAGACGAAATTGCCGCTCATGAAATTCGCATTGGCGATGTCGGTGCTGGCCGCAAGGAGGCCGCTGGCGTCGATTTTCGCCCCCGCGCCGAAAACGACGCCGTCGCCGTTGATGATGAATACGCGGCCATTGGCGTCGATTTGTCCATCGATCATCGAAGGGCCGCCGCCAAGGATGCGATTGAGCGTGATGGAAACGCGCGACGGCTGGACAAAGTCAACCTTTTCATTGCCGGCGACATTGAACGATTGCCATTCGATGATCGCCTTGTCCGTCGATTGGTTGATCGTCGTCGTCTGTCCTGAAACGCCGATCGTTGCGCTTCCATCGATGACGATTCCCCCAGCCGGATCTGCCGACGCTGATCCCGCGAGCGCAATGACAAGCGCGCTGAGCGACGCTGATACTCTGAAAAACGGCGCGCGCATGGATTGCTCCCTAATATTTTGCTTCGAGGGCGAAGAAAAAGCGCGGATCGTCATCGCCTTCTTGCGCGACAACGCCTTTGAGCGGCACGCCGAGTTCGGCGCTCGCGGACAAATATTTGGTCAAAGCGAGGCGCGTTCCGGCTGCGAATGAGTAGAGCGTCGCGTTGCGATTTTCTCCGACCGACAGCGGTCCCTTTTGCTGCGCCGCGCCTGCGTCAAAGGAAACGAAGGGAACGGCCTTAAGCCTGCCTCGCTCAAGAAACGCCGGGCTCGCCCGCAACTCGATCATCGCGACAATGCACCGATCGCCGGCGATTTCAAAAGGATCATAGCCGCGGCCGAAGCCGGCGCCGCCGAAGCCGCACTGCTCGGAAGAAAGAAGCGGCCGGTTCGCAGTCTGCGCCTTTACAGCGACCGTCATGTCCGACCATTCGGCGAGGCGCTGAATGCGCGACAGCTCGGCGCCGACGGCGAAAAACTCGGCGCCGGCGCCGGCGCGGCTCGCCAGCGGGGAGCCGGCTTCCGTCGCATTAAAAATGTCCCAACCCTTCGACAGCGAAACGCCGATCGCGTTGACGCCGTCCCAGCGATCCTTGATGGAAACCGAAACGTCGATATCGGTCGTCCATAGCCGGTCGAGCGTGTTCGGCGTCACGCCGAAGGCGCTCCGGAACTCCTTCCAGTTGACCATCGCCGATACGCCAGCCTTCACGTCGCGGGTCAGGGCGAGCGGATAGGAAAGTCCCGCGCCGGCGGTCCACCCTTCGGTTTCAAAGCCCAGCACGCGCAGGAACGGCACGCCAGGCGCCGCATCAGACCTTGTCGCAGCAATGTTGAGCGCTAATCCTTCGGGTGTCAGAACCGTTGAGTATCTGCCGCCATATACCGCCAGTTCGTCCTTATTGAGGCTTTGGACCGTCGAGAGGCTGATCTGATCGACCCCGGTCAAAAGACCGCTGAACGCGCCGCGTCCGACAATCTGTTCGCGGCCGACGGCGCGGGATGCGCGATTGTTGACGTTTGCGGCGGCGGAAAGGCGTTTTTCTTCGACCGCTAGCGTCATCTTGACGCCGCGGTCCGGCGACGT
>Ga0073934_10009696_pt1 | contig 12225 bp, 10 predicted proteins | sample LarsenN4metaG_FD_76834 | JGI IMG/M metagenome (GOLD analysis project Ga0073934, IMG submission 76834) | Hot spring sediment bacterial and archeal communities from British Columbia, Canada, to study Microbial Dark Matter (Phase II) - Larsen... ... | reverse complement strand
GGGGCGGGCCAGGCCTCGGCGAACGGCTTCAACGCCTGCCATAAAGGTCGTCGCCACAGCTCCCATGCCGGGGATGAGGACCCCAAGTTTTCCTTTGGGATCAGTAATTTGCACAGGTTCCTTGCTCACTTCCATTTCCCTCCCACCACTGTCGAGGCAATTGGATTGTCAGGCCAAGTCAGCGATATTGCGCTATTTCGCACTCCGATTGCAACGTATTTTCAACCCACGCCCTAGCTTTCGGGGCGGGCCGCAGCGGAGGGAGGTGGGCAAAAGAGAACGATTTGCTCTCCCAGTTGGAGGGCAACGGGTATAATGCTCGGTGCACTCACAAGCGCTGCGCAGCTGCTGCGGGGTTTCACAGCGATGCCTAGGCTTCTGCCACGGTTAGTTGTCCGAGAGTCTTCCGGCAGTGAGCGGGAGATCGAGATCACGCACACGCCCTTTAGGCTGGGGAGGCAAAGCGACAACGACCTCGTGCTCCTCGACAACCGGATCTCCCGCCATCACGCCCGCGTGCTGCTGGACGGCGAAGAGTACGTCCTGCAGGACGAGGGCAGCCGGCACGGGACGTTTGTAAATGGCGAGCGGGTCGTAACCGCGCACCGGCTCCAAAGCGGGGATCAAATCAGCCTGGGGGTGGCCGATGTCTATCAGATTTTCTTCCTGACGGAGCGGGCGACGCTGCCCAAACTGCTGGAAGAGATCGGCCGGGTGGGCGCCGGGCCGGCCCCCCAACTGCAGCATCTCGGGTTGTTGCTGAAGATGGCCGAAATGCTGAATCGCGCGCCGGTGCTCGAGGAGGTGCTGACGGCGTTGGTGGATTCGGCGATCCAACTCGCCGACGCCGAGCGCGGATTGCTCTTCCTCCGCGACGACGACGGCAAACTGACGCTTCGCCTGGCGCGCGGCCGCGGCGGCACGCACCTGCCCATCGAGCACTCGGACTACTCCCAGAAGATTGTCGAGCGCGTCGTTCAAACACGCCGGGAAGAAGTGAGCCTGGAAGAAGAAATGACCGGCATCGCCGCGAATGAGACCGGGATTATTCGTCAGGGTCTGCGCGGAGTGGTCGCCCTGCCGCTGCAAAAGATGCCGATGATGGAGATGGCGGGAGAGACCATCATCCAGGCGGCGCCGGAACTCCTCGGCGTGCTTTACCTGGACAGCCGCGCCCGCCCCACTTCTCTGACCGGGCTTGACCGCCAGGTGCTGATGACCCTGGCGCTCGAAGGCGCCACCATCATCGAGAACGCCCGGGTGTTTCGCCTGACGCGTGAGCAGGAGAAGATGCGCCACGATCTCGCCACCGCGCGCAACATCCAGCAAGGCCTGCTTCCTCGCCAGTTGCCCAAGAGCGACTATTTCGAGCTGCGGGCCATCAGCTTCCCGTGCCAGACGGTGGGGGGTGATTACTACGACGTCATTCGCTTGCCCGACGAACGCTTCGGCTTTACCGTGGCCGACGTTTCCGGCAAGGGCCTTCCCTCCGCCATGATGGCCGCCTCGATGCAGGGCGCGTTCGACGCCGTGGCCGCCGGCGACCCCAGCCTGCCGGAACTCTTCCGGCGGGTCAACGAGTTCCTCTGCGAACGCACCCCGCCCGAGATGTTCGCCACCATGTTTTACGGCGTGGTGAATCGCGAAGGTCACTTCAGTTACGTGAATGCGGGCCACGCCACACCCCTCGTGGTCCGGCAGGACGGGACGGTGGACAAACTCGAGGAATCCAACTTCCCCCTGGGGTTATTTCCCAAGGTGAACTACCAAGCTCATCAAGTCAAGCTTCGCCCTGGCGATCATGTCCTCATCTTTTCCGACGGAGTTACCGAGGCGCAGAATTCGACGAACGAGATGTTCGGTGAAGGGCGGCTGGAGACGTTGCTGGAAGGGCGAAACTTCGCCACCAGTCAGGTGGTGTGCGACACGGTCGTCGAGGCCATTCGCGATTTCGTCGGCGCCGCCCCCGCGGCCGATGACATGACCCTCCTTGTCCTGCGGTACGGTCCGCTGCCTTCCTGATATCTCTGTCTCTCTGGGTCTCTGAGGTGAAAGGCTTGATTGTCACAGGAAGAGGCGGCGGAGACTCTCCAGGCTCAATTCCTCGAAGCTGCCCGCTACCAGGTCCGCCTGTCCATGCCGTTCGAGCTCGTCGCGCGGGAAGGTGGAAGCAATCGCCACGCACTTCATCCCCGCACGTTTGGCCGATTCCAATCCCACAAACGAATCCTCAAACGCCACGCAGCTTGATGGAGCCAATCCCAGTTTCTCCGCGGTCTTCAAGAAGATCTCGGGATGGGGCTTGGGGTGAGTCACCTCGTCGCCCGTAAGAAGACTCCGAAAATACTTGCGAAAGCCCAGGGCGTCCACAACGAACTCCACGTTCTTGCTCATGGCTGAAGAGGCCACGGCCATGGGAATGCCCGCGCGATGACATTCTTCGACCAACGCGCTTAGTCCCGGAACAGGCTTCGCGTGCGGCCGGAAGGCGCGCCGGAACCACTCCTCGAGCTCTTCACTCAGCTCCTGCATCTCCTGCTCGGAGATTTGCGGGCCGAAGAAAAAACGGAACGCCGTGTCATTGCGGTGGCCCAAAACGTATTTGGGGAGTTCCGCGGGGTTGTAGGGAATGCGGTGCGCGTCGAGCAGCGCCACCCACTTCTGCAAGTGGAATGGGTTGCTGTCCACCAGCACCCCGTCCATGTCAAAGATCAAGCCTGCGGGTAGGGAATTACCTTTCATCGTCCTCCTGGTTTGACCTCTCATGTAGGGGAGGGCTACGCCCACCCGAGTGTGTAGCCACGGCATGCTTTTGTATGGCGTGGGTTCGCAGCGCAACGTTCGTCAAATGACCCACGGCACACAACGCGCGCCGTAGCTGGTTGCTGTAGCGCGGGTCTGCGACCCGCGACGTCGCGGCTCAGAGAGCCGCGCTACAGCGCGGGAAGCGCTCCCCTACCGCGGCATCGGCCGCAGAGAAGCGAGCAACTTCTCCGGCGGATAGGTGTTGATGATGCCAGACTTCTCCATCCAGCCGCGGCGTGCCGTCATCACGCCGTAGCGCATGAAATCGAAATGCTCGGGGTGGTGCGCGTCGGTGGAGATGACGAGTTTCATGCCCCGGTCGCGGGCCAGCCGGACGTGCCGATCGCACAAGTCGAGCCGCTCCGGGTTCCCGTTGAGCTCCAGAATGACGCCGAGTTTCTGCGCCTCGGCGAAAATCTTTTCGATATCAAATCCAAACGGGTCGCGCTTCAAGAGTTGGCGGCCCGTGGGATGGCCGAGAATCTGCACGTAGGGATTGCGCAGGGCGCGCAGCAGCCGCTCCGTCATCTCTTCCGGGGGCATCGTCATGCGTGAGTGCACGCTGGCCAGAACCACATCGAATTGCTTCAGCAGCTCATTCGGATAATCGAGCTTGCCGTCACCCAGGATGTCCACTTCCGCGCCCGCCCAGATCTCAATGCCCTTCACCTTCTTGCGCGCCGCCTTGATGCGCTGGATGTGCTCGACGGCGCGCTTTTCATCGAGGCCGTTGGCGACCACCACGGCCTTGGAGTGGTCGGTGATGAGAATGTACTTGTAGCCGCGCTGCTTCGCTCCTTCCGCCATCTCCTCGACGCTGGTGCGGCCATCCGAGGCCGTGGTATGCATCTGCAGGTCGCCTTTGATGTCGGCGAGCTCGACGAGCTTGGGGAGCTCGCCTTTCTCCGCCGCCTCGATCTCGCCCACGTTTTCGCGCAGTTCCGGCGGAATCCACTCGAGCCCGAGCTTCGCGTAGATCTCCTCCTCGGTACGACTGGCGACGGCCTTCTCGCCCTTGAAGAGGCCGTACTCGCTCAGTTTGAGGCCCTGGCGTTTGGCGCGATCGCGCAAAGCGACGTTGTGTTCTTTGGAGCCCGTGAAGTACTGCAGCGCCGCGCCGTAGGACTGGCGCTCCAGCAGGCGCACATCCACTTGCAGATCGTTCTGCAGCTTGACGCTGACCTTGTCCTCGCCCTTGGCCAGAATCTGGGCGATGGCGGGGAAATGGGCAAAGTGCTCAGCAATTCCGGCATGGTCGCGGCCCGTGACCAGCAAGTCGAGATCGCCCACCGTCTCCCGCCCCCGGCGCAATGAGCCCGCCGGAGTAACTTCCTCGACTCCCTTGAATTCACGCAGGTAGGCCATCAACTCTTCCGCCGTCTCGGTGGCCGTATCCAGGCGAAAGCGCCCCGCCGCGCGCCGGAAAACTTCAATGGCCTTGAGGATGTTCTCCTCGGATTTCACGTCCATCTTGGGCAGCGTCCGCAGCCGGCCGGCTCTCGCCGCGGCCTCCAAGTCGTCTATGGTCTGGATGTGAAGCTCCTTGTAGAACAGGCGGACTTTCTGCGGTCCGACGGTCTGCAATTGCAGCAGGTCGAGCAGGCTCCTTGGGATTTTCTTCAGTTGCTCCTGGTGGTACTCGCACTTGCCGGTCTCGACGAGCTCGGTGATTTTCTTGGCCAGATCGGCGCCGATGCCGGGAATATCGGTGAGCTTGCGCTTCGGATCGCGGGCGATCTCCGCCAGGCGTTCCGGATGGCTTTCGATGACGCGCTTGGCCCGGTCGTATGCCGCAGCTTTGAACGTCCACTTCGGGTCGTCCTGGACGATCTTCATCAGGTTGGAGATCTCCTCAAACACCCCGGCGATCTCGTGGTTCTCCATGACGGTCTCCTTCGGCTGGCGGGGCCCGATAACGGCCCCCTCGAAAGCCGGATTGGCGCTCCGATTAAGCATACTTCTCCGCAACGCGGCACTGTCAATCGGAATGTAGATGCCATGCAACCGGGAGGATTCAATCTTCGCCACTTCTGTGCGGGGCGACGCCGGAATCCGGCGGTGTGCCGGGGGGCGCACTCCCTGTTCTTGTCCCGAACACTCCGCCGGGATTGCGCGGGCGGGGTAACGTGGGAGTATTAAGGGGGCAGAGGGAGCGTATCGGTGGCAGGAGGACGAGATCCGGATGACCTAAAAGTACTATTCGTAGGCGGTGAGATCGCGGGTCGCACGCCCCTCACCGCCGCCCTGCGGGCCGAGGGTTACAGCCTCTCCGTCGCGTCCAGCGTTGAGGAGGCGCTTCAGATTCTGAGAGAGGAGGTGTTCGACGTCATCATTGTCGGCTCGGGTGCGGGGCCGGAAGCAGGGAGTGTCGAGGCAGTCCGTGCATTGAAATCGCTGCAACCGGAAACCGCCATCCTCCTCATAGCCGGGCCGGGCCAAGCCGGCCCGCGAACCGCGGCGCTGCGGGCCGGGGCGTTTCAAGTGTTGCTGCCTCCTGTCGATCCCGAGGAGCTGCTCTTCGAGATCGGACGGGCGAGCGAGTATCGCGAACTGGCAAGGCAGAACCGCCACCTGAGGCGACAGTTGGTTTCCCAGTCGCCGCTCGCGGACCTGGTGGGCAGTTGCGCGGCCATGCAGGAGGTGCGGAAGCGCCTTGCCCTGAGCATCGACCTGCGCTCCCCCGTCTTGATCCAGGGAGAGCCAGGGACGGGGAAGGAGTTGGCCGCAAGAATCATCCACTACGGGGGACCGCGCAAAGAACAACACTTCGTCCCGATCCTTTGCCGAGGAGCTTCCCGCCGCCTTCTGGAGGCGGAGCTTTTTGGCGAGGAGCGGAAAGGGATGCCCGGATGGTTCCCCGCCCGGCGCGGCGCCTTCGAGGAGGCCAGCGGGGGGACGTTGTACCTGGAGGAGGTCGGCGACCTCCACTGGGAGCTGCAAGGCAGGATGCTCGAGATGTTTGAGGAGAGCGCGCGCGAAGCTCCCGCACGGGGCCGGGCTCTCGCGTGGGACATTCGGGTGATTGCCTCGAGTACACGCCGCCTTGCCGAACTCGTCCGCAAGGGCCGATTTCGCTACGACTTGTTCGCCCATTTGCGCGTCATTGAGATCGCGATGCCGCCCCTGCGGGAGCGTGGGGCGGACCTCGTCGAGCTGACCTTGCACTTCATGAAGCGGTACGAGGAAACGACCGGGAAGCGGTGCGTTCTTTCGCCCGAAGCCGTCCTGATGCTGCACGGCCATGTTTGGCCGGAGAATGTTGCGGAGCTGGAAAGTGCCCTCGGCTCGGCGCTCCGCTCGAATCAATCCGGCATCCTGGGTCCTGAGGACTTTCCTCTACACGTGCAGGGGGCCTTTCGGCGCGGTATGCTGCTGGAGGATTTCTTTTCCGATTTGCCCAGCCTGAGCGAAGTGGAGAACCGATATCTTTTCCATGTCCTGCGCTCGACCGGCGGAAACAAGGCACAGGCTGCCGCCATTCTGGGTATCACGCGCAAGACCCTCTACCGGATGGTTGAGCGCTCGCGGCCGGGCGCGCCCAAGTCCAGAAAATCCCGTGGCAATTGATTCAGAAGGCGGTATGCTAGGGGGGTTCGGGGAATCGCGCAGTAGCTGACTGTATGAACCCGCGACGCAACATTGCCATTCTGACGCTCGCCACGGGCGCGGGGGATGTGCGTGTGGCGGAGGTCACTCAGCGCGCCCTTCAGGACGGCGGCGACAACCTGGATGTCCGGACACTCCAGGGTCTCGAACTGGGCTGCGGGTGGTTCCGGTATCTCTACGGGACGCGCTTTGGGGGAGTGCTGCGTCGCGCGCTCAGGCAGGGACAGAGGTCTTTCCCCGGGAGGCAGGGAAGGCGACAAGCCTCGGCGCCCGATTGGGTCTTTCGCCGGGGTGGCCGCGAAGTCTATCGGCGTCTGCGCGAGCCCTCCTTACATCTCGTAATCGCCGTGGAAAGGGGCGCGGCGGAGATGGCGGCGCTCGGGAAGCGCAAAGGCTGGCTGGGTTGCCCGATTTTCGCCGTCCAGACCGAACTGAACCTGGAACCCGCCTGGGTTCAGCGCGAGATCGACGTCTATGCCGTTGTCAATGAAGATTCCCGCGCGCAACTGATCGGGTGGGGCGTCAGTCCGAACCGGATCGTGCAGTGTGGGTTTCCCATCGAACCCGCCTTCAGCTTGCCCTTCGACCGCGCCGATGTGCTCCAAGCGTTGGGGCTCGGCGCGCGCCGCCCGGTGGTTCTGGTGATGGGCAGCGGCACCGGCCCGATGCGCCTCGACGAAGTCGTCCGGTATCTCGAGCGTTGCAGTTTTCCACTCCAGGTTGTCGCGCTGTGCGGGCGGGATCGTGCGCAGAAGGCACATCTTGAATCGCTGCGCGGCCGGGTGGCGCTGGATCTTCACATCTTTGGCTGGACCGACATGGTGCCGGAACTGATGGCCGCGGCCGACCTGCTGGTTACAAGACCCCGGGGCCTCACGACGGCCGAGGCATTGACGATCGGTCTGCCTATGGTCTTAATGCCCTCGGTGGCAGGGCCCGAGGAGAGGCATTCCCGCCATCTCGAGCACTATGGCGCTGCGGTGAGGGCGCGTACGCTCGCGGAAATTCCACAGCTTGTGGAGCAGCTTCTGGACGATCGCGAACGCCTCGGGCAAATGGCGCGACGCGCCCGCGAGCTGGGTCGGCCCGAGGCCGCCCACGCCGTCGCCCAAGTCGCACGGGCGCTACTCGAGACCGCTTCCCACATCGAGTTCCTGGCCGCGCCGCCCGCGCGCTCGGGCGAGTCGGCCTACCTGATGTAGAGGCGCCTTGTTCGCAGATCCTGTCAGGAAGAGGTTCGTTAATTGCGGGCGAGCCTGGGTCGCGGACCTGAGGGGGAGCTTTGCGGCGCGCGGGGAACGAATGCACCCAAGCCGCCGACCTCATCAGGAAGGTCTGCTTTTCGCCTTCAAATAGTCCTGAACGTAGCTCCTGAATTCCCTTTCCAGCGTGAGGGTGAGCTGGCCGGGACAGGGGTATTTCCACTCGGGGTCGATGTAGCCCACGCCCGCCACTTCCCGCGTGGTCGAGCTGATGAAGACCTCCTCCGCTCGCGCAAGGTCCCCGGTCACCAGGTCCGCTTCCCGAATTTTCATGCCCGCCTTGGGGGCGATCTCGAAAATGATCTCCCGCGTGATTCCCGCCAAACAACCGGAGGAAAGCGGCGGAGTGAGGATTTCCCCGCCGCGCACCAGAAAGATGTTCGCGGAGGTGCACTCGGCAAGATGCCCTTTTTCGTTGAGCAGCAGGGCGTCATCGAAGCCAGCTTCGTGGGCGCGCTCAAGGACCGCCGCGTGCGGCACCCAGGAGAGCATTTTCGCGCCGGCGTAGCGCCCACCCGCGAAAATCCCTCCTGGTTGAAGCACCAGCTTGTGAACGGCGGGCCAGGCCTTGAGCTCGCGCGTGAATATGAGGAGGTCCGCGGCGGGAAGGTCCTCTGCGTCTGCCCACAGGCCCCCCTGGTTCTTCACGAAAGAGACGCGCGCCATGCCTTCCGCTCGCTGGTTGGCGGCGGCGAGATCCATGATCGCTTGTCTGACTTCGCCGTACTCGTACGGCAGATCAACTTCCAACCGCTCGGCATCGCGCCTCATGCGTGCCCAGTGGCGCTCGAAGGCGAACGGCACGCCGCGATAAATGCGCAGCGTCGTGAACACCCCCCAGCCCATCAGCAGGCCGGTCTGGCCCGGCGAGAGGTGAACCTCTTTGAGTGGGACGATGCGGTCGTTATGAAAGATCAGTGGGTCCATCATCCTGCTTCATCGTTCGGTGGCCACAACCTCGGGCTGCCGACGCTCGCTTTGGGTTTGGAGCCCGAGCGAGGCAAGCAGCGGCCGGGCCTTCAAGAGCATCTCCGCGTACTCGGATTCTGGATTCGAATCATAGACGATGCCGCAACCCACGCGGAGCGTGGCGAGCCCGTCCCGCACGATCATCGTACGAATGGCGACGTTGAAGTCCATCTCAAATCGGCGCGAGCCGGGCGCACCCAAAATGATACCGACCGCCCCCATCGCCACGCCGCGCGGCGACGATTCGAGTTCGGCCAGGATCTCCATAGCGCGAACCTTGGGGGCGCCGGTAACCGAACCGCAGGGAAACAGCGCCCGGAGCACTTCGAGTGGCCCCAGCTCCGGTCGTAGCTTGCCTTCCACGTGCGAAACCAGATGGAATAGGTGCGGCAGCGTCTCAACCTCGTACAAGCGTGTTCGAATCGTGTCGTAATAACAGATCCGCCCCAGGTCGTTGCGCAGCAGATCGACGATCATCACGTTTTCCGCGCGATCTTTCGGGCTGGCGAGCAGCATCGCCCGCAATCTTGAATCTTCCACCGGATCGCCGCGGCGCAGGATCGTCCCCTTGATCGGGCTGGTCAGGATGCGGTTCCCGCGGAGGTGGAAGAACCGTTCGGGAGAGTTGCTGATGATGGCGGCGTGTGGGGTGTTCAGAAACGCGCGCATTGGCGCGGATGATTTCGCGAGGTACACATAGAGCGATTCCGGAGTTTGGCCGTGAAGACGCGCGATGAATTGTTGCGTCAGATTGGCCTGATAGATATCCCCGGCGGCGATGTATTCCCGAATCCGCTCAACGTCGGCGAGGAATTGCGCCCGGTCGAATCCCGCGACGATTTCGGCGTCCCCCGAGTCAGGCGGGCAGGCGGGAGCCCATTCTCTGTTCTTCCGGATTCGTTCGAGGCGTGGATAGTAGGCAAAAGAGAACTCGGGCAGGCGGCCGTCTGGCCAGAGCGGAACGCGTTCGAATGCGCGCGCCAGTTCATAGCAGAGATATCCGATGGCCCCGCCTTCCGGATAGCGCCTGGCGTGCCAGGTGAGCCAGTCGGGGAGTCCGGCGAGAGTGCTTGGATCGCCCTCAAGACAGCTTATGGGTCCGAGGGCAGCAATCGCTTGGCTGTGGTCGCCAGCGAGCCAGCGGCCTTCGAGGAGCGCTGGGCGCTCTAAAGGGGAAGCAGACAAGGCTCCGACTATGTTCGGGGGTGGCACCACCTCAATATACCATCGGGGAGGCTGCCCACGGTCGCGAGGTCTGGGAAGGATTCGGGTAGCTGAACTACCACGCCACGCGAACCGTCAGCGGGTGGCGCAGGCGAATCCGCATTTGCGTTTCGGGCGGTACGTGGACTTCGTTACCCTTGGGGACAAGGAAGGAGTATGCCAGCACGGCGCCGCCCCCGAGAGGCAAGGTGAGACCAAGACCCGCCGTCCCGGCGATCTGGGTTTGGGCCGCCGAAAAAGCTCCCAGCCCCAGCAAACCGCCGGTGAGGCGTTTCCACGTTCCGGCGCCGCGGCCCTTCAAGATACCCTCGGAATCGACTTCGGTGCTCGTGCGGGGCATCGGGTCCAGACGCAGGAGCAATGCCGAGATCGGTTGATTCTGCCCGTCAGGGAGCGTGACCCGCTCGAAGCGGAGGCCCAGTTCCGCCGGGCGGCGCAAGCGCCCAGCGGGGCGGATATGCGCGATGCGACCGCCGATCAGGCTGCCCGCGGGCAGCACCACTTGTCCATTGACCGTGAGCGGATGCACAAGCTGCGCGGCAAAGGGATCGCCGACGTGGCTTACTTTCGAGTGGATGCCCGATAGCAACTGGATTTCGGCCTCCGTCTCGGCGGGTACGACCACCGTCAGAGGGGTCTCGGGTGTGACCGTTGACGCCGGAACTTCGTCGGCGCAAGGCGTTGCCTGGGTCGACGCGGGAGGCGTTTCTGTCTCGGCCAGCGCCAGCGTCGTGAGGCTCAGCAACGCAAACGCGATCCGCGCCGTTTGGCGCATTGCAGTCGGCTCCTTCGTGACGTTCGATTCCTCGACCCGGCGTTGCCACACCCGCCGGGAACGATCACCGCTTTGTTTTCCGCCTCAAGCCCTCTGCGGCTGAGGTAGGTTACGTCACCGGGATGCGCCTATTGTCTCGCCCGGACACCTCGAAATCAAGTCCGAGGCGGCGCAAAAGAAAAAGCCTAACCCGCCAGCGGGCGGGTCAGGCCAGGGAGCAGCAGAAGCTGACCGGTTACCCGACCTTGACAACTTTGTCGGCCTGAGGCCCTTTCTGGCCTTGGACGATGTCGAACTCCACCGTGTCGCCTTCTTGCAGGGTCTTGAAGCCTTCACCTTGAATGGCCGAGTAGTGAACAAAGACATCAGCCCCGCCATCCTGGCCGATGAAGCCGTAACCCTTCGCGTTGTTGAACCACTTCACCTTACCCTGAAGTCGCGCCACTTGCGTTCCTCCTTGAGGTGCTTTGGGGGTTGCCGGGGGCCGAAAAGCAAAAAGCCGAGAACCCTCGCGGACCCTCGGCTACCTCGCTACATTCCACGTACCGTGCCTAGCACCCAGCAAACTCCCCCCGTGATAGATAGCCGAGTACGAAGAAGTTGTCAAGAGCTATTGCGATTTTGTGGAGGCACTTTGACGCCGGTCAAAGCAACGCCGCCTTTGTCAACAACAGCCACAAGATACCCACTAGGGTTTTGCCGTCCTGAATCTTGCGGGCCCGCAGCATCTGGCGGAGCTGGCGGAGCGTAAAGATGCCAATCCGGATGCGTTCATCGGATTCCTGTTGGGCGGCACCCGGCGTCAAGCCGGTTGCTTCCACAAGGTGCATCCGTTCGCCCACAAATCCCGGACTGGGAAAGAATGTAATGAGCCTTCGGACACGGCGCGTGTCGTAGCCCGTCTCCTCGCGTAACTCGCGGTGGGCGGCCCGCACCACCGGTTCGCCCGGCTCCAGTCCGCCCGCCACGAGTTCCCAGAGACTCCGCCCAGCGGCGTAACGAAACTGCCGCACCAGGAGCACCCGCCCGTCGGGAAAGACCGGCAGCACGACCACCGAGCCGGGATGGGCCACCACTTCGCGCGTGGCTTCGATTCCTCCCGGCTCGACGATTCGGTCCACTTTGAGCTTCACGACTCGGCCGTCATAGACGGTTTTGCTTTCAAGAACGCGAACACGCGATGACAAGGGCGCAATCCTCAACTGGGGGATGGGAACGCACGAGTTGCCAGCAGCCGCTGGCAGGCCCACGAGCGCCGCCGTGGCCGCTCATGGCGTACAACAAACTCAATGCCGCACTTCCACTCGTACGTCAATTCGTCAAGTCGAACTTCTCGATCAACGGCTTCGCGGCTTTATCCTGTTCCGTGGCCTTCAGCGAGTCCCGGTACCCGCTCAGTTTCTCCTTCAGCTTGGCATACTCGTCCCGCTTGGCTTTATAAGTGGCGGCCTGAGCTTTGGGGGTTGCGGAATTTTGCAGCGCCCGATCGAAGCACGCCGTGGCCGTGTCCAGGAAGCTAAGGGAGAGCGTCAGCTTGCTCAGGCAGCTCTTGCGATGGAAGGCGCGCTCGAATTCCGCCTGGTT
>Ga0073934_10009695_pt1 | contig 12225 bp, 11 predicted proteins | sample LarsenN4metaG_FD_76834 | JGI IMG/M metagenome (GOLD analysis project Ga0073934, IMG submission 76834) | Hot spring sediment bacterial and archeal communities from British Columbia, Canada, to study Microbial Dark Matter (Phase II) - Larsen... ... | reverse complement strand
GAGCGCCAGCACGCCAATGCCGCAGGTCATCTACGAAATCTCGAGCAAGGGACTCGGCATGACGTGCGTCATCGACGAACAGGGTTCGCTGTCCGGCATCATCACCGACGGCGACCTCCGGCGTCACATGACGGGCTCGACCAACCTGCTGGACCGCACCGCCGCCGACGTCATGACTCGGAATCCGATTACCATCCGGCGCGAGACGCTCGCCGCCGAAGCCTTGCTCATCCTCGAGCGCCGCAAGATCACATCGATCGTGGTCGTTGACGATCAGCATCGCGTGCACGGTGTCGTGCACCTGCACCACCTCTGGCGCACCGAGTTGTTCTAGTCGGACATGAACGACTACGCCCTGCCTGCCGTGCTGCTTGCGCTGCTGCTGGGCCTGGTCGCGGGCAAGGCGTGGGAGCGCTACAAGCTCCGTGACGGCCGCTGGATCGATCGCCGGCGGCTGCGCGAAACCCCGCACTACATGCTCGGCCTCAACTGTCTCGTGGACAACCAGGTCGATCAGGCGGTCGAGGAACTGACGCGCGCGACCAGTACTGAGACCGATGCCCTCGAGATCCAGATGATTCTCGGCAACCTGTACCGCCAGAAGGGACAGGTGGGGCGGGCGATCACCGTGCATCAGGGGCTGCTGCAGCGCCCCGACCTCAGACCGATCGAGCACGCCCACGTGCTGCTCTGCCTCGGGCTGGACTACCGGCACGGCGGGTTCATCGATCGCGCCCTCGAAACCTTCCAGGAAGTCGTCCGCCTCGATCCGAAGAATCGCTACGCGTACGTGAACCTGCAGAAGTTGTACGAGGACCAGCGGCAGTGGGTGGACGCCGCGACCGTGCGCGAGAAAATAGCGACCATCGACGAAGGCAAGCAGGACGCCAACAACCAGATACTCGGATTCCTGCGCAACGAGGTCGGCGAGAGCGCGGCGGCGGCAGGCGACGACGCCGCGGCGGCGCGGGCCTTCGAGTGCGCGATCGACATCGACGCGCGCACCGCGCCCGCCTACCTCAACCTCGGCGACGTGCGCGCCCGATCAGGCCAGGCTGCGGCCGCGGTCGAGGCGTGGGAGAAATTCGTCCACACTCTGCCAGACCGGGCCTACATGGCGCTGGCTCGCCTCGAGCACGCGTATCAGCAGGCCGGCACTCCCCGCCGATTCGCCGAGCTGTGCGAGCGCCTGATCGAGCGGAATCCGCACGACTGGCGCACCCGGCTCGCGCTCTCGCGGCATCTCGCTGCTGCCGGCCGGCACGGCCAGGCGTTCGAGCTCCTCCTCGCGGCGCTCCCCCACAACCCGCACGGCCTGGCGAGCCATCAGGAGGCGTGGAAGTCACTGCTGGCGCTCGACCTCGACAAGGCGCTGGTGCAGGAGTACGTCGAGCTCACCCGCGGCGCCGTGTTCTACCTCGACCCGCACGTGTGCGTGCACTGCCGCTATCGGAGCACAGAGCTGCTCTGGCAGTGCCCGCAGTGCCACGAGTGGAACACGTTCGTCGAGGAGCGAATGGCAACGGCGAAAGAGGCCCCGACGGCAGAGGCTGGATAGCCAGCGCCTGATGGATGGGTGCGATGAAGCGAGTCGGTCTCACCGGCGGAATCGCCACCGGCAAGAGCGCCGTTCGAGCCGAGTTCGAGAGGCTCGCCATCCCCACGATCGACGCCGACGTCGTCGCTCGCGAAGTGGTCGCCCCTGGCACTCCCGCGCTCATCGCCATCGTCTCCCGCTTCGGCAAGGACGTCCTCGACGAGCACGGCGCCCTCGATCGCCGTCAGCTCGGACTGGTGGTGTTTGCCGACGACGCTGCGCGGCGCGATCTCGAGCGAATCGTCCACCCCGCAGTGAAGGCCGCTATCGACGGATGGCTGGAATCGATGTCGCGCGAAGGACACAAGCTGGCCGTCGCTGTGATCCCGCTGCTCTACGAGACCGGGCGCGAACACGACTTCGACGTGGTGATTACGACCGCCTGCAGCGCGGACGAACAGCTGCGGCGTGTCATGTCCCGCGATTCGTTGAGTGAGGCACAGGCGCGGCAGCGGATCGCGGCGCAGCTCTCGACCGAGGAGAAGGTGCGCCGCGCCGACTACGCGATCTGGACCGACGGCACGTTCGAGAACACGAAACGGCAGGTCGTGGAAACGCTCGAGCAGCTCGCCCGCAGGTAGCCACAGCTCACCGCCGTTCTGGGTAACGATCGCGCTCCCTCATCTCCCCCGCTTTCAGCGTGTTCATCATCAGCATCGTGATGGTGAGCGGGCCGACACCGCCGGGGACGGGTGTCAGCGCACCGGCAACGTCGGCGACCTCGGGGTGCACGTCGCCCACGAGAACCGAGCCTTTGGCCTGAAACGACGCGAGTCGCGGATGCCCGGCCGGAAACAGCCGCGCAGCGACGGCCGGGTCGGTGACGCGATTCATCCCGACGTCGATCACCGTGGCACCCGGCTTCACGAACTCCTTCGTCACGAGACCCGCCCTGCCGACGGCGGCAACGAGAACATCTGCCTGACGGCAGACCGCCGCGAGATCGGGTGTGCGTGAATGGCAAATCGTGACGGTCGCGTCGCGATGCAGCAGCAGCATCGCCATGGGTTTTCCGACGATGTCGCTGCGGCCGATCACCACGGCATGGCGACCGCGAATCGGAATCTTCTCGCGTTCGAGCAGCTCGATGACACCGGCCGGAGTGCATGCAACGAGCTTCGGACGATTCTGCGACAGCAGGCCGACGCTCTCGGCCCCGAAACCGTCCACGTCCTTCTCGGCGGCGATAGCATCGAACACGCGCTGCTGCGCGCCTGCGCCCATGCCCTTCGGCAGCGGCGACTGAACGAGAATGCCGTCGTGCACCGGGCTCTTGTTCAGTCGGTCCACCAGTCCCAGCACGTCGTCGAGCGTCGATGACTCGGGCAGTCGCTCCAGGTCCACGCGAAACCCCACCTCACCGCCCGCCTTGACCTTATTGCGAACATAGACCTGCGACGCGGGATCGGCGCCGACGAGCACGATGCCGAGACCGGGCGGCCGGCCATGCTTCTTCAGGAACTCCGCCACTCTGGGTTTGATTTCCTCTTGCATGCGCGTAGCGAGCGCCTGCCCATCGAGCACGCGTGCCGACATTCCGTGATTGTCTCCTCGTTGATCCTTCTGCTGATGTGAACGAGATCTTCTCGCGGCGTCCGTTCGGCCGGAGACTCCCGCCGCGGCAGCTTCCGTCCCTGCACATGGATCGCGGCCCGGTTGCCAACGCAGCCGGTGCAGCGCTACGAGCCGACCGCGGTCGGCAGCCGCTGCTTCCGGAGCTCGCTGTGCCTGAAGCCGTACGCGAAGTACACCACCAGTCCGAGCGCCATCCAGACGATCAGCCGGAGCCACGTGTCCCACGGCAGGCCGGCCATCAAGGCCAGGCTGACGAGCGCAGACAAGATCGGGATGAAGGGCACGAGCGGTGTCTTGAACGGACGATGGAGATCGGGCCGGCGGTAGCGGAGGAAGATGACGCCGATCGACACGATGACGAAGGCGAGCAGCGTCCCGATGCTGACCAGCTCCCCCAGCGCGCCGATCGGCGTGAACCCGGCTGCCAGCGCCACGGCGATACCGGTGACGATGCTCGTGACGTGCGGTGTCCGGAACCGGGGATGAATTTTCTTGGCGAACGGCGGCAGCAACCCGTCGCGCGACATCGAGTAGAAAATGCGCGGCTGCGCCATCATCATCACCACCATGACCGAGCTCAGACCCGCAATCGCCCCGACCTCGACGAGCATCGTCATCAAGCGCAGCAGGCCGCTGCCCCCGGCGGCGTCCTCCGCGGCGCGAATCGCAAGCACCATCGGCGCCGCCGATCCGAGCATCTCCCGATATGGAACCAGACCCACCATCACCCCGGAGACGAGGATGTAGAGGATGGTGCAGACGAGGAGGGAGCCGAGGATGCCGATGGGCATGTCTTTCTGCGGGTTCTTGGCCTCCTGAGCGGCGACCGATACGGCGTCGAAGCCGATGTAGGCGAAGAAGATGACGCCGGCGCCCCGCAACACGCCGCTCCAGCCGAACTCACCGAAGTTGCCCGTGTTCGGCGGAATGAACGGCTGCCAGTTGGCGTTGTTCACGTAGGCCGCACCACCGAGAATCACAATCACGACCACGGCGACCTTCACGACCACGATGGCGGAGTTCACACTGGCCGATTCCTTGATGCCGATCACGATGAGCACTGTGACGGCGAGCGCGATGAGAACGGCAGGCAGGTTGATATAGGCGTCCGGGTTGCACCCGGCAGCCGCCACGACGCTGCAGGGAGCCGAAGAGATCGACGCCGGGATGCTGACCCCGACGAAGTCGTTCAGGAAGCTCACGAGATGACCCGACCACCCTACGGCGACAGTCGAGGCGCCGAGTGCGTATTCCAGGATGAGGTCCCAGCCGATGATCCACGCGATGAACTCGCCAAGCGTGGCGTATCCGTACGTGTAGGCCGAACCCGCAATGGGAACGGTCGAGGCGAACTCGGAGTAACAGAGCCCGGCAAGCGCGCTCGCGATGCCCGCCAGGATCATCGACAGCACGATGGCCGGGCCCGCGTATTGGGCAGCGGCCTGTCCGGTCAACACGAAAATGCCGGTGCCGATGATGGCGCCAACGCCGAGCGTCACGAGATTGGTGGCCCCGAGCACGCGCTTCAGAGAATGCTCGCCGGTCACCGATGCTTCGGCCTTCAGTTGCTCGATCGACTTGGTCGCGAACATCGACATCAGGGGTTCTCTCCTATCCAGCTCAGAGGCCCGAAGCTCGTCACTCGCTGCGATTATAAGCGCGTCGCAGAGGCGGCCGCCTCCAGGTAAGCCCGCACACGGCCGGCCGGGTCTCCCCCTGCCAGCGGTTCGCTGATCACGGCGACGCTCGACGCCCCTGCCGCCCACACCGACGATGCCGTTTCCAGTGTGATCCCGCCGATCGCGACGACAGGCAGGCCGCGCGAGCGCTGCTTCGCCGCCGCGACCTGTGCGAGGCCGACGGCCTTGTAACCTGTGTCTTTAGTACCCGTCACGAAGACAGGTCCGATTGCGATGTAATTCACGGGTTGGGCAGCGGCCTGGTCAACCTGTTCATTGGTGTGCGTGGAGCAGCCGACCACGGCTGTGGCCCCGAGCAGGCGCCTGACGACGACCGGAGGAAGATCGTCCTGCCCCACATGCACACCGGCAGTCTTCGACATCAACGCGATGTCCGGCCGGTCGTTGACGAGCACGACCGCCCCCAGCGGCTCCGCCGCTGCAACAATCCGGTCGCACACCTGGAGCAAGGCGCTCGACGACAGATCCTTGCCTCGAATCTGGAGACAACGGGCGCCGCCATCGAGGAAGGCGCGAGCCACGTCCACCGGCTGCCATCCGGCGCGCATCGAAACAGTGACGTCGACGATGGCGTGGAGCGGAGAGAGAATGCTCAGGCTGTATCCGCCAGGCTGGTCTTCTTGGGCTTCGGCATGAACCGCTCCATGAACGAGGTGCTCAGCCTGCCCGCGTGGAAGTCGGGCTCGTTGAGAATCTTGAGATGAAGCGGCACGGAGGTGCGAATGCCCTCGATCACCGTCATGTCGAGCGTGCGCTTCATCCGGGCGATCGCCTCCTGCCGGTCGCGCCCGTGCGCGATGATCTTGGCGATCATCGAATCGTAGTACGGCGTCACGGTGCAATCGGAGTGCGCGAACGTGTCGATGCGCACACCGGGTCCACCGGGCGTGCTGAAAGCATGAATCACGCCTGGTGAGGGCGCAAACGTCTCCGGATCCTCGGCGTTGACCCGGCACTCGATGGCGTGACCGGTGAAGGTCACCTCGCTCTGCTTGAAGGACAGGCGCTCCCCCGCCGCGATGCGGATCTGCTCTTTCACGATGTCGATGCCCGTGACCATCTCGGTCACCGGGTGCTCGACCTGCAGGCGGGTGTTCGTCTCCATGTAATAGAACTTGCCGTCCCGATCCATCAGGAACTCGAAGGTGCCGGCATTCGTGTACTGGACAGCCTTCGCGGCGTCCACCACGACGCCGCCCATCTTCTTGCGAATCTTGTCGCTCAGCGCCGGTGAAGGCGCCTCCTCGATCAGCTTCTGATGACGACGCTGGATGGAGCACTCGCGCTCACCGAGATGCACGACGTTGCCGTGGTGATCGCCGATGATCTGGAATTCGATGTGGCGCGGGCTCTCGAGGTACTTCTCGATGTAGACGTCGCCATTGCCGAACGCCGCTTCCGCCTCGCGCTGCGCCGTCCGGAGCGCGTGCGAGAGCTCCGCGGCCGAGCGAACGACGCGCATACCACGCCCGCCGCCGCCGGCAACCGCTTTTACGATCACCGGGAAACCGATGTCCTTCACGACTTTGTTGGCATGTTCCTCATCGGTCACCGGGCCGTCGCTGCCGGGCAGCATCGGGACCCCGGCCTTCTTCATCGCCTTCTTCGCGCGCGCCTTGTCGCCCAGCAGCTTGATGACGCTCGGGTCCGGACCGATGAACCTGATGTGGCAGGCCTCGCAGACCTCGGCCAGATACGCGCTCTCAGAGAGAAAGCCGTAGCCGGGATGAATGGCGTCGGCCCCGGTGATTTCCGCCGCGCTGATGATCGCCGGCACATTGAGGTAGCTGTCCGCGCTTCGGGGCGGCCCGATGCAGACGTCTTCGTCCGCGAATCGGACGTGCAGCGAGTTCTCGTCCGCCTCGGAATACACTGCCACCGTCTTGATGCCGAGCTCGCGGCACGCGTGGATGATGCGGAGGGCTATCTCGCCGCGGTTGGCAATCAGAATCTTCTTGAACATAAAGGTGTGTCTGTTTACAGGCCTCTATGTCGGCCGAATCGCAAATAGCCGTTCACCGTAATGGACGGCGCGGCCGTTCTCCACGTAGATCTTCACGATCTCGCCGTCGCACTCGGCGTTAATCTCGTTCATCAGCTTCATCGCTTCGATGATGCACAGGACCTGGCCGGTCTTGACCATCTGCCCCACTTCGGCGAACGGCTTGGCATCCGGCTCGGATGCGCGGTAGAAGGTGCCCACGATCGGCGACTTGATGATCGCCAGATCGACGTCCTCGCTCGCAGCCGTCAGCGGCGGGGGCGCCGGCTCGCCCGGGTTCGAGGTTGCGGCCGCATTCGAAGGCGCCACGTAGGCGACCGGCGGCGGCGCCGGCGGCTGACTGTGCCACTGCGGGCTGGCGCCCTTGCGCAAACGGACTTTGACGCCGTCCTCCTCGAGCTCGAACTCGGTGACGTCGTTCTCGCGCATCAGGTCCAGTATCTTTTTGATCTCGTCTAGATCCATTCACCTGTTTCCGGCGAATCCATGGAACAGGACCCGTCCTACGCTGCGGACCCGAACATGACCGCACGCCGGGTCTTCTTTTTTCAGACCCGGCATCACCCCAGTGCCAGCAGGTCACGGGACACCGAGGTCAACACCTCGCATCCCGTGTCGGTGACGAGCACATCGTCTTCGATCCGCACGCCGCCCATGCCAGGCAGATAGGCGCCCGGCTCAATGGTAAACACCATGCCCGGTTCGAGTTGCACGGAAGCTGTGTGTGAACGCGGCGGACCGATACGGGGCTCTTCGTGAACATCCAGCCCCAGGCCATGGCCGGTTCCGTGCCCGAATGCCTCGCCGAGACCTCGTGATTCGAGAAGACGGCGCGCGGCGGCATCAACCGACGTTGCTGGCACTCCGGGCCTGACCGCGTCGATCGCGGTCTGTTGGGCATCTCGGACGGCTGCATGCAGCCGGAGGGCGTCTGGTGTGGGCGCCCCTACCGATACAGTCCGGGTCAAGTCCGAGCAGTATCCGTCCAGCACGCCGCCAAAGTCCAGCACGACCAGGTCTCCCGGCCTCAGCACGCGCGTGCCCGCACGGTAATGCGGGAGCGCCGCGTTGGGCCCGGATGCCACGATGGTGTCGAACGCTGGACGCTCGTATCCGGCTGCGCGCATGGCGGTCTCGATGACACCCGCTACGTCGCGCTCGATGATACCGGCTTTGATCGACCGGAAGGCACTGTCGGCCACGTGCGCGAGCCGCGCGGCGGCCTCGCGCAGGGCAGCCACCTCGCTGGCACCCTTGATCAGGCGCAGCTGCTCGACGATCCGCTCCGTGGAGTTCCAGCTCACCGCGAGCCCTCGCGCTGCGGACGTGCGCTCCAGCCATTCCTTTCGGGCCACGGTCATGTGCGCCGCCTCGATGCCCAGTCGCGTCGGCATGCCGGGAGCGCCGAGCATGTCAAGCAGCGCTTCGTCATAGCTTGCCGGTACCGGCCAGATTCGCAGATTGGGGCACGCGGCCTCCGATGACTGCGTCACGCGGACCGATTCCTGATACCGGAAGTCGATGAGCAGATGCGCCGCGTCTGGCGTGAGCACAAAGGTGCCGGCGGTTCCGGCGTGGTTCGAGAGATACCGGATGTTCGCCGGGTTGGTCACCACGAGGCCTTCGAGACCAAGCGTCGCGAGCTTCGCGCTCACGAGGCGATGGCGGCCGGCGAGAACCTCAGAATGGGGAAATGACAGGCGGAGGCCGTCGCTGCTCATCGTCTCGAGCTCGTGATCACCTGCAGCCACGCTTCGAGCTCGGCGAGCGCGCGCTCGTCGGCCGACGGTGGCGCCGCCGGGTGGGGGCCGCCCGCCGACAGCGAGCGAGCCGAGGACGGATCGTTGCCTTGCTGCGTACGTTGATGAATTTCCGCGAGCTTGCCGACCGCAATCAGGTTATCGGGAGCGGCATCCAGGACGCGCAGGAACTCGGTGCGCGACTCCTCGAGCCGGCCAAGCTCGAAGAGAGCCCGTCCGAGTGTGACGCGCGCGGACAGAAACGCCGGATGCTGGACGAGGCCGGCCTCGCAAACCCTGACCGCTTCCTCGCAATTGCCGGCGCGCCGGTATTCCTCGGCAAGCTGCGCAAACGCAATCGACGCCGGATCCCTCTGAATCCGGCGTCGAAGGTCTTCAATCCGTGGGTTGTCCGACACCCCTACATTATCAATTAATCGTCACAGGCTGAGTGACGCTCGCGGTAACACCGCCGTTGCCGGTGATTGTCAGCGTCACGTTGTACGTGCCCGGGTTCGCGTAGACGTTCTGGGTCGTCGGCACCGAGCTTCCGATGCCCGCGCTCTGGTTGCCGTCGCCGAAATCCCAGAAATAGTTGTTGGCGCCGACCGAAGTGGAGGCGTCGAAAGCGGTCGGCGATCCTGCGGTCGGGTTCTGCGTTGTCACGACGAACGCGGCTGTGATCGCGCCACCGCCGCCACCGCCGCCGCTCGCGCCCGTCACCACGACCGGCACGGTCGTCGAGTTGGACGCCCCTCCGGGGCCAAACACCGTCAGCGTGACGTTCTTCACACCGCCGCTCGAATACGTCTTCTGGACGATCTGGCCCGTACCGCTCGTGCCGTCGCCGAAGTCCCAGATGTACCCGCACTGGGAACCGCACGCCGATCCTGCGAGAGTGCTGGTGCTGGTGAAGGTCACGGCAGACCCCGACGCGGGCGCAACAGGGAGGTACGTGAACGACGCGACCGGGACCTCAGGGCCGAGGAGTCCCACGCGTACGAGCTGCGCAACCGAGTTGCCGATGTTGTCACCCACTGGCAGCGCCGTCACGGTAATCGTCGAGCCGGCGGTGTTGAGACTTGGCGCGGTCAGCGTCAGCGACGCGTTTCCGGCGGCGTCGGTCACGACCTCGCCCGCCGACAGCGTGCCGCCCGAGGTCGCCACGATGATCCGCCGGTTCTCAAGCGGCGCGTTGGTCACACCGTCCCGGTAGTTCAGTCGAATGATCGACTGCGAGCTCCCATCTTTCGGCAGGATGTCAGGCGTCGCGGTGATCGTCAGCGCCAGGCCGAATCCCGATGGCCCCATCTCGTTTGGCGGCGACTGGCTCTGCATCATGCAGCCACCAGCCCACACCGCCGCAAACAGCGCGGTGAACGAACGCAAATACCTCATACGAATGTCTCTGATCCTGCGCATGACTGTCCTAGTCGGGATCCGCAAAGTTGCCGAAGTTCACGCCGACATCCGCGTACGCGCTGACCTCGTTGCCGGCCTGGTCGTGACCCCAGAAGGTCACGCGGGCGATCGTCGAAATGATGTTTCCGTTGTCCACCAGCGCCCGCAGTGGAGCTTCCTGCTTTGCGGAGTGCCGCACGATTTCGAAACCCATCGTGGCCACGCTGTCGCTCGGCACAGTGAAGGTCACACCCGAGTCGAACGCCCAGGGGATGTCCACGCCCGGGGTGTTGCGACCGTCCGTCCGCCGGTATTCCACGCGGTAGCGCGTGATGGTCACCGCGTTCAGGAAGCTCGGATTCGATCCGATGCCCGGCACGCCCGGGTCCTTGGCCACCAGGCCCATCTCGACCTCGGCGACGTCGTTGAAGATCGTCGGGCACGGCGACGTTTCGGTACACGGCGCGGGCGAGGTGCGCATCACCTGCACGTCGGACAACAGGTTGCCGACGAGCTCGTCCGGCGTATCACCCCGCGCAACCAGCAGCGACCGCACGACCACGATCACGGGCGCCCGTCCTTCGCGCGTGAACTCACCGCAGCCCGATGCCGACGCAACGAGCGCGCCGAGCACAACGAATTTCACGAGTTTCGCAGTCACTTGCATTCCTCTCCTAGAGCCTCATGATCTTCGGGGTGATGAAAATGAGCAGCTCACGGCTCTCGTCCGAGAACTCGTTTCGCTGGAACAGCCAGCCAAGCAGCGGGAGGCGCGCCAGCCCCGGCGTGCGGTCCTGGCTTGCCTGCTCTCGACTGACGTAGATGCCACCGATCACCGTCGTGTCGCCGTCGCCGACGAGCACCTGCGTCAATGCACGCTGGGTGTCGATCGGCGGGATGCCGTTGATCGCGCGGCTGAAGTCGGGCGACGCGTTCTCCACCGATATGCGCATGATCACGGTGTTGGTGGCCGTGATCTGCGGCGTCACGCGAAGCGTGAGCGCGGCGTCGCGGAAGGTGACGGTCACCGTGTTGTTGGCAACTGTCTGAATCGGAATCTGGACGCCCTGCGTGATCTCGGCTTCGATGTTGTTCTGCGTCGAGACGCGCGGCGTCGAAAGGATGCGCCCCTGACCGGATGACTCGAGCGCCGACAGCGCGACATCGAGGTTGACGGCGCCGTTGACCGACCCGAGCGCCAGACCGATGGCGCTCGTGGCCGGGCTGACGCCCAGGTTCACGGCCGTGTTCGTCGAGTCGGTGAAGTCGCGACTCGAGCTGCTCTGCTCGGCTCCCGTGCGGCCGCCGATGTTGGCCTGGTTCGGGAACGAGAACGGCAACGTGTTGCCGAGCGGCGTCGCCGCGCGCGCCCCGAGACCCCACTGGATGCCGATATTCCTCGCGAAGTCGCGCGTCGTCTGGACGATGCGCGCCTCGATCTCGACCTGCGGCTCGGGACGATCGAGTGTCGTGATCAGCGCGGACGCGCGCTCGAGGCGGTCGGCGAGATCGTTGATGATGAGCGTATTGGTGCGGGCATCGAACTGGATCTGCCCGCGTTGCGAGAGCACCGTCTGCGTCAGGAGCTGCCGCAGGTCTTCAGCCTTGGCATAGCTGAGTGATCGCGTGAGCACGCGGAGCTCGCCGGCCAGTGCCTGCTCGTCCGACAGCTTGCGGCGCTGCGCTTCTTCGTCAGCCAGCACCGTCAACGGAGCCACGCGCACAATCGTGCCGTCGACCACGTAGCCAAGCTTGTTGGCGCGCAGGATGATGTCGAGCGCCTGATCCCATGGCACATCGCGGAGTGCTACGTCTACGGTGCCCTGAATCGTCGGATCGATGACGAGGTTCAGGCCGCTGATCTCGGAAAACGTCCGCAGGACCGCGCGAAGATCCGCGCCCTGGAAATCGAGGCTCACCGGATTGCCGGTGTAACGGGGCTGCGTCGGAACGACCGGCTGCGCCGGCGGCTGCTGGAGCTGCGCGGCCTGGGATGCCACCCGCGCCGGCGGCACGGCCTGTGCCGCCACGCGCTGGACGGGAGCGGATCCCGCCACCCGGGATTCGGCATCCGGGATCCGGGATTCAGGTTCCGAGGTTCGGAGTCCGGCAGCGGGGGCAGGGGCCGACGACACAGTCAGGGCCGAGTCCCGGACCGTGGATCCCGTACCCCGGGATTGCAGTGCGCTGAATGGATCCGCGGTCGGCTCG
>Ga0073934_10009694_pt1 | contig 12225 bp, 11 predicted proteins | sample LarsenN4metaG_FD_76834 | JGI IMG/M metagenome (GOLD analysis project Ga0073934, IMG submission 76834) | Hot spring sediment bacterial and archeal communities from British Columbia, Canada, to study Microbial Dark Matter (Phase II) - Larsen... ... | reverse complement strand
GATCAGCCGGTCCTCGACCGTGGTGGCGGCGCTCAGCGCGATCAGATGGGTGACGATTTCGGTGTCCGAGGTCGATTGGAACAGACAGCCGCGCTTCTGCAGTTCGCGGCGCAACGTCAGCGCATTGGTCAGGTTGCCGTTGTGCGCCACGGCGAAGCCGCCGAACTCGTATTCGGCGAATAGGGGCTGGACGTTGCGCAGGATGGTGCCGCCGGTGGTGGAATAGCGGTTGTGGCCCACCGCCATGTCGCCCTTCAGCCGCGCCGTCACCTCGTCGTTGAAGTTCTCGGCGACGTGGCCCAGCCCGCGGTGGCTGTGGAACTGGCCGCCGTCGTAGCTGACGATGCCCGCCGCCTCCTGACCCCGGTGCTGCAGCGCGTGCAACCCCAGCACCGTGTGCGTAGCTGCATCCGCATCGCCGATGATGCCGAACACCCCGCACTCCTCGTGCGGGTGGTCGTCATCGCCCAGATCGAACGGTCGTACGGGCAGGATCAAACGGCTCATGGCGGGGTCTCGGTGCTCTGCAACAGGCGCTCCATGTCGCGCCGCTCTTTGCTGTCGTAGGCCGGTTTCGCGGCCGGCGTCTCGGCTCCGGCCTGGCCCGGGTCCTCTGGCGCCGGCGGGGCGGCGCTGGGTTCGGGCTGGGTCAGCCGGTCCAGGGTCTCTTTCAGTTCCAGTGCGTCCTTGGCCGTGCCGGCGGCCTCTTTAGCAGCATCTTCGGCGGCCATAAAGCTGTCCGGCAGCAGGTCCTTCAGCGTCTCCGCGCTCAGTTCGATGGCCGGCAGGGTCTTGGCCTTCTGCATCCATTGCGGGCGATCGGACTTGTCCATCAGCCAGTCGGCGGCGATAAGGAGAATGGCCAGGATCACCGCCGCCCGCGCCAGGCCGAACAGGAAGCCCAGCGCTCGATCCAGGTTGTTGAGCGCGCTGGCCTGCACGGTCTTGGACAGCATGCCGGTCAGCACCGACAGCGCCAGCAGCGCGGCCAGGAACAGCACCACCGCGGCGGCGGCGTCGGCGGCCCAATCGAGCGGAATAAGGCCGCGCGCGACCGGCTGCGCCAGCGGCAGGCCGTAGAGCGCGGCGAACACCGCCCCCACCCAGGCGCCGATCGACAGCACCTCGTGCACGAATCCGCGCATAAAGGCCAGCAGCGCCGACACCAACAGAATTACGATCACGGCAAGATCGAGGCCGTTGATGGGCAGATTGTCCATCAGTGCCCGCCTCCGGCGCGGAAACCGCCGGCATCGATGCCAAACAGGGCGACGATATCGTGCACGTGGCCGATGTCCTTCACTGCGATCTCGGCGCCGGCCGCCTTGGCGCGCTTGTCGGGCGCGGCGCTGGGGCGCGGCGCCCAGGCGCGCTTGAAGCCCAGCTTGCCGGCTTCTTTCAGGCGCAGCTCGCGCTGGGCCACGGCGCGGACTTCGCCCGACAAGCCGATCTCGCCGAACACCACCGCCTCGGCCGGCACCGGCTCGCCCGACAGGGCCGACAGCACTGCTGCCGCCGCCGCCAGGTCGGCCGCCGGCTCCTGGATGCGCAGCCCGCCCGCCACATTGAGATAGATGTCGTTGGCGCCCAACGCAACGCCGCAACGCGCTTCTAGCACCGCCGTGACCATATTCAGCCGCGCCATGTCCCAGCCCACCACCGCCCGTCGCGGGGTGCCGAAGCTGGTGGGCGCCACCAGGGCCTGGATTTCCACCAGTACGGGCCGGGTACCCTCGATGCCGGCGAACACGCAACTGCCCGAGACGTTGCCGCGGCGCTCGGCCAGGAACAGCGCCGAGGGGTTGGGCACCTCGCGCAGGCCCAGGTCCGTCATCTCGAACACGCCAATCTCATCGGTCGGGCCGAAACGGTTTTTCACCGCCCGCAGGATACGGAACTGATGGCCGCGCTCGCCCTCGAAGTAGAGCACGGTGTCGACCATATGCTCCAGCACGCGCGGCCCCGCCAGCGTGCCCTCCTTGGTGACGTGGCCCACCAGGAACAGGGCGAAGCCGCGCCGCTTGGCCACCTGGATCAGCTCGTGCGCGCAGGTGCGCACCTGCGTTACCGTGCCCGGCGCGCTGTCCACCGTGTCGGCATACAGGGTCTGGATCGAATCGATCACCGCGACGTCGAGCCGGGGCAGGTTCTCCAGACTGGCAATGATGTCGCGCACGTTCGTGGCTGCGGCCAGATGGACGGGCGCCTCGGTCAGGCTTAGCCGCGCGGCGCGCAGGCGGACCTGATCCACCGCTTCCTCGCCGGTGATGTAGGCGCAACTGGCAGTGGCCAGTCCGGCGCAGGCCTGCAACAGCAGCGTCGACTTGCCGATGCCGGGATCGCCGCCCACCAGCACCGCCGAGCCCGCCACCAGGCCGCCACCGCAGACGCGATCCAGTTCGCCGATGCCGGTGGTGCGCCGCGGCGGGGCGACGCTGTGGCCCTTGAGGCCGACGAATTCGATCTTGCGTCCGCCCTTGCCGCCGGTGGCGCCCTTGGGCAGGGCAGTACGGGGGGCCTCTTCGACGATGGTGTTCCACTCGCCGCAGGAGTCGCATTTGCCCTGCCAGCGGGTGGTCGTCGCCCCGCAGCTTTGGCAGACAAACACGGCCTTCGGCTTCGCCATATGTCTCCTAGCGCCTGAGCTGCATCTTGATCGGCCCTTCGGCACGGCCGTTGACGAACTGCTCGACGTAGGGGTTGCCCGCCCGATCGATATCCTTGGCGTTGCCCACCCAAATCAGCCGGCCCTCGTGGATCATGGCAATGCGGTCGCCGATCTTGCGCGCCGAGTGCATGTCGTGGGTGATGCTGAGCGCGGTAATGCCCTTGTCCTTGACGCAGGCGATGATCAGGTCGTTGATGACGTCGGCCATGATCGGATCCAGGCCCGTGGTCGGCTCGTCGAAGAACACGATTTCGGGGTCGCCGGCGATGGCGCGTGCCAGGCCCACGCGCTTCTGCATTCCGCCCGACAGCTCGGCCGGCGACAGATCGCCCACCGACGGCGCCAGGCCCACCTTGGCCAGCGTCTCGATGGCCTTGTGCTTGGCCTCTTTGCGGCTCATGCGCTCGCCCTGGATCAGGCCGAAGGCGACGTTCTCCCACACCGGCAGGCTGTCGAACAGCGCCGCGCTCTGGAACAGCATGCCGAACTTCCTGTTGATGGCCGGGTCGCGGCTGCCGGCGGGAATGTGAGTGACGTCCCGGCCGTCCACCTCGATCACGCCGGAATCGGCGGTCAGGATGCCCAGGATGCACTTGATCAGCACCGATTTGCCGGTGCCCGAGCCGCCGATGACCACGACCGATTCCGCCGGGGCGATGTCGAGATCGATGCCGTTCAGCACCTGCTTGTCGCCGAAGGCTTTGCGCACGTCCTTGAGATGGATTTTTGGGGCCGCGGCCATGGGCGTCAGGTGGCGAAGAACAGTTCGGTGATGATGTAGTTCGACGTCAGGATCAGGATCGAGGCCGAGACCACGGCGTTGGTGGTGGCCGCGCCCACGCCTTGCGCGCCGCCCTTGGAGTAATAGCCGTTGTAGCAACCCATCAATGCGATCAAGAACCCGAACACCGCAGCCTTCACCAGCCCCGAAATGACGTCGAGCGGCTCGAGAAAGTCGACCGTGGAGTTGATGTAAACGCCGGGGTTGAATCCCAGCTTGTACACGCCGACCAGGTAGCCGCCGAACACGCCGATGATGTCGGCCACCAACACCAGCAGCGGCAGCATCAGCAATCCGGCCAGCAGGCGCGGGACGACAAGATACTTGAACGGGTTGGTCGACAGCGTGGTCAGCGCGTCGATCTGCTCGGTGACGCGCATGGTGCCGATCTCGGCGGCCATCGACGCGCCGATGCGTCCGGCCACCATCAGGCCCGCCAGCACCGGGCCCAGCTCGCGCGTCATCGACAGCACCACCACGTTGGCCACCGCGCTCTCGGCCGAGAAGCGGGCGAAGCCGGTGTAGCTTTGCAGCGCCAGCACCATGCCAGAGAAGATCGCGGTCAGGCCCACCACCGGCAGCGAGTAGTAACCGATGTCGATCATCTGTCGTACGATCAGGCGCGGGTACAGGGGCGGGCGCACGCAATGCGACACCGCCGTGCCGGCGAAGATCGTCAGCCGCCCGATATGGCCGAGGAACCCCAAGACGACGCGGCCGATCAGGGCGAGGAAATTCATGGGCGTCAGATCCGCGCCGCCGGGGCGGGCAGGTAGCGGCGGTGGAAGCGGCGGCCGAGCGCGGTCAGGATTTCGTAGCCGATGGTGCCCGCCGCCCGGGCGACATCGTCCACCGTGACAGCGTTCGAGATGATGTCGATGAAGCCGCCGGGCCGGGCGGCGCTGTCGGGCACATTAGAGACGTCGAAGGTGGTCAAATCCATCGAAACCCGACCGATCACCGGCACCTTGAGGCCGTCGAGAACGCCATAGCCCGACGACCCCAGAGCGCGCAGGTATCCGTCGGCATAACCCATTGAAACAGTTGCGATTTTCGCCCCTTCTCGGGCCGTGGCGGCGGCACCATATCCAACGTGTCCGGGGGTGTCAACGCGGCGGACCTGGATGATCCTGGCCCGCAGATTCACCACCGGCAGCATGGGATTGGCGGCCGCCGGCGTGGGGTTGACGCCGTACAGCGCCGCGCCCGGCCGGGCGTAGTCGAACTGCCAGTCCGGGCCCAGAAACAGCCCCGAGGAATTGGCCAGCGAGGCCTTCGCGTCGGGGAAGCGGGTGCGGAAGGCCCCCAGCATGCTGCGGAAGCGCGCCAGTTGTTCGCGATTCAGGGGGTGTGCCGGTTCGTCGGCGCAGGCGAGGTGGCTCATGAAGACCTGCGGGTGCAGGCCGACGAAGCCCTCGGGGTCGTCCATCAGCGCGGCGAACTCGCGCGTGGTCAGGCCCAGCCGGTTCATGCCGGTGTCGACCTGCACTACGCTCTCGATCAACACCTCCTCGTTCAAGGCGAAACGACGCCAGGCCGCCACGTGCTCGGACGTGCTCAGCACCGGCATGATGCGGAAGGCGGCATGGTCGCGTTCGGTGCCGGGGTTGGGGCCGTTGAGGCAGGCAATGCGCGGGGTGGGGCCGACGATCTGGCGCAGGGCGATCGCGCCGTCGAGGTGCGCGACGTAGAACGTGCGGCACCCGGCCTGGGCCAGCGCCCGCGCCACCGGCTCAAGACCCAGACCATAGGCATCGGCCTTGACCACCGCGCCCATATCGCAGCCGGGCCCGGCGCGCCTGGCCAGCAGGCGCCAGTTCTCGGTCAGCGCCGCCAGATCGACGGTCAAGATCGCTCCCGCCCGGTCTTCGGGGCGCGACACGGTTCTTCCCGGGGCGGCGGTGCGGGGCAGCATCGGCGCCTAAGAATCACAAAATCACGGCCGGCGATAGCCCCAAAGCGGCGGCTCCCGATCGGGGCTGCGCGGGTCGGCCTACTCCGGGCCGGCGGGCAGCATGGCCGCATCGATGTAGTCGGAGAAGTGGGTGAAATTGGGCTCGAAATAAAGCTTTTCGGTGCCGATAGGCCCGTGGCGCTGCTTGGCCACAATCACCTCGGCGATATTATGCACCTGCTCGCAGCGCTGTTTCCATTTGGTGTAGCGCTCGTTGAAATGCTCGTCGCTCTCTTCGGGCTTCTGGCTGGGCTCGACGCGCTCCAGGTAGTACTGCTCGCGGTAGACGAACATCACCACGTCGGAATCCTGCTCGATGGTGCCCGATTCGCGCAGGTCCGCCAGTTGCGGGCGCTTGTCCTCGCGCTGCTCGACCGCGCGCGACAGCTGCGACAGCGCCAGCACCGGCACATTGAGTTCCTTGGCCAGCGCCTTCAAGCCGCGGGTGATGGCCGAGATTTCCTGCACGCGGTTCTCGGTGCGCTCGGTGCGGCTCGAGGCGATCAGTTGCAGATAGTCGATGACGATCAGCCCCAGCCCGCTGCCGCCCTCGACGGCGCCCTTGCGCTGGGTGCGGGCCAGCCGCCGGCAGCGCGTGCGGATGGCCGAGACCGTTACCGCCGGCGTGTCGTCGATGAACAGCGGCAATTCGCTCATCTCGGTGCTGGCGCCCACCAGCCGGGCGAAGTCTTCGTTCGACAGCTTGCCGGTGCGGATGTCGTGGCTGGAGATGCGGGCCTGCTCCGACAGGATGCGCGTGGCCAACTGCTCCGCCGACATTTCCAGCGAGAAAAAGGCCACCGCCTTGCCGCGGTCCTCGGCCCGGTCGGTGGTGTGGAAATAGCGCGCGGCGTTGAAGGCGATGGTGGTGGCCAACGCGGTCTTGCCCATGCTCGGGCGCCCGGCGAGGATGATGAGGTCGGACTTGTGCAGGCCACCCAGCTTGCGGTCGAGGTCCATCAGCCCGGTGGTCACGCCCGCCAGCGCGCCCTCACGGCGATGGGCGGCCTCGGCCATCTCCAGGGCCAGCTTGATCGAGCGCTCGAAGTTCTGGAAGCCGCCCTCGATGTTCCCGCTCGAGGCCAGGTCGAACAGCCGCTGCTCGGATTTCTCGATCTGGTTGACGGCGCTGTCGTCGGGCAGCACGTCGAAGGCGTCGTTGACCATCTCGTCGCCCAGCGCGATGAGCTGGCGGCGCAAGTAAAGATCGTAGATCAGCCGGCCGTAGTCACCGGCGTTGATGACCGACACCACCGAGCCCGCCAGCGCGGCCAGGTACTGCATACCCCCCGCCGCCACCACGGCTTCGTCGCGCTCAAGATAGGTCTTGAGCGTGATGACGTTGGCCTGATTGCCCTGCTCGATCAGGCGCAGACAGGCCTCGTAGATGCGCGCATTGACCGGGTCGGCAAAATGCTCGGGCCGCAGGAAGTCCGACACCCGCTCGAAGGCGCGGTTGTTCATCATGATGGCGCCCAACAGCGCCTTCTCGGCATCGACGTTCTGCGGCGGCGTGCGGAACGCCGAGGACACGGGCGCACCCGTGTCGACCGGCTTGAGGATCGGGGAGTTCATGGCGGTGTCATAGACTTACCCGGCGGACAATGCGAGAGCTGGCGCGCTGTGGATAATGCGTTACCGGTGGATAAAATCCTGGACGTACGCCGGCCCCCGAGCAAGCCTGCGTTCGCCCTGTCCCGCCACCCAGAGCATGCTATCCCTCAGACGCCCCCCAACCGGTTGTCGCCCGCGTGACCCAACCTTCTGCGCCCCCGTCGCTCTGGGCGCCGCTCAAGCGGCCCGCCTTCCGCAACCTGATGATTGCGGTGTCGGCCTCCAACACCGGCTACTGGATGCAGGCCGTGGCGGCGGCCTATCTGGTGCGGCAGTGGACCGGCGGTGAGCCGCTGCTGGTTGCGCTGGTGCAGACGGCGCTGTTCCTGCCCCCGGCGGTGCTGCTGCTGCCGGCCGGCGCGCTGGCGGATTCGCTCGACCGCCGCCGCTTCATGATGGCCGCCCACGGCTGGATGATGGCTGCGGCGGCGGCAATCGCGGTGCTGGTGCTGACGGGCGGGACCTCGGCCTGGGCGCTGCTCGCGCTGCTGGGGTTGTTCGCCGTCGGCTTCGCGTTCAGCACCCCGGCCCAGTCGGCAATCTGGGTCGAGATGGTCGGTCTGAAGGAGCTGCCCCAGGCCGTCGCCGTTTATTCGCTCAGCAACAATGGCGCGCGCATCCTTGGCCCCTCGCTGGCGGGCGCGCTGATCCCATGGCTGGGCGCGGCCAGCGTCATGACCCTGACCGCGCTCAGCTACCTCGGCGTCATCGCCGCGCTGGCGGGGTGGCGGCGGGCGGCAGCGCCGGTCCCGCGCCCGGCACAGCCATTCTGGCCGCTTTTATGGGGCGGCCTAGCCTTCGCCCGCCGCTCGCCGCCCTACCGGGCCGTGCTGGTGCGCGGCGGCCTGTTTTTCGTCGTCTCGGCGATCCTGCTCGGAGTATTGCCGGTGAAGGTGCCCGCCGCCGACGACTTCGGCACGGTGTTCAGCTTCATGGGTCTTGGCGCCATCCTGGGCGTGTTCAGTTTCCCCCGCGTCAGTCACCTCCACCGCCGCCAGGTCATCGTCGCCTGGGCCGTGGCCGTGAACGCGCTGGCGCTTGCGGCCATGGCACTCGTCGGCAGCGTGTGGGCGCTCAGTCTTCTGACCGCGGCCGCCGGCTACACGTGGTTCTTTGTCATGTCGGCCCTGCATGTGGGCGCTCAGATGGTGCTGCCCGACGACCTGCGCGGGCGCGGCCTCGCGCTGCTCAATCTGGTGCTGATGGGCACCTATGCGCTGAGCTCGCCGCTGTGGGGGGCAGTGGCGCGCTTAACCGACCCCGACGCCGCCTTCGCCGTCGCCGCCGCGACGTCGCTGCTGGCCCTGGCGCTGACCGCACGGATGCGGCTGCCTGACGACCGTGCCTGATCGGGCCCAGTTGCTCACGACAGGCTGCGGAAGTCGACCACGTGCACGCGGCCCGCTTCGCTGCCGGCCAGCAAACGGTCGCCGTCGGGCGTCCAGGCCAGCACCGAGACGGGGTCCGGCTCCGCGTCGCGGGCGGGCGACACGATCGGCATGACCTGCGGGTTGCCCGGCTGACCGACGATCACCTGCCCGTTTTCGAAACCCGCCGCCACGGCGTCGAGCTTGGGATGCGCCGCCACGGCGGTGACCACCGGGCCGTTCAACCGGTCGCCGAACTCCAGCGGTGCCTTGCCCATGGGGCCGCCGCCGGTGAAGGGCCAGCAGATCACCGTATCGGCGCCGCCGGTGGCCAGGTACTGCCCGCGCCGCGCGAACGACAGCGAGCGGATCTTGGCGCCGTAGCCGGTCATGCGGAAGTGCTGGCCGTCCGAGAGCCGCCAGCCGTGCAAGGCGTTTTCCTGCATGGCGGTGACGACGTAATCGCCGTCGGGGCTGAAGCTGACCTGGAGGTGCGAGCCCTTCCACGACAGCACCTGCGGCTGGCCCTTGGCCGCAAGCCACCACAAGCTGACAGCGTTGTAGTGCGCCACCGCCAGGCGTTTGCCCTTGGGGTTGATGGCGAGCCCGCCGACCGAGCTGTCGTGGCTCATGCGGCGCGGCTCTTCGCCAGCCTTGCGGCCCAGCACGAAGACGTCCTTGCCCGCAGCCCAGACGCGCACGCCGGCCTCGGGGTGGGCGGCGACATGTTCCACCCAGACACGGCCAAGGTCGGCGACGATGCCGGTGGAGCCGTCCAGCCGGGTGCTGATCAGCTTGCCGTCGTCGCCGCCGGTCAGGAACGCGCCGGCCAGGACGTCCGGGGCGAAGCACTGGATGCCGCCCGCGTGAACCGCGAACGCCGTGAACCCCCTGGCGGTATCGGTCAGGTCGAGCACCCGCACCGTGCCGTCGCCCAGCGCGCAGACGAAGTACCGGCCGTCGGGCGTGGCCGCGGCCCCCACCGTGTAGGCGTCCAGCGTCCAGGATAGGCCCTTGCGTTCGGCCAGCGGTATGTCGACGACCATGACCAGCGGGCCGCGTCGTCAGGCCATGCGGCAGGCGAGAAAACCCTGCTTCAGGGCTTCGGCGTCGAGTTCTCGGCCGATGAACACCAAACGGCTGTGGCGCGAATCCTGGGCGGGCCAGGGGCCGGCGAAGCCGCCCTCCGACATCATGTGCACGGCTTGGAACACGTAACGCTGCTCGGCGCCGGCCAGGTTCAGGATACCCTTGGCGCGCAGGATCGACGGGCCCTTGGTCATCAGAACCTCGCCAATCCAGGCGTCGAACTTGCCGGGGTCGAGCGGCGTGTCGGTGCTGAGCGAGACGCTGTCCATGTTCTCATCGTGATAATGCTCCAGCGGCGCCGGGCCGTGGGCGTGACCGTGGTCATGATCGTGATGGGGGTCGTGGTCGTGATGGTGGTCGTGTCCGGCGCCGCCCAGGAACGCCGGCTTGATCTCAACGATCCGCTGCAAGTCGAAACTGCCCTGGTCCAGGACCTTGTCCAGGCCGATGCGGCAGCGTTCGGTCTTGTGGATCTTGGCGAAGGGGTTGATGGCGCGCAGCTTGCGCTCCACCGCATCCAACTCCTCGGGGCTCACCGCATCGATCTTGTTCAGCAGCAGCACGTCGGCGAAGGCGATCTGATCGGCGGCCTCGGGGCTGTCGGCCAGCCGCTGCAGCACGTGCTTGGCGTCGACCACCGTCAGAACCGAGTCGAGCTTGGTATGCCGTTTCACGTCCTCGTCGACAAAGAACGTCTGCGCCACCGGCGCAGGGTCGGCCAGGCCCGTTGTCTCCACCAGGATGGCGTCGAACTTGCCCTTGCGTTTCAGCAGTCCGCCAATGATGCGGATCAGGTCGCCGCGCACGGTGCAGCAGATGCAGCCGTTGTTCATTTCGAACACTTCCTCGTCGGCGCCCACCACCAGATCATTGTCGATGCCGATCTCGCCGAACTCGTTGACGATGACGGCGAAGCGCTTGCCGTGGTTTTCCGACAGCACGCGGTTCAACAGCGTGGTCTTGCCCGCGCCGAGATAGCCGGTCAGTACGGTGACGGGGATTTGCGTGCTCATGAGGGCCTCGCGGAATCTGGCTTTGGCGATATATATGCGGGCGTCGGCGCAAAAACAAAACCGGCGCAGGTCGGGACGACCTGCGCCGGCGGAAACTCGGTCTCGCCCTGCGCTTAAGCGGCGGGGGCCGTCTCGGCCGCCTCGCCCTCGGGCTTGGCCGCGCCGAGCAGCTTCTCGGCGTCCTCGGCGCGCTCCAGCATGCTCGCCGCCTGGGCCGCTTCCAGGTCGGCCTTCTCCAGCGAGCGGCTGACCGTCACCTCGACCGTCACCTTGACGTCGGCGTGCAGGCGCACCGGCACCTTGGTCACGCTCAGGGTCTTGATCGGGTTGGCCAGCGCCACCTGGGTGCGCTCGACCTTGAATTTGTTCTCGACCAGGGCGTCGGCGATGTCGCGCGCGCTGACCGAGCCGTACAGCTGGCCGCCTTCGCCGGCCTGACGCACCAGTACCAGCTTGAAACCGTCCAGTTTCGCGGCCGTGGCCTGGGCCTCGTCGCGGCGTTTGGCGTTCAGCGCCTCCAGCTCGGCGCGCTTGCTCTCGAAGTAGGCCAGGTTGTCCTTGTTCGCGCGCAGGGCCTTTTTCTTGGGCAGCAGGTAGTTGCGCGCGAAGCCCGGCTTCACGTTCACCACGTCGCCCAGCCCGCCCAGCCGTTCGATCCGTTCCAACAGAATCACTTGCATCACACGCCTCCTTGCGGCGGAGCGGCCACCCGCTCGCGCAGCTTCAAAAAATGGTCCGCCACACCGATGCCGACCAGGACCGCGAACGACACCGTTGCGGTGGCCACGGCCAGCACATAAAACCCCGCCAGCCACAGGCCGGCGTTCGTCAACCGTCCGAGCGCGCTGTGGACCACGGCCAGGCCCTGCAGCACGACCGGCAAGCACAACACGCCCGCGGCGTTCTTGGCGATGAAACCCGCATCGCCCGGGGCCAGCCAGCCGATCAGGATGGCCGCCCAGAACACCGCGAAGAACCACCCCGGCACCGTCATCCGGCGATAGGCCGGTGTCGGTTCCAGCGCGCGGTCCATGCGCGTCAGGATCGCCTGGGCCAGCGCCGCGCTGGCCAGCGCGCGCAGACACCAGTTCCATCCCGCCGCGCCCGGCAGAAACACTGCCGTGGCCTTCAGCGTCTCCATCGCCGCGGCGACCCTTGCCGGGTCGGCCGTGGCCTGGGCCGCCACCTCGCTCAAGGCCTTCTCGATGGCCCCGCGCAAGGTCGCCTCCAGTCCGTCGGCGCCGATCGGCACCGCCAGCAGCGCCGCCGCCATCAGCACCGCCGCGGCGATGCCCAGCCAGGTGACGGCACGGCCGACGCGTGTGCCGTCGGTCTGCGGGCCGCCGGGCGCGCGGCGCGCCAAGCGGGTCAGCAGCGCCACCGGCGCCACGTCGTTCAGCACGTAGATCACCGGACCGACGAACGACCCCGTCAGGACGGTGACCGTGACCGCGCCGCTCAACACCGCCACCGGCAAGGCCGCCGGGCCCAGGCCCAGCACGGCCATCGCCAACGGCAGCGGCGACAACAACAGCCCGAACGCGACGCCTAGCACCGACCCCTGCATCGCCGCCACCAGCAGCGTGGCGCCGAACGCGCCAGCGGCAGTGGCCAGAAGCACGACGCGGTTCACGGGCCTAGCCGCGGGCCGTCGTACCGGCGGGGTCCGCGGCCCGGCGCATCACGCGGCGATGACGTAGGGCAGCCAGGCCAGGAAGCGCGCGCGCTGGATGGCGCGT
>Ga0073934_10009693_pt1 | contig 12225 bp, 12 predicted proteins | sample LarsenN4metaG_FD_76834 | JGI IMG/M metagenome (GOLD analysis project Ga0073934, IMG submission 76834) | Hot spring sediment bacterial and archeal communities from British Columbia, Canada, to study Microbial Dark Matter (Phase II) - Larsen... ... | reverse complement strand
TACGCGCAGTTCGTGACGGCCAAGAGCGTGTCGCTGAAGAAGACCATCGTCGGCCTGACGCCGATCCGCGAGAGCGACATCCAGAGCAAGGCGATGACCGACCTGGCGCCCAAGCTCGGCGGCCTGGTGGAGTTCTACCGATCGCCGGCGCGGGTGGCGTGGACGCCGACCGGCACCAACGTGCCCGACTACCCGAAGCTCGCGCAGCTGTGGTGGAAGAACGTGGCCGTGGCCGTGACCGGCGAGAAGACCCCGCAGCAGGCGATGGACAACCTGGCCGAGGAGATGGACCAGGTGATGGCCCGCCTCGAGCGCGCCGGCATGGCCCGCTGCGCGCCCAAGCTCAACAAGAAGGAGAGCAACGACAAGTGGCTCTCCGACAAGGGCGCGCCGTGGAAGAAGCTGGCCAACGAGAAGCCCAAGGGCGAGACGATCGCCTACGACACGCTGCTCAACGCGTGGAAGAACGGCAAGGTGCGCTGAGCCGCGCGGCTTGAACGTCGCAAGGCCCCGGGGCGCGAGCCGCGGGGCCTTTGTTCATGGCGCGCCGCGCTGCGCCAGACGGTAGGCCTCGCCGGCCTGCTTGGCGCGGTACATGGCGCCGTCGGCCGCCGCCAGCAGCGCCGCCTCGGTGTCGCCGTGCCCCGGGTAGATGGCGCCGCCGATGTTCACGCCCACGGCCACCGCGATGCCGTCCAGGCTCATCGGCCGCGACAGGCTCTCCAACACGGCGTGCGCCCGCTCGCGCAGCCGCTCGGTGTCGGTCAGCCCGTCGAGCAGCAGCACGAACTCGTCGCCGCCGAGGCGGGCGGCCACGTCGGTGTCGCGCACCAGGTGCTGCAGCCGCTGCGCCACCACGCGCAGCGCCTCGTCGCCGGCCGCGTGGCCGTGGCGGTCGTTCAGGCCCTTGAAGCCCGTCAGGTCCATCAGCAGCAGGCCGAAGGGCCGCCCGTTCTCCAGGTCGGCCTGCATCTGGCGCGACAGCATCAGGCGGTTGCCGAGGCCGGTGAGGGCGTCGGTCTGCGCCTGCAGCGTGGCGCGGTCGAGGTGCGTGTGCAGCAGCGAGATGTCGTGCACCACCGCCACCGAGACCAGTTCCCCTCCGGCCAGCGGCAGGTTGCACAGCGAGATCGACACCGGCACCAGGCGCCCGCTGCGGTGCACGGCGCGCAGCACCGGGCGCGAGCCCATCATCGTCGGCACGCCGTCCGCGAGGTAGCCGCTCACCAGGGTCTCGTGCCGCTCGCGCGCCGCCGGCGGCACCAGCACCGACAGCGGCTGGCCGACCAGCTCCTCGCCCGCGTAACCGAGCAGCGTGCGCACCGCCGGATTGGCGTAGCCCACGCGGCCGAGCCGGTCGACCGTCACCACGGCGTCGGGCAGGATGTCCAGCAGGTTGGCGATGGCGTCGGGCAGGGGGGGCGGGGCGTCCATGGCGCCGCATTAGGGCGCACGGAATCGGTGCGCTGCTTGCGCACCCTCAAACCGCCTTCAGTCCGGCGCCGGCGCGGCGCTCAGCCCGTCCGCCCCATGGCCAGCGACTCGCACAGTGCGGCCAGGGCGGCGGCCTCGTCGGCCGGCAACTCGCCGGCGCGCATCAGCACGGCGCGCTGGATGCCGCGCAGGCGGAAATAGAGCTCGTCCTCCAGCGCCTCGACCTCGGCGGCGTCCACGCCCGAGGCGGCCTGCGCATGCCACAGCCCGCTCTCGTTCCAGCCCATGCGCAGCCGCGCGACGAGGAACGAGGCGAGCTCGAGCGCCGCCTGCAGGGCCGGCGAGCGATCGCCCACCGCGAGCAGCGCCACGTTGTCCTCCGCGGCCTGCAGCACCTCGGCGAGCGTGGCGCGGCGCGCGCGGATCTCCTGCGGCTCCAGCACCGGGCGCAGCAGCGGCTGCTCGCGCGCCGCAAGGACCAGCGGGCCGACCCAGGCGAGGTCGAACTCGCCCGGCACGGCGCGCAGCGCCACGCTGGCGCGCTCCAGCGGCTCCTGCGGGCCGTGCATCGCACTCAGCGCCGCGTCGGCCACTGCCACCAGCCGGCCGAGCACCGAAATGCGTTCGCCGGCGAGGCGGTGCGGATAGCCCGAGCCGTCCAGCCGCTCGTGGTGTTCGGCCACGGCGCGCGCCACCGCGCCGGGGTAGTTGGTGAGCTGCGCGACCAGCAGCAGGCCGACGTGCGGGTGCACCACCAGCTGCCGGTAGCTCAACGCATCGAGCTCGCGGTCGGCCTCGGCCTCGCCGAACTCCGGCGCGATGTACATCTCGCCGAGGTCGTGCAGCAGGCCGGCCAGCATCGCGAGCCGGATGTCGGGCGCCTGGCCGCCGTGCTGCGCCATCAGCGCGCCGGCCACCGCCATGGCGGCCACGGCGTGCTCGAACACCGCCGGGCGGGCCGCCTGCCCGGCGCTGAGCAGCAGCTGCGCCACCGGATGCAGGTGCAGGTGCGCCACTTCGCGCATCAGCCGGGACGCCTGCGGCCGCAGCAGCGGCGCGAGGCGGGCGTCGCACTCCACGAGTGACGCGAGCGCCGCGGCGAGCGACGCCGGGGTGACGCCGTCCTCCGCGACCAGGCAGGCCTCCAGCGGCTCGCGCAGCTTGCGGTCGAGCAGCTTGCGCTGCAGCTCCGCCGAGACGGGCTGGTGGCGCGCCCACAGCTTGGTGCCGGCCAGGTCGAAGATGTCGGTGGCGGCGATGATGCGGCGCGTCTCGCTGGCTTCCAGGATGGTGGCCAGCGCGTGCGGGTTGGCGCGCGTGAACGCCGGCGCGGTGCGGGAGGTGGTGGGCATGGGACGATCCGTTCGCGTGTCCACCGGCCTATCGGCCGCGGCGCGCCGGCCTGTAGGGCGCGCGCGGCCGGCGGCGCACCCGAGTGCAACGAAGCGCTACGGCGCCGGGCGCCCCGGCCCGATCGAGCCCTGCGCCCGCGCCGACAGCCAGGCGTACAGGTCGGCGATGTGCGCCTGCACGCGCGGCTCGCCCTGCCAGGCGGGCATCTCCAGCGCGCCCTGGCGGCGTTGCAGGATCTCCTCCACCAGCGCCTCCCGTGCCGCGCCCTCGCCGCCCGCGCGTGCCGCCGGGATGCCCCAGTCGTAGCGGTACAGCACGCGGCTGACGAAGGTGCGCGCGCCCATGGTCTGCACGCGCGGCAGCAGGTCCGGCGCCTTGTCCGTGCCGGTGGCCGTCGCGCCGTGGCAGCCGGCGCAGCGCTCCTGGAAGACGCGCCATCCCGTGTAGGCGGATCCCGGCGGCCGGGCGGCCTGGGCCAGTTCCTGGGCAGGCTGCCGGTTCTGCACTTCCAGCGCGCAGCCGCCGAGCAGCAGCGCGAGGGCGGTCGGTGCGAGGAGCGGGAGACGTGCGTCCATGGTCGTTGCGGCGAGATGCGGGGGCGCTCGCATTCTGGCCAGCGCGCGGCGGCCGGCGCTTGCTCAATGTCAGCCGGCGGCGTTGCGCGGACGCCGCAGGCCGCCGTTGCCGTTACTTGCACATTCCCCCGCCGCGGCGCCGGCTTCCGTCCGCTTGTCACGGATCGCACCGCACAGATGTGTCGGCGCCTGCAGCGAGGCCGCGCGCCGCCGTTCACTGCCGGCATGGCTCGCCTGCTCCCGCGCCTTGCGCTGCTGCTCGCCGCCGCCCTGCTCGGCGGCTGCGGCGTGCTGCGCCTGCCCGGCGGTGCGCCGCCCGCGGAGCCGGCCGCCGCGGCGCCCGCGCCCGAACGCCGCACCACGGCGCCGCGCCCGCACCCGCCCGACGCGGTGCCGCGTGTGGTGGCGATCCCCCAGGGCGCACCCAACCTGCCCTACGAGATCAAGGGCGAGACCTACGAGCCGGAGAACGAGGACGTCCCGCTCGTCGAGACCGGCATCGCGTCCTGGTACGGCCACCCCTTCCACGGCCGGCGCACGGCCACCGGTGAGGTCTACGACATGAACGCGATGACCGCGGCGCACAAGACCATGCCGCTGCCCAGCTACGCGGTGGTGCGCAACCCGAAGAACCGCCGCGAGGTGGTGGTGCGCGTGAACGACCGCGGCCCCTTCAAGCCGGGCCGCATCATCGACCTGAGCCGCGCCGCGGCGCGCAAGCTCGGCATCGGCGGCATCGCGCCGGTGGAGGTGCGCCGGCTGACGCACGCGGAGATCCGCAGCGGCAGCTGGAAGCTGCCGGCGCAGCGCCTGGCGTCGGGCGAGCCGGAATGACGCGGCGCGGCGGCGCACAATGCGCCGCAGCGCCATGCAAGCCGTCCCCGACACCTTCGAGCATCCGCTCGACGCCGCCGAGTTCAAGCGCCCCGCGCACCGCGCGGGGGTGGAGCTGTACCGCGCGCACATCGTGCGCCACGCCTTCGAGCCGCACACGCACGAGGCCTACGGCCTGGGCGCCATCGAATCCGGCGTGGAGCGCTTCCGCTACCGCGGCGAGGAGCACCTCGCGCCGGCCGACACGCTGGTGCTGATGAACCCCGACGAGCTGCACACCGGCCGCGCCGAGACGTCCGCCGGCTGGCGCTACCGCATGGCCTACCTCGACGCGCCGGTGCTGGAGGCGCTCAGCGGCGAGCGCGGCTGGTGGTTCGCCGACGCGGTGGGCCGCGACACGGCGAGCGCGCGCCGCGTGAGCCGGCTGCTGCGCCAGCTGTGGCACGCGAACGAGCCGCTCGCCTTCGATGGCCTGCTGCAGGACCTCGTCGACGAGTTGCGCCCCGCGGCGCGGCGTGCCGCGACGCCACGCGACGGCGCCCTGCCGCGCTTCGCGCCGGTGATCGAGCTGCTGCGCGAGCGGCTGGCCGAACGGGTGACGCTGGAGGACCTGGCCGCGGTTGCCGGGCTCTCGCCGTTCCACTTCCAGCGCCAGTTCAAGCGCGTCCACCACGCCACGCCGCAGCAGATGCTGATGGCGCTGCGCCTGTTCGAGGCCAAGCGGCGCCTGGCCGCGGGCGACGCGCCGGCCGACGTGGCGGCGGCCGTCGGCCTGACCGACCAGGCGCACCTGACGCGCGCCTTCGCGCACCGCTACGGCGTGACGCCGGCGCGCTACCAGCAGCAAGTCGGTACAAGACCGCGCCGCGGCCCCTAGGCCACACTGGCGGCCATCATGTTCGCCGCACCCGTCCTCTCCGGAACCCTGTTCGCCCTGGCCGCCGGCCTGATGTGGGGCCTCGTCTTCGTCGGCCCGCTGCTGCTGCCGGAGTACCCGGCCGCACTGCAGAGCTTCGGCCGCTATCTCGCCTTCGGCCTGATCGCGCTGCCGCTGGCCTGGTTCGACCGCGCCACGCTGCGCCATCTCACCCGCGCCGACTGGCACGAGGCGCTGCGCCTCGCGCTGGTGGGCAACATCGTCTACTACCTGTTCCTCGCCAGCGCGATCCAGCGCGCCGGCGGCCCGCTGCCGACGATGATCATCGGCACGCTGCCGGTGGTGATCGCACTGACCGCGATGGCGCGCGGCCACCGCGAGGGCACGCGCCGCGAGGCGCCGCTGCGCTGGCGCCAGCTCGCCCCCTCGCTCGCGCTGATCGCGCTGGGCATCGCACTGGTCAACCAGGTCGAGCTCCAGCGGCTGCGCGCCGAGCCCGGCGCCGACCTGGGCCGCTACGTGCTGGGGGCGGTGCTCGCCGTCGGCGCGGTGGCCTGCTGGACCTGGTACCCGCTGCGCAATGCCGAGTGGCTGCGCGCCCACCCCGACCGCAGCCCGCGCGGCTGGGCCACGGCGCAGGGCCTGGCCACGCTGCCGCTGGCGCTGCTGGGCTACGCCCTCACCTGGGCCTGGTTCACGCTCGGCGGCTCGGCGTTCCCCATGCCCTTCGGGCCGAGGGCCTGGGAGTTCGTCGCCCTGATGGCCGCCATCGGCCTGTTCGCGTCCTGGCTGGGCACGCTGTGCTGGAACGAGGCGAGCCAGCGCCTGCCGCCGGCCATCGCCGGCCAGCTGATCGTGTTCGAGACGCTGGCGGCGCTGGCCTACGCCTTCGTGCTGCGCGGCGCCTGGCCCGCGCCGGCCACGCTCGCCGGCATCGTGCTGCTGGTGGCCGGCGTGCTGTGGGCGCTGCGCGCGCGGCCGGAACCGGAGGCCGCGCAGGCGCACCCGAACTGAAAGAAACATTGATACAAATCCGATCGAACGGCGGCGTAGGCTACGCGGTCCCACCCCGGCACGACACACCGATGGAGACCCTGCCATGCAAGCACGCCATGTCGCGATGATCGTCGTGGGCCTGATCGCGCTGGGCGGCGCGGGCGGCACCGCCTGGTGGCTGTGGCGCGGCAAGCCGCCCGCGCCGGCGCCGGTGGCGCAGGCACCGGCCGCCGCGCCCGCGGAGGCGCCGCCGGCCTCCGCCCCGGCGCTGCCCGATGCCGGCCCGCGGCACCCCATCGAGCCGGAGCCCGCCGCGTCGGCGCCGGCGCCCCTGCCGGCCCTGGACGATGCCGAGGGCGTGGTCGGCGAGGCGCTCGCCGGACTGGCCGGCCGCGCCGGCCTGATGGCCTTCCTGAACGCCGACGGCTTCGTGCGCCGCACCGTGGTCACCGTGGACAACCTGCCGCGGCCGATGGCCGCCTCGCGCCTGTGGCCGGTGCAGCCGACGCCGGGCCGCCTGTCGCGCCTCGTCGCCGGCGACGCGGAGCTGATCGCCCCCGACAACGCGGCGCGCTACGAACCCTTCGTGGCTTTCGTGGCCTCGGTGGAGCCGGCGCGCGCCGCGACGGTGTACCGGCGGCTCTACCCGCTGTTTCAGCAGGCCTACGCGGAACTCGGCTACCCCAGGGGCCACTTCAACGACCGCCTCGTCGAGGTGATCGACCACCTGCTGGCCGCGCCCGAACCGGCGCAGCCGCCGGCGGTGAAGCTCGTCGAGGTGAAGGGCGAGGTACCCTCGACGCGCCCCTGGGTGCGCTACGAGTACGCCGACGCGAAGATGGAATCGCTCTCGGCCGGGCACAAGATCATGGTGCGCGTGGGCCTGAACCACGAGCGCCGGCTGAAGGGCTGGCTCGCCGCCTTCCGGCAGGCGCTGCTGGCGCCGCGCTGACCCGCCTCAGCGGTAGAAGGCCTCCACGCGGCCCTTCAGCTTCAGCATCACCGGGTTGCCCTTGCGGTCGACCGTGCGGCCGTGCGGCACCTTCACCCAGCCTTCGCTGATGCAGTACTCCTCCACGTCGTGGCGCTCGACGCCGTTGAATCGGATGCCGACCTCGCGCTCGAACACGGCGGCCACGTAGTACGGGCTGCGCGGATCGATCGAGAGGCGGTCGGGCAAGGGCGCCGGGGCGGGCGCCGGGGTGGCGGCGGTGTCGGTCATGGTGCCGATTCTCGCCTGCTCAGACCCCCGCCAGCGCCGCCAGCGTGGCGGTGTCCACCGCACCGGCATGCATGCCGTGCTGGCCGCTCTGCGCGTTGCGGTAGACGATCAGCGGCACGCTCTCGGCCTGCAGCTGGCGGAACAGCTCGGTGTTGTCCTTCACCTTCTGCAGCACCTCGTCGGGCAGCCCCGAGGGCACGCTGATGCCGCCGCCGCGCGCGAGCACGCTCGCCTCGTGCTCGTTCATCGCCTTCACCGGGTCGGGCGCGGAGAGGATGGCGGCACCCTGCGGCCCCGACTGCGGGCGCAGCAGGCCGATCGGCAGCCACACCATCTTCAGCTTGCCGTGCAGGGGCTGCGCAGCCTTCCACAGTTCCGCGCAGTGCGGGCAGGTGGGGTCGAAGAACACGTAGACGGTGTTGGCCGCCATCAGCGCGCCGACCGTGAAGCCGGTGCCGCGCGAGGCGATGCCGTAGGCCTCGACGCCGTTGGGCTTGCGCCCCGCCGGCGCGTCGGGTGCCGCGGCCTCCTCCTTCCTGGAGCAGGCGGCGAGCGGCGCGAGGGCGACGGCGGCGAGGGCGAGGACGAGCGGGCGGCGTGCGTGCATGGGCGGGGTCTCAGGGGTTGGCGCGCAGCCACGCGGCGGCCTGGCCGCGCGACTGCAGGTCGAGCTTGTCGAGGATGTTGGCGACATGGCGCTTCACGGTGTGCGGGCTGATGTCGAGTGCGCGTGCGATGAGCTTGTTGCTGTCGCCGGCGGCGATGCGCTCGAGCACCTCGCGCTCGCGGCTGCTGAGCCCGCCGGCGGATTCTGCCGCGGCCGGCATGGCCGCCTGCGGCGCAGGGTCGCGCAGCGGCGCCAGCCGCTCGCCGCGCAGCGCGTGCGACTGCGCCGCCAGCGCCGCCAGCGCCTCCTGCAGCGGCGGCTCCAGCGCGTCACCCCAGGGGTGCGCGAGCAGCGCATCCAGCACCTGCGGGCCCGCCATCAGCGCATGGCCGTGCGCGTGCCACTCCAGCACGCGCGTCAGCGACTGCCGCAGCGGCGCGGCCGCCGCGGCGGCGCGGCCGGCGCGCAGCAGGGCGTGCGCGGCGCGCAGGTGCAGCTCGATGCCCTGCCCCATCAGGTCGAGCGACGGGACGTGCGGCAGCAGCGCGGCGAAGGCGTCGGCAGCCTCCGGCCAGCGCCCCTCGGTGGCCAGCAGACGCGCCTGCAGCGGGTCGGGCACGCCCTCCTGCGCGGGGGCCGGATGCCAGGCCTGCCAGTGGCGCAATGCCGCCGCGTCGGCGCCGATCAGGTCCAGCACGCGCACCGCGACGCGTGCGATGTTGGCGCGCCAGAAGCGCAGCCGGTCGGGGCCGGCTGCGCCGTCCTCGTGGTGCAGCAGCAGCTCGAGCCGCCGCTGCACCGCACCCGTGTCGCCGCGCAGCGCGTCGACGAACACGCGCACGCTGTGCAGACCGACCTCGATCTCCGGTGCGCGCGCCAGCCAGCGCGCGTCCGACTCGGCCTCGGTGGCCTGCTCGGCGGCCGCGTCGATGTGGCCCGACCACAGCAGCGTGGCGGCCTGCAGGGCGTGCAGCGTGGCGCGCATCGGCAGCTCGCGCTCCCCGCAGCGGCGCAGCGCCTCGGCGCAGTAGCGCTCCACCAGCGTGCCCACGCCGGGGATGGCCGCCCAGGCGGTGGGCGGCGACACCATCCACCAGGCGAACAGCGAGTCCAGCGCCGCCAGGCGCTGCATCACCTGCTCGAAGCGCACGCGCAGCGCGTCGAACTCGCCGCGCTGGAAGTGCAGCGAGCAGCGCGCGTCCAGCGCGAGCATCTCGGCCAGCGGGGGCAGCGGCCGGCCCTCCAGCTCGACCAGCAGCGCGTCGCTGCGCGCGGCCTGGCCGGTGGCGTTCCAGGCGGCCAGCAGCATGCCCTGCGACAGGCGCAGCTCCTCGTCCTCGCCGCGCAGGCGCGCCGCCTCCACGGAGGCCTCGAGCAGACTGGCCATGACGTTCCAGCGCCAGCGCATGCACTCGGCGATGGCGTCGATGCGCAGCAGGCGCGGCGACTGCTCGCGCCACCCGGCGGGGAAGGCGGCGATCACGCGGCTCGTCTCGGCGCCCAGCCCCTGCAGCAGCAGCTCGTCGCTCTCGGCCACCAGCGTGGCCTCGGCGGCGGCCCAGTCGCCGGCGCGCAGCTGCAGGGACACGCGGCGCAGCGGATCGCGCTCGATCGTGGCGGCGCGGCGCAGCAGCAGCGGCAGCTCGTCCGGGAAGCGCTTGCGCAGCCGGTCTTCCAGCGCGTCGCGGAACAGGTCGTGCAGCACCAGCGTGCGCTCGTCGGCGTCCAGCGTGGTGACGAACAGGCCGCGCCGCTCGATCTCGTCGAGCCGCTGCGCGGCGCGCGCGTCGCCCGTCACGGCCGCGGCGGTGGCCGCGGTGAGCACCGGCAGCACCGAGGAACGCACCATGAAGTCGTGCAGCGCGATCGGCATCTCGCCGATGATCTCGCTGGCCAGGTAGTCGAACAGGCTGCGGTCCACCGCCGCCGGGCGCGCCGCGGCCGACGGCGGCACCGCGCCCGCCTTGCCGCGCAGCGCCGCGAAGCACAGCCGCAGCCCGGCGGGCCAGCCCTGGGTGCGCTCCACCAGCTCGGGCAGCCGGGCCTCCAGCCCGGGCACCGCCTCGGCGGCGGCGAGCGCGCGCGCTTCCTCGAGGCTGAAGCGCAGCGACTCCTGGGTGAACTCGGCCAGCTCGTCGGCGGCGCGCCAGCGCGCCAGCGCGAGGCGCGGCGCGATGCGTGTGGACACCGCCACCGTCCATTGCGGCGGCAGCCGCTCGATCAGGGCGTCGAGCAGCGCGTGCACCTCGGGCGACTGCACGCGGTGCAGGTCGTCGAACACGATCAGGCCGTGGCGCGCCTCGCTGCCGGCCAGCGCATTCACCAGCTCGGCCACGGCAGCGCGCGTGCCGCTGCCTTCGTCGTCGCCGAGCTGGCCGGCCAGCGCCGCCGGCGCGCTGCTCCGGTGCAGGTCGAAGGGCTCGAGCGCCGCGGCCAGCTTGGCGAACAGCCGCACCGGGTCGTCGTCCTCGTCGAGCGACACCCAGGCCAGCGCGCTGTCCGGGTCGAGCGCCGCAATCTGCGCGGCCAGCGCCGAGGTCTTGCCGAAGCCGGCCGGCGCCACCAGCAGCACGAGGCGCTTGCTGCGCAGCGCGTCGCGCAGGGCGGCGTCCAGCGCCGGCCGCGCGATGCGCGTGCTGCGCGCGCGCGGAGGCTGGATCTTGGTGGTGGCCAGGCCGGTGAGGTCCATCGCCGCCCGATTGTGCGGCGAGGCGGCCGCTTTGCGTCAGCGCAGGTGCGGCCGGTCGGCGAGCTCGTTCGGGTTGGACTGCCCGGGCGCGAGCGGGAAGTGCTGCACCAGCAGCGCGTCGACGGCGTCGATGGCGTCGTTCAGCCCCGCCTCGAACTGCCCCTGGCGGAACGCGGCGCGCATGCGCGCCATCACTTCTTCCCAGCGTGACGGGTCCACATGCCGGTTGAGGCCACGATCGGCGACGATCTCGATGCGGTGCTCGGCCAGCAGCAGGTAGATCAGCACGCCGTTGTTGTGCTCGGTATCCCAGACGCGCAGCTTGCCGAACATCGCCAGCGCACGCTCGCGCGCCGTCGCGCCGCGCCACAGGTAGGACAGCGGCAGACCGGCCTCGGCGCAGACGCGGATCTCGCCGCTGTGGCGCTTCTCGCTGGCGGCCACGCGCGCCTCGATGCGCGCCAGCGTCGCGTCGTCGAGCGCGCGCGCGAGGTCGCGCTCGTCGAACCAGCGGTGCCTGAGGATGCGCAGCAGCCTGTTCACTACCAGTCTCCCGATGCGCCGCCGCCGCCGAAGTCGCCCCCGCCGCCGGCGCTGAATCCGCCGCCGTCGCCACCGCCCCAGCCGCCCCCGCCGCCACCCCAGATGATCGGCCCGCCGTGGCCCGTGCTGCGCGAGACACCGCGCCGGGCCGCGCCGACGCCCATGACCAGGATCAGGAACAGCGCCACCACGCCGACGCCCACCGCCACCAGCACGCTCGCACTGAGCCACCAGCCCATGCCGCCGGCCGCGGCCGCGGTGGCCAGCGAGCCCAGCTTGCGGCCGAAGATGCCGGTCAGCACCGCGCCGATGACGGGCACGGCGACGAACAGGAAGATCGCCAGGTCCTGCAGGTTGAAGCCCTGGCCGGAGGGCGGCAACGGCCCGGTCGGCGCCGCGTTCGGCTCCGGCAGCCCTTCGCGGCCGATGCGCGCGTCGAGCCGGTCGATCGCGGCGTTCAGGCCGCCGGCGAAGTCGCCCTTGCGGAAGGCCGGCGTGATCACCTCGCCGATGATCTGCTTCGCGGCGAGGTCGGGCACCGCGCCTTCGAGCGCCTTGGCCACCTCGATGCGCACGCGGCGGTCGTCCTTGGCGACGACGACGAGGATGCCGTCGCCCACCGCGAGGCGGCCGATCTTCCACTGGTCGGCCACGCGCTGGCCGTAGGCGGCGATGTCTTCCGGCTGCGTGCTGCGCACCATCAGCACGACGATCTGCGAGCCGCGCCTGGCCTCGACGGCGGCGAGCTTGTCGCTCATCGCCTGCAGCTGCGGCGGCGTGAGCGTGCCGGTCTGGTCGATCACGCGCCCGGACAGCGGCGGCACCGGCAGCACCTCCTGCGCGAGCGCCGGCCACGCCGCCAGCAGGGCGACGGCGGCAACCAGCAGCCGCCACAGGCGCATCACGGCCGCCGCGGGCTCACCTGGACGCCGGCTTCTCGAAGCTCACCACCGGCGGCTGCGAGATCTGCGCCTCGTTCTGCACGGCGAAGTTCTCCTTCACCTGGTAGCCGAACAGCATCGCGGTGAGGTTGGTCGGGAAGCTGCGCGCGAGCACGTTGTAGTCCTGCACCGCCTTCACGTAGCGGCCGCGCGC
>Ga0073934_10009692_pt1 | contig 12226 bp, 9 predicted proteins | sample LarsenN4metaG_FD_76834 | JGI IMG/M metagenome (GOLD analysis project Ga0073934, IMG submission 76834) | Hot spring sediment bacterial and archeal communities from British Columbia, Canada, to study Microbial Dark Matter (Phase II) - Larsen... ... | reverse complement strand
CCACGACCGCATGCCGGCGATCCTGCCGGACGAGGCCGTGGCCGACTGGCTGCTGACCCCGCCGATGGCGGCCGAGGGCCTGACCGCCCTGCTGCGCCCCTACCCGGCCGACCGGATGGCCGCCCACCCCGTTTCGCCACGCGTCAACAGCCCGCGCAACGACGACGCCGCCTGCGCCCAGGACATCGGGCCGCAGACGCTCATTTGACTGTGTAGGCCTGGTACTTCTCCAGCATGCGCACCGGCTTCTTCAGGGCGTCGCGGCGGAAGGGCTCGCCCAGCTCCTGCGTCACCATGATCTCCAGCACGGTGGGCCGCCCCGAGGCGGTCGCCGTGCGCAGGGCATCGCCCACCTGGTCGGGCCTGTCGACGGTGATGCCCTCGGCGCCCATCGCCCGCGCGATGCCGGCGAAGGAGGGGTTGACCAGGTTGGTGCCCACGAAGCGGTCGGCGTAGTAGTCGATCTGGTTCTTCTTCTCGGCCCCCCACTGGCCGTTGTTGAACACGACGGCGGTCACCGGGATGTTCTCGCGCACGCAGGTCAGTGTCTCCTGCAGGCTCATGCCCCACGCCCCGTCGCCCACATAGGCCACGGCCGGGCGGTCGGGCGCCGCCACCTTGGCACCCATCGCGGTGGGGAAGGCATAGCCGCAGTTGCCGAAGCTCATGGCCGCGAAGAAGCTGCGCGGCTTCTCGAAGCGCAGATAGCTGTTGGACACCGAGCAGATGTTGCCGATGTCGGTCGTGACCATCGCATCCTTGGGCATGGCCCTCTCCAGTTCGCGCAATGCGCGGCGCGGCGGTATGGGCGAGCCGTCCTTCAGCGACCAGCCGTCCAGTTCGCTTTCCCAGTCCTTCTTCTGGCGCACGACCTCGGCCAGCCGCGCCTCGCGCGTGCCGTGGGCCGCCACCTTGCGGTTGCCGGTCTGCAGGCGCTCCAGGATGGCGCTGGCGGCGAGGCGCGCGTCGCCCGCCACGCCCACGCCGATGGGCTTCACCAGGCCGAGCATGCGGTGGTCGGCGTCCACCTGGATGATCTTTGCCCCCTTGGGCCAGTAGTCGATGCCGTGCTGGGGCAGGGTGCCGAAGGGTCCCAGGCGCGTGCCCAGCGCCAGCACCACGTCGGCCTGGGCGATCAGCTTCATCGCCGCCTTCGATCCCTGATAGCCCAGGGGCCCGCACCAAAGCGGATGGCTGGCAGGGAAGGAGTCGTTGTGCAGGTAGCTCGACACCACGGGCGCCGACAGGAACTCGGCCAGAGCCCTGGCCTCGGCCTGGCCGTCCGAGGCCACCACCCCGCCGCCCGCCACGATCACCGGGAACCTGGCCTCGGCGAGCAGGGCAGCCGCCTCGTCCAGGCTCCTGGGCCCGCCCGGCGCCTGCTCTACGCGGATGGGTGTCGGGATCGTCACGTCGATGTCGCCATAGAAATAGTCGCGCGGGATGTTGAGCTGCGCCGGCCCCCGCTCCGACAGGGCACGGTCGAAGCAGCGCCCGGTCAGCTCGGCCAGGCGGTCGGGCCGGTTCACGTGAGCCTGGAACTTGGTGATCTTCTCGAAGAAGGGCAGCTGCTCGGTCTCCTGGAACCCGCCCAGGCCCATCGTGCCGCTGCCCGTCTCGGGCGTGATGACCACGACCGGCGAATGCGCCCAATAGGCCGCGGCGATGGCGGTGACGAAGTTGGTGATGCCCGGGCCGTTCTGGGCGATGCACACGCCCGGCTTGCCGCTGACGCGCGAATAGCCGTCGGCCATGTGGCCGGCGCCCTGCTCGTGGGCAACCGAGATGAAGCGGATGCCGGCCGGCTCGAACAGATCCAGAGCGTCCATGTAGGCCGAGCCCACGATCCCGAAGATGTGGCGAACGCCTTGGGCCACCAGGGTTTCGACGAAGGCCTCACTGGGCGTCATGCGGGTCATGGCATCCTCCCCCTTTCGCGGCCCTGCGGGGCCGGTTTCGCGCGTTCTTAGCCGCCCGTCCGGCGCCCCGCAAGGCCGCGCCGCACCGCAACCAGACGTGCGGGACAACCCGCTTGACGTGTCACCCGGCCGTAACAGAATGTTGTTTAGTTGAGGTCGCACGCGTCCGGCGCGCCACGGGCCCCGAAGAAGGGCTGGCGTCCGGGTGAGGTTTCCCGCGCCACCGCGATCCCGCGGCGGGCGGGCCAACGAGGCTCCAACACCCCCGGGAGGTCTGTAAGCCATGACGAGGAAGACGAAGGCGCAGCGCGAGGCCACCGCCACGCTGCTTGCCGCGCGGGCGTTCAGCCGCCGCGCGATGGTGAAGGGTGCAGCGACCGCCGGCGCGGTTGCGGCAATGGGTCCGTGGATCGTCAGGGATGCGTTCTCGTCCTCGGGCGAGCTCACGTTCCTCAACTGGTCGGACGAGCTTCCGGACCCGATCATCCCGAACTTCGAGGCCAAGACGGGCATCAAGGTCAAGTCGACGCCCTTCTCGCAGAACGAGGAGCAGATCAACAAGCTCCAGGCCACGGGCGGCGAAGGCTTCGACCTGTGCCAGCCCACGCGCGACCGCGCGCCCCAGTTCCAGGTCCTGGGCGTTCTGCAGCCGTTCGACACCAACCGCCTGCCCAACACCGCCAACCTGGTGCCGTCCATGCTGGAAGGCTCGACCAGCCTGTGGACATGGGACGGCGCGCTCTATCACGTGCCCCATTGCTGGGGGTCGGAGGCCATCTCGTGGCGCACCGACCTGACCACGCTGGAGTACAAGTCGCTGAGCTACGGCACGCTGTGGAACGAGGAGTACCAGGCCAAGGTGCAGGGCCGCCCGCACTCGCTGCTGCTGGGCATCGGCCTGTGGTTCGACGCCAACGGCACGCTGCCCTCCAACCGCATGCTCGACGCCTTCAAGGACGAGGACACCTTCAAGAAGCTGTACGACGAGATCCTGAAGGTGGCGCTGGAGAAGAAGCCCTGGATCAAGCAGTTCTGGGACAGCGCGGACAACACCAAGTCCGGCCTGATGGAGAATGGCGTCGTGATCGGCCAGACCTGGGACGGGCCGGCGCTGACGCTCAAGAAGGAAGGCAAGCCGGTCGGCTACATGGCGCCGCAGGAAGGCGCCATCGCCTGGCTGGACGGCTGGGCCATGACGTCGGGCGCGGCCAACGTGGACCAGGCCTACGAGTGGCTGAACTACCTGATGACCCCCGAGGTCTCGGCCCAGGTGGCCGAGGGCTCGGGCTACAACCCGGTCGTCACCGGCGCCGACGCCCTGCTGTCGGACGCGGCCAAGAAGAACTTCCAGGAGGCCTATCCCGAGGACGCGCTCAGCCGGCTGTGGCACCGCCCGCCGGAGCCCTCGTGGTTCGGCGAACTCCGCACGCAGTACGCGGAGAAGTTCAAGGCCGCCTAGCCGGCGTCTAGGGAGCAAGCGGCCTACGATGCGGCATTCCGGCCCCCGCGGCCGGAATGCCCGCATCTGGCGTCGTGCAGGGGAGGCGGGCGCGTCATGAGCGCAGACGTCGAGCTCGACCGCGTCACGATCCGCTTCGGACCGTTCACCGCGGTCCGCGGGGCGACGCTCAGGATCCAGGACGGAGAGTTCTTCAGCTTCCTCGGCCCGTCGGGCTGCGGCAAGACGACGATCCTGCGCACCATTTCGGGCTTCCTCGAGCCCTCCGAGGGCACCGTCAGGATCGGCGGCCGCGACATGCGCGGGATCGGCCCCAACCGGCGGCCGACCGCACTGATCTTCCAGAATCTGGCGCTGTTCCCGCTGATGTCGGTGGCGGAGAACATCGGCTATGGCCTTCGCGTGCGCGGCGTTCCGGCGGCCGAGCGCAAGCGCAAGGTTGACGCGCTGCTGAACCTGATCGCGCTGGCCGACCAGGGCGGCAAGCGCATCAACGAGCTTTCGGGAGGCCAGAAGCAGCGCGTCGCCATCGCGCGCGCGCTGGCCGTGGAGCCCGACGTGCTGCTGCTGGACGAGCCGCTCTCGGCGCTGGACCTGAAGCTGCGCCAGCACATGCGCAACGAGCTGCGCGCCATCCAGCGGCGCGTGCACACGACCTTCATCTACATCACGCACGACCAGGGCGAGGCCCTGACGATGTCGGACCGCATCGCAGTGATGAACGCGGGCGTGATCGAGCAGGTCGGCGACGGCCGCACGGTCTATGACAACCCGGCCACGCCCTTCGTCGCCTCGTTCGTGGGCGAGAACAACCCGATCCCCGGCCAGGTGGCGGGCGCTGCCAACGGGATGGCCGTCCTGGAAACCCCGCTGGGCCGCTTGGCCGGACGCAATCCGGGCGGCCTGTCCGCCGGACAGGCGGCCACCGTCTTCGTGCGGCCCGAGGCGCTGCGCCTGGGCGAGGGCGCGGCCGAGGCCACCTTCCGCGCCACCGTGCGGGCCATCGCCTTCGAGGGCAACCTCAGCCATGTCTACCTGAAGGGCCCCGCCGAGAAGGACATCGTGCTGACCGTGGGGCGGGACGCCTCGTCGCGTGTGCCGCAGCAGGGCGAGACGGCATCCGTCCACTTCGACACCCGGGCCGCCGTCGTGCTGGCCGCCCGCCCGTGATCGAATCCCTGGTCAAGGGCCTGCTGATCGCGGCACCCTTCGCGGTCGTCGCGGTCTTCTGGATCATGGCGGTGCGCGAGCGCCGGCTGGCGGGCAACCCCGGTGCGCGGGGCTTCTTCCAGCACAACGGCGTGCCGATCGGGATCTTCCTGCTGTTGGCGGTGGGCTTCTGGGCGGTGGTGATGATCGTCCTGCCCCAGCTCTACATGGTGGACTACTCGTTCCACCCGAAGCTGCCGCCCAAGGATTACGGCGGACCCAAGGACCACTACACGCTCGAGAACTACCACTACTTCATCTTCGGCAGCACGACCGAGCGCGACGCGCTGAACACCACGCACCTGCGCGCCTTCTTCCTGACGATCGTCTGCAGCATCGTCGTCACGTTCGTGAACTTCTGCATCTGCTACCCGCTCGCCTACTACATGGCGCAGGCGGCGCCCGCCTCGCGGGTGCGCCTTCTGATGCTGCTGCTGATCGTGCCCTTCTGGGTGAACGAGATCCTGCGCGCCTTCGCCTTCCGCATCATCTTCGGGACCTCGGGCATCCTGAACAACGTGCTGATGGCGTTGGGCGTGGTGGCCGAGCCCATCGATTTCCTGGGCCTGGACGTCGGCCTGTACACCGGCCTCAGCTACGCCTACCTGCTGATGATGATGTTCCCGCTCTACAACGCCATCGAGAGCCTGGACCGGAACCAGATCGAAGCGGCGCGGGACCTGGGCGCGCCCTGGTGGCACATCCACCTCAACGTCGTCATGCCCCATGCCAAGCCGGGCATCGCGTCGGGCTGCACGATGGTGTTCATGCTGAGCGCAGGCGCCCTGGCGGCGCCGCAGATCCTGGGCGGGCCGAGCTCGCTGTGGTTCACGCCCATCGTCTACGACCGCTTCTACCAGGCGTTCAACTGGCCGCAGGGATCGGCCTACGCCTTCATCCTGCTGCTGACCTGCGTCCTGTTCGTCATGGCGGTGATGCGGGTGTTCAAGGTGAGCCTGGGCGAGATCACGCGATGACCAGCCGCGCCGTCTTCCGCGCCATGCTGGGATTCTACATGGTGCTGTTCTTCGGCTTTCTGTTCGGTCCGCTGGTCGTGATGGGCGCCACCGCCTTCAACACGCCCAACTATCCGCAAGCGTGGCCATTCGAGGGCTTCACCCTGCACTGGTTCGCCGACCTGGCCGACGACCGCGACCTGATGGACGGCATCTGGAACAGCCTCGTCATCGGGCTGGGCGTCGTGGCGCTGGCGGTGCCCGTGGGGCTGGCCGGCGCCATCGTGATGACGCAGATCTACTGGCGGGCGCGGGGGCTGTACTACCTGGTCGTCGTCTCCCCCGTGCTCACACCCGGCATCATCCTCGGCATCTCGACCGTCATCTTCTGGAAGGACGTGACGACGGCCACGGGCGTGAAGGCGCTGTACGACGGCTTCTTCATGACGATCCTGGGCCAGTCCACCTTCATCTCGGCCTACTGCATGCTGATCTTCCTCTCGCGCCTGCAGCGCTTCGACCGGGCGCAGGAGGAGGCGGCGCTCGATCTCGGCGCGACGCAGTCGCAGGTGTTCTGGCATGTCCTGATCCCGTTCCTGCGCCCCGCCGTGCTGTCAGCGGCGCTGCTGGCCTTCCTGGCCAGCTTCGAGAACTACAACACCACCACCTTCGCCATCCTGTCGGACACCACGCTCACCACCGTGCTGGCGGGCCGCGTGCGGCAGGGCACCACACCCGCGATCAGCGCGCTGGCCGTCATCATCATCCTGGTGACACTGGCTGGCGCCATCGCCTACGAGGTCCTGCGCCGGCGCGAGGCGCGGCGCGAGGCCGCCGCGGCCGCCGCCCGGCAGGCCGAGGAGAACCTGGAGGGAGGCGGCCGCGTGGCCGCGGCAACCGCATGAGGCACGCCTGGAAGGCCGCGTTCGGAGCGGCGATGCTGATCGCGGCGGCACCCGCCGGCGCGGCCGGGGACCGCGCGGAGTCGTCCTTTGCGGTGGAGACCCTGCCCGAGAGCCTGGTGCAAACCACGGTGGTGAACACCACCTACCGCGTCACCGGTACCTTCATCCCCGGCCGGCCCCAGGAAGAGCGGTTCGTCATCCGCCAGCGCATCGAGACCGTGCAGGTGCAGGACGAGAAGGGATCGCGCTCCACCGTCGTGCGTGCCGACGTCTGGCGCCTGGGCGACGACATGGCCGCCCCGCCGCTCTACACCATCGAGCAGCCGGGCGCCGACGACGCGCGGCTGTTCCGTGCCGAGTACTACGTCGTGCTTGGCGAGAACACCGACTGGCCCTACGCGCCCGAGACCGCCTACCGCCTGGCCGACGGCACCCGCATGTTCGAGGCAAGCGCGCCTTGGGCCACGCTGCAGGTGCTGGGCGAGGGGCCGCCCACGCGCCACGGCGTCTTCGCCACGGCAAACCTTGAGGCCGTGGCCGCCCGCGCGGCCGAGCCGGGGCAGGCCGTCGGCATCCTCACCTACGCCACCTCGGGCGAGGTCGTGCAGCGCATCGAGATCGACGCGGCCGGCGAGGACCTGCGCTACGCCCTGGGCGCGGCGGAGGAAAACCCGGCCGTCTCGTGGCAGGCCGCGGGCAGTGGCCCGCTCGGCCCCTACGACATGATCGAGACTGCCGGCGATACCGGTATCGAGCTGGTGCTGGACTTTCCCTTCAACGGCCTCTCCCTCGCCATTCCGCTCGTCGACGATCGGCTGGCCGTGGAGCAGGCGACGGTGCCTCCGGGCCTCGCCCTCCGCCGGCTCGACGGGCCCTGAGCCCCCGCGGGCGGTGCTACCATGCCCGCCGCGGCGCGAGTGAACGTGGGGGAATGCCGATGAACGCCAGCGGGCGCGATCCCGCCATCCGGCGCGTGGTGAACGCGGTCGGCACCTGGACCATGTACGGCGCGGCGCCGGCCTGCGACGAGGCGGCGGCGGCCACCGCCGAGGCACTGCGCACGAGCTACGTCATGGACGAGCTGCAGGCCGCCGCCTCGCGCGCCGTGGCCGCGGCCACCGGGGCCGAGGCCGGCTGCATCACCGCCTGCTCCGCCGCGGGCGTGGCGCTCTCCATCGCCGCCTGCATGACGGGAGCCGACGTCGCCCGCGTGCGTCAGCTGCCCGACACGAGCGGCCTCAAGAGCGAGGTCGTCCTGCTGAAGGGCCACGTCGTGGATTTCGGCGCCGACATCCGCCAGATGGTGCGCCTGGCCGGCGCCCGCGTGGTGGAGGCCGGCACCGCCACCCATTGCTCCGAGCCCGAGCTCGCGGCCGCCTTCGGCCCGGCCACGGCAGCCGCGCTCTACGTCGTCTCGCACCTCTGCGTGCTGCGCGGCATGCCCTCGCTCGCCCGATTCGCCGCCATCGCGCACGCCCGCGGCGTGCCGGTCGTGGTGGACGCCGCCGCCGAGTACGACCTGGAGGCTTTCCACCGCGCCGGCGCCGACCTGGTGGTGCAGTCCACGCACAAGTTCCTGCGCGGCCCCACCGCGGGCATGGTTTCGGGCAAGGCCGGCCTGGTGCAGGCCGTGGCGGCCCAGAACCAGGGCATTGGCCGGCCCATGAAGGTGGGCAAGGAGGGCATCGTAGGCGCCTTGGCGGCGCTGGCCCGCTGGCAGTCGGCCGACCATGCCGCCGACCGCGCCGCCGACCGCGCCCGCCTGGAGCGCGCGGCCGAGCGGTTGGGCAACCTCAGGGGCATCCGCACCGAGCCTGAAGCCGATACCACGGGAAATCCCGTAGTTCGCCTGCGCGTGCTTGTCGATGCCGCGTCGGCCGGCATCGACGCCGCCGAGCTGTCGCGCCGCCTGAAGTCCGGCCCCGTGGTCTACGCCACGCGCGACCATCTGGCCGACCTGGGATACCTGTTGCTCGACCCGCGAAGCCTTTCCGATGCCGAGATGGACGAACTCTGCGACGCGATGCGCGGGGCGCTGGCCCGCGGCAAGACCGGCTAGGCCCGCGCCCCCGGCCAGTCCAGCAGCGCCAGATCGTAGGCCCGGTGCCCGGTGGCAGGGGGAGGCAGGGCGGGTGCGCTTGCGGGGGCGGCGTCGATGAGGGCACGGATGCGGGCGCACACCAGATCCATGTCCGCATCGTCCACGGGGCGCGGGTCCAGCATCAGGTGCCCCTCGGCCACATCGTAGGCCCACACCACGATGGACGGATCGCCGTCGCGGAGCGCGTCAGCCAGCTGCCAGGCCGTCAGCCCGGCCCGCGCGGGGTCCACGTGCACCCGCAGGCGGCGGAATGGGTTGCCGAAGGGATCGGTAAACTGCTCGGTGCGCAGGCCCCGCACGCCGGCCAGGGCATGTCCGGCGCGCTCGACGCGCGCCTGCCACGCCGCCTGAAGGAGGTTGTGGTCCAGGGTCTGCCAGCGCCGCAGCGCCGCGATTACGCCCACGATCCCCTCCTTGCCAGCCTTCATGGGCCGGCCGATGCCGCGTTCCTGCAGCAGGCAGGCGTGCACCAGGTCGCGCCGTCCGGCGATGATCCCTGCGGTCAGGCCGCCGTGCACCTTCTGGGCGCTCTTCACCAGCAGGTCCGCGCCCTGGGCGATGTGGGTGCGCAGTTCGTGCTGGGCGGCCGCGTCCACGATCGCCGGCACGCCCGCCTCGTGGCACAGGGCGACGAAGGCGGACAGGTCGAGCAGGCCCTCGCGCGGCTCGGGGTCGCCCTCCACGAACAGCCCGGCCGCGGCGCCTTCGGCCAGGGCCGCCCGAAGCGCCCTTTCCGTCGTTCCCCGCGCGTCGCCCACCGGCACCAGCTCGGCCCCCGCCAGCGCCACCAGCTGCCGGGCCGGCGCGCCGCACGAGAAGTCGTGCCCCGCCTGCATCACGACGCGGCGCCTGAAGCCGCGCGCATCCGGCAGGCGGGCGATGGCGTCGAGATCCACGCCCGTCATGCAGGCCGCCACGGTGATCGTCACGCCCGCCGCGGCACAGCCGGTCACGCATCCGGCCGCGGCCCCCGTAGCCTCGGCGATGGCGCGGCTCGCCACCCGCTGCAGGTCGGCGATGTCCACCGCAAGGGGCAGCAGGCGCGCAGCGGCCTCGATGGCCTCGAGGCTCGCCCCGAATCCACCGTAGACGGTCGGCGCGCCGCAGACATTGATGACGCGCCTCAGGCCCAGCTCGTCGCGGATGTCGCCCACGTCCTGCCGCCCCCGGAAAACGAAGAACGCGCCCCCGGTTGCCCGGGGGCGCGTCCAGTCTGCGTCGCCGTTCAGGCGGGCGCCACTAGGCCCACTTGGACTGCGGGAAGTCGTACTGCGCGTTCAGATTGATCACCGGCTTGTGGTTGGTCCGGTAGATGTGCGGGATCGGCTCGTGCGTCAGGTACACGTAGGCCGCCGTCTCGTCGAGGATCTCGGCCATGCGCTGGTAGATGGCATCGCGCTTGGCGGGATCGGTCTCGGCCAGGCCCTCGTCGTACAGCCTGTCGAACTCCTCGCTCTTCCAGCGCTCCCAGTTCCAGATGCCGACCTGGGCCGAGATGTACCACTGGTACATCTGCGACGGATCGGGCGCGTCGCCGTAGCGGGCGATGTAGAGCTGCAGATCCTTCCAGGCGTCGCCTCGGCTTTCCAGGCCCAGATCCCACCACACGCCGGCGTCCAGCGGGATGACGTTCAGCACGATCCCCACCTCGGCCAGATTGGCCTGGATGATGGCGCCCGCGCTGGTCATGTCGCTCTTGTTGATGATCTTCAGGTCGAGCTCCAGGCCCTCGGCGCCGGCCTCGGCCACCAAGGCCTTGGCCTTCTCCACGTCGCGGGTCTGGTACTTGCAGTGGGTGCGGCTGCCGATCAGGCCCGGCGGCACCACGCCGTAGGACCGCGGGGCAAGCCCGCCATAGGCGCCCTGCAGCACCGCATCCACGTCGACGGCATAGCAGATCGCCTCGCGGACGCGCTTGTCCTGCAGCTTGGGATGCTCGGTGTTCATCCCCATCCAGGTCCAGCGCAGGCCGGCCACCTCGTAGTAGGCCGTGCCCTCGGGCGGCGAACTCTTGTAGCGGCTGATCGAATCGACGCTGATGCTGGTGTTGTCTAGCTCACCCGCCTCGTAGGCCAGCTCGGCGGTCTTTTCGTCCTCGACGATCATGATGTCGATCGCCTCGATCGAGGGCCGCTCGCCCTTCCAGTCGGGGTTGGCGCGCAGCTCGATGCGCTGCTTGGGCAGCCAGTTGGCGATGACGTAGGGGCCGCACATGGCCGGGAAGGCGGTCTCGTAGCGCTTCACCTTGCTGCCGTCGCCGGCCGCGCTGTCGACCTCGGTGCCGGTCTCCTCGATCGCCTTCTTGCAGACGATGCTGCCCGTGCCGTCGGCCAGGTAGGTCAGCCACAGCGGCGCGAAGGGCTTGTTCAGGACGATGGTGCCCTCGTACGTGCCGGTCACGTCGACGCGCTCGACGACGCCCGCCTTGTCCTTCCACTCGGAAACCTTCATGCGATCGACCGAGTACTTCACGTCCTCGGCCGTCACCTCGCCGTAGCCGCCGGTCCACTGGAAGCCGGGCTTCAGCTTGAAGGCGATGTTCAGGTCGTCGAGCTGCTTGATGTCCTCGACGATGGCGCCGGGCTTCCAGTCCCACTTGTCGCCGGGAACGTAGTTGGCGAGCTGCGCAAGGCACGCCACCTGGCACCAGATCTCCACGCTGCCCACCATCCAACCTGGATCCAGGGTCTGGATGTCGCGGTTGCTGCGCACCCTCAGCGTCTTGCCGTCCTGCGACAGGCTCATGGCCGGGAAGGCGGCCGTGCCGCCCGCGGCCATGGCCATCTGCATCAGGAACCGGCGCGTAACGTTCCAATCGGCCACGAGGTACCTCCCTGGGTTCTTGCCCTGCTTGGTTGACCGCACGGCGCCGGCCCCCGCCGGCCCCGCACAACGCGCCGGCCGGAACCGCGAACGGCCCCGGCCGGCTACCTTGTTGCATCGCAACCAGCCGAGTGCCGGCGGGCTGCCCGATTCCCAGTCCTACGCCTTGGAACCTAGGCCCACTTGAAGTTGGGGAACCCGTAGGTGGCGTCGAGGTGGATCTCCGGGTGATGATTGTTGCGCACCAGGAAGGGAATCGGCTCGTGGGTCAGGTAGACGTAGGCGGCCGTATCGTCGACGATCTCGGCCATGCGCTGGTAGATGGCCTCGCGCTTCGCCGGGTCCGTCTCGCCCAACCCCTCGTCGTACAGCTTGTCGAACTCCTCGCTCCGCCAGCGCTCCCAGTTCCAGATGCCGACCTGGCTGCCGACGTACCACTGGTACATCTGCGAGGGATCGGGGCTGTCGCCGTAGCGCGAGATGTAGAGCTGCAGGTCCTTCCAGGCGTCGCCGCGGGCCTCCAGGCCCAGATCCCACCACACGCCCGATTCGAGCGGGACGATCTCGAGCGTGATGCCGGCCTCGGCCAGGTTGGCCTGGATCACCGATGCCGCCGCCACCTGGTAGGACGTGTTGATGATCTTGATGTCCAGCGCCAGTCCCTCGGCGCCCGCCTCGGCGACCAGCGCCTTGGCCTTCTCGGGGTCGTAGTTGTACTTGCAAGCCGTACGCGCGCCGATCAGGCCGGGCGGCACGAGCCCGTACGAGCGGGGCGCGTTGCCGCCGAACGCGGCCTGCAGGACCGAGTCCACGTCCACCGCATAGCAGATGGCCTCGCGGACGCGCTTGTCCTG
>Ga0073934_10009690_pt1 | contig 12228 bp, 11 predicted proteins | sample LarsenN4metaG_FD_76834 | JGI IMG/M metagenome (GOLD analysis project Ga0073934, IMG submission 76834) | Hot spring sediment bacterial and archeal communities from British Columbia, Canada, to study Microbial Dark Matter (Phase II) - Larsen... ... | reverse complement strand
GGCTTATCGTTGATGATATTCTATGTTTTTGCCATGCAGTGTATGAGCACACTGGCCGTAGTAAAAAGAGAAACCCGCAGCTGGAAATGGCCGGTAATACAGCTCTTATACATGACCGGGCTGGCCTATCTGATGAGCTGGGTGGTGTATCAGTTGTTTAAATAGTAATTAGTTGTCTTCTCCCCAATACTTCCACAACAATTTTGAAATCTTCCTCGCCATGGCCCATGCCTCATTATCATGTGTCCACCGGGTGTCTTTATTGTTCTTGGTAAATATGCAAAACACATAGGGGTTCTTGTGTGCATTAACGATCATGACTTCGCTGCGGCTGGCATTCACACATCCGTTTTTACTAAACACTTCTATTGTTGGTGGTATCTGAGAAATACCTTCATCCTCGTCCCAATAATTGCGGCCCAGGCACCGCATCATTCTTTCGCAAGCAGCTGCGGAGAAAACCTCATTGCGGTAAATTTTTTCAAACAGCGTTCCCATTTCTTTCGGAGTGGTTTGTCCCCATTGGTATTTAGCCCGGTACTCTTCCCGACCTGCGGTTCTTGAGTTGACCCGGGTATCTTTTAAGCTTAGCGATTCCATTATTTCATTTATGCGGGTACCGCCGCCGGCAAGACTTTGTAACCATAGGCTTGCAGTATTGTCGCTAGTGGTCAGCATCAGCATGATCACTTTCTTGAGCAGAATTTTCTCTTTGTTTTTAAACGAACCGAGTATATCTGACCCAGCGTAGAGCAAAGAGTCTGTATAAACAAGGCTTGAATCGTAGTTCAATTCATTTCGTTCAATTTTATCCATTACGCCTACGAGTATCGGTACTTTCACAATGCTGGCGGTAGGAAATATTGTATCAGCATTAAGCGACACCGTTTTTCCGGTACGAAGGTTTTTTACATAAATTCCTATATCGCCATTATATCCGTTAATGGCTTCACGAAGTTTTGATTCAAGCCGGCGATCTTTTTTTTGCGATGCAACCAGGAGCGGGGTTATAAGTAATAGCCAGAAAATATTTTTCATACAACGATTGAAAAAATTATCAGTGGTACATATAGTCGATTACCAAACTGCAAAAGGCCCGGATACCTGTTTTCATACCAGCCTCATCCACAAAAAAATCAGCCGTATGGTGTGGCGGTGCTGTTTTAGGATCTTTTCCTTTTGGGCTTCCGCCGAGGAAGAAAAAGAGAGCAGGTGCTTTTGTGCCATAATAAGAAAAGTCCTCTGCGCCGGTGGTCCACTCGCCTTCTTTTACATTTGCTGCGCCGGCTGCAGATTCGAAAGAAGGCAGCATTTTCTTTACTAATTCAGGGGTATTATACGTTACAAGTGTTTTAGTGTCAAAACTTACATCGGCTGAGGCGCCATTGGCTTCTGCTATTTTTTCGGCCGTCCATTTTATACGCTGATGTACTTCGGTTTGCATTTTGCTGTCGAGTGTCCGGATGGTTCCGCTCATTTCACATTCTTCGGATATGATATTCTGACGAACGCCACCATTTATTTTACCGACTGTAATTACAACGGGGGCTTTAGTAAGTTCCATCTGTCGGCTTACAATGTTTTGCAGGCCTTCTATAATTTGTGCAGCTGTTTGGATGGGGTCAACGCCTTTCCATGGTTTTGAGCCATGACTACCCTTTCCTTTTACTTTAATGGTAAACCAATCTGCCGATGCCATATAGGCTCCGGGCTTAAATTCAATCTTTCCTGCTTCGATATCCGACATTATGTGAAGTCCGAAAATGGCATCAACTTTAGGATTGTCCATTACACCCTCTTTGATCATCAATGCAGCGCCACCTTCTTCACCTTCGGGCGGACCTTCCTCTGCCGGTTGAAAGATGAACTTAATAGTTCCTGCCAGCTCATTCTTCATTCCTGCTAATATCTCAGCCACACTCATTAATATAGCAGTATGTGTATCGTGGCCGCAGGCATGCATAACACCAACCTCTTGTCCGTTGTAGGTAGTTTTTTGTTTGGATGCAAAGGGAATATTTACTCTCTCGGTTACTGGCAGCGCATCAATATCTGCCCGCAAAGCAATGCAGGGGCCTGGCTTTCCACCCTTCAATAAACCGACGACACCGGTTTTAGCAACATTTTCTGTTGTTTCAATGCCAAGATTTTTTAAATGTGCAGCAACAATTTTTGCTGTGCGAAACTCTCTGTTGCCCAGCTCGGGGTTTAGATGGAAATCCCGGCGCCACTCAATACACTTAGCTTCAATTTTATCAGCAGCATCAAAAGCTTTCGTTTTAAGTTTATCTGAAACTTGTTGTGCAGAAGCCAGAGAAGAGGAAGCTATTAACAGCAAGGCAAAGAGGCTTTTTTGCATAAGTAAATTTTCATGAATTTACTGTAAATGAACGGTTGATTGCTATTAATACCGGCTTTCATGATTTTTTTTATATTTAAAGCCCAATGCTGCTGCGACATCTATCATTTCTTAAGGCTGTGTTGTTACATAGTGTAACCGCTTTTGGCGGGCCACAGGCACATCTGGGTATGATGATGAAGACATTTGTGCGAAACACCCCCTACGTTTCTGAACAGGAGCTAATGGAATATAACGCCTTCTGTCAACTTTTACCGGGCGCCTCTTCTACACAAACGCTAACATTGATTGGGTATAAACGTGGAGGTGTACCCCTTGCCGTTGTAACGCTGATAATTTGGATATTGCCTGCCAGTATTTTGATGGGAGGGCTCTCTTTCCTGCTACACTATATCGATCAGCGGGAGCTGGGTACAGATATATTTAAGTTTATTGCCCCCATGGCCGTTGGTTTTCTTGCTTTCGCAGCCTTCTCGGCCTTTCCTCTGGCTGTAAACAATTTTATTACATGGATAATAATGTTATCGGGAGCAGCGGTCACTTATTTTCTTTTCGGACAGGCCTGGGTTATACCAGCCGTAATTATTTCCAGCGGACTTATTACGAATGTCAGCCGTAAAAGAATTCCGCAAACAGAGCAAAAGCCCAAAAAAATTAAATGGTGGAATTTTTGGCTTTTTGGTATCATTTTCATTGTAGCGGGAATTGTAAGCGAAATGGCAAGAAAGAGTGATTGGCCCAACAGAAGACCCATCAATCTATTTGAAAATACATATCGGATGGGAAGCCTGGTTTTTGGGGGGGGGCAGGTTTTAATACCGATGATGTATGAGCAGTGGAGTGTAAGACCAGAGGTTATAAAAAATAAAAACCCCAATGCAGTACAGATAGACGAAAAGGATCTCTATACAGGAATGGGTATTGTTCGGGCAATGCCGGGCCCTGTTTTTTCAATTGCTGCCTTTACCGGAGGAATGGCCCTGAAGGATATGGGAAAGGAAATGCAGGTGCTTGGCTGCCTGATAGGAATGGTGGCAATTTTTCTTCCCAGTGCCTTGCTTGTACTTTTCTTTTTTCCAATATGGAACAATTTAAAAAAGTATGCAGCAGTTTACCGCTCCTTAGAGGGAATTAATGCGGCGGTAGTGGGCATCATGGTGGCTTCGACTATTTATATAATGAAAGATATTTCTATCACAGAGCTTAAAACTATCAGCCTGGTTAATGTTGGTGTCATGCTTGGAACTTTTTTATTGCTGAACTTCACCAGGATTGCACCTCCGTTTATAGTATTGGCCTGTTTGCTTTTGGGCTTTGTATCCTTTTGATTATTTTTTGTAATAACCGCCTTTTTCAATTTCTTCCAGCACTTTGTCCGGAAGCAAATAACGAACAGATTTGCCTGCCCGTATATTATTACGTATCAGGGTAGCCGAAATTTCCAGCAACGGGGCGGTCACTATTTTCAGGTCAGCATTCACTTGGTTGGTTATTTCAAAGCCGGGACGGGGATAAACATATACCGGGTAGTTTTTTAAGATAACCTCGTAATTTTTCCATTTATCAATATTCTGGAAGCTGTCACTGCCCATGATGATACAAAAATCATGTTCAGGATTTTTTTCTGCGAGATATGCCAGTGTGTTGACAGTGTAAGAGGGTTTTGGTAGGGAGAATTCGATATCTAAAACCTTAATTCTGTTATCTTCCTCAGTTGCCAACCTTACAAGCTGCAAGCGGTGAAATTCATTGAGCAGCCCTTTTTCGTTCTTAAGCGGATTGTGGGGCGAAACAACGAACCAAATTTTTTCAAAGTCTGTTTCGTTAAGGAAATGACTGGCAATAATTAAATGGCCAACATGGACAGGATTAAAAGAACCAAAGTAAAGGCCTATTTTCATTTTAAATAATTGATATTCAATTATTTATTTCTATTAAAATTTGATCTGCCTCGTTTATTCTAAGGCTTAAATGGTATCCGGCAATCTGAACTGATACAGGATCTCCTAGTGGAGCTATTTGTTCCATTAAAATTTTTTCACCCGGCACACAGCCCATTTCCATTAGTTTTAAGGAAATCTCATGGCTGATAAACTCCTTCACCGTTCCTTCCTGCCCTGGTTTTAGTTGGGAGAGCTTTACAATCATTTTTCTGTTATTAGCACAAAGCTAATCCTGCTGATTTACATTTGCTTACGAAATTTGAAAAATGCTTCATCCCAGAAAGATCAACTTCTTTTTCTCCTATTCTACAAGTCTTTCGTACAGAACAGAGTTGAAAACCTTTATTGAGAAGATATTTCGAAAGGAAGGCAAGTCGCTGGTTGGGTTGAACTATGTGTTTTGTTCTGACAAGGAGCTATTGCGCATCAATAAAGAGTACCTGGGACATGATTACTTTACTGATATTATCACTTTTGACTTATCAGATAGTACCAAAAAAATTCAGGCTGAGATTTATATCAGCGTTGAACGGGTAAAGGAAAATGCTACTCAGTTTGGAATTTCTTTTAAAGAAGAATTACACCGTGTGATTTTTCATGGCGTTTTGCATTTGTGTGGGTATGCCGACAAAAGCACAAAAGCAAGGATAAAAATGAGGGAAAGAGAAAACTTCTATCTTAACCAATACTTTAGGTAATGTTTCACGGGAAACGTTTCAGGTTTAAGCTGTTTGTTGTGTTTCCCGTGAAACATTTCGGTTATCCCAAAATAAGCGGTTAACAGAGTGGTACGCAACGTACCTTTGCACCCCATGTTTCCTGAATACGACGTAATTGTAGTAGGTGCCGGTCATGCCGGATGTGAAGCAGCTGCGGCTGCAGCAAATCTAGGTTCCAAAACCCTTTTGGTGACCATGAATATGCAGACCATTGCCCAAATGAGCTGTAATCCTGCCATGGGCGGTATTGCGAAGGGTCAGATTGTGAGAGAGATTGATGCCATGGGCGGCTATTCGGGAATCGTAACGGATCTTTCAACCATCCAATTCAGGATGCTGAACAGGAGCAAGGGTCCTGCTATGTGGAGTCCCCGGGCACAGAATGACCGGATGCTCTTTCATTTGAAGTGGAGGGAAATGCTGGAAAAAACACCCAATCTTGAGTTTTACCAAGATATGGTAAAGGGGCTTTTAATAAAGGATAACAGATGTTGTGGGGTTATTACCGGCATGGGACATGAAATCAGGGGCAAATCTGTAGTGTTGACCAACGGAACCTTTCTCAACGGAATTGTACATATCGGCGAAAAGAATTTTGGGGGTGGAAGAATGGCTGAAAAGGCCGCAACAGGTATTACCGAGCAATTGGGTTCTTTAGGATTTGAGAGTGACCGACTGAAAACCGGTACGCCGCCCCGAATTGATGGCCGGAGCCTTGATTATAGCAAAATGGAAGAACAGCCGGGAGATAACGAGGTACTTGGTTTCTCTTTCCTGGATATAGAAAAGCCAAAAACACAAAGAAGTTGCTGGATCACCTACACTAACCAGTCCGTACATGATATTCTTAAAACAGGCTTTGATCGTAGCCCGATGTTCGCTGGCAGGATAGACGGAGTGGGTCCCCGGTATTGTCCAAGTATAGAAGATAAGATTAACCGTTTTGCAGAAAGGGAGAGGCACCAGCTTTTTGTAGAACCTGAGGGCTGGAATACCGTAGAAATATATTTAAATGGCTTCTCGACATCCTTACCGGAAGAAACACAATACGAAGCTCTTCGTAGTATACCTGGTTTTGAGAATGCCCGGATGTTCAGGCCCGGTTACGCTATTGAATATGATTTCTTTCCGCCCACACAGCTTAATTATACATTGGAAACCAAGCTGATACAAAACCTTTTTTTTGCAGGCCAAATAAATGGAACCACCGGGTATGAGGAGGCGGCCTGCCAGGGCCTAATGGCAGGAATCAATGCTCACCTAGGGGCAAAAAACCTGGATCCGCTCATTTTGAAAAGGAGTGATGCCTATATCGGGGTATTGATTGATGACCTGATTAGCAAGGGTACCCAGGAGCCTTACCGTATGTTTACATCAAGGGCCGAATTCAGAACATTGCTCAGACAGGATAATGCCGACCTGCGATTGACAGAATTAAGCTACCGGATAGGCCTTGCATCACAGGAAAGAATGGACCGGGTGAAAAATAAAAGAGAATCGGTTGAGAAAATAAAAACCATTTTAAAAGAAATGGCCATTGAGCCGGATGAGATAAATGGCTGGTTTGAGAAAATCAACTCTTCTCCAATTGTTGAAAAGCAAAAAGCACAAAAGATCCTGCTTCGCCCGGACGTAGAATTGAACGAATTTGCTGACGCTATCCCAAAGCTGAAAAAAGCATTATCGCCATTTTCAAAAGAAGCCATTGAACAAGCTGCTATCCAGGTGAAGTATGACGTATATATAGGAAAAGAAAAAGAACTGGTACAGCGGATGTCACAACTGGAGGAATTGGAAATACCAGAAACATTCGATTATAAGAAAATATCTTCTCTTGGTAATGAAGCAAGGGAAAAGCTTACGAGGATAAAGCCCCGTACTCTTGGCCAGGCCAGCCGTATATCCGGTATCAATCCCAGCGATGTGCAGATACTGATGGTGTTTATGGGGAGATAATTGCCTATAAATATTTCCTGTCAATTCTGTTTTTACTCAGTAAAGTTTTTATACTGAATAGCTACCTTTATTTTACTGATTACAAAACCATTAAGCCTTTAAATAATCAATTATGAAAAAGAATCTTATCGTTTTGGCAATTGTTGCTATTGTTTTCCTGTTTCAACAAAACAAAGCCGAAGCCCAGCAATACAAACTCCGCCAGGTAACGAATATGATGGGTATGAAAATAGAGTCAACAATCTATGTAAAAGGGATGCGGAAAAGAACGGAGCCCGGAAGTATGATGGGTATGCCATCCAGTCCCATTACCATAGAACAGTGTGACCTGCAGCGAACCATTAAGATCAACGATAAAAAGAAGCTTTATTATATAGAGCCCTTCTCAAAAGAAGACGAAGAAATTATTGATGAAGATGTAAAGACTGTTCCGAAAACAAAAACACCGCCCAAACCAACGACTACACAAAAAGGGGGCATCATTTATATCTCATACAGCATTACCGATACTGGTGAAAGAAAGAAGATGTATGGCTTTAATGCCCGGCATTTATGGACCAGCAATAAAATGGTCCCGTCTCCCGAATCCTGTACGATGAAAGACAGCTTGCTGATAAAAACAGATGGTTGGTACATTGACCTTCCACAATTCAATTGCCCGGTTAACTACAAAAGATATAACAATCCGCAGCAAACCGACCGCCAAAAGCCGGAGTGTACCGACAAATTTGTAACCCGTCGCCGGGGTAAAGGAAAACTAGGCTTCCCGCTTGTTGAAACAACCACCATCACTATGGGCGATGGTAAAAAAACCACCAGCCAGTTTGAAACAAACCTGGAAACATTAGAATTGACAACCGCCAAACTGGATTCAATGTTGTTCGAAATTCCCATTGGATATACAGAAACAAAAAATGAAGAGGATCTGCAGGACAAGCTTGATATAAATGATATCATGAATCAGTACAAAAAGAACAATAATAATAACGACGGTAATGATAAGCCTGCAGCCAATGATCCAAAAAGTTCCGGAAAACTAAGAATCGGAGTACTGGCTCCCACAGGAAATGAAGAAATTAATTCTTCTGAATTACAACAATATCTTACCGGCATTTTAATAGGTGGAAATGTAGAAGCAGTGACTGTGTCCTCAGAAGAGGAGGCCAAAAGCTCACAATGCGATTATTCTCTTGCCACAACATTTGTTAGGATAAAAAGCGGCAGCAAGGTCGGGGGATTACTGAAGGCCGTAAAAAATGCTGATCCCAATGCAGCATCTTCTTTTACTATTGAAGCAAATATGATATTGAAAAACCTGGCAAATGGTTCAGTGAAAACACAGCCTAAAATAGACGGAAAATTTGAAGGTAAAATTGATGATGCCGCTAAAAAAGCGATGGATGACGGCAGTCGCCAGGTGCTGAGAGCCATTAAGTAAAATGAAATTTATAATAAAAAAGGAAGGAACACTCCTTCCTTTTTTGTTGTTTCACTCTCAGGCAACTTCTTTGAGTGGCGGATTCGTAAGGTCTTCTTCCTGTAATTCGATCCTTCTTGTAATATCATTCAGGGATGAAAGACGCTGAACGGTGTAGGGGATTGTATCCAGCCCGGATACAAAGCGTTGAATATAGCTGTAGATACCAACCAGGCTGCCAGCTTCAATACCTGCACCGGCTGTTTTATTGGTAATTAGCAGTGAGACGCCAATGACAACCATCACCAGTATTTCCATCAGCCCGAAGTTCCATGCTTCCTGGTCGCTGATCCTGATCTGCCATTTTCTTAGATTGTCATAATGCTGTTTGATCAGGTGTGTATTGCCGGTGGAGATAACATCAACCTGTTTTTCCAGTTCATCATTTTTTTGCTTATTAAGCATTTTCATTCGTTTACCATACAGGTAACTTATTGCTACAACAGGTAAAAGTATACTCAGGCACACCAATACTACAGCCGTATCATAGAAGAACAAGAGAATTAGTGAGCCAAAAATGCTGTACAATGCTTCGATAACATACACGAGGTCAAACTCTAAAAAATCGACAAACTCTCTTGCAAGGTTAGAGTGTGCACTCAGTTTTGAAACATCAGATTTGCTATATCTCCGAGCAAGAAACTTTGTTACCAATGAGGTATAAATAGCCGAATATGTTCTTGTATCCAGCCGGTGACGGATGGTACCAATCAGAAGCCAGCCAAAATGAACAGCAGATAACAGTATCAACCCCTGGTAACTGCCTTTTATCAGGTCGTTTATGGCTACACCCAGGAAAAAAGGCCTGAGCAGGGCTCCCAGCATTTCCAGTGAAAAAAGAATATAGGTCAGCACCAGGCGGCTGCGATGTTGTAACATGATCTGTTTAAGTACGGCAAAACGGGACATAGTTCATCTTTTTAAGATAAATCATCTTATGAGTCAGTAAAATTTAATGGAGTAGTGCTAAGACTGTTGGGTTGGTAAGTCGTTTAACCCGTAACGGGTTTGCTCCCGCAAATTTAAAGTATTTCCGTTTTTGCCCGAAATGCGGCCCCGGCATTTTGGTGATCCACATTGACAATCAAATGGTTCCATGTTTTCATCGAGAAAATCTGAATAGTCAAGTGTAAGTTCTGTTCCGCTGGTAATGTCTTTCAGCGCTACTACATTCAGCCCGTCAAAAGCGGTATTGGGATCACAACAATGATTTTGAGGAGCCCACTCAGACGGATCCTCATCCCAAAGGATAAACACTTTATCACTGATTGGATAAGCGTATCGCCGGAAATGAAGCTTCTCATCTTCATTCCAGTTTTTTTCTACGAATCTTTTTGTGATGATTCGCTGGGCTTTTCCCTCACCCTTAAAAATTATTTCGCCTGCTTTGATAGAGCGGATTGCATAAATACCATAGCCGGCAATGGAGTTGCCCTTCATTATATAAGGCTTTATCTTTCGTTGGTGCCTTGCTATACCTTCTTTAATAATGTGTCGCAGAAAACCAGCCTGGCCGATTCCATCATGCTTTAAAATATAATCGGCAGAGCCTTCGTAGCCGTCTTTATAAAAAACAGAACAGGTAAAATTTATTTCGAGGAAATAAACTTCGTTTTTATCATTCACCCTGAAGTCGAGCCGGGCATAACCCACTCCATTGAACCCTTTGAATATTTTCTCCGTAGCTGATCGCAGTTGTAAATCCAGCAACTCATCAGTACATGGCACATTACAATCGGGGTGCAGTTCGGATGTTTTTAGTGCATAGGTTTTAAAAGTTCTTCCTTCGGGAAAAACATATTCGACTGGTTTAAAAACTGTACAGCTATGTTCATCCGAATTGGCTGCCACCAAAACGGTGAATTCTCTTCCGGGAATATATTCTTCTACGAGTAATGGCCCATACTCTTCGATGATGCTGATGCATTTTTGCTGCAGCTCAATTTTGTTGTGTACCAGCGAATGTTCATCCACTCCCAGGCTGTCACCTGCTTTGGCAGGTTTGACGAATAATGGGAATTGCAAATGATTTACAGCATCATCCACATCTTTCAGCTCATGAATAATAACATAGCCGGGTGTTTTCACCCCTTCACAATAAGCCAGGTATTTCATCAGTTCCTTTGGCGGATCATATAGCTTGGTGGTGGGCCCCGTAAAAGGAAGATCTAGCAATTCCAGCGTATAGATTACATCAATGCTTGGCACTTCCCATTCCAGGTAACCTTCGCAGAGATTAATGAATATGTCGTAATCCAGCTTGCTTAATTCTTTAAGCTGTTTGTATGTAGTGAGTTTGTTTAGAAAAACATTGTGTACCGATGCATCGGGAATTAGTGATGCAAGGTCTCTTGGCGGATCATAATTCTTATAATCAACCCCGGTGGTGGAATAGTCGGGCTGCAGTACACAAACTTTCATGGGTTGCTAAGGTAATAAGGCGGGAACACTATTTCACCTTAATAATAGTTTTGTTTTTTGCTGTTCTTTTATTCTTTGCAGGTACATGTGTAAGCACACTTCTTCTTAATGCATCCTTTAATATCTCTCCAATCACTTCAGTGAAAGAAACGCCGGAAGCTTTTAAAATGGCGCCAATAGAAGTATAGTTTTCATCCTCGCTCAGTCCGCATTGGGCATTTACTTCCAGCATATATAATTTTCCCGTAGGAGCATCTTGCCGGATGTCGATGCGGGTATAGCCTTTTCCGCCGCAGGCTTTGTAAGCGTCAAAGCTTAGTTCTTTTAATGCTTTAACCAATTCCCCCGTTACAGGCTTGTATTCATAAAAATTTTCATTTTCCGGCATGGGTGATTCGTCTTCATAGATCTCCCACAACCGGTCGAAGGATAAAAACTTTTCTGATTCTGGCAGGGAGTGATGAAAAATCCTTTCTACCGGTTCGTAAACAATACAATTTTCCGGGTCATTGGCAGACCCGGTAATAAATGTGGTGTATTCAGGACCGCTGATGAATTGCTCAGCAAATAATCCATCAGCCAGCAGGTTCCACCCACGGTAGCCCTTTGCAATTTCTTCCACCCGGCTAACCAATTCTTCTTCCGTATTCACTACATTTTTTACAGACACCCCCATGCTGCCGCCCGAAACTGCCGGTTTAATAATGAGCGGAGTTCCGATTCGTTTACAAAGCCCTTTTACAGAACCTTTCTTTTCGGTGATCACCCTCCATGCCGCAGTTGGCACCCCGGCTTTGTCAAATGCTTTCTTCATCGGGATCTTGGAGGTGGTGATATTATAAAAATGAGCATCAGACCCGGTATAGATCAGGCCATACTTTTCCAATTCATGTATAACGGAAACACCCGGTGTGCCGTTTACTTCATCACCATCACACAGGTTGAGGATAAGAGGTGTTTTGCCCGTTGTGTCATCAGCAATGGATTTAATTACAGATATGAAATTATCCATGGTTAGCGGCTGCCACTTCCATTCAGTATCCAGTTCTTCAAAAACCCGGGTATATTCTTTTATGCTTTGGCTGAAATCGTAATAATATTGAATGTTCGGGTCTTCCGATTCAAGGTGCGGGGCGAGAACCCAGACGATATACGGCTTCAGTAATCTTTTCGCTTCATCGGTTTTCATTCGTCAGGCTACTTTTTTCCTGGCATTCCTCTTTGCCAACTGTTGTTGAATAAAATCGGTGAGCTGATATCTTTCTCTTGCTTCTTTTGATAAATACGCCGCACCCTTTATTTTTCCCTGGCAACAGGCATGGCCACAATAACAATCAAACGACTGGCTCATTT
>Ga0073934_10009688_pt1 | contig 12230 bp, 13 predicted proteins | sample LarsenN4metaG_FD_76834 | JGI IMG/M metagenome (GOLD analysis project Ga0073934, IMG submission 76834) | Hot spring sediment bacterial and archeal communities from British Columbia, Canada, to study Microbial Dark Matter (Phase II) - Larsen... ... | reverse complement strand
ACCGCGGGTTCGAGCTTCCGGATAGAGAGATCGAGACACACGACCTCGCAACCGGCGCGCTTCAGCCACGCGGCCGGCTCGGCCAGGCCGAACGGCTGGCGGCCGATTTCATAAGGGTTGATGAGAACGACCTTCACGCGGGAACCGGGCAAAGAAGGTCACGGTAGTGGCTGCCCGCCGCCATTGCAACCACGGAAAAACCGGGGAAACGCGCCGTCCACCGCCGGGAAGTCCGAACCCCTGCCCATGGTCGGCGCATTTTTACAAACCCGGGGGGCTTCCTTATAATGCGCCTCCCACGGCCGGGTAGCTCAGTTGGTAGAGCATGCGACTGAAAATCGCAGTGTCGACAGTTCAATTCTGTCCCCGGCCACCACCCCTCCGCGAGCCCGCCCCTATCCCGGCGGGCTCTGTTGTTTCAGGGTACGGCCTGACGGCAGAGTCTTTGGCCATTAACCACAGGGATCGGGAAAAACTATGCTTAACCTCGTTGATGCCCTGCACTCCATCGAGCGTTGGCACGACCCGACGCGGAACACGCTGACGGTTCCCGATAAGTTTTACACCCCCCGGCGCCCTGGTAAGCCTCTCGGTTTACGCCAAGTCAAAGAACATTCCCAGAGAAAGCTTCGTCTGTCCCGCGGGTAATACCAGCGAATACCTCTCGGCGATCGGATGGTCGAAAGCAATATGGGGATTCGATGACGACTCTCCTATTCGCCACAACGAGGCCGGAATTACAGTTCGCTGGAACAGCTGAACAATCCGGAAGCGACGGACATTGCCACCCGCCGCATCAACACCTGCATTCGCCGCTTTGTCGGCGCTGAGCTGCCGGCCGAATTTGTGGCCTTGCTATGCGAAGTCGTTGGTGACCTGCATGACAGCGTCTGGGCCCACGGCAAGGCATCCGGCTTCTCCATGGCACAGAAATGGAAGGCGCCGAAATGGAAATCGTTCAGCCGCTTGACGGTCAACGACCATTACCTGGAGTTTGCACTTGCAGATTGCGGCATCGGCTTCCTGCGCGAAGTACAGAATACCGGGCTCAAGATCGACTCCGATCAACAGGCCATCGAGTGGTGCATTCAGAAGGAACACCCCACCAAGAAGCTCCGCCCCGAATCCGAATGGGCGCAGCGGGTTCCGGCGGACGTAATCGACAACCCCCTGAGAGGCATCGAGAAAACCGGCGTTAGCGACAATCACCACGCAGGGCCCGGCCTGTTCAAACTGACCCAATTGATTCAGGGATTTGGCGGCGAATTGTGGCTGGCCACCCGCCAGGCGGTGCTGACTCTGGCGCCGGATCTGGAACCGGCCTATCTACAGGGCCCGGACCTCGCCGCGCGTCACACCGCAGCGATCGAGCGCCACAAGCTGCTCGGCCTCACGGCCAGCGTGCGCGGGTCATCGTCGACCTGAGCGACGTGATCGGCGTATCCTATTCGTACGCAGAAGCCATTAATCGGCGCCTTAAGGAAGCCGAGCAACCCATCGCGAAGAGCGCGTAACGGCCCCCTCCCCGCCAACACAAAGCCCGCCAAATGGCGAGCTTTGGTATTTTAGTGGCTCGGGTGGATTCAGAAACTCCTGCATCAAGTTGACTACCGCCCCGCCAGCGCCTTCTTCCAGTCGCGGAACACGTCGATGTCGAAACCGTCCGGGTACCAGAGATAGCCGGGCTTGTGGCCCTTGGTGTCGGTCACGCCGTACTGCCAGATGATTTCCTTGGTCTTACGATCGATGACGATGACGCGCTCGCGCAGGTCGTCGGCGACGATGATGTCGCCGGTCGGCAGCTCGCGCGCCAGCGAGGGGTGGTCGAGCTTCTGCTCGTCGGTCTTGCCGTCGTACTGCCACAGCACCTTGCGCGTGGCGGGATCGAAGATCACGACGCGCCCGGGCTTCCAGAAATCGGCCACGATTACGTGCTTGCCGTCCACCGTGGGGAAGGCATCGGATGGATAACGGATGTTCGGCGCCTGCACGCTCCACACCACCTTGCTGTCGCGAGTGATGCGCGTGATCCAGGCGCCGCCGATTTCGGTGATGAGGATATCGCCGTTGTCGAGCGGCGTGGCGCCGTTCGGCGCGGCCAGCTCCTTCGGCGGGTTGTGGTTGCGCTTGCCGATGGTGCCCCACTGCGTGACGATCTTGCTGGTCCTCGGATCGAGGATCAGCACGCGGTGGTTGCGGATGTCGGCGGTCAAGAAATTGCCGTCTTCGAGGATGTGCGCGTCGTCCGGGTAGTTGAGATACGGCGGTGCGCTGCCCTTCACGTCCGGCACGCCGTAGGTCCACGTCACCTCCTTCTTCTCGTAGTCGACGATGTGCACGTCGTAGTTGTCCTCCTCGCTCACGGCCAGCAGCTTACCGTCGGGCGAAAAGCTCACGTCCTCGTTGCCGCGGTAGAGGATCAAATCCGGCGAGGGAAACTCCCAGACGATGCGCTTGTCGGGCGTCACCTCGATGAGGCGGTTGTTGCGCCGGTCGGCGATCACGATGGGATAGGGAAGCGGCTTGCCCCACGACGGCACCGGATTTTTGCGGTTGCCGGTGACCGGCGGAATCGGCGGCAATTTCACACCGCTCGATACAATGCCGGCGCCGCGCATCTCGTCGGTCACCGTCACCGGTGTACCCTGCCCCTTGCCTTTGACCGGTTTTTCCGCCGCGATCGACATGACGCCGCCCGCAGCCAGGACCACCGCCATGGCAACCACCGCGACACGCCGTGCTTTTGCGCCGAACATGGAGACGCCCTCCGAACAATTTTCCAGCGCGGATTCTCGCGGAGGAATGACTTACAATGAATGACCCAGATCAATCTGCCGCGACTTGCCCATGCCGGAATCCTCCGCGTCCGCGAAACCGGACGCCCTGCTGCTCCTCACCTCCACCTGCCCGCACTGCCCGGTGGTGCTCGCGGCCTTGAGCGACCTCGTCAAACAGGGCGTGATCGGGCGGCTGGAGGCGATCAACATCGGTGTGCATCCGGAAGTCGCCGAGCGCCACGGGGTGCGCTCGGTGCCGTGGTTCCGGATCGGCGACCTGGAATTCGAGGGCGTGTACACGCACGCCGAGCTGCGCCAATGGGCGGAACATGCCGGCACCGCCGAGGGACGCGCCGAGTATTTCCACGAGCTGCTCAAGGCTGGCCAGCTCGCCAAGGTGAGCGCCCAGGTGGCGCACCGCCGCGAGGCGCTGCTCGCGCTGCTGCGGCTGCTCGGCGATCCGGACACCGAGCTGACCGTGCGCATCGGGATCAATGCGGTGTTCGAGAGCCTGGAAGGCGATCCAGTGCTGGCTGATACGATCGCGCCGCTCGGCGAGCTGCTTGAACACCGCGACGCCCACGTGCGCGGAGACGCCGCCCACCTGCTGTCCCACACCCATCGCCCCGAGGCGCGGCCGCTGCTCGCCAGGCTCCTGAACGACGCCAACGCCGACGTGCGCGAGATCGCGCGCGAGGGCCTGGAACGGCTCGACGCCCGCGCCTGACGGGCAGCCGGCTCATCCGGCGCAATTCGCGTAGCGAATTACGCCCTGCCCATCCTCAGAACAATTCGAATTGCGGATCAATCCGCGGCGCGCGGAACGGCGAGGCGTCGAGCGGCGGGAGCTCGCCGAAGCCGAGGCGGCGTTCGGCGATTTCGAAGCGCTTGGCGAGCAGTTCGGCGTACTCGCCACGCCCACGCATGCGCGCACCGAAACCGCTCTCGTACAACTGGCCGCCGCGCGTGTCGCGCAGCCGGCTGAGCACGTGTTGGGCCATGTCCGGGCGATGCACCTGGAGCCAGGACTCGAACATCTCCTTGAGCTCGTGCGGCAGGCGCAGCAGCACATAGCCGGCGGCTCGTGCCCCGGCCGTGCGCGCTTGCGCGAGGATCGTCTCCATCTCGCCGTCGGTCAGCACCGGGATGAGCGGCGCCACCAGGACGCTCACTGGGACACCGGAGGCGCTCAAATTCCGGATCACCTCCAGACGCCGCTGCGGGGCGGCGGCGCGCGGCTCCATGACGCGCGCCAGCTTGCGGTCGAGTGTGGTGATCGACACCGCCACCGACACCAGGCGATCGCGCGCCGCCGGCTGTAACAGGTCGAGATCGCGCTCGATCAACGCCGACTTGGTGACGATGCTGAACGGGTGCCTGGCCTCGACCAGCACCTCGAGGACGCGGCGCGTGAGCCGCAGTTTGCGCTCCACCGGCTGCCAGGCGTCGGTGTTGATGCCGACGGCGATCGGCGCCGGCCGGTAGCCGCGCGCCGCCAGCTCGCACCTCAACAGCTCCGGCGCGTCCGGCTTGTAGAACAGGCGGCTTTCGAAATCGAGTCCCGGCGAAAGCCCGAGCCAGGCATGCGATGGACGCGCGAAGCAATACACGCACCCGTGCTCGCAGCCGCGATAGGGGTTGATCGAGCGGTCGAAGCCGACGTCCGGCGAATCGTTGTAAGTGATGACCGTGCGGCTGGTGTCGACGGTCAGCGTGGTGCGGAGCGGTTCGAGCGGGGCATCGAGATTGCCCCAGCCGTCGTCCAGCTCCTCGCGGGTGGTGCGGCTGTAGCGGTTATCGGGATTGATGACCGCGCCGCGGCCGCGCGGCAGGCGGCGGGGAGGCGGACGATCCATGTTTCGGAACCCCCATGCCGGAATCGGTCACTTCTGGACCTCGACCCGGTCCACATGGCGCAAGGCGATGGAGAGCGTCATCTCGCTCTCGCCGCGAGTGCGTTGCACGTGAGCGATGCCGCCTTCAATGGACGTGAGCAGGCCCTCGCGCACGCTCGAGCCGGTGACGTGAAAGCGCACCTGCTTGCCGATGTGGCGATGCAGCTGGTCCTTCGGGATGTCGCGGAACACGATCTTGGGCGCGTCCACGATCTCCGGGCTCTCGGTTTTCCTGGCCGGCACGCGCGGCTTGTTCAGCGCTTCCACGGCGGCGCGCGCCGCGAGCGTCGCCTGCGACGGCCCCTCGCGCGGCGGCCGGAAGCCGTACTGCAACTCGTCGGCGCGCTTGCCGTTGAGGCTCACTGCGAAGGTCAGGCTGTCGGCCAGGTCGGTGGCGTTGTACATGCCGGTGTTCTCCACCTTGAAGTCGGGCGGCACCGCGAGATGGATCTCGAGGGTGTCGGGCCGGGCGAGAAAATCGCGATAGGCGGCACGCAAGGCCGGGCCGGGCGCGATGCCCCATTGTTGCAGGAAGATCGAACCGGTTTCTCCGGCCTCGGCCTCGATGAGCTCGGCGGCGTTGGTGCCGCTGGCCGTGGCGCAGAAGCGCTTGAGGCCGTCGAGGTAGCCCTCGTCCTTGTAGACGATGCGCACCTCGGACAGGTGGCCGCGCAACCACGGCGATGATTTCGAATGGGCCTGAACCTGTGACAAGGCGCCTTGCGCCGTGAGGGACGCCAGGTCCTTGATCCGGGCGTTGACGGCAAGGCCTGCGGTGTCCTTGCTGCGATCCATGGTGTAGTCGAGGGCGGCGTCGACGTGCAGGCGGTTGTAACCCATGTCGCGCCAGGCGTTGAGCCCGATCCGGTTGTGGCTGCCGCAGTGCCGGATGCCGGCGGCCTCCGGCCGGGCCGTGAGCTCGGCGAGCTGATCGAACAGGCCGCCGGCCTCGCCGCCGAGATCCAGGGTCAGATCGGTGGCGACGATGCGCAGCGACTCGGGCCGCGCCGTGCGCCAGAAGTCGCCGCCGGCGCGGGTCAACAGATACATGAGCCCCGGGGTTTCGATATCGACTGCCTTGACCGGCAGGGCGGTAGTCATGCCGCGCGGCTGAATTTCGACCTTGGTGAGCTGGACAGAACCGTCGAGGCCCGTGGAGTAATCGCCGATCCGTACCGTCGCGTACGGCGCGAGCGCCTCGGTGACCTGCTTCAGCGCCGACGCGACATTCGATTGAATCACGAGCCAGAAACCGGCCAGCGCCGCGACCGGCAACAACACCACCAAACCCAGCAGCAATTTCTTCCCGAATGACATCTCATTCTCCTCCCTTTTTTGTCCCCAAGGTTCCGGGCGCCACACCCCCGCCCTGAGCATGCCTCAGCCCCCGGGGACGAATCCAGCGCGGCGCGACGAACTGCCAGGGCAATGCATGGCTATTTCGCAAAAATGTCCTTGAAAAACGCCTGCATCTCGACCCACGACTTGTGGTCGGCCTCGGCGTTGTAGGCGAGCGCCGGCAGGTTGAACTTCCGGGCGTTGTCATCGGCCTCCTTGTTGGTGAACGCGTGCTTCGCACCCGGATAGCCGACCACCCGGTAGCTCACCTTGGCGGCATCCATTTCCTTTTTGAAAGCATCGACCTGTTCGGCCGGCACGAACGGATCGGCCTCGCCGGTCAAGACCAGCACCCGCGCCTTGACCCTGCCGGCCTTGGCCGGCTGCTCGGTGGTGAGGTTGCCATGGAAACTCACCACCCCCTTGAGCGGCTCGCCGTGGCGCGCCATCTCCAGCACCACCGCGCCGCCGAAGCAATAGCCGATCGCGGCGATCTTGCCGGCGTCCACGGTACGGTGCTTCTTCAGCAGCCGCACGCCGGCATCGAAACGCTTACGGGCGAGCGTCAGGTTCTTGCGCACCTCGCCGGAGAACTTGCCGGCGTCGCTGGGGTGATGGGCCTGCTTGCCGTCGCCGTACATGTCCACGGCCAGCGCCGTGTAGCCGAGCTCGGCAAGCATGCGCGCCCGCATGCGGGCGTAGTCGTTGTGTCCCCACCATTCGTGCACGACGATGACACCCGGGCGTTTGCCCTTCACCGCATCGTCGTAGGCGAGGTAGCCCTTGAGCACCGTGCCGTTGGCGCGATAATCGACTTCCTCGCCTTGGACCGCGGCGTGCGCCCCCGGCAACGACAATAGGGAAATGACCGCGAACAATCCGATCCGTTTCATGACCGCCTCCTGGGTTGAACTCCGGGCGGTTAATCTAGCAAAGCGCGGGGACGATTGGCGAATCGGTTCCAGCCAGGCGTGCAGCCCGCCGCCTTGTCAGCGGCCGGGCGAGGGTCTCGCCAAGGGGGTAGCGGGCATTTTTTCAAACACGCCAGTGTTTGAGAAATGGAGCCAGGCGGAAATACACGTTTCGCCGGGCGTGTCTGACCAAGTCACGGAGGGCTTGTTGAGACCTTCCCTAACCGAACTCGAGCGCGGCGGTGGTGTGGCGGTCGTAGACCAGGGTGGCCGACTCGCGCCGCGCCTGCGGGCTGAGCAGATGGTCGCGGCGCTCGCCGACGGCGATCAGGTGCACGATGCGCGCGCCCTGCAGCAGCAGGTAATCGGCGATCAGCGCCCGGTGGCAGTGTTCCGGTTCGCGCTCGGCGCACAGGATCGCAGTCGGGGCGTGCGCCGCCATGTTGGCGAGCTGGGCGGCGGCCTTCTTGAATATCTCGGTGTCCATGTGATCGGCGAAACCGCGCCGGCCCTCGTCGAGTGCCACGTGCGGCGAGCCGGGCCTGAGCGGCCGCATGCCACCCAGGTGCCGGCCGGCCCAGTGGTAGACGATGTTCGCCGGGGCGCAGGCGGCGCGCAGCGCGTCTTCGTTGAACTGCGGATGACGGCGCGAGCGCGGCTCGGCGCGCACATCGACCAGGGTGGTGACACCCGCCTCCTCGAGAATGGCGAGCAGCTCGTCGAGCTCGCGATTGCTGTGACCGACGGTGTAGAGCGTGACCGCCTGCATGGTCAGGCCGGGTAACTCACGCCGGTACCGCCCAGGCCGCAATAACCGCGCGGATTCTTGGCGAGATATTGCTGGTGATGATCCTCGGCGAAGTAGAACTCGGGGGCGGCGAGAATCTCGGTGGTGACCTCGGGGAAACCGGCCTGGCGCAGCGCTTGCTGGTAGCGGTCGCGGGCCGCCAGCGCCGCGGCGCGCTGCGCTTCATTATATGTATAGATGCCGGAGCGGTACTGGGTACCGACGTCGTTGCCCTGGCGCATGCCTTGAGTCGGATCGTGTGCCTCGAAGAATTCCTTGAGCAGCCGCGCGTAACTCGCCTGCTTCGGATCGAACACCACGCGCACCACTTCGTTGTGGCCGGTCAGGCCGCTGCACACTTCTTCGTAAGTGGGATTGGGCGTGTGCCCGCCGGCATAGCCGACCGCGGTGACATGCACGCCCGGCACCTGCCAGAAGCGTTTTTCCGCGCCCCAGAAACAACCGAGGCCGAAGAGCGCGAGCTCCATCCCTTCCGGATACGGCGGCGCGAGCCGCGCGCCATTGACGAAATGGGTCTCGGGTACGCGCATCTTGTCCGCGCGCCCGGGCAGCGCCTCGTGCGGCGCCGGCATCTTGAGCTTTTCCTGGAATCCCTGCATACGGACGCTCCGGGTCGAGACATTCAGTGTGCCGCAACGACGGATGCGCGGCCACAGAACCCCCGCGCGCCGTACGTGTTACCGCCGTCTTTCCCGTAGCTGGCCACGCCGTTCCCCGGACGCCGCACCCGGATGCCGGGCGGATCGAGCCTGTCGATGAGCCGCTCCCACAGCTCCTCGTCGTCGCCGCCGAATACCGCCTCGGCCGTGGCCTTGATCACATACCAGGAGCCGCGCGCCAGTTCGGCGTCGAGCTGGCCGGCGGCCCAGCCGGCGTGGCCGATATAGAAACGCAGATCGGCAGAAGGCTTGTTGCGCGCGATCAAGGCCTCAAGCACGTCGCGTTCGGTGCTGAAGGCAATCTCGTCCGTCACCCGTTCGATGCCGGCGCCCGGCTCTTCCCGGCGCATCAGCATCACCAGCGCGTGCGGCGCGACCGGCCCGCCAATGAATACCGAATGGCCCGCGGCCCGGCCGTCCTGGAGCCCCGGCAGCAGCTCATGCAGCCGGAAGCGCGTGCGCCGGTTGACGATCACGCCGAGCGTGCCGCGCTCGTCGTGCCGCAGCAGCAGCACGACGCTGCGGGTGAAGGCCGGGCTCAGGAGCTCGCGGCGCGCGACCAGGAACACGCCGGCCGCCGGCGTCGTGGCGGCCGGCGTCTTGGGCGCCGGCCGCGCTTCGCTGTTCAGCGACAGCACCGACAGGACGAACAACAGGCCGGCGATCCTGGCGCGCATGCTGTGCCTCACCCCGGACGAACCGGCTCAACCTCGGTCAGTGATGCGCGGCTTGGTGCGCCGTGGCGCCGAGCGCGGCCTCGGCGCGTTCGGCGAGTATCCGGTGGCCGGCGCGGGTCGGATGGATGCCGTCCCAGAACAGATAGTCGTCGGGCCTGGCGCAGAACGGCTTGACCGTGGTGCCGGGCGTGATGCACGGCTTCTCGACCTCGGTGAGACCCACGGTCGCGGGCGCGACCACGACCTCGTTGAGAATCGCAAAGACATCGAGCCGGTCGATGCGCAGGCCGAGCGCCGCTTCCAGGCCGTTCAGTAGCAATGCCAACTGGTTGTTGTACGTCATGGCCAACGCCTGCGCCGCACCCTGCACTTGCGGTCCTTGCAGGCGAATCGCCGGAACCAGCGCCAGGTTGGGGGCGTTCGGCACCAGGAAGGCGCGTGCCCCGGCGGCATGCAGCGCGAGCAGGTTGTCGCGGATCGCGACCAGCGCCGCTTGCAGGATGCCGGCGCTGGTCACGCCGGTCGGGTCGCCGGCCAGCGCCGCGAGCGCATCGCGCAAATCATTCCCGCCCAGGTACACGACGTACAGGGCGTCGGCCGGCGCCTGTCCGCCGAAGTCACTCAGGAACAGGTTCACCTGGGTGGCGAGATCGAACGCCCCCTCGTGGCGGGCGCGCGCCGCGCCGACGGCGTAGTTCGAAAACCGCGTGGGCTTCAACAAGGCCGGGCCGGCGCTCACGCGTGCGTCGAGCTCGGCGGCGAGCTGTTCCACCCAGGTGCGGCCGTTGCTGAAATGAAAACCGCCGCGCGCGTACGGCGCATCCGGAACGAGCGCGAACGGCGGCAGCGCGACTTCCATGGTGAGCACGAAGGCGTTGCCGGGATCCGACAGGCTGTCGCCGAACACGACGAGGCGCTCCCGCTCGTGGGCGGTGGCGGTGGCGACGGCGCCGAGAACGGCGAAGACGACGAGCAGCACAGACAATGAAACGCGACGCAGATTGCTCCGGAACATGGAATCCTCCTTGTTGTGCGTTCTTCAGTGCAGGGACGCGGCCGGACGGGCCGGTGAACGCCTATTGGACTCCATGGCGCCGGGCCCCGGCAACTGCCGGCCGTCACCTGCCGATTTCGGCGGCGGTGGCGTAGCCGATCACGGTCTCAGCGAGGTTTTTTGGGATTTCGGCCTTACCGGGCGAAAGCGGGATGCGCCCGGCCATGATCTCGGCCATGCTCTGCGGGTAACACGGCTCGGCGATGAAATCGGCAAAACCGATGGGATAAAGCGGTTGACCGTCCGGGTCGTATTTATCGGTCGCGCCGAGCGTGTGCAGCAGCTCGTGCGCGATCACCACGTTGTTCTGCGCCAACGCAGCTTGAGGCTGTAGGCGATTGCTCCAAGCGTCCCGCGCGGCGATTCCAGCGGCGGCGGTTCGCGCAGCGGTGCCTGCAAGGTAAGCTGCGGCACCGGCATGTTCGGCTTCTTCCAGCGCCGCGCCTCGGCGGCGAGGAACTCGGCGATTTCCCGGAACTCACCGGCCGTGAGTCGTTCGACATAAGCGCGACTGCTTGCGTCCATCGCCAACGGATAGATCGCCACCGCTAGCGGCCGGCTCCAGTCGCGCACCCACAGGCGCTCGGCGAGCGTCATCGCCGCGACCGCGAGGAGCACGACCAGCAGGATCAGAATGCGCAGGGGACGTCGCATACCGTCACTTTAGCACCGACGGCCAGATGTCGGCCTGAAGGCCGACCCACGAAGTTCACCGTTTCCTGCGGGTCGCCCTTCAGGGCGACGATCCCGAGATCCCAGCGTGACCGAATGCCGGTCAGCCGGCGCGCGGCGCCGCCCGCCGTTCGCGGAGGTTCCCGCGCGCATCATAGCGCGCGGGGTCGGCGAGCGGCGTGTTCCAGCCGTGGGTCACGCCGGCGAGCATGGCCCGCTGTTGCGCCGGCTGCACGCCGTACATGGCGTTCAACTGCTCGGCGCTCTTGGTGGTGCTGACGCGATAGTATTCCGGCTCGCCGCGCAGGATCGCGATGGTCTCGCCGGTTTCCGGCAGCGTGGCGAAGGCGATGGTGGGCAGTTTCTCGAGCCCGGTGCGTTTGTCTTCCATGGGTGAGTCTCCTCTTGTTGTCGCTGGTGAAGTATCGCATGGAAAGACCGTCCGCGCCGGGCGCGGTTCGCCCTGGACCGACAACCTGTTCGGCACGGCCGACCAATGCGCGCAGTGGCGCCCGCCGCATCGGCGTGGCAAAGTGACCGGCACGTGAAACCCAGATGAACGGCCCATGCAGACCGTCGACGTCGCGGTGGTGCAGAACTTCCTGATCGCGCTCCTGATCGGCGCGCTGGTCGGCATCGAACGCGAGAAGAGCAAGCTCACCGGCCACACGGTCGCGTTCGGCGGCCTGCGCACCTTCATCCTGTTCGCCGAGGCCGGCGCGGTCTCGGCCTGGCTCGGCCAGCATCTCAACACCCCGTGGATCTTCATCGTGGCGCTGGTGGCGATCGCGATCGCCGTGGTCGCCGGCTATGCGCTCGAGGCCCGCGCGCACCCGGACTCGCTCGGCCTCACCACCGAGATCGCCGCGCTCACCGTGTTCCTGCTCGGCGGCGCGGTGATGTACGGCTACGCGGCGCTGGCGGTGGCGCTCGGCATCCTGACTTCGGCGGTGCTGGCCTTCAAGCAGCCGCTGCACGGCATGGTCGAGAAGCTCGGCATGGACGACATCTACGCCGGGCTCAAGCTGCTGATCGCCACCTTCATCGTGCTGCCGCTGCTGCCGGACCGGCTGATCGACCCGTGGCAGGCGCTCAATCCCTACAAGCTGTGGCTGCTGGTGATCCTGATCTCCGGCCTGTCGCTGGTCGGCTACGTCGCGGTGCGCCGGCTGGGGGCCGAGCGCGGCACGGCTGTGACCGGCATCGCCGGCGGATTGGTGTCCTCGACCGCCGTGAGCCTGAGCTTCGCGCGCCAGAGCCTGGCCGACCGCGACGCCCGCTCGGCCGACCGGCTGGCGACCGGCATCCTGCTCGCGTGGATGACGATGTTCGTGCGCATGCTGCTGACCGTGGCGATCGTCTACGCCGCGCTGGTCGAACGGCTGCTGGTCCCGCTGGCGATGATGGCGGCGGCGTCGGCGCTGCTTGCCGGGTTCTTT
>Ga0073934_10009687_pt1 | contig 12230 bp, 7 predicted proteins | sample LarsenN4metaG_FD_76834 | JGI IMG/M metagenome (GOLD analysis project Ga0073934, IMG submission 76834) | Hot spring sediment bacterial and archeal communities from British Columbia, Canada, to study Microbial Dark Matter (Phase II) - Larsen... ... | reverse complement strand
GCCATTCATAGAAGTCCAGGAGTAAGTCAGTTTGCCAAGAGTCCCGAAAGTGGATGTTAGTTTAACCGAATCGACAACCAAAGTTTCAGCATTGCTTCCCGCTCCTTCAAATCCCAGCATAATGTTAGCTGAGTCATCTGTTATAGCGCTGGCAGGAATCAAGGTATCAAGAATCTGTATGGACATATTAAGAGTAGTAGGAATAAATTCAAACATTACATTTTGACTACCACCTTTGCGCACAGTTAATTTAACCTTGCTGGAATTGGTGCGGTAATACATCCTGAAAATAACTGGATAACCCGTTTTAATCATAAGAGACTGTTGTCTGATGTAATTCACTCCATTGGCATCGTTGACTATTACCCTTGAACTATCCCCTGAAATAATTCTGGCATTGGCGCTTGAAATCATGTAGTTTGCGGAGTCTCCAAAGGTTGTCCAGTTAGGGCTAAATCCAGTTTCAAAACCAGCTTTCAAAACCTTATTGGTAGTATCTCCTGCGTTCCACCAAACTGACTCAGCGGTATTGCCCACCACCGTATCAATAAAAGTTCCTCCCAATTTATCCCAGACTCCCATACCCACAAACGAATTGACAGTCCAGTTCTGACCTGTCTTTACAAAGTAGTTCAGACCAAATCGAGTAGGCAGACCGTAATATGCCTTCTTGTCTCTAATCCTGTCACCATTGGCGTCATTGCCAAAAGAGGGCAGTATGGTTGTATCTGACTCAAATCCTGGGGCAGAATAGAGATAAAGATAGCTCGTATCTACGTGAGTAAAAAATTGTTCAGAGTCTAAGGCATTATTCTGCCAGAAATGACGGAGGCTATCAAAAACCACTCCGATAATTTTAGGTTCAACTGTAGTAGATTCCCCTAAAGTTGTAGCCGAGTAGTATCTTAAAAAGATTGTGCCATAAGCTCTGAGAGCATCTCTGGTTAGCTGGTCACCTTCAATAATTATACTCTTCCTGCCAGTTGACCAATGCTCGGCCAGAAAAGGTAAAATCAGAGAAGGCCGATTAGGATTGGTAGCAGAGGTATAAAAATTCATGCAGAGATTTATTTTGCGGGCTGAGGCCTGTAAGCCCCACCCCAGCACTGCGAGACACAGAAGGAGAATGAAACGCTTTATTGACACGTAACCTCTTTGCTGGTCTGTGCTGGCGCAAGGGTTATGCACGGGCTGGGAATCCCAGGTATAGTTATCTGATAGGTTGGATTCACATAGACCCTCTGGCCGCTTGAGTTAATCATAAACAGAGAGGGTGATTGCCTGACTTCCACTTGCCAGACTCCACAGTTGGCCAATTTAGTAATTGGAACACTCTTACTCCAGTCCTGATTTCTAATCCAAATCGCCTGAGTAGTATCAGAGGCATTTTTCTCATAGAGATTTTGAGCATTGAAGGCCGAACCTAAAGAACTCAACTCGGAACTGAAGGATATGGTAACTTTAGCACCAGTCGGAATAGTGGCATCTGGGTCTAAGATAAAACCATAGAGGACTACGCCGTTAGCCAGAGTAGGAGCAGAAGGCGTAAAGGCTGACAGATAAACCGTATCAGTTCTATTAGCTGTTGCCATTTTAATTGTGTCGGGAGAGGTTTTGACATACCCTGCTCCATAGGCGAAGATGTCATAAGTGCCACTGTCGGTATTAAGCACCACTTCCCCATTAGTAGAAGACGGCATTCTTGCCCAGTGTGCAGGCACAGCACCTTGCTTCTTTAGCTGTATGGTAATTCCAGCTACATTTACTGCACCCGTAGAATCTCTGGCGATTAAAGTCAGTTTGTAGAGGCCACGTCCTTCAAAGGCTCGGTCAATTATCCTTTGGTGTTGAGCAGAGTCAACCGAAGTTCCACTGGCCGGATTCTTCATGTAAGCCGAATCGGAAGGGTCATTCTGATACCTCTGCATTACGCCTCTACGGGTATTCAAAGTGAGAGTGTCCGCAATCTTAACTATATCAGCGTCAGATAGCGTAGTCGTAACTCCTTTTGCATAGCTTGAGTCAGAAGCATCGTTTTGATAACGTTGCATTACACCCCTGCGAGTATTGAGAGTCAGCGTATCGGCGATTTTGATTACATCGGCATCAGACAGAGAAGTGGTAATTATTTCAAGAATCTGATTTGTAGTATCAACGAACATTGTAGTATCAGCCTTTGTCGCCGCATAAGGACTTAAAAAAACGTTATCAAAAGCAGATGACATCGTAGGAGTCGCTGAACCAACCACCAAGAAATAAATTCTAACAGTGTCATCTGTAGTTACCCTGAACTTGCGGGATTGAATATAAGGAGTAGCTGAGACATTGTTAATTAAGCTAAAATTCAAATACTCATTCGCAAAGCTTCCTTTAACCAACATTTTAGCTGAACCTGACCCCTGAGACTGTGCATAACCGCAACCTGCTATGTAATACCCCGCAGAAAGATATAAAACAGAGGAATATAAGGTATCAGTCTGACCGGCAGACACATTAGCAAATCTTGCAGCATATCTACCTCCTAACACGCCATTGCTGGCGTCAATTGTGAATTGGTTTCTGCCGCCTTGTCGAAGATTCCATCCAGTAGGCGCAGTGGTTATGATACTGTCAATTTCAAAAGAACTATTATTCACTAAATTATTCCCCATCGTCCAGCTAACCCCATAGCCAGCCATACGAATAGCCTCCCCACTTGACCCTTTGGGGCGTTCACCTAAAGGTTGATTAAATATATCATCAATGCCCATACCAGAGAGTCGATAACCGGTTTTATCTAATACATCCGCTTTAATAGTATCTGTCGAAACCACATTGACTTCTTTATTCCAGCGAGCCTCAGTAGTATCCGCTACGGCTTGACGTTCACCTGGAGTCAAAGTAACTGGATGCGTAATATTAGTATCGAGGTATTTACCATAAGTGCCAGCCGTAGTATGACCAGACTTAGCCTCCTCCCAGATACTATCAACTAACTGTGCCAATGTCGGCCCTAACGCACCCCCAGTAAAGATAACGAAAGAATCTCCGCTCGCTGGAGCAACCGTAAAACCTGGCTCATTCTGTATCGAATCACCTACATCAAAAAAGTCTTTTACATAAGCTGGTTGCCCCTTAGCATTGCCAGTAAAGAAAATTAGGTAATTGTCATTCCAATAGTCATCACCCTCAGTTAGGTCAGTAGAAACAAACTTGGTCGTGGTAGGAGTCCCAGAGGCAACTCCTTTCTTGGCAACCAGAGCCAATTGCATAGTTCTGGTTCTGTTAAGAACCGAATCTCTTTGAGCATCCGACCAGTTGGAACCAGCGCTGGCGATAGTTTGCTTAAGACTATCCAGACTTGTATAGGCATAGACGTTATCAATCATCAAGCTACATACCGCAGGAGTTGTTCCAGACTTAAACTTGAACATAAGTGCAAATCCATCTAAGGTCGTATTATTGTAAACACCAGTTGCCATATCCCAAGAAGAACCCTGATTAAGAATAGCACTATCGACTATCGTAAAACTCGAATTTATCAAATAAAGCCGATTGATAGCATCTCCAGTAGTAGGCTTAAAAGCAGTGCCGTAATGAATCCAAGAATTAGCTGGAACCTCAAAAACCTGGGTTCTTATCATAGCCGAATCACCAGAAAAAGAAGCCTTTAGATAACCGCAGTATTTACCTGTCCAGGCATCATTCCTTGTGCCAAAATTATCCCCAGCATAGGCTACCCAATTACGGGGGATGACATCGGTTTTTACTCCTTCACCTTCAAAGTCTGGATTAGAAACCATATTGGGAGGCCGATACATAAAGTTTTCCTGCTCCATAGAATCCAGAAGATTCCGAATAGTCGTAGCAGAAAGACCATAGCCAGTTTTATCGTTATTGTTGGTAAGATTGGTAACGGTAGTTATTATCCCCCCAGTTATGTTTGTCGTACTGGCAATAATTCCCGAAGGAAATGTAGCCGCAAGAAATCCTGTTGGCTGAGTATAGGTTGCCATTCGGGTAGAAGTAGCAACATCAACATCAGTATTTATGCTGTCAGTCTCCCAGAAAGTATTCCTAAGTTTGGCTAAGGCCATAGAATCAGTATAGGTAGTTGTATTAAATCTTTCCTGCCAGTATTCCACTACGGCGCTGTTATCAAGCGCCGTAGCTGTAAAGACATTGGCAGCCATCGCACCAACTGAAGCATCTACCCTTCCAGAGACTAAGACATTGGGAGTAGCGCCAAGCCATGTAGTAACATTTGCGTTGGCAGTCCCAGTTAGGGTCGTTACAGTTCCAACCGTAGTGCCGCTTAAAGTAACGGCAGCTCCCTGATTGGCTACATTACCCCAATTCACACCAACAGTTTCCGCCGAGACCAGCCTGACCGCATTATATTCTCCACCGCAAGCCCAAGAAATACTGATAAATGGCCCGTAAATTCGTTTGGAGTTAATGAAATCCCAGCCGTGAACGTCAGCGAAATAATTACCCTGATTAGTGCCATCATAAGCCCTAACTTTAAGAGTATAGTGTCCTGGTCCTCTTGCCCAACCGCTTAGGTCTGTGCCAAACTTAACCACCGAATCTACAAAGACTGCTCCACCGCCAGTTACCTGTCTATATCTCCAAATAACTACCGTATCGGCATTGATAGGAGCTAACCCAACAGTTGAGTCTGGCAGAGTCCAACTGAAGGCGACTGAGTCATTAGCTCCCGTCCCATACCAGCCCATAAATTGAGCATTGGCTGAAATTGTTAAAACCAAAAGGCTAAGTAGGGTTACAATTCTTTTCACCTTCCACCTCTTCTTAGAATCCTTTGTCGTCTTATACTGGCACTAACGGGTTCAGCTATTGCCACTCCTATTATCCCCATCCAAGTAAAAGTGATATTCCCTGAAGTGTTTGGAGTTACTACCTTAAAATCTATCTTATCGATACCTGATGTTATTTCGGTTGTATTCACACTATCTAATTTTAGGCCAGTCTCACCCGCAGCATAAGAAACGGTTAAAGTGCTATCAGCTCCATTATCCCTAAGAGTTACCACCGTTGCGTTCGTAGTAATCCCATTCGCTGAAACATAAACACCCAATTCTCTGGCAGTAAAAGAAAACCGAGGGTAAATTTGAGTATCCGCCTCACTTAGAGTAAAAGTAGGCAGCGAACCCGCTACACCCGCATAAGCAGTAGTATTGAAAGCTATGCCGGTTCCAGCAACATTGGCTTTGAGTAGAACAAAACTATCGACAGTGCTGATTAAGCTACAGGATATTGTATGAACTGTTAATGCCTGAGTGCCGGTAAGCGTGGTTACGGAATAGTTGAAATCATCACCAGCAACCAAAGAATCAGTATTGGTCGTATCTTCTAATCCACCAGATTCTAAAGACGGAAAGGCAACCGATTGCGCACCATTATTACCATTTTTTCTGGTTCTGAACGTAGTAGTAGTTGTTCGGCTATTAGCAGAGACATAGACAAAAAAATCGGAAGCCGTTACGGTTGCTGGAGCGGGTTCTCGTATTCGATATTTTGCTCCAGATTCCGTAGTAGAAAATGCAGAAGGCAAATAATGAACGGGGGTAAGGTAACGAGTAACGGACGCTTCGGAAACATTGAATGTGCCACCAGCAGCGAGAATTTGAACAGTATTAGTAGTGGTGGTGGGGGCAAACTTTATACCTAATACTTTAATAATTATATTCTGTCCAGCGCTTCCCGTCCCCGTAACTACTTGATAACATATATAGTTTGTGTTGGTAGCCGTGCCTGTATCCGAAAGATTTTCAAATATCCCAGTTGCAAGGGGAGCAATGGTAACGGTTATTAGATTAGTCGTATTTATTCTGAAATTTATAGTGCTGTTTCCAGTATCGATACTATTACCAGCAAGATAGACAAAGAGATTGGAAAATACCCCCGCATCCCTGATGGGTCTTTCTGTTTCGGCTTGCACTGTCCTTGCTATCATTGAACCACAAACAGGTAGATAAGTTGTAGTATCTTTAGCTATGCTTGCACTCGCTGTATTCAAAAACTGAGAATTGGACATTTAGAGAATGACTACTTTCCCCACTCCAAAAGTGGTATCACAATATGCCTTGATAGCATTTTTGACTGGGACTGATAGTGCCACTCCAGTAATAGAAATGCTCAGTACCCGCTTATCATCCAATCCCTGAAATGACCAATTATAGCCAATACCTGACTTTAATTGCCGAACAGAAGTACCATCTGGATTTTTTACTATTTCAAATAAAGCTAAGGCATCATCCTCAAGCAGTTTTCGATATAACCCATTTTTGCGCTTCTGTTCACTGTCCACATTGGCATAGACGATATTATTTATTTGGTCATCGGCTATATTCTGATGACTGATACATTTTTGAATAACTTTACTGAATTGAACCCCGTAAGCGGGATTGTCTGGGTCATGGGTCTGTTCAATAATACAATCACACGTATCGGGATGCCAATTTTGAGTTCTAATTGCCATGATTCTCCTCTTCTTTCCTATCGTCTGTCATCGTTTTATCCTCAGACGACCAAGTTTCTGGCCGTAAACAGGTGGTGGTCCGCAACTGCTTGTAACAAACTCTAAAGTTGCTCCAGACTGAAGATAAACCGAATCCGAACTTGCACCGCCCTGATAAGCTGCATCTAAAATCCTAATTCCCTGACAGCCCCCATTCAAGTGAGCAGTATAATACTTAGGTTGGTAAGTTCCTGCTCCATGCAATGTATCCCATCTAACAAAAGTATTCAAAGAGCAAACACGGCCTACCCACTGGGAATCAACTGCACCGTCTAAGTGCCATCCAAAAGAGGTTGCTCTGTTATTGGTTACAAAAGTATTGCCCCAGATACGAATAGAATCATTGTAGTTGTTTTCACCTTCATTCATAGCTAAACAGGCTGCGTAATAACCGTAAGCGCCTGGTATTGCTCCAGCTCCATTAAAAAGAGTATTGGTCGAATCCTTGAAAGTCCAACTCGTGCAGATATTGTTGTAAATATCAGCCCAAACACCTGCTCCGTCTATCGAGAAAACACTCATGTTTCCATAAGCACCTTGACCTGAACCAGAAACAGAATCACAGTAAGCCTTAAAGACATTATTCTTAATAGTCGCTTTGGCCGCAGCCCCACCATAGGTCTGAACTTTTATTAGCCAATTTATACCTGGATTAGGAGCACAGCCAGAAAGAGGGGCATTACATCTTTCCGCCCTACCGTGCATGGCAAAATAACAAGATTCTACATCAGCGTCTCTGCGGTCAGCATCGCCAAATTGAAGTATCATAGCTCTGCCAGTGCCCACCGCAGTATCATATTTATTCCAGTTAGCCGCACCATAAGCATAGGCATTTTTCCATTTACCATCGCCATTCCAGTAGTTTCCACCATCTACATAACATTGTTCGATTTTAGTATAATGCGTAGGGGTTCTGGCCACTTTACCTATACCGATGCCAAGTGCAGGACAACCTAAAACTCTCATTTTTCTGACTACCGTTGTGTCCAAAGGTCCTCCGGCTGGCGTTTCTATAAAAATAGCCGTTCCAGCTAACTGGTCATTATGACCTACCACTCTTACAGAATCATAAATAGTTCCATCATGGATATAAATGTTGGGGCCATTGTTAAAATAGATACCATGAGAATTAGCAGTCCAGACATAAACAGATACGCTTTCGATTTCGACATTTGAAACACCAATGTTACCTGCCTCAGCTATACCAGACATGGCAGCATTTGCCGAATCAGTTCCCCAACTTGTATCCGTGATGCCACACCGGAATCTCACATTTTTGATAACTATATTGCTCTTATTGTAAACATCAAACACTAAGCCTGTCCCGCTTGGATTCCAGCGTGAAAGAAAAGCACCCGAACTGGGCTTTTTACCACCGTTGGTTCCATAGACAATCACATTATTTTCGCCGACAGTTGAGCGGAGACTGCAAGCTGAACAACGCACAAAAACGCCTATGCTGTCAGTAGAAAGACTATCCTGTAAGACGTAAGTGCGGTTATCAGTATCCATTACAAGCGGTAAAGAGCTTACAATAGATGTGTCCGCACAGGTCGGTTCAGCCCAGATAATAAAAACCAGACAAAGAATCAGAATTGCAATAAAAACTATTGTCCAGTTACGCTGAAATCGGTCAGTCATTTCTTCTGCTTAATAAGTTCTAAAGTCAGACTGTCTATCTTCTCTCTATTCGGATATTCAACCGTATTACCTACTATATTTCTATACATCTGCTGTTTCTTTAGCTCAACTTCCAGCTCCTTAACCATGCCATCATCTCTGGAGAGAAGAGGTTTGACCATAGGCCAGATTAGCATAGCGGCCACAAAAAAGAGTATAGTCAGCCAGATAACGAAGTTGGTCTTCTTTTCAAAAACCTGTTCTTCTATCTGTTTCCTACTCACCATTTAAGAATGACTCCAAGAGCTTTTTATCATCTTCTGAGAATTCTTTACCGAATACCTTTAAGGCTAATAGCCTTGAGCGTTTTTTTAGTACAGAAATTTCGGCGTGCATTCTTTTTTGATAAAAAAGAATCCAAATAAGAAAAGGTAAACTACCAATACGCATAGCAAATTCTACGTTAGCCGCACTTAAAAAGTCCATAATTTAACCTTTCTGGTTAGACATGGTTATTCTTGTATTCCGATACTTTCTGGCGGAGCAACCCTAAAAGGTGTAGTCAGTTCCAATTGCTCTGCTTTTTTGCCTAACTTCTGGGCTTGATTTTCCAAAATTTCTATAGTCTTATTTCTTGTCTCTTCGCTTATTTCTCCACGCCGGAAAGCATCTTCAATCTGTCTGGCTCTACGGCGTAAATCCTCTATCTGAACTTTCAAAATTCTCTGGTTATACTGAACCACAGTAGGATTAACAGTGTATTCCTTAAATGGCGAAAGATTGATAAAATACTCCTCCGTCGAAATAGGTTGTCCTGTCCGCTTCTGAATGATACCCTGCATATAGTCCATAGTCTTATCTATCGTGCGATAGTATGGGCTGATGAAAGATTTACCAAATTCGCCAGCCCAAGTTTTAACCTTATCTAACAGATAAACCTCTTCTGGTTTTACTATATCCTGACCAGTTTGAGGATTCACACCATAAGTAGCCTCAAAGACAAAGTTAATCACAGGCGAAGAGCCAATACCCCTGTAATTTGCACCAGCCAAATCAAGAAGAGCAGTATAGGGAAACAAATTAGCAATGTTGAGAATCTTGATAGTCGGTTGTCCATTTTCATCTACGCTTCTGCCTATGACTATCTTCGGAATATACCAGGATTGGACAAACGGTGGCAGATTCTTAACTGCCCTATCCCATTCATCATCTGAGACTCCATAGAGCTCACGGGAAAGTTCAGCCAGAATATATGGTGTGCTTAACCACTTAGCCAGACTTAAAGGCTTTTCCTTTGCCATATTGTTCATTACTTTACCAGTCTGTAAGGCAAAGGAAATGAAAAGCGGTATGCCTGTTCGCTGTAACAATTTACCGCCTCTTGAGAGCAAAGAAGGAGAAACTGAGAATTTTCTCATCCACGCCAAAGCCTGTTCGTGCGTTAACCCCCGTTCTAAAGCTGACCGATATTGCTCAACTTTTACGGCTTGGTCAATTACAGTATTCAATTTTAGCAAATATTCTTGACCCGGAAATCTATCTAACTGTTCATCAATCCAAGTAACGGCTCTTCTAACTGGGTGCATACCCTCTCTGACAGGAGTTAGATATTTTTCTATTTCAGCCAGAGCAGTAACATCCTGCAAGTCTCCACTCCGCTTGAGAATATCGGTATAAGGTTTAATTTCTGGGTCATTCCGCATTATCTTGCCGATAGTGTCTGTGTAACGCATAATACTTCCACCACCAGCCTCAACAAACATAAAATTACCTATATAGTTGAAAGGAACAAAACCAGGGAAGCGAACAGTAAGCAACTTGCGAAGAAAACCAAGTATGCTCTGATAGCTTTGAGCTAACCTGCTTCTCTGTGTGGCAAAGTCCAAAACGTCAGCATGAACATCAGGACGAATATAGACTGGTTTCTCAGGTGTTAATCCCGTAGCTTTATGCCAAGTAGAGGCCGACATTTTTGAGGGCTTATACTGTTCAACCCAATTCTCCCTGGGGACAGTAGAAGTCCAAGCTCTATTCTTGAAAGTCTCAATTAGGGCTTGATGATTCGCAATATCCCAGATTGTTTCAGCACCACCCCTAACCGCTCTGGCGGCAGGGTCAATCTCAAGCCCCAAATCAATCTGAGTCTTTAAGGGAATATCAATTCTTTTAGCAACGGTCTCTTTTAGTTTTTGTAACTGACCTATATACTGAAGAATTTCACCTCGAGCCTGTAATCTCTGAGTTTTCGCAAAAGCCCTACCCGCCTGAGTAATTTCACCTGCAATAGGAGTAGAGGCTTTTTCTAAAAGACCTATTGTCTTTAGCCTGCGTTCCATCATCGGCACCTGAATTTCAAGGGGAATTTTCGGTTCTCTTGCTACTTCATAGACTCCCTTAGTATATAGCCGAGTTAGTTGCTCTTCAGTCTTAGGTCTCACGCCTTTTTTGCTTAAAACCGATTCCAAAATTCTGATTTCTCTGGACAGTCTGGCCTTTTCTCTCTGCTGGAATTTGATTGCCCTCTGCTTAAATTCTCCGCCTTTAATAGTCCAGGGTTTGAAAGGAAATCCAGTTCTTTTGATTTTCTTTTTAACAAACTCACGGTGAAGATGTGCACCTTCATTTCTAAGGGCAGTTTCAGGGTCAAGCAGGCCACTCTTGACTGCACTAATTCTTATGTCAGACATCAAATCTTCAACTTCCTCCATAATCTTGGGAATCTTAGTTTCGGCAAAAGTTTCAGTAATACCAGCTTTCGGGACTTCACCAGTCGGTAGTTTAGCAAGTGGGCTGGTTCTTGGCTCAAGCAGTTGGGTTATTCTGGCAAATTTGGTTTTCTCTGGCAAATCGGCAGGAAGTTCAGCCATTGCCTGATTGATTAACTCGCCAATCCTATTGACCTTAGCTTTATATTCTTCAAGAAAACCTAATCGCTGTCTTTTGATATTGACCAGTTGAGGATTTAAGGCTTCCTCACCCTTAAAAAGATAATCATAAACTTTGCCTACTGGCTCGTTGGCGTGAATCAACCTATCCAGACCGCCAGCTATCGGCTTACCGATTTTTTCTGCCCAGAAATTATTGATAGAGGACTGAATCTCTTTGACAACTGGAACAGATATCCCCGCATACAGAGTCGTGCCACCTTCGGGCTTGGTTGGCAGTTTCCCTTCCAGTTTTGCCCCCAGTTCCCGTTTAATTTTCAGGGCTTCTTGACCAGGGACGGGTTTTTCCCATGACCAAGTTTTTATATAGCGGTCTTTGTTAGTTTCCCACCATTGTCCAGCCTCTTTTTCCGTAAGTTGAGATTGGAGATTAGCCGGACCAACCTGCATTTGTTCAGGGCTGGGTGTAACTTCAGGTGGAATCTCGGCGGGTTTAGGGGCTTCGGCAACACGTGCGACTTTAGTTTTTAGACTCTCATAAATAGGATTAGCAGCCTTAACACCTAATCGGACTGCCTTGGCAGCTATCGGCAGAAGCATAACATAAATTTCGGGTCTTTTCTGTAAGGTCTCGCCTGGTTTAGTAATAGCCTCTTTAGCCGCTTCGGCAAAACCATATACTAAATCTTTTGCAGCTTGCTGTTGTTCAGGACTACCAATGCCACCTTTGCCATAAATTCCCGCAGCTTGTAGTAAATCTATAAAAGAGCTTGGAGTGCCAATAGCCAAATTGGCTGCACCTTTTACAAGTTGTCCTACAATATATTGACCTGTTCCTAATTCTGGTAGATTGGGAATACGCTCAACAAATCTCAGAGCTTTTTCTTCTAATCCAGTTGTAAATTCTTCTGCTTTCTGTATAGTTTTTGCTGTCCGAGTAACACCACCGACTATAGTGTGCAAATAATCAGTGCCAATCTTCTGTAAAAAGGAAGGTTCTTTAGGAATAGGAACTTCTGCCTGGACTGGCTGTAACTTGGCTTCCAGTCTGGCTTTCAACTTTAACAGCTTAGAGCGTAAAAGCGTTTTCTGCTCTGGGGTGATAGTTTCAACTGGCATTATTGACTCTGCAATTGAAGCGAGCTAATCCAGTCTAAGAACTTTTGGGCATCCTCTTTTGACAAATCATCAAGACTCTGTAT
>Ga0073934_10009686_pt1 | contig 12230 bp, 8 predicted proteins | sample LarsenN4metaG_FD_76834 | JGI IMG/M metagenome (GOLD analysis project Ga0073934, IMG submission 76834) | Hot spring sediment bacterial and archeal communities from British Columbia, Canada, to study Microbial Dark Matter (Phase II) - Larsen... ... | reverse complement strand
TCACCGTGGGCGGCGGCCATTGCCGAAACCAATGCCCTGGAGCGCGGGCGACTCATGTTCCGCGGCCAATGCCTGGCCTGTCATACCACTGATGCCTATCGTTCCATGAGCGCGTTGCTGGCCGGCCGCAATCGCGAGTCCATTGACAGCCTCCTGGCCATCCTCCACGACTACGGCAAAACCAAATCGGACACGCCCTACCCGTATCCTTTCATGCCGCCGCTGGTGGGCACGACCAATGAAATCCGCGCTCTCGGGGACTATCTCATGACTCTCACGGCCACCTCGGCTGTTCAACACGCCAGCCGGTGACCGGCGCGGCCCGGCTGCTGCCATTCAAAACTCGAACGTCTGCCCCTGCATCGGCTTGGCCGCCTTGAGGCCGTGCCGCTGCTCGATCAATCGTGCCAGCGCCTCGCGCGCCTTGGGCTCCCCATGATTCAGGAGGAGGCGCGGGCGGCAATGGGCCATCTGGTCCACCCAGCGCAACAGATCGCTTTGCCCGGCGTGCGCGCTGAACCCGCCCAGGGTGTGCACCCGTGCGCGCACGGCGATTTTCTCGCCGAAGATGCTCACCTGTTTGGCGCCCTCGACGAGCTGCCGCCCCAGGGATCCCTCGCCCTGGTATCCCACGATGATCACCGATGTCTCCGGCCGCCACAGCCCCTGCTTGAGGTGGTGCAGAATCCGGCCGGCGGTGCACATGCCCGCCCCCGCCATGATCAGGCAGGGCCCCGGCTGGTCATTGAGAGCCTTGGATTCTTCGGCGGTGGCGGTGGCTTTCACCGAGGCGAGGTCTTCGATCAGGGGGCGCTCGCGCTGCAGTTGCTGGAATTCGTCATCGTAAAGCTCCAGGTGCCGCAGGTAAACCCGCGAGGCCTCGACCGCCATCGGGCTGTCCACAAAAATGGGGAACCGCGGCACGGTTCCCTGCCGGAACATGAGCGCCAGCAGATACAGCAAGAGCTGGGTGCGGCCCACGGCAAAGCTGGGCACCAGAATGCGGCCTTTGCGGGCGACGGCCTCCCGGACAATTCCCTCGAACTCGGCCACCGTTTCGGCCAGCGGTTTGTGGTCGCGGTCGCCGTAGGTGGATTCCATCACCGCAACATCTGTTCGCTCAAACCCCACGGCGTCTTTGAGGATGGGCGCGCCCCGCGGGCCCAGATCGCCCGAGAAGGCCACGCAATGCGCCCCGGCGTTATGCTCGACACAAATCTGAATGCTGGCCGACCCCAGCAAATGCCCCGCCTCGACAAACCGGGCGGTCATCCCGGGGGCCACCCCAACCGGCGCGTCGTAGGGAACTTCCCGGAGAAGGCTTAACGTGCGCTCCACGTCCTCGAGGGTATAGAGCGGCTGGGCGGGCTCCTCGCCGGCCCGCTCGCGTTTGCGGTTGAGCCGCTCCAGATCCTGCGCCTGCACTTTGGCCGAGTCGCGCAGAATAATCCCGGTGAGCTCCGCGGTCGCCGGCGTGCAATAGATCGGGCCCCGGTAGCCGTGCCGGCCAAGCAACGGCAAACGCCCCGTGTGGTCGAGATGCGCGTGTGTCACCAGCACGGCGTTCAGGCTGGCCGGGCTCACCCCCGGACAGAGTTCGTTGCGCTCGTGCTTGTTTTCCACTCCCTGGAAAAGGCCGAAATCCACCAGCACGCGCGCCTCGGAGGTTTCCAGCAGGCAAGCCGAGCCCGTCACCTCGCCCGCCGCCCCGTGGAATGTCAGTTTCATGATCTGGTTCGGCCCATTATCCGGGGTAGCGGCTCAGACTCAACGCTCTTTTCATCCCCCGCCCGACTTCGGCGCCCGTCCTCGACCCCGGCTGGAATCACCCCCGGCGCAGGGGACTTTGGTCTGATTCGCCTCGCGATCAGGGCGCGGAGCGGGGAGTGAGGCGTCCTGTGGCATCCACCTCTACCTCGCGGGCCCCGGCGGGCAGCACCGAGACGGTCTCCTTTCCGCCCGGCCAGCGCACCCAAAGCCGGGCTGGCGTGAAGGCCGCGCAGAGAACCGGCACGGCTGAATCCTGGGACCAGTAGCCCGAGCCGGCGTGGATTTCGCGGGCCGGTCCGCGCTGCCCCGCCGCGTCTTCCAATCGGAGAACGGCGCCCACCCCGCTGGGGTTGCCCGGGGTTCCCGCCAGGCGCACGCGCAGGCCGGGCCGTCCGCCTGTGTTGCGCAACAAGCGGGTGGCGGCGGCGTTCTGGGACACCACAAGGTCCACGCGGCCGTCCCGGTCAAAGTCCGCCGCCGCCGCACCCCGCTGTTCGCCATAGACCAGCACGCCGCTCTCATGCCCCGGCACGGGTGTCAGGCCGCCGCGGCCGTCCCCCCGGAGCCACAGCCCGCGTCCGGCGTCCAGCCGTGGGGTGTCAATGTGCCCGGCGAAAAAATTCTCGCTGAGGAAAACGTCCTCGCAGCCATCGCCGTCGAAATCGGCGACGGTGACCGCGAAGGCCGGAGCCATCTGGGCTTCGACAGGGAGTTCACGGGCTTCAAAGCGCCCGCCGCGGTTGAGGAAGAGGGTGGTCTCCAGACAGGCCGCCTCCAGCAACCCCGCCTGGGGCAGCGCGTCACCCCAGATTTCCTCCACGCCGAGGCTGGCGTACTTCTCCCAGGTGCCCAGGCGCTGGCGCACCGCGGGCATGGCCGCGCCCACCACGTGGAATTGTTGCGAGGGAACCACCTTGTTCATGGCCGGGTTGAAGTAAGCCTCGACCAGGTCGTAGGTGCCATTTTGATCGAGGTCGCCATGATACAGGCGCAGCGGCCGGGCGCGCCAGTTTTCGTACTTGGTGTTGCGCCCCCAGTTCGAGGCGATCAAATCCATCCGTCCGTCTCCATCAAAATCGCCCGCCCCAACCCCGTTCCACCACCCGGTCAGTTTCGCCAGACCCCACTCCGCGGTGCGGTCCGCGAACGCCCCGCCGGTGTTGATGAACACCCGCAACGGGGCCCAGTCGCAGGCCAGGACCAGGTCAGGGTCGCCATCCCCATCCAGATCGCTGAACACCGCCCCCTGCACCAGCCCCACCGCGGCCAGGACCTTCGCCGCGGCTTCATCGGGAACAGGCCGCCCGCCACGCAGCCGGAAAATCTGCGAGGAGGCGGCCACGGGGTAGCGCCCCGGCAGGCTCATGCCGCCGACAAACAAATCCAGCTCGCCGTCGCCATCCACGTCGGCCATCGCCAGCGGCCCGGTGGCTTCGGGGCGTCCGGGCAGGAAGTCTTCCGGTTGCCCCTGGCCGGCGGCATAGAAGCGCACTGCGGCGCCTTCGTTCTGGCCGTCCTCATAATTCGAGACGCCGGCCAGCACCCCGGCGCTGCCATCCGCCCGGCGCCACCCCAGCAAACCCGTCTGGTCCCGGGTCTCCGGCTGCTCAAACGGTGCGCCGGTCTGGCGCTGAAAGCCGCCGCGGCGATCGTTAAGAAACACCGCCATGCGTCCGCCGCGCCCGGTGCCGAGGATCAGGTCATCCCATCCATCCTGGTTGAGATCAAACCAGCTCACCCCCGGCCCGGCCTGGCTGAGCCTGCGGGGCAGGAGCGGCTGGCGGTCGAAGTCATCGAAGGGTTCCTCGGCGTGCGTATGGCCCAATGCAGCGGTTGCATCCACAAAAAGCGGCGTGGGGCGCGTCCGGGTGGTGTCCGGAGGCGGGGCCGTGCCGGCCAGGGCCTCCTCGAACTCGTAGATACGATTGGGCCGGGCATTGGTGAACACCGTGCGCGCGCCGCTGCGCCAGGAGACCTCGATGGTCAGCCGCGTGGCCGCCCCGCAGGCGAACGTGCGCGCGGCATCATCGCAGGATTGGTAACGGCCGCCCGCGATGATCTCCTGGCTCTGCTCGACGGGTCCGCCCAGCACGCGGAGGCGGGCGCCGATCCCGCGCGTATTGGGAGCCCGGCCCTTGAGGCGCACACACACGCGCGGCGCGGCTCCGTCGTTGCGCAGCACGAAGGCCGGCCCGTTGAGGTTGTTGACGGCGATGTCCTGGTCGCCGTCCAGGTCCAGGTCGGCGGCAATCATGCCCTGGGAAATGCCGGGCTGGTTGAACCCCCAGGCCGCGCCGCACTCGGCAAACCGCAGGTTGCCGAGGTTGCGGAACGCCAGATTGGGCGTGGCCAGCCGGGGAAACATGGTGCGCAACGCCAGCAGCTCCGGCGTTTCGAGCTTGCGTTCCGCCTTGGCCGCCTCGATGCGCATGAGCACGTCCACGTTCATGTTGTCCCGCTCGAAGCCATTGGCCACCAGCAGGTCTTCGTAGCCGTCGAGGTCCACGTCCAGGAACATGGGCGTCCAGGCCCATTCGGCGGCCTCCAGTCCGCTCAGGCAGGCGATTTCCGCGTAGGTGTCGTCCCCCCGGTTGAGGAAGAGCATGTCCCGCGAGTATTGAGGCCGGTTTTCGATGGCCCCGATCGGCAGCGGCTCCGGCCGGATGTCAATCCGCTGCATAAACCGCAGGCGATGATCGCGGCTGAGCATGTCCAGCACAAACAAATCATCATAGCCGTCGCGGTTGATGTCCGCTGCGTCCAGCCCCATCGAGGAGAGCGTCAGGTGCCGCAACGCCAGCCGGGGCAGGGCTCGGAAACGGCCGCGCCCGTCGTTGACCCAGAACCGGTCATCCGAGCGGAAGTCGTTGCACACATAAAGGTCGGGCCAGCCGTCCCGGTTGAAGTCCCGGAACAGCACGCTCAGCGCCCAGTCAAACGGCGGGCTGCCCAACGGCTTTCCCTCCTCATCCAGAAACGTGCCGTCCGTCCATGACACCGGCCGCAACCCCCCCCGCCCGTCATTGAGGCAGAGCAGGTCTTCTTCGCCCTGCTCGATGTGCTGCATGCGCCCGGTTCGTTCGCCGAGGGAGAACTGAAAGATAAAGCGGTTGGTGTACTCCGGATCGGTCAACGGCCGTCCATTGATGAGGGCCACCTCGGGTTTGCCATTGACCATCCGAATGGAAAAGCGCGTGTTGGGCTGGTCGCGCAAGGTGACCAGCCGATAGTTGCCAATGTAGAGATCCAGATCGCCGTCCCCATCGGTGTCGGCGGCAGCCATGGAACTGCCCCCCCGGCGCGCGTTCAGGCCGCGGTTGGCCGGCAGCTCGGCGAACCGGGCCTTGCCATCATTGAAAAAAAAGCGCGCGCCCCCGCCGATGGAATTGACCGCCAGGTCCAGGTCGCCATCTCCGTCCAGATCCACCATCAGCACCCCCGTCGCGTCCAACTCCGGCGCGGCCACGCCGGCTGCGTCGGTGATGTCCTCGAATCGAAACCCTCCCCGATTGCGATAGAGACGGTTGGGGCCGTCCAACCCCGCAAAAAACAGATCCGGCCAACCGTCGCCATCCACGTCACCTGCCGCCACGCCGGAGCCGTTGAGCAGGATTTGATTGGTCAATTGGCGGGCTTGAGCCAGCAGGTTGGTGAACGTCACCCCGCTGGCCTCCGGCTGGATCAGGGTGAAGCCGGTGCGGCCCGCAGGCGACGGCTGCACGGCCATGCTCCGCACGCCGGGCGCTTCGGCCACCCATTCCGCCCCCGCCGCCCCGTGCAAGGCCGCCATCAGCCATGCCACCACCCACCAGGCGCCGCAGGCCCCGCGCCCGGGCCAGGCCACACCCCGAGCCACGGACCGGACACACCTTTGAGAAGGGCGCATCTCCCGCCCGGGCGTTTCGCCGGGCGCGCGCCTGCTCTTTGGCCAACACCACACGGTTTGCTTGGACAACGGCGCGAAGCGTGCCGACCGCTCCCAGCGATGGCAAACGAAAAACAGGCACGGCCTGGGGCGCGCCGACGGTTACCCCGGCTGTGGCTGAGGCATTGCTTGTTGCGCAACCGGCCCCGCGTTGCTAGAAGAACGGCGTGCCTGACACAGCAGCAGGTTGGTGGAAATCCCTGAGCAACGGGCGGCGGCTTTTTGTCATCGCCGGCCCCTGCATGGCCGAGAACGAGGCCCTTTGCCTGGAGGTGGCCGGGGCCTTGCGCCGCCTCTGCCGCCGCCTTGGTCTGCCTCTGGTCTTCAAAGCCAGCTTCGACAAAGCCAACCGCACTTCTCCCGGCAGCCCGCGCGGGCCGGGACTGGAGGCGGGCCTGGCCATGCTGGACCGCGTGCGCTCGCGATTCAACCTGCCCGTGCTGACCGACATTCACACCGAAGCCCAGGCCGGACCGGCCAGCCAGGTGGCGGATGTCCTGCAAATCCCCGCCTTCCTCTGCCGCCAGACGGACCTGATCGCGGCCGCCGTTCGCACCGGCCGGGTGGTCAACCTCAAGAAAGGCCAGTTCCTTTCGCCCGCGGAAATGGTTCAGGTCGTGGCCAAGGCCCGCGCTCTGGGGGGGAAGCGACTCCTGGTCACCGAGCGCGGCACCACCTTCGGCTACAACAACCTGGTCGCCGACATGCGCGCCATTCCCCTCCTGGCCCGCACGGGCTGCCCCGTGGTGTTTGACGCCACGCACTCCGTGCAACTGCCCGGCGGCGGCGGCGACCGCTCCGGTGGCCAACGGGAATTCGCGCCGGTGCTGGCCCGGGCGGCCGTGGCGGCTGGCGCGTCGGGCGTGTTCTTCGAGACCCACCCTGATCCCGACCAGGCGCTGAGCGATGGACCCAACATGGTGCCGCTGCGGGAGATGCCCGCCGTGCTCAAGAGCCTGGCCCGCGTCTGGGCAGCGATCCGGTGACTATGCCGCTGCGCGGACCCATTCCTCTGGCCCTCCGACCCCGCCTTGAACGGGTCCGACTGTTCCTTTGCGACGTGGATGGCGTGCTCACCGATTGCGCCGTCTATATGAACGGGCGCCGGGAACTGAAACGGTTCGATGTTCAGGACGGCCTGGGTCTGCGCCTGCTCCAGCGGTGCGGCATCCGGGTGGGCTGGATTTCAGGGCGTCCCTCTCCCGCCACCACGCAGCGCGCCGCCGATCTCAAGGTGGACTACCTGCACCAGAGCGCGGGCAGCAAGGTGCAGGCGATCGAGCGCATCCTCAGCAAAGCCGGGCTCGGCTGGGGCCAGGTGTGCTTCGTGGGGGATGACCTGCTCGACCTGGGAGCAATGAAACGCGCCGGCCTGGCGGTGGCGGTGCCCGCGGCCATTCCCGAGGCCAAGGCCCTGGCGCACCTCGTCACCCGGGCGCCGGGCGGCGCCGGCGCGGTGAGAGAAGTGGTGGACCTGATCCTGCGGGCCCAGGGCCATTGGGATGCCCTGGTGAAGGAGTACGCGGCATGAAACGCTTCCTCCTGCTGGCCCTGCTCCTGTGCGCCGCCGCCGCCCCGGCCCAGCTTCGGGTCACCGGCACGTTCAAGAACTTTCGCTTCCCCGACTACTACCCCGACCCGCCTCCGGGCCAGACCAACCGCCCGCTGCGCACGCTTCTGCAAGGGGAAGAGGCGCGCCAGGTCGCGCGGGACAAGATCAGCATCACAGGACTGCGCATCGAGTATTACCGCCCGGACGGCGCGATCGAGGCCGTGGTCCGTGCCAGCGACTGCCTGTTCGAGGTGACCAATCGTGTCGCCCATGGCGCCGGCCCGCTGAGCGCCGGCAGCCTGAGCAACCTGTTCTCCATCGAAGGCGAGGGCTTCCTCTGGCGGCAGCAGGATTTCTGGCTGATCATCTCCAACCGGGTTGTCACCCGCTTCGACCGTTCTCTGCTGGGCACCAATCGCCAGGGCGGATTCTCCCTGCCCATGCTGCCCGCCGCGCCGCTGGCCGTTTCCACCGGGGCCACGCTGACCGTGCGCTCGGATCAATGCGTCTTCGAAGGGCACAGCAACCGCGTCACCCAATCGGGCCACGTGACCATCGAGGACCCCGAGGTGCGCCTCTCCTGCGAGAACCTCGAGGTTCGTTTCACGCCCGCACGGCGGTTGCGGGACATCGCGGTGCGCGGGGGCGTCTCCGTGGTCAGCAAAGCCGATGGCAGCCGCCTGGAGGCCGGCGAGGCCGTTTATCGCGCCGACCCCGGGCGCGAAACCCTCGACATCACCGGCCAGCCGGTCTGGCGCGATGCCCAGGGGCGCCAGGAATTGCGCGCCGGCCAATTCCGCGCCGATTTCAGCCAGCGGACCCTCTACGCCGAAAGCAATGCCGTGTTGTTGCTCGCGCAAGAAGCCTTGACCCACCCCGATCTCACCCTGGGGGCCGGCCTGCCGGTCACGCTTCCACCGGCCCGCCCGGGTGTCCAGGACACCAATCAGATTCGCATCACGGCCCGGCAAATGCGGGTGCTCCTTCCCGGCCCGGACCGCCCCGGCCGCCACGCCATCGCCGAAGGGGATGTGGTTATCACCGGCGAAGCCGGCCAGCTCCGCGGCACGGCCGACCGGCTGGATTTGAAGGAGGCCGAAGGCCGGATGACCATGGAGGGCCGTGTCGTCTGGACCGCGGGAACCCGGCAGGTGCGGGCCGACCGCCTGACCCTCGATCAAACCAACCGCACCATTCACGGCCAGGGGCAGGTGGCATTTCGCGTGCCCATGGGGTCGGCGGCCCCCTCCGCCCTCCCGGCCGCGGCTTCGACCAACCTGGTGCTGGAGCTGCTCTCCCGCGCGTTCACCCTGCAATCCAACAGCCTGACCTGCCTGGGCGAGCCGGTCCACGCCCGCCTCCTGGATGGACCCACCCTGTTGGGGCGCCTGACCAGTCCCACGCTGGTGGTGCGGTTCTCCAACCGCCTGGACAACGTGGTCGCCAGCGGTGGGGTGCAGGCCGAGCATTACCCGCCTCCGAACACCAACGCCGTCGCCACCAACCTCCTGGCCTGCGAAACCCTCGCGGTCAAATTCTCCGCCGATGGCCAGATCGTGGCCCTGGTGGCTTCGGAAAACGTCCAGGCCGCCCAGATCAGCGTCTCCAACTCCCCCCCCAAGACCACCCTCACCGAACTCACCTGCGGCGTCCTGACCGCCGTCCTCCTCCCCAAGGCCGGGCGCGTGGACAAACTGCACGCCGAACGCAACGTGGTTCTCGTCCAGGACGACAAGATGGGCCGGGCCGACCAGGCGATTTACACCGACGAGGCTTATCGCCTCGTGCTTTCCGGGCGGCCTTACGCGGAATACAGCCAGGGGCGGATCCGCGACGCGGATACCCTGATCTGGGATCGCGCCACCGGCAAGGTCTCGGGCCTCGGCCGCTACCAGATCGAGTGGCGGCCGCCCGCGGGCCGGACCAACCCGGTCCCCCTGTTCTTTCCCCGCTTTCTGCCATGAGTGAAGCAGCCTCCACCTCTCCACCCCACCCCCCAGGTCCGCTGCTCGAAACCCGCGATCTGGTCAAGGCGTATCGGGGACGCCGGGTGGTGGACGGCGTCTCCATCCAGGTCCGGTGCGGCGAGGTGGTGGGCCTGCTCGGCCCCAACGGGGCCGGCAAGACCACCACCTTCAACATGGTGGTGGGCGTGATCAAACCCGATGCCGGGCAGGTGCTGTTTGACGGCCAGGATGTCGCCCGCAAGCCGATGCACCAGCGCGCCCGCCTGGGCATGGGCTACCTCACCCAGGAGCCCTCCGTGTTTCGCAAGCTCACCGTCGAGCAGAACATCCTGGCCATCCTCGAAACCTGCCGCCTCAGCCGGGCCGAGCGCGCCGTCCGTCTCCAGTATCTCCTCGAGGAACTGGACCTGAGCCCGCTGGCCAAACATTACGCCTATACCCTGAGCGGCGGGGAAAAGCGCCGCCTCGAAATCACCCGCGCCCTGGTCACCAGCCCGCGCCTGCTGATGCTCGATGAGCCCTTCAGCGGCATTGACCCCATCGCGGTGTTCGAGGTGCAGAAAATTGTGCGCCGTCTGCGCGAACGCGGCCTGGGCATCCTCATCACCGACCACAACGTTCGCGAAACCCTGAAGCTGGTGGACCGCGCCTACCTCATTCACAAAGGCCGCGTGGTCTGCGAAGGCGACGCGGAATTCCTCGTCAACGATCCCAAGGCGCGCGAGATCTATCTGGGCCCGGAGTTCAACCTGTAACCGACCACCCCATGCAACGCAGCCTCGTCACCGTCGAGCGATTCTACCGAGAATGCCGGGAAACACTGGACCTTCGGCTGCTCAACGAGGACGCGAACCTGGACCGCGTCATCCGCGAGCCTACCGTGAACCGTCCCGGGCTGGCCCTGGCCGGCTTCACCCGCTATTTTGCCTTCAAGCGCCTGCAGGCCATCGGCAGCGCCGAGACCAGTTACCTCAAGACGCTGAACGCGGCGGAGCGGGCGCAACGCTTCAAGGAGCTGTTCTCCTTCCGCATCCCTTGCCTGGTGCTCTGCCGGGGCATCAACCCCGACCCGGTGCTGCTGCAAACCGCCCGGCACACGGGCGTGCCGGTCTTCAAGACCTCCCTCATCACCATGCATTTCATCAACCAGGCCACCCTGGCGATCGAGGCGATGTTCGCCCCTCACGGCATGGAAATGGGCAGCATGGTGGACATCCTTGGCATCGGCGTCATCATCAAGGGCGCCAGCGGCATCGGCAAAAGCGAATGCGTGCTCGGCCTGATCGAGCGCGGTTACAGCCTGGTCTCCGACGACGTCACCCGCGTGGTCGTCCACGGCCAGGATGAGATCATCGGTTCCAGCCCCGACAATACGCGCTTCTTCATGGAAGTCCGCGGCATCGGCATCATCAATGTCCAGCAACTCTTCGGGGTCAAAAGCATCCGCACCCACAAGAAAGTGGATCTGGTAGTCACCCTTAAACGCTGGGATGAAGTGTCCGATGTCGAGCGCGTGGGCCTGGAGCAACAGCACACCGATATTCTCGGCGTGCCCGTGCCCCACATGGTCATTCCCGTCGCCCCCGGACGCGATATCGCGCGCCTGGTCGAAGTGGCGGCGTTCTATGTGAAGATGCGCAACTTCGGGCTGAACCCGGCGCAAGAGCTCAACGACCAGTTGCTGGCGGCCATGAGCGCCAAGCCGCCCACCGCGAGGAGTTGACGACTACACCGCACCGCCCTGCCACCGGCCAGGGCGGCAGCCCACCTGTCACGACGGGCGCTCTGTGCGGGCTCCGGGCCCTATCCCACGACAATGACCGAGTTCCAGGAGCCGTACTCGTTCGGCACCTGCTCCCGGGCTTCGGGATCGGGCAGCCATTGGCCATCCACAACGTATTTATACTGATACCGTCCCGGCCGCAGCGTCAGGGCCGCTTCCCAGTGGCCATCGGGTTTGCGGGTCATCGGGGTGGCGTTCGGGGCCCACCCGTTGAACTCGCCGCTCAAATAAACCTGCGTCGCGTGCGGCTCGCAGAAAACAAACGTCGCGGTGACCGGGTTCTCCGAGGAGGTCTCATGCGTTTCCGGAGTCACCGCGGGCTCGGCTGCCGGACTCGAGCAGCATTTCCCGCCGCGCGCGGAGGATTTGCGCGAAGCCCGGGCTTGCGGCGTGGATTCACAGGATTCATTGACGCCGACGGTCAGTGCCGACGGCAAAGGATTCAATTGCTTTCGAGTTGTTTTTCGTGCCATGTCGCAATGGGTTTAACTTCCCTTTGGCTGATCACCATGATCCGCCAAAAACCAAGATGCACGATTCCGGCCATAAATCAAGTGCGACCCGCAGGCGCCGCCAGACCACGCTTCGGCGGCGCTTCCCGCACGCCCGTGTTGCCCGCACGGTTTTGCCGGCTGGAGGTGCGCAAGCCCGGAGCGGGATCCACCGCCCCTCCCTTGCCCCCGATTCCCATCTTCCCTCCGGGCCGGCCAACCGCTACTGTCATCGCCCAATGGCAGTTGATCTCCAGCGCCGCAAAGCGGTGATGAGCCGTTCCATCAAGCTGGGGCATTGTGTCTGCAACCCCCGCCAGAGCTGTCCCTGCCCGGTGTTTGTGGAGCACAATGTCTGCCCCTGCGCGGGCGAACGGCTGCCGCCCCCCGCCCAGCCGCCCCCCTTGACCCGCCAGGTCCGCAAAGCGGGCTGCGCCTCGAAAATCGGTCAGGCTGACCTGCAACGCATTCTCGGGCGCCTGCCGCCCATCACCGATCCGCGGGTCCTCGTCGGCCTGGCCGCCGGGGACGACGCGGGCGTGTACCGTCTCAACGACCGTCAGTGCCTCGTGCAAACGGTGGATGTGTTTACGCCCTGCGTGGACGACCCACGCCTCTTCGGCCAGATCGCCGCCGCCAACTCCGTGAGCGACATCTACGCCATGGGCGGACGCCCCCTCACCGCTCTGTCCATCGTCGGGTTCCCGATAGACGACCTCGACGGCTCCATCCTCGAGGCCAT
>Ga0073934_10009685_pt1 | contig 12232 bp, 8 predicted proteins | sample LarsenN4metaG_FD_76834 | JGI IMG/M metagenome (GOLD analysis project Ga0073934, IMG submission 76834) | Hot spring sediment bacterial and archeal communities from British Columbia, Canada, to study Microbial Dark Matter (Phase II) - Larsen... ... | reverse complement strand
TGCTCGACACGCACCGCAACCGCAAGGCAGCATGACCATCAACCACAGGATCCATCTGTCACCTCGACTCCCGGCCGGGAAGCCCTAGACCTGCACGCTGCGCCCGTCGCGCCATTCTCGCAGTACCAGAAAGTGGCCCTTGAGCGCGGCGTGATCCCACTGCCCGAAGCCCATCAACGTTCCCTCGTGGCCGCTCGTGGCCGGGAGCTGCTTCACGCGCCGCAGGCCCTCGGCGATTCCGGCGCGGGTGAGGTGGTCCGCGCGCGCGATCGCCTCGCCGACGAGGCGGCCCATGTCGTACGCGGCGCACCCGATCGGTCCACCAGCCGCGCGTCGCGACCGCTCTCGCAGCGCTGCGCGCATGTGGTTGTCGTCCGCGACCGTGTCGAGGTACTCCCATCCGGCGTAGCCGTCGCGCCAGTCGGGGCGCGCGTAGCCGAACATCAGCGCCGAGTTGGCGAGGACGGGTACGTCCCACGCGAGCTCTGCGCGTGCGAGCGCGACGGCACGTGACGCGACACCGAGCCCGAAGTACACGAGCACGTCGGGCTTGCCGCTGCGAAGCTGCTCCAGCACCCCGGCGACGTCCTCGCTGAGGGGGAAGACGCCGGCGGCGCCGGTGACCTCGAGGCCGAGCCGTGCCCTCGCGGCTTCGAACGCTTCGACGTATCGCCGCCCGACCGGTGACTGGTCGAAGAGTACGGCGGCGCGCCGCAGCCCGCGCTCGACCATGCGCGCGGCGAGCACCGGCGGCTCTTCCTCCAACGAGCCGACCTGGTAGTGGAACATCCACTCCGACCGCGTGCGCTCGCCGCCTGTGTAATTGATCGCCGGGACGCGCCGTTGGTCGGTGAGCGGTGCGACGATCAGCGCGTTGTCGGAGATCGACGGGCCGACGATCACCAGCACGCCCTGCGTGCACAGGGCATCGAAGCCCTCGACTACCTCGTGCTCGCTCCCCGAAGGGAGCCCGCGAGCGTGTTGCTCGATGAGCTCGACCTCCCGGTCCAGGCGGTCGCCGACGTCGTCGAGCCCGAGCCGGAAGGCGTGCGCGAACAGGTCGTCGCCCTGCGGGAAGTCGTAGAGCAACCCGATGCGGACAGGGGTCGGACCGGCATTGGCGGTGGTCACGCCCGGAACGTAGCCCGCTATCGTTCGCCGATGCTGCGAGACGAGGTGGGGCGCGTCGCCGGCGACCTCATCCACGCCGGGTGGGAGCGTGCCGTACGTTTCGGCGCGATCGGGCCCCGTCATCGCCGGGCCCGCAAGTTCGCGCGGTTCGGCCCGGGGAGCATGATCGCGTTCCCACCGACGGTCGTGTACGGAGAGCAGCGCATCGAGATCGGGGAACGCACGACGATCGGCCCGCTCGCGACGCTGAGCGCGGGCATGCCCTCGCAGATGCACGACCCGGGCGACCCGGTGATCAGCATCGGCGACCGGTGCATGCTCGGCAAGGGCATCGGCATCGTCGGTCACGAGCGCATCGAGATCGGCGACGACATCTGGACCGGCCATTACATCTACGTCACCGACCAGAACCACGGCTACGAGGATCTGTCGCTGCCGATCGGCACGCAGATGTGGAAGAACGATCCCGTCTTGATCGGCGACCGCTGCTGGCTCGGCCACGGCGCAGTGATCCTGCCGGGGACGCGCCTCGGCCGCCATGTCGTCGTCGCGGCCGGTGCAGTGGTCGCAGGGATCCACGTCCCCGACTACTCGGTGGTCGCGGGCGTCCCCGCGCGCGTCGTGCGCCGCTACGAACCCGGCGAAGGCTGGACCGCAGCCGCCCCCTGACGAACTTGCGTTGAAATTGCAGCTGGAGCGCGCAACTTCGACGCAAGTTCGGTCACGGCGCCGGCGCGAACACGTCGGACCACGGGACGAAGCCGTTCACGTCGCTCGGCTCGTACACCGCGTCGGTGGGGCCGTCGGTGACGTGCACCTCCGGCGTCAGTGCGACGGGTTCGGCGGCGTCGAGGTCGAGCTGCCAGAGGCGGTTGTCGCGCACGAACACGAGCGTGTCGCGGTCGACCCAGCGCGGGACCGCGACACCTCCACCGGCCGCTGCGACCCGCGACGCGTTCGTTCCGTCGGCGTTCGCGATCCAGAGCTCCCGCTGCGCGTACCGCGACGCCCAGTCGGGCACGCCCTCGACCAGGGAGTCACCCGGGTCGTTCGACGCGCGGTTGACGACGAACGCATACCGCGTGCCGTCGGGTGACCACGCCGGTTCCATCGTCTGGCCGGGCATCGAGTGCTCGGTGCAACCTTCCCCGATCCGGCACGCGACGACCTGCCGCTGGTCGGTGACCATGCGGCCGTTCGCTGCGTACGCGAGCAGCGTCGAGCCGTCCGGCGACCACTGCAGCGAAGAGCGGAGGAGGAATCCGCGGAACAGCTGGGTTGCCTCGCCGGTCGTCACGTCGACCGCGTACAGGAAGGCTCCGTCCTGCACGCCCGAGTGCCCGACCGACGGCCACAGGAGGATGTGACGTGCGTCCGGCGTCCACGACGCCAGGGAGAACCCCGGCGCCTCGAAGGGAAGTCCGGTGACCGCGATCTCGCGCACCTCGTCGGAAGGCCGCCCACTCTCGACGTGTGTGACATAGAGATGGTCGCCCGCGGCGTCGAGCGTGACGTACGCGAGCTGCGATCCGTCGGCCGACCACGCGAAGTCGTACGCGAAGCGCCCGGCCGGGACCGGTGCGCGCCACACCCGCGCACCGTCGGCGGCGTAGACGTCGACGTAGGTCTGCTCGGCCTCGCCGACGATCGCTGCGACGACCTGCTCGGTCGGTGCCCACGCGAACCGCGCCACCTCACCTGGCCCCCTCGCCGTCCCCTCCGCCGAGGTGATCCGGAGGCTGGCCCCGTCGAGATACGCGAGCGTCGTAGCGTCGGGCCCGAACGCGACGCAGCACGCCGGGCCGTCGTCGACCTGTACCGCCTCTCCCTCGTCATCCGTGCGCCATACACCCGTCTCGTCGGCCCAGGCGACGTCGATCGAGCGCCCGGTCGGCGCGATGACTTCGACGTCGCCGGTGTCGCCACGGTCGTCGCGCCTCACGACGACGAGGGCGCTCGCGACGAGCGCGACGACGAGCACCGCGGCAACGGCCACGAGCGCGCCGCGGCGACGGCGGGGCGTACCAGCGTCCGGCCACGGCGGTGCGGGCGGCGCGTGTTCGGCGAGGCGATATACGAGCTCGCGTACCGCAGGATCACGCGTCTCGGACATCACGCAGCTCCTCCCTGAGGCGCGCGTGGGCGCGCGCGAGATGGCGGCGGACACTGCCCTCTCCTATCCCGAGCAGTTCGGCGACGGAGGCGGGCTCGAGGTCGTCCCAGTACGTGAGCATCACGACGGCGCGCTGGCGGATGCTGAGCCGCGCGACCCGTGCGAGGACGTCGACCATCGGTTCATGATCGAGGCGCGCCTCGTTCGGCGCGGCGCGCAACTCGCGCACACGCCGGCGCAGCGTCGACCGGTGGTGCATCCGCGCTTCGTTGAGGACGGCGCGGAACAGGTACGCCCGCCGGTCGTGCGCCGCAGACCAGCGGGCGCTGCCGAGCAGCCGCACGAGGGTCGCGGATACCACGTCGGCGGCGTCCGCGGGTCCCACGAGCCCGGTCGCGAACCGCACGAGCGCGTCGGCATGCTTTTCGTACAGCTCGCCGTCGGACAGCGCCCCGCTCACGTCCCTACGATGCCGCCGCGCGCCCCCCTCCCTGACGAACTTGCGTCGAAATTGCAGCTCGAGCGCGCAAACTCAACGCAAGTTCGGGGGAGGGGCGGCGGCGTCAGCCGCCCGCCGCGGGGGAGCCGGGCCAGGGTGGGTAGTCCTCGACCTCTTCGCTCTCGGGCAGTTCCTCGTAGACCGTCACCGAACCGTCCTCCTCAAAGATCGGGATCGGATCGGTCGGCCACTCGCCGGGTAGGTACCGCTTCCCGCCCTCGACGTAGCGCAGCATGCCGCTGCCCTCGACGCCGGTCTCGGACTCGCCGACTTCGTCGGTGTCGTACCAGATGACCGTCGCGTCGTCGGAGGAGTTGTAGTCGGCGCGGCCCCAGATGTCCTCACCCCACGACTGGTGGGTGTAGGTCAGCCCGCCCGGCTCCGGCGGGTACCGGAACAAGCCTTCCTTGAACGTCTCCGGTGTCAGGTTCGGCCCCGCGAGGTGCACGCCGAGCGCGAACCGGTAGGGGCCGGGCCAGATGACTCCCTGCGTGTTGACCGGCGGCTGTGCCCCATACCACCACTCGTACACGAACCAGGAGTCCTCGAGCTCGTTGTCCTGCCGTGCCGTCGGCAGCCCGATCCCGAACGCGCGGCTCCACTGGTCCTGCTGGTAGGTGCGACCGAAGAACGTCGTGTCGACGAGCACGGTCGGGCCGATGATCCATTCCGGCCGGTAACCCTGCTTCTCGGCCTCCTCGGTGAGCTGCTTCGGCACGAACGGGTCGGTGCTGAGGATGATCGACGTGACGCCGGCATCGCGCATGCGCTGGATCGCGGTCGGCGCAACCTCGTCGCCCGTCGACGTCGTGACGAACAGGTACGTGAAGCGGTCGGCGATCTCGCCGCCGTACTCGGCGAACATCTCCTCGAACGCGTCATTGCGTTCCTCGTACTCGCCCGTCTCCGTCTCGGCCTGGATCCATCCGAACACGCGCTCCTGGCTCTGGAGCGCGGGATCGCCCGCGAACTCGGCGGGCTTGCCCACGAGCTGCTTGCCGAGGAACTCCGCGAGATGCGTGTCGGCTTGGTTGGGATTGAGGCCGGTCGGCCACAGGTACGGCGCGGCACCCTCCACGACGTCCCACGGCTCGGCGAGCGAGCAGCCGCCGACGCAGACGATGCCGGCGTTCGCGAGCTCCTGCCAGTACGCCGGTGTCTGCGCGGGTCCGCCGATTGCGGCGAACGGCTTCAGGTCGATCACCTTCTGGGCGTCGGCCGCGGCGGCGGTCGCGTCGGCGGGACCTCCGCTCGCTTCGATCGTCACCACGTTGAAGGACCGCCCGTAGGTCTCGACGATCTGCTCGAGCATTGCGAGATAGTCGAGGGCGGTCTGGTTCACGGCGTTCGGATCCGTGTTGCCGCCGGCGTCCTCGACCAACGCCTGCTGCAAGGGGTCCGGCTGACCCTTGTAGAGCGCGATCGTGATCTCGTCGGCTGTCACGCCCTGCGCGGTCGCGCCGCCGTTGTCAGCCCCGTCCTCCCACGGTTCCACGCACGGGAACCGGTTGTGGATCGGGACCTTCAGCCGGCCCGTTTCAGTGTCGCAGTTCGGGCCCCAGTCGATGTCGCCTTCGGTGCCCTGCTCCTGCGCTTCCTGGAACGTCAACGGCAGCCCGCTGTCGCCGCCGTCGCCGCCCGCTGTCACGTCGGACCCGGTACCGGCCGTCACCTGATCGTCGTCGTCGTCACCGCCGCCGCCGGCGATCAGCACGACGCCGAGCACGATCACGACGACGAGCGCGATCGGCCCGTACCGGCGGAGCGCACGCCCCGCGCCACTGTTGTTCGCCATGTCTTCCCCCCGGGGGCTTCGGCTACCCGCCGCGCGGACCGCTGCGGGCGACGACTGCTTCCGATTCTCCCAAGTACGACGCGACCACGCGTGGATCGCGCACGACGTCGACCGGTGGCCCGACCGCGACGACCTCGCCGAGGTCGAGCGCGATCATTCGGTCGGCGATCGAGGTGAGCAGCGGCACGTCGTGCTCGATCACGAGCAGGCTCGCGCCGGTCATCGAACGGATCCGCGTCAGGAGCGGGCCGAGTGCTTCGGCTTCACGCTGCGCGATGCCCGACGAGGGCTCGTCGAGCAGCAGCACCGACGGCTCGTGGGCCAGCACGCACGCGAGGTCGACGACGCGCCGGCTTCCCGTCGACAGCTCGCGCACGTACTTGTCGCGGAAGGCGCCGAGCCCGAGCAGCTCGATGAGCTCCTCGACTCGGTTGCGCACCTTCTGCTCGGAGTCGAACACCGACGGAAGGTAGAGCGCGGCAGCGAGCGGGTCGCGCACCTCCACCTGCCGCTCGCATGCCACCGCGATCGTCTCCGCCACGGTGAGCGCGGGGAACAACCGTCCGTCCTGGAAGGAGCGGCCCAGGCCGGCGCGTGCGCGCGCGTTCGCGCTGGTGCGTGCGATCGAGCGACCGTCGAGGCGGATGTCGCCCGTGTCGGCGGGAAGGAAGCCGGAGATCACGTCGAAGAGCGTGGTCTTGCCGGCACCGTTGGGCCCGAGGAACCCGAGGATCTCGCCCGCGTGCACGTCGAACGTCACGTCCTGCAGCGCGCTGATGCCACCGAAGTGTTTGGAGACCCCGACGACTTCGAGTCGTCGCTCGGCCGCCTCGGGGTGATGACCGTTCCCCGACGGACGCGCAGCGGCCGGCGCTTCCGTCGTGCGCGGCTCCGTCGCCCGCTCGACCGACGCGGCACCTTCGAGGAACACCGAGCGCAGCACGTCCGGGCGCTGGAGCAGGTCGCTCGTGGGGCCGTGGAACCGGATCTCGCCCTTCTCCATGAAGTACGCGGTCTCCGCGACCGTGAGCGCGACGTTGACCGACTGCTCGACGAGGATGATCGTCACGCCGAGTTCCTTCAGCGCCTTCACCGCCTCGAGCAGTTCCGCGACGATGCTCGGCGCGAGTCCGAGCGACAGCTCGTCGATCATGAGCAGCCGGGGTTTGGCGAGGAGCGCCATGCCGAGGGTCAGCATCTGCTGCTGGCCACCGCTGAGGTTCGCGGCGGGCTGGTCGAGGCGGTCGCGCAGCACGGGGAAGCGCTCGAGCACGCTCTCGGTCGCGGCGACGCGCTCGTGATGTGAGTTGATCAGCCACGTGGCGAGCCGGAGGTTCTCCGCGACGGTCAACGACGGGAACACACCTTGGCCACCGGGGACCATCACGATGCCGCGCGCCGCGACTTCGTGCGGAGGTGTGTACGTGGCGTCGCGGCCGTCGAACACGATCGCGCCGGCGTCGGCGGGCACGACGCCCGCGATGGCCTTGAGCAGCGTCGACTTTCCGGCACCGTTCGTGCCGAGGAGTGCCACGATCTCGCCCTCGTCGATCTCGAGGTTCACGCCGAACAGCACCTGCACGTTGTCGTAGCTGACGTCGACGTTGCGGACGAGCAGCAGCTTCACCTCGCCGCGCTCGCGTTGCCGCCGGACCTCGGCCTGCGCGGCCGTGGAGGTCCACACTTTGTTGATGTCGGACTTCACGAACATCGACGCGGACGAGAGCGTCGCCGCGCCGATGAGGAAGATCGGCACCATGATCAGCACGCCCTGCCGGACGCCGTAGCGATCCGCGATCGTGCCGACGATGATCAGGCCGAGCAGGCCAGGCAGGATCCAGATCGACGCCATCGAGAAACCGAGCGCGCGTACCTTCGGTGGGATCGCGAGCGACAGCGACGCGAAGATCCCCGGCGCGAGCAACGCCGCGAGTCCCGAGATGAGGATGTTCGCGACGACCGCGACCCACAGCACGGGAGCCAGCGCGAACATGATCCAAGCGCCCGCGATGCCGACACCGACGATCGAGAGCAGGCGCAGCCCGAGCCCGGGGTCCTTGAGCATCATGCGCGACGCCAGCGGAATGCCGAGCGTGATGCCGAGGATCTGCGCCGGTTCCGCGATCGCGCTCACGACGCCGCGCTCGGCCTCCGAGAGCCCGAAGATCTCTTCGTAGAAGATCGACGTCAGGGTCACGAGACCGATCACGGACGCGGCCAGGAACGGCAACGAGAACCAGATCCGGCGGAGGGTGCGCACCTGCCAGAGGATGCGAACGGATTCGGCCCACGTCGGCGGGATCTCGTCGGTCGTGATCACGTCGGCCGAGGCGCCCGCCGCTTCACGCTCGAAGTGCCCGCGCCCGGGCTCCTGCAACCGCAGCCCGATCACCACGAACACGATCGTCGGGATGACGAACAGGATGAACGGCACGCGCCAGTCGAAGACCTCGGCGAGGATCCCGCCGAGCAGCGGGCCGACGAAGGCACCCGCGGCGTTCGCCATGCGGTGGAAGCCGTACACCTCGGTGCGTACGTGGATGGGGTAGTAGTCGGACAGCAACGAGTTGTGCGTGGGCGTGACGACGGCGCGGCCCATGCCCGCGCCGAAGCGGGCGAGCACGAGCACCCACAGCACACCCGCCAGACCGGTCATCAGCCCGAACACGGCCCAGACCGCCGCACCGGCCACGGCGATGCGTGCGCGCGGCAACCGGTCGGCGTAGTACGCGAGCGGGACCTCGAGCAGCAGTCCGCCGATCAGCGACAGCGCGACGAGCGTCAGGAACCCGCCGTTGCTCAACCCGAAGTGGTCGCGAATCTCCGGGCCGAGGATGCCGAACACGGTGCGGTCGAGCTCGTCGACCGCGTTCAACCCGAACAGGACGAGCAGCGGGAACACCGCGTGCCCGCCGCTGATGTCGGCGAGGTAGCGGCGGGGACGGCGCGGCTTGCGCACGTCGAAGCGGCCGAGCGTGAACAGCACGGTGCGCTCGGTCGTGGTCATTGCCGCAGCTCCGCGACCTCTTCGAGCTCCGGTCGCTCGACGGTGTCGGCCACGGCGGCTGCCATCGCCGGCGTCACCTCCACCTCTTCGACGCGACGGTCGGCGACGAGGCTCGGTACGAGCAGGTTCTTCCGGCGCGCAACCCATCGCAGCCAGGCGTCGCGCGCCTCGGCGAGCCCTGCCCCGATGCCGCCCGGCAGGATGAGCAGGATCAGCAGCAGGCCGAAGCCGTTCGCCAGGAAGCGCCACTCGGGCAGCATGTAGTACTGCATCGAGAAGACGTAGAGGGTCCCGATGATCGCGCCCGGGATCGACGCGAGCCCGCCGATCACCACGATCGTGAACACGCGCAGGCTCGCCTCTGCCGACAGCGGGTTGTTGACGCTGCTGTTGGGGAACAGGTGCAGGTGGTGCACGAACAGCACCCCTGCGACCGCCGCCAGGAAACCCGAGAATGCGAACGCGACGAGCATCGTGCGGAACGGGTTGACGCCGTAGGCCTCGACGGCACGTGGGTTCTCGCGCAGCGCGATGAGCACCCGACCCGTTCGGGTGCGGCGAATGCCGTAGGCCATCGCGACCGCGATCGCGAGCACGCCGAGGTTCAGGAAGTAGAAGCTCGTCTGCGACTCGATCCGCAGGTCGAGGAGCAGGTTGGTGTCGCCGATGCGGCCGCGCGGCACCCAGTCGACGACGTCGGGATTGAGGAGCCAGTACAGCGTTGCCGACGCGAGCGCGAGCGTGATGATCGCGAGCGTGAGGCCGCCGGCTCGTGCCGCGGGGATCCCGACGACGACGGCGACGACGGCCCCGATGACACCCCCCGCGAGCAACGCCCAGCCGAGATCCCATCCGGCGGTCTGCGTGACCCAGGCACCGACCGCCCCGCCGATCGCGGCGAACGCCATGTGCCCCAGGCTCACGTGGCCGCCCCAGCCGGTGAGCACGACGAGCGACACGCCGATCGTCGCGAACGTCCCCGTCTGCGCAGCGATGACCAGGTGCGGGTTCGACATCCACAACGGCAGCGAGACGAGGAAGATCGCGATCACGCCGAACAGCGCGATCACGGGGATGCGAACCTCGGGGAGCGTTCGGAGCTCGGTCGGGATGCGCCGCAGCTCGCGGGCCGCCGCCCAACTCGACACCGCCTGGTCTGCGACGCGGCTTCCCCGATGCCGCCGGTTGAGCAACATCGCGACCACGATGATGGCGAACAGGACGGGGAAGACGTACACGTCACGCCACCGGTAGATGATCGACTGCTCGACGATCCCGAGGCCGATCGCCGCGGCCGCGATCCGTGGGAAGTCCTCCATGCGGCCGATGACGGCGGCGGCGAGCGCGCGGACGAGCATCGTGATTCCGAGCGCGCTCCCGAGCGGTATCGAGCGAATGCCGGCCTGGAGGAACACGGTGACGAACGCCAGCACGCCGGTGATGACCCAGACGGTTGTCTGGACGCGGTGCACCGGCACACCCAGCGTCGCGGCCCGGTCGGCGCGCTCGGCAGCAGCGCGGACGGCGATGCCGACGCGCGTGTACCGCATGAAGAGCGCAAGCGCGACGAGGATCACTGGAACCGTGATGACGACCATGAGGTCGTTGCCGTCGAAGCGGTCGCCGCCGATCGTGAAGTCGACGTCGATCGGCGGTGCGGGGCGCGTGACCTCACCGCCGAGCTGCTTGAGGTTGAACCACCGGGGCATGAAGATCGCGAACGCGATCAGCAGCTGCGCGACGCCGATCGTCGCCACGGTGAGGATGAGACGAGGCGCGCGCTTGAACCGATTGATGATCGTTCGCTCGAGCACGAAGCTGAGGAAGATCGCGCCCACGAGCCCGACGGCGAACGCGGCGGGGTACGGCAGGTCGGTCATCCAGTCGGGCGCGCCGCCGGGGACGTCGCGCGCCATGAGCAGCAACACGAGCGTGGCGGGGACGGCGCCCATGTCGCCCTGGGCGAAGTTGACGATGCGATTTGCCCGGTAGATCAGCGCGATGCCGATCGCGAACAGTGCCGTCAGCCCACCCAGCAGCGCGCCGTTCGCGATCGTGCCGCTCGGCGGTTCCCAGACGACCACGGCGAGTGCGACGAGAGCGACGAGCGGTGCCAGCGCCGATAGGTGGCGCAGCGGCGACTCCGCGAAGCGATTCACGCATTGCCTCCGACCACCGCGACGATCGCATCGGTGACCGCCGTGCGCGCGTCGAGTGCGCTGAGCCCGTTGGCGCGCAGGTTGGACCACGCCGAGCTGCTCGTCAGCGTCTCGAGGATCGCGACCGTCCGCTCGCGCGCCGCGGGTGCGAGTCGGTCGAGCTCCCGGGCAAAGATCCGTTCGAGGTCGCGCCGGGTCAGGCGGCGCGCGATCTGCCGGCGCTCGGCGAGCGCGGGCGAGAACGGCTCCTGGCGCTCCGCGGCGCGTAGCACCGCACCGATCTGCTCGTAGAGGCGCTCGCGCACGCGCATGGCGCGTTCCGCACGATCCGCGAGCGGACCCGTGGCGGGTACCTCGACGAGCAGATGGGCGACAAGCTCCACCTGGCGCTCCGAGGCCGCGATGAACAGGTCGTCGAGGTCGTCGAAGTGGACGTAGACCGACCGCAGCGACACGCCGGCCTGGGCGGCGATCTCCCGTGCGGTGGGACGGGGATTTCCGGCGGCGAGCAGTGCGAGCAACGCATCGACGACCGCGATCCGGGTTCGCTGCGATCGTGCGGTGCGCCCGTCGGTTGCCGGGGCCGTCGCCATCAGGGGCGCACGTTAGAAATTCTTCACGCGTCGTGCAACAGTGCCGGTACCTTGGCGCGAATGCCCCACCCGGACGTCGACGCCGAGCGCGCGCGTCTCCGGTTCGCGCAGCAGTGTCTGGCCGCCATGCGGGCCCGCACGGACGCCCGCGTCCGGGCCGAGCACGTGCTCGCGGCCAACGAGGCCGACGCCGAGGCGGTGCGGTGGCAGCTCCAGCGGCGCCTCGCATCGCTCGACGACGATGCGGGCGCGCTGTGCTTCGGGCGCATCGACGAAGAGGCGGGTGACCGCTGGTACATCGGCCGGCGCCACGTCGTCGACGACGGGGGCGCGCCGGTGGTGGTCGACTGGCGCGCGGCCGTCGCGACGCCCTTCTACCGGGCGACGCTCGCGGATCCTTTGGGTCTCGCGCTCCGCCGGCGGTTCATCTTCGCGGGGCCCGAGCTCACCGACGTCTTCGACGAGGACTTCGCCGACCCCGACTCGCTCGCCGGCTCCGGGGGCGTACCCGACCCGCTCCTCGCCGAGCTCGGCCGCGCGCGCACGGGGCAGATGCGCGACATCGTCGCGACGATCCAGGCCGAGCAGGACGCGATCATCCGGGCGCCGCTCGAGACCTGCCTCGTGGTGCAGGGTGGGCCCGGCACCGGCAAGACCGCGGTCGGGCTGCACCGCGCCGCGTTCTTGCTCTACGAGCACCGCGCCCGGTTGACGCGCGAGGGCGTACTGGTCGTCGGTCCGAACCCCGTGTTCCTGCGCTACATCAGTCAGGTGCTGCCGTCACTCGGGGAGACGTCGGCGACGCAGACGACGGTGACCCAGTTGCTCGGGCTGCGATTCCGCGTGACGGGCGAGGACTCACCCGCAGCGGCCGCGGTGAAGGGCGATGCCCGCATGGCGCGTGTGATCGCCCGCGCCGCGGGCGAAGCGCTGCG
>Ga0073934_10009684_pt1 | contig 12233 bp, 9 predicted proteins | sample LarsenN4metaG_FD_76834 | JGI IMG/M metagenome (GOLD analysis project Ga0073934, IMG submission 76834) | Hot spring sediment bacterial and archeal communities from British Columbia, Canada, to study Microbial Dark Matter (Phase II) - Larsen... ... | reverse complement strand
GACTGGGCTTGGGCTCGCGCGGATCGTAGCAGGCAGCTACATGAGCGCCCGTCGTGACCTTGAAGAAGCGGCCGCGGCTGCTGGTCCCGCCGCATCGGCTCCCTGCCCGGAGCCGTGGATCGCGTTGGGAGTCCTCGCAACCTGGCGGCACGACACCAAACAGGCGCTCGGCTACTTCCTGAAGGCGCTCGAGATGATGCCCGGCGACGCGCTGGCTCTCCAGGAGGCGGGGCGCGCCCTTATTTTGCAGCAGGAGTGGGAAGCGGCCGACCAGTATCTGGAAAAGGCGCTCGCGGCGGGGGCTTCGCCTGACGCGCGCCTCCTGCGCGTTCGCGTTCTGCTGGAGCTGGGAGATACACCCGAAGCCGAATCCGAGATGCAAACCTTCCTTGCAGGCCGCCCTGCCAAGGAAATGCCCGCTCCGGTTCGCCTGCTCTACGCCCGGTTGCAAGACCGCCTGCAGTTGCAGGCCTACGGGGCCGTCAGGTCTTTTGTCGATCAGCCCCTCACCGAACTCGTCCGCATCATCCCGGAGCTGGCTGGAGTCGAACCGGGCGCGCGTGAGGACGAGCTGGCGCCGCTCCTCGATCGCGCCGGCCAGACGGTGGAGGGATTCTTCCGCCACCTCCCTAATACCATCTCCCGTGAAGACATTCGCCAGGAGATTCTGCGCCGCGACGGCAAGGTCTTGAACACGCTGGAGGAACAGTTCCTTTACCTCCTCGTCCTTCGCCCTCAAGAATTGCCCGCCAACCTGCGGGAATTGCGGACGACGGACATCGAAACCGGGACGCCCGCGGTCCTTAAGAAAGGGTTTATGCGTACTTCCGGCTTTGCCATCACTTCGCTGCACTTTCATCCCCTCTACCGGTCGTGCGCCCGCTTCCGGCTGCTCGGACGCCAGAGGCTCGATGGCCGCCCGACGGCTGTCATCGCGTTTGCACAGCGGCCCGAGACCTCCAAGATCTTCGGCCGGTTCGATGTGGACGGCAAATCCGTGCCCGTCCTGATTCAAGGCCTCGCCTGGGTGGATACGAGCAACTACCAGATCCTGCGCATGCGGACCGACCTGCTGCGATCTCCGCCCCGGAGCCGCCTGAAACGCGAGACGACAGAGATCCAGTTCGGGGAGGTGCGCTTCAAGGATTTCCCCACGGCCATGTGGCTGCCCCGCGAAGTCACTGTCACCGTCGAGTGGAAAGGCAAGGTCTTCCGCAACTGGCACCGCTACTCCGACTTCAAGGTGTTCAAAGTCGACACGCTCGACAAACGCAAGGAAGCCGCGCGCCCCGCCCCCGGCCCGAAGAATCCAGTCTGACCGAACCCTCGCGGTTCCCGCCAGCGCCATGTCATCGACGCAACGTGTGAACGGCGGACTTGGGATAATGGGCGGTGGGCAGCGAACAGTGAACAGTGAACAGTGAACAGTGAACAGTGAAGAGAACGAACCTCGCTGCCGTTTGTTTGTGCCCCCGCATCTGCATGCCGAATGTTGACGGGGCAGGACTGAGGACCAAAGACCAAGGACTAGGGACTAGGAACTAAGGACTAAGGACCTTGTGCTGTTCACTGTGCACTGGCAACTGTTCGCTGCTCTTTTGAGCCGGCTGGGACTCGAACCCAGAACCCTTGCCTTAAAAGGGCAATGCTCTACCGCTTGAGCTACCGGCCCGTATTCTTCGCGTGCCGCCGCGCTCCGGGGGGCGTCGTGCGCTTCGCCCGCTTCCCTTCAAATTACACCAGCGGCTGCCCCGCCGTAAACCGCAAATTGTCGCGCCGGCATCTTCCGGCCTGCCGCCAGAATGGCGGCGCTGCGGGTCGCGGTTGCATCGAAGCGCCGCCCACCATAATATTGCCGATCTCGCTTTGAGGATTGCGTCGGAGGAGGGGAGGGTGATGATCCACGACACGGTCTATCTGATCTCGAACGGCGATTCGCGCGATATCTCCTGCCAGACCTGTTGGCCCAAGCAGGAGGAAACGCTGCGGCTGACGAAAGCCGCGTTCGACAAGCTGGGTGTGAGAACGGAAGTCCGGCCTTCATTCAATCCCGCGCGCAAGCACGGATTCATCACCAAGCAATGCGAGGGCACGGCGCTCTTCGCCGAAATCGACCCGCGGGCGCCGGTGGTGATTGTACTGAGCGTCTGGGCCTACGCGCACCACGTCAGCGGGGCGCTGCAAACCCACAAAGGGCCCATCCTGCTGCTGGCTAATTTCGACGGCACGTGGCCGGGGCTGGTGGCGCTGCTCAACCACGCGGGGACGCTCGATCGGCTATGCGTGAAGCACTCGCGCATCTGGTCGGAGAGGTTCGCCGACGATCCCGCCTTCATGCGGCGGCTCGAAACTTGGACGAAGTCCGGCGAGATCCCCTACGACATGTCGCATCTGGCGCGCGCTGAGAATCTCCGTCTTTCTTCCGAGGCCTTGCGCTTCGGCGAAGAGCTTGCCGCCGACATCAAGCGCCACAAGCGTATTATGGGCCAACTCGATCCCGGCTGCATGGGGATGCTCAACGCGCTCATTAATCCGACCAAGCTCGGCCAGATCGGCATGCCCCTCGAGTTGCTTAACCAGTCGGACCTGGTTGCGGAGATGAACCTCGTCAGTGAGCGCGAGGCGCAGGACCACCTCAACTGGCTCATTCGGAGAGGGACCTGGTTTGATTGGGGCACGGACGGTTACGAGCACCTCGTCCACGGTCAGGTCATCTCGCAGATGAAGATGTATTCGGCCGCGGCGCGCATCTACAAACGCTTCGGCCTCGCCGCCATCGGCATCCCGTATCAACTCGGCCTGGTACGGTGCGTTCCCGCGTCCGACCTGGTCGAGGGCATGCTCAATAACTCCGACCGGCCCGAGGTCATTGATCCCGAAAGCGGGGAAGTCGTCGAGCCCGGCAAACCCATTGTGCACTTTAACGAAGGCGACATGGGCGCGGGCGTGCCGCAGCGGCTGCTGTGCGACATCTACCTGCGCAAAGGGATGCCGCCGGAGACGACGCTCCACGACGTCCGCTGGGGGCGCGCGTACAACGGCAGGTTCCTCTGGGTTTTTGAGATTTCCGGCGGCGCCCCGCCCGCCCACTTCGGAGGATGGCAGTTTACAAAGGTGTATCGCCAACCTAAGGTCTATTTCCCGCTCGGGGGCGGCTCCTGCTCGGGCGTCTCAAAGCCCGGCCCGATCACCTGGGCGCGCTTCTATGAGACCTGGGGCGAAATCGGCATGGACTGCGGGACGGGCGAGGTGATCGAATTGCCCGCGGCAGAGGTCGAAGACCGCCTGAACAAAACCACCAAGGAGTGGCCCATCGCCAACGTCCACATCCCGGGCTACGATCCCGAACAACTTATGGCGTCGCACATGGCGAACCATATCGTCATCGGCTACGGGTTAGTCCTGCAGGAACTGGTGGCGACCTGCCTTCACCTCGGCATCCCCACCCGCGTCGCCGGGGAGGTGAAGGATAGTCTGGCGTGAGCTTTCACTGAAATTCCTGGTGGGGCGTTTGGCGACCCGCCCGGGCTTGTGCCTTGGCCGTCATGGAGGCTTCGGTTCGTGTGCCCGTTCTTGGGCCGCTCTTGATTGACAATGTTTCCGGCAAGAGCATAGTATCGAAATTTGATCTCTTATCCACCGAAGCAAGTGGGCGAGGCCGGGCGGATGGAGCCGGGCGACGGGCCGGTGGCATGAACAGGGTAGGCGGAGGGGAGGAGGCGATTCGGGCGCTGTGGGAAGCGCTGAGGGGGGCCGAGCGCGTGGTGGCGCTGACCGGCGCGGGAATTTCAGCGGAGAGCGGCGTCCCTACCTTCCGCGGCGCGGGCGGGCTATGGCGGAACTACAACCCCGGGGAGCTTGCGACGCCGGAAGCTTTCGCGCGTGACCCGCGCCTGGTCTGGGAATGGTACGACTGGCGGCGCGGGTTGATCGCCAAGGCGCAGCCGAATGCCGGCCATCGCGCCCTGGCTGAACTTGAGCGGAGCAAGACCGAATCGATGGCCGGGCGGGGAAGCTTTACGCTCATCACCCAGAACGTGGACGGCCTGCACGACCGCGCGGACAGCCGGAACGTGGTCAAGCTCCACGGCGATATCTGGGTGACGCGCTGCGTGAGCTGCGGCAGCGAATCGCCCAATGGCCAGGTGCCGCTCGTGGAAATTCCGCCGCGCTGCGCGTGCGGCGGACTGCTCCGGCCCGGCGTGGTGTGGTTTGGCGAGCCGCTGCCTCCCGAGGAGTGGGAGCGTGCCGAACGGGCGAGCCGGCGCGCGCAGGTTTTTCTGGTGATTGGGACTTCCGCCGTGGTTTACCCGGCGGCCGGGCTCGCGGAAATTGCGCGGGCGGCAGGCGCGAAGCTCGCCGTCATCAACGCCGAGACAACGCCGCTTGATGCCATCGCGGATTTTGTGCTGCACGGAAAAGCCGGAGAAATTCTGCCGAGGCTACTATGAGACAAGCCTATCTGGACGGTTCGTCGGGGATCAGCGGGGACATGTTCTTGGGGGCGCTGCTCGATGCGGGCTTCGAGGCCAAGCGCCTGCTGGATGAGCTGAAGAAGCTCTCCCTCGGTTTCTATAAGCTGAAGCGCACCCGCGCCGCGCGCGGTGGGATCGTCGGTACGCGCCTTGAAGTGGAGATTTCCGGCGACCAGCCGCCCCGCAAGCTGGCTGACATCGAGGCGATGCTTACGCCCGCCGGCCTGAGCGATGGCGTCAAGGAGCGGGCGCTCAAGGTTTTTCGTCGGCTGGCGGAGGCGGAAGGCAAGATCCACGGGAAGGCCGCAAGGGATATCCATTTCCATGAGGTTGGCGCGGTGGACGCCATCATTGATATCGTCGGCTCCTGTGTGGGCATGGAAGCACTGGAAATTTCCGAATTGATTTGCTCGCCCCTCAATGTGGGTGGCGGACATGTCGAGGCCGTACACGGGTCGCTCCCGGTGCCGGCCCCGGCGACGGCGGAATTGCTGCAGGGAATTCCGATCTATTCCTCCGGCGTCGAGGGCGAACTGGTGACGCCGACCGGGGCGGCCATCGCCACGACGCTCGCCACGAGCTACGGGCCGTTGCCGGCCTTCAAGATCGAGCGCATTGGCTACGGCGCGGGCGCCAAGGATTTTCCCAAACATCCCAATGTGGCGCGGCTCTTCATTGGTCAGAAGCTCGAAGCGGTGAAGGCCGAAGCCGGAAAACCGGGTGATGAACTCGTTTCGATCCTCGAAGCCAATCTCGACGACATGAGCCCGCAGCTTTACGGCTACCTGGTCGATCAGGCGCTTGCCGCGGGCGCGCTCGACGTGACGTGCAGTTCAGTGCAGATGAAGAAGAACCGACCCGGACTGCAAATCACTGTCCTCGGCCCACCGGAGAAGGCCGACGCGCTGGCACAACTGCTCTTCGAGCAGACCACCACGCTCGGCCTGCGCATCCACGAGGCGCGGCGCAAGGTGCTCGAGCGCGAACACGTGGAAGTGGAAACGGCCTACGGCAAGGTGCGGATGAAAGTCGCCAAGCGCGAGGGGAAGGTCTTGAACGCTGCCCCGGAATACGACGATTGTCAGAGACTCGCGGCCGAGAAAGGAGTGCCGCTCAAGGAAGTCATCCTCGCCGCGCAGGCGGCGTACCGGCAGACAAGATAGGCGTCCTTGGCCCTTTGTCATTTGTCCTTTGCGAGCCGGTTTCTGACAGACATCCTGCCCCCAAGGGACGGTGGCCCAGGGACGACAGACCGCGGTCGAATGAAGAAGTTCTATCTCACCACACCGCTCTACTACCCGAATGCCCGGCCGCACGTGGGCTCGGCGTACACGACGATTGTGTGCGACGTCATCGCCCGCTACAAGCGCATGTGCGGCTATGACGTGGCGTTCCTTACGGGCACGGACGAGCACGGCGAGAAACTGGAGCGCGCGGCCCGCGCCGAGGGCGTCTCGCCCAGCGAGTTTGTGGCGGAAAAGCGCCGGCTCTTCCTGGATTTATGGAAGAAGCTGGGCATCGAATACTCCCACTTCGTCTACACCCATCAGCCCGACCACGCGACCTCCGTCCAGCGCCTCATGCGCTTGGCGAAGGCGAGGGATCCGGAAGTGATCTACAAGAAGACCTACGAGGGCCGCTACTGCGTTTCCGACGAGCGCTACATTGCGGACGGCACCGAACCCGCCGACTGCGATATCTGCGGCCGCCCCGCCGAGCTCATCCGGGAGGAGAACTACTTCTTCCGGCTGAGCAAGTTTGAAAAACCGCTCCTCGACCTCTATTCGAAGCATCCCGAGTTCGTGCAGCCCGACTTCCGCCGCAACGAAGTCGTGAGCTTTGTCCGGAATGGCCTGCGCGATATCTCCGTCAGCCGCCAGCGCATCAAGTGGGGCATCCCCTGGACGGACGATCCAGAGCAGGTGTTCTACGTATGGTATGACGCACTTACAGGTTATCTGACTGGGATCGGCTATGCGCAGAACGAAAGCGGAGGGCCTGATTACCAGAGATACTGGCTCGACCCCGAAAGCGAGGTCGTGCACATGATTGGCAAGGACATCCTGCGCTTCCACGCCGTCTATTGGCCCGCGTTCCTGATGGCGGCCGGCCTGCCGCTGCCCAAGACCGTCTTCGCGCACGGCTGGATTTACTACGAGCAGGATAAGATGTCGAAGTCGAAAGGCAACGTCGTCTATCCCGAACCAATTATCGATGCCCTGGATTCTTTCGGGGCCCCCGGCAACGACGCGCTGCGCTATTACCTGTTGCGCGAAGCGCCCTTTGGGCAGGACACCAGCTTCTCCTACACCGCGCTGATTCAGCGATTCAACTCCGACCTGGCAAACGACCTCGGCAATCTCGCCAGCCGCACGATCACGATGATCCATCGTTATTTTGGGGGTGTGCTTCCAGCTTACACAGAGCTGTGGGAAGGCGCTCAGGACCTGACTGCGGTAGCTTCTACGGTGATTGAGCGTTCACAGGAGGATTTTTCGCGTTTCGATTTTTCGCGGGGTTTGGAGAGAGTTTGGCAACTGATCGGAATCACCAATCAGTATTTGGCGGACATGCAGCCCTGGGTAATCGCCGAGGACTCCTCAAAACGAGGGCAACTGGCGAACATCCTTTGCACGGCATATGAGGCACTCCGGGTGGTTGCCGTGCTGGTCCATCCTATCCTTCCGACTGCCACGCAGGGACTCTGGCAGAGGCTGGGATTGAAAGGGTACGTGGGGGACGTGCGGCTGGAGACCCTTGCTTGGGGACAAATGCAGGCGGGAACCAAAGTCAGCCCTGCCGGGCCCATCTTCCCACGACTCGACAAAACCGCGACCCTCGCCAAGCTCGGCGAACTCGCCGAGGCCGACCGCGAGCGCGACGAGGCAACGGTAAAGGGGTTTCGCGAAGCGCCCCTACAAACGAAATCCGAGGACGAAGAACCGAAGGAGAAGACATCCGTGGAATCCGAAAGTGGAAAGGCCCCGAGTCCCGGGACGACCAGCTCCAGTGCCCAGTCTCCCGCACCCAGCACCGAGACGCCGAAAATCTCCATCGAGGATTTCGCCAAAGTAGAGATGCGCGTGGGCGAAATCAAGTCGGCCGAGCCTGTCCAAGGCGCACAGAAACTCTTGAAGCTGACCGTCGATATCGGCAGCGAAGTGCGTCAGATCGTCGCTGGCATCGCTGAATACTACAAGCCCGAGCATCTCATCGGGATGAAAGTGGTCATCGTCACCAATCTCCAGCCGCGCAAGCTGCGCGGCATCGAATCGAACGGCATGATTGTCGCGGCCAGCGTCGGCCGGGAAGGGAGGCCGGTGCTTGTCACCTTCAAGGAGGAGGTAGAGGTGGGGGCCAGGTTGAAGTAGGTGTTGGGTTCGAGGTGCGGGGAGCAGATTGAGTGATTGAGCCATTTTCAAGCGCCAGGCGCCGGCAGTTGCCTGGATTTTCTGGGCCTTGTCCCGAAGAAGGGCGACATGAGTTCGCCGCCAGAGCAACCGCCAGGTCGGACCAAGAACTTCTTTCGCCCGATCGTGCGACCCTTCCGCTCTCTCACAGTCCGGAAGCTCAGGTGAAGGGGAACCAGTTGCTTCGTTCTGGCGCTTCCGTGGCTGCGAACTACCGAACCGTGTGTCGCGCGCGTTCAAGCGGCGAGCTCCTCGCCAAGATGGGAATCGTGATGGAGGAAGCGGATGAAACAGCGTTTTGGCTTGAACTTCTGGTTGAGTCGGGGATTGTCCGTGCCAAACAAATGGAACAACTCCTCAAAGAAGCCAATGAGCTGCTGGCTAGCTTCGCTGCATCTGCTCAGACCGCTCGGCGCAAATATGCCGGCGTGAAGGCCGACCCGTCAATGACTCAATGATTCGCTTCGTGGATTCTCATGCCCATCTCGATGACACGCAGTTCGACGCGGACCGCGACGCAGTAATCGAGCGGGCGAGGGCGGCGGGGGTGAGGTATTTGCTGGCCGTCAGCAGCGGGGGCGGCCCGGACGGGCTCGACTCGGCCGTGCCCGTAGCAGAGCCGTACGATTGGATCTGGGCGACGGCAGGCATCCACCCCCACCACGCGCAGGAGGCGCAGGAGCGCCACTTCGAGCGACTGTCCACCGCGGCGCAGAATCCTAGAGTAATCGGCGTCGGCGAAATCGGCCTCGATTACTACTACGAGAACTCGCCCCGCGACGCGCAGAGGCAGGTTCTGATTCGCCAGCTCGAAATCGCGCGCGCGACGAAAAAACCCATCATCATTCATTGTCGTGTGGCGTGGGAGGATCTAGCCCGTATCCTCGGATCGCACTGGAAATCGGCGGGGCTGGGCGGGATTCTGCACTGCTTCTCCGGCTGCCTGGAGGATGCGCGCCGATTCCTCGACTGGGGTTTCTACATTTCCTTTGCTGGCAACCTCACTTACAAGAAAGCCGACGGGCTGCGCGCCATCGCGGCCGAAGTTCCGCTGGATTGTCTCCTCACCGAAACCGACTCTCCGTATCTTGCCCCTATGCCCCACCGCGGCAAGCGCAACGAGCCGGCATTCGTCCGAGAAACCACCCGTGTACTGGCCGGGCTGCGCAACCTGAGCGAGCAGGAGATGGGTGCTCGAGTGGGGGCGAATTTCGAGCGCCTTTTCCGCTTGAGGTGAGGAGCTACTGTGGGGGCCCGCCCCGCCAAGCCACTTCACCCTTCCCTTCACCCGTCTTTTGTGGGAGTATCTTTTTTGAGGCGATTTCCTGGCGATTGCTGCGTCGGTGAGGTAAGGAGGATCGCGAGGGAACTGTTGCGTAGAAACGCGACTTGGCACCTGTGAGAAACCTGACCGGCAAGCAGATCTTCGACCTCCTGCGCGATGACCTCCAGAAGGTCGAGGAGGAGTTTTGTCAGCAGTCGGTCTCCAGCGTCCCGGCCACCACGGAAATCGGCCAGTACCTGCAAGAGGGCGGCGGGAAGCGGCTGCGGCCGGCGCTGGTGTTACTGTCGAGCAAGCTGTGCGGGTACAGCGGCCCGGCGGTGATTCGGCTGGGGGCCGTGGTCGAACTTATCCACACCGCGACGCTCGTCCACGACGATATCATCGACGGCGCCGACACGCGGCGTGGCCGGCCCTCCACCAACTCGCGCTGGGGCAACCACATGTCGGTGCTGGCCGGCGACTGGCTCTACATGCAGGCCTTCAACGTGGCCCTCGCCGAGCGGCAATTCAAGATCCTCGATCTCCTGATCGGCCTCACCCAGGTGATGGTGGAAGGCGAGCTGTTGCAGTTGACCCTGCTGCGCAAGCTCGGCATCACCCAGGACGAATACTTCGAGCTTTCCTACCGCAAGACGGCGTGCCTGTTTTCGGCGTGCCTGCGGCTGGGGGCGATCCTGGGGCGGCAAAGCGAAGGCATCGAGATGAAGCTCGCTTCTTACGGCATCAATCTCGGCCTGGCGTTCCAATTGGTGGACGATCTTCTGGATTTCACTTCCTCGGAAGACAAACTGGGAAAGCCCGTGGGCAGCGATTTGCGGGAAGGGAAGCTGACGCTGCCGCTCATTTATCTCCTCGAACGATGCCGGGAGGAGGAGGCGGCGAAAATCTCCACGGTGCTCGAGGAAGGCGGCTTCCTTTCGGTGAGTTTTCCCGAGGTCCTCGAACTGATGGAGCGGCACGGAGCGCTCGACCGGGCCCGCGACAAGGCCCGTGAACTGGCCGAGCAGGCGCGGTCGTCCCTCACCACATTCGCCGATTCGCCCTATAAGGACGCCCTGCGCTCGCTCCCTGAGTTCATCCTGGAGCGCGAATTCTGAGACGAACGCAGTCAGTCGAGGGCTGCCTCCTGCTATCTTGCTCTTGTTACCCTCACCCCGCCGCGCGTTGCCGGCCGCCGGCTAACTCAGGGAGAGGCGGCAGGGGGAGGGGGGCTCCAGCTTCACAGAACGCGGCGCAACATCTTCCCGCTCGCGATGAGTCACAGCGCTGAAACCGAGATCAAGCTCGAAGTCCGTGATCTGCGCGCCATGCGAGGGCAAATCCGGCGACTCGGTTTCGAGAAAATCCAATCGCGCCATTTCGAAAGCAACACTCTCTATGATTTTGCCGACCTCCGTCTGTGGCGGGCGCGGTGCCTACTCCGGCTGCGTTATGCCGATAAGCAGTGGCTCTTGACGTTCAAAGGCGCACCCCGCACCTCGCGCAATTACAAGATCCGGCGCGAGGTCGAAACGACCGTGGAGGATGGCGAGGAGCTGCAGGCGATCCTGGAGGCCGTGGGACTGCGGGCGGCCTTCCGCTACGAGAAGTACCGCACTATCTATGCCGATAAACCTCGGGCCGGCGGGCGCCGGAGGCCCCAACTGGTTCTCGACGAGACGCCGATCGGGACCTACCTCGAACTGGAAGGCCCCCAACGCTGGATCGACCGGGTGGCGGGCAAGCTGGGCTATCGCCGCGAGGACTACATCACGGCCAGCTACGCGGCGCTTTACCGGCAGAAATGCCAGGAGCAGGGGGTCCCGCCCACGAATATGGTTTTCACCCGCGCCAAATCGTGTTAGGGTTGTGGTGTAGCCTGGAGTATAATGGCGCGTGTGTCCGCCGGGGAAGTTGCGGACAACGCGGGAGGTCTTAAAGATGCCGGGTGGTTTTGTCGTTGAAGGACTGCTTCAGCCGACGCATCTGTTCTTCATATTGCTGATCGTGCTGATTCTGTTCGGGCCGGGGAAGTTGCCCGACCTCGGGCGGGGACTGGGCAAGGGCATCAAGGAATTCAAGGATGCCCTGCGGGGCGCGACGGAAGGTACTACGGAAAAGAAACCCGAAGAGAAGAAGGACTAGCTCGCCCTCAGAGGATTTCCTCGTTTTGACCGTCTGACTGTCCACCTTTTCAGAAACGTGGAAGGGCCCTGAGATTGCCAGAGAGTGCGTGGCCGCGGGTAGCAGTCCGCTGTCCCGTGTCGGCACGAAATGAGACCGGAGGCGACCAGCACGCGCCGCGTTGACGCGGATTTTCCCCGTGTGCTATAAGCTTTGAATCGGAGCGATAAGCAGATCGCTTCGGCTCGACCGCTCCTCGGTAGCTCAATGGTAGAGCATTCGGCTGTTAACCGAAGGGTTCCAGGTTCGAGTCCTGGCCGAGGAGCCATATTTCCCGGTGTACGAACCGAGGGGGAATTCGGTAACCCGTACCACACCTCGACCGTGCGCCGATCATGAACGAGGACCTTCTTCACCAGTCGGCGGAGAAGGTCCTTCTTTTGCGGGTTCGTCCCCTCCGCCATCACCTTCTCGAAGTCGTCCACCAGGCCTGAGAGCATCTCCCGGTCGATGGCCGGGAGCTCCAGGCGCTTCCGCCGGCCTTCCAGGTCCCGCTTCTCCGCCTCCAGCTCCTCCAGCCTGGCGTGGAGGTCCTGGATCTTCTCGTTGCACAGCTCCGGCTTCATGGTCCCGGCCTCGAAGGCCTCGAAGTAGCGGTCAAGGGCCCCTTGGGTCTTGGCGGCTTGGGCCTCCGCACGGCCGATCTCCTTCTCCAGGGACGGCTTCTCCGCGCCGAGCCGACGGTTGGCCTCCTCCCAGATGCGCGCCATGAAGGCCTCGTCCCGGAACATCGTCTTGATGTCCTGCATGATGGCGACCTCGAGGCGGTCCGCCCGGACATAGTCCTGGTCGCAGTCCTTGATGTTCCAGCGCTTGCTGCAGATGTAGTACGGGAACTTCCGCTCCCCCTTGTGGGTGCTCACGCCCACGAGGTGGCTCGCGCACCGCGCGCACTTGGCG
>Ga0073934_10009683_pt1 | contig 12234 bp, 12 predicted proteins | sample LarsenN4metaG_FD_76834 | JGI IMG/M metagenome (GOLD analysis project Ga0073934, IMG submission 76834) | Hot spring sediment bacterial and archeal communities from British Columbia, Canada, to study Microbial Dark Matter (Phase II) - Larsen... ... | reverse complement strand
GACCGCGTGAAAAAGCGGCGCTGCGTCTCGTGGAACAACGATCCCCGGGTGAGGGGGTCCATCTGGTGCAAAGGCTGAATCCCATCGCGAGGCCGCAGGTGCATCATACCGAGCAAGGCGAAACGATAAGGACAATTCGCGAAGTTCTGCAACGCTGTGGGCGAGTAGGTTCTATTGGTAAGGCGGTATTGGGCGAGGATTGAACCGAGCGACGAATCGGAGTCGATCAGTCCATCGTAGGGAGTCCACTTGTTTCTGAGCTCCCAGCGGCTGAAGCGCGCGCGCAGAGAACGGCCAAGCGCGCCGCTGACCCTGGTCAAGTATGCCATCGCGCCTAACTGCTGCTTGCCTTTGAGTAACAGCGCGCGGTCGAGCGCGACCAGGTCGTACTCGGAGTCATCGATAGCGTCGTGAAACTCGGCCGGAGCGGGGCGGTCGAGCCGGGAGGGCGCGTTTGCGGCGGCGTTCTGCTGAAAGCGGTCGAGTTCAGGCAAGTATCCGTGCGCTGCACGGATGATTTCGAGCGCGTAGAACGAGGGGACCCGGGGTCTCGATTCGGTCAGGTCGAGGCGTGGGTAGGAAAACACGAACCTGTCGCGCGCTGCCGCTACAGCGATGTTGAGCAACAGGCGCTCCTGTTGCCGGCGCTGGCGATTAGTCGCGAGGGCGCCGTCGATGTGCTGGCGGTGGACGTCCAGCAGCAGGGGATCCTCCGCGACCCGTCTTGGGAACAGGCCTTCCGCCAAGCCAGGTAGGAAGACAGTCTGGAAATCGCGGCCACGCGCCTCTTCGATAGCGCCGACAAACACCGCGCCGTAGCGTCGTAAAGGCGGTTCGCGGCGGAGAAAGCGAAGCCTCTCTTCGAGCACCAGCTTGACTTCGCCGAGCGTGACGGGACCCACTTCCGCCATAGGTTGGAGTTCGCCAAGCACGGTAAGCACGGAAGCTGCATTGCGCAGCGATTCACGTGCAAGCTGAGCTAGCGACTCGAGCCAGGAGCCCCAGGTTGCAGTTGCAGGCAACGCGGCCAGGCGCTGGATAAGAGGCAAGGCGAACGACTGAAGGTTGAGCAAGCGCTCCAGTTCGCGCTGGTAGTGTGCGGCGTCGGAGGAGTTGGACTCGCAACGTTGCAGCTTCAGTTTGAGCTCATTCTGCAACGCGGTGAGCCTGCGTTCCCAGCGATCCGCTCCGCCGATCACCGCCGCGTCCACCAGCAAGTGCTCCCAGCGCAGGGGGGTCTGAAGTGTGCCCTCAATAACAGGGTCGGTGTCATGGCTTTCGGCTTGCAGGGCCTCAGGCGCGGGAGGCGGGTGTGTCCGGGTTTCCGCGGAAAGCAGGCCCTCGTGGATCTCGTCGCCGGTCTCCAGCGGTTCCGTTTGGTCCTTGGCGGGCCACGGAATCTGTCCGAGCGAGAGATACTCGGCGAAGCGCGAGGCCGAGAATTGTTCCTCGGCGCATTCGAGCAGCGCAAGGAAGGCTCGCCCGGATGGATCGGGGCGGACAACACCGCGGCTGAAGTAGGCGGGTACGCCCGCTCGCCGGAACGCTTCCTCTAGCAGCGGCTGATAGCGGTCGCCGTCCCGCAACAGCACGGCGATATCGTCGAGGGCGATGCCGGATTCGGCGAGGCGGAGGATCCGCCGGACAATCTCGACGCATTCCATCGCCTCGCCGGGCGCCGAGAAGTAATCGAGCGATTGGTCCAGGTTGCCGTGCTCTGCGAGCCCGCTCTTGAAGAGCTGCGCGCGGACCCGCCGCAGCGTAGACGTAGTGGCCGTGCGATCCGCTTGCTGGGGCGGACACTCCATTAGCTCAGAGAGCAGTTCGCGAGCAGGGTCGTTGGCGGACAGCACCACAGCGCGGACGTCCGGGCTGCGGTCAATCAGTGCCTTGACCAGACTGCGGGGCGCCTGGTGACGAAGGTCCAAGTCGAGAAGGAGCAGCGGTAAGGATGCGAAGCGCGCGCCTGGACTGGCAACGGCACGGAGAGCGCTCTCATAGAGGCCGGTGAGATCGGCCAGCGATCCGCGGTGCAATTGTTGCATGTACTCGTCAAAGAGAATCCGCAAATCGTGACCGCCCGGGCCGCACGGGTCAAGCCGGGTCGGATCGATCAGACTCAGGCGTAGTTCGCGAATCGTGGCACTCAGCGCGCGGGGAAAGTGGGGCGTTCCCGCCACGGATTCGAAATACGCAAGAGAACGGCCGGTCCGGGCTTCGTGGACGGCGCGTGCAGTGGCCGCCTCGGCAACGAAAGCGTTGGCAATGCTGAGGCGATGCGCGGCCAAGTCAGGCGCGGCAAGAACAGCGGCTAATTGCGGGAGAGTGAACCGGTGGGCCCCCAAAACTCCGGTTGAGGACGCCGACAAGACGGCGTCTTCGCCGGCTCCCCGGGTTGCCGCCAGGATCAGAACTTCCGACGCGGAGTGGAGCCGGAGGAAACTTGCAATCTCCGTACGGAACTCGGCATAACTGTCGCTCAGCAAAAGACGGCGGCGCTGATCCCCGGTGGCGTCAGTGGGCACTGCCCCCACGATATCGGGTCGAGCGGCTGCGGATCAAACGGGCGGGAGGGCGTGGGATAATAAAGGGGCATGGAAGATCGGATTCGCGAGAACCAAATAGCGCTCGGGCCGGCTCCGGCCGATATGTATAACCATATCGACGCCGAGCCGATAGACGACCCTGCCTCTCACGGCATTTTGTTGACAACAGTGGATTTCGCGATCAACTGGGGACGCAAGAACTCGATTTGGCCGATGACCTTCGGGCTGGCGTGCTGTGCGATTGAGATGATGGCGATGAGTGCCTCGCGCTTCGACATCGCGCGTTTTGGCGCAGAGGTATTCCGGGGTTCGCCGCGGCAATCAGATCTGATGATCATCGCCGGACGCGTGAGCAACAAGATGGCGCCGGTGATCCGGCAACTCTACCAGCAAATGCCTGAGCCGCGCTGGGTGATTTCCATGGGAGCGTGCGCGACTTCGACGGGTGTGTTCAGCAACTACGCGCTGATTCCGGTGAATCAGGTGATTCCGGTCGACATTTACGTGCCGGGGTGCCCGCCGCGCCCAGAGCAACTGATTTACGCGATCATGTTGCTGCAAAAGAAGATCGAACAGGATCGGGGCGTGATCAAAGACGTCCTGAACATTTCCTAGACGGGCATTTTCTCCTCAAGCCATCTTCACTCCTTCCCGATAAGCTCAGCAGGGAACAATCCCGAAAGGAGCGGATCATGGAAATCGGGAGGGTCGATTACGCCTCCGGTGTCACTCAGTTGACGAGCCAATCGCCGCTGACGCCGCAACAGCGGATTCAGCAGGCTGAGTTGATCCATGCAGTTGAGGCGATGAACCAAACGGAGTTGTTTGGACAGTCGAATGAACTCACCTACTCTTTCGACCGGGAGAGCAGGAAGTTAATCTTGCAGTTGGTGAACCGAGAAACGAAAGAAGTTGTACGCCAGATTCCGCCGGAGTATCTGCTTCGGTTGGCTGAAGATGCGAAACGGCAGAAGTAAACCCCAGACGAATTAGTACCAGAGCGTAGGATCCAGAATGTATACCAACCCTTACCAAGTGCATCGATCCGAATCGATCATTGCAGCCGATCCGATGGAGCTAGTCGTTCTCCTTGCGGGAGAGGCGCTGGAAAGCACAATCGCGGCGGAACGCTGCGTGAAGGCGGGAGACATTCCTGGAAGGTCGCGACATTCCAGCCGCGCCATGGAGTTGATTGCGGAACTGGCAGCTTCGCTGAATCCGGAGGCGGGGGGAGAGATCTCAGTACGGCTCGCGCAACTGTATCAGTATTGTCTTGATCAATTGCGGGAAGGGAACTTCAAGAACACCACGGCGCCGTTCCGGAACGCGCAGTCAGTGCTTGCCGTGCTTGTCGATGCGTGGCGACAGTGCCAGATGCAACTGGCGGCGGAGCGGTCCGCGCCGGTGTCGCTAGCTTCTAGCGCGGAGTGTTCCCATCTGAGCTGCTCTGCGTAGAAGCAGGTGGCGTAGCGGATTTCTGATCAAGACCCTGCGCAATCAGTTTGGCCAGCCCCAGCCCGCCGCTTTCGGCAAGCAGGCGCGCAACCTGCTGCTCGGCGAAACCCGAGAGACTTTGGCAGGCGGCGTCACCGCCCTCGCCAGTGCCAAACCAGCCCTCATCTTCGCCGTGCGCGGCTCGCAACAGCTCGCCCAGGAGCAGCGCTTCAAACTCCATGGCGGCGCCTTCGGCCGGCTGTCCGCCTGCGAATGACCGCCTCAGGGTTTCGACGCTTCCGCCCCACGCTTCCAGCGCTGTGATTCCGCTAGTTCCTCTCACGTTAGATCACCTCGATTTCGGCATCCAGGGCGCCAGCAGCCTTCACATTCTGAAGCACCGCAATCACATCCCGCGGTGTTGAACCGATCGCCATCAAACCTCGCACCAAGTCTTCAACCGTCGCGTTCTCCCGCAGCATGACGCTGCGGGCCTTCTCTTCTTTGACTCCCACACTGACGTCCGGTGTCACCGCAGTCGTACCGCTGGACAACGGCGCCGGTTGCGAGACGTTGAAGGCGGTCTGAATCTCGACGGTGAGAGCGCCGTGCAGGATCGCGACCGGACGGATCTTCACGTCCTTACCAAGCACGATGGTACCGGTGCGCTCGTTGATGACGATTCGTGAAGTGCGGTCTGCATCGACGGGCACGGCTTCGAGATCGGCGACAAACTGAACCGGATTCTGGCGTAGCGATTGGGGAATTGTCACAGTTACCACCGCTGCACTTTCGGCAACGGCAAGCGCGGCGCCGAACTGCTTGTTGACGGCGGCCGTTAGGCGTGCCGCCGTAGTGTAGTCGGCTTGCCGGAGTTGAAGCCTGACTTCCTGGGTGGGGCTCACGGAAGGAGCTGCCCTCTCGACCAGCGCGCCGCCAGGAATACGGCCTGAAGTGGGGTGATTGACTGTCATGGAGTTTCCCGCGCCGCGGCCCGCCGAGAATCCTCCGGTGACTACCGAGCCCTGTGCGGCTGCGAACACAGATCCGTCGGCGGCTCGGAGCGCGGTGAGCAGTAGAAGGCCACCCTGGAGATTGGTTGCGTCGCCGATGGCAGCGACAGTGACATCGATTCGGCTGCCGGGCTGTGCGAACGGCGGCAAGTTGGCGGTGACCATCACAGCCGCCGTGTTGCGAACCTGCATGGCTCTTGGCTCAACCTGGACGCCCATGCGGTCCAGCATGTTGGCCAAAGACTGGGCTGAAAAGATGGCCTGCTTCTTGTCTCCGGTTCCGTTCAGGCCAACCACCAGTCCGTAGCCGAGCAACTGGTTTTCGCGAACGCCCTCGATGGCGGCGACATCTTTGATCCGCACCGTGGCGGCGCGTAGTTCAACGACAAGAAAAGCAAGCAGGAAGAGCCGGCTCATAGTGCCTCAGAAGGGGAGAATCCCCAGCAGCAGACGGTAGAGAAAATTAGGCCGGTGAATCGCATCGTTGACCACCCCCTTGCCGCTCACATAGACCTCCAACTGAGCAAGCCGGTCGGAGCGGATCTGGTTCGAACTGCTTAAGTCGTTCCAGCGGGCGATTCCGCGCAGGATCACCAATTGGCGCTCGGAATTTATGGTCACTTCCTTGGCCCCTTCAAGCACCAGGTTCCCGTTGGGCAGCACGTGAGTAACGAGCGCCGTCAGCGTCGCCGCGACCTGCAACTCGCGGGATGTTTCACCTTGTCCCTGCAATTGCCGCTCGCCGCCAAGCTTGGTCAGGTCGGACAGCGGTCCGGGCGCGCGCGTGACGCCGGCAAGCGCACCAATCGAACTTTTGGCCGAGGAAGAACGGTTTGAAGACGTGGCTCCGCGGGATAATGCGGTTGCCGACTCGGTCACAACAACGGTGACGAGATCATTCACCGAGGCCGCGCGAAGATCGCGAGCCAGCTCAGCCAGACGACCCTGGCTTGCGAACAGCGAACCTGGCGACGGGCCGCCGGCGTCGCTTTGAAGTTGCGCAGAGCGGACATACTCTTCCAGAGTCGGCATGGCAGGTGGGCTCTGCCTTCTCTTCTCACCCGCATCCAGGAGCGTACGGAAAGCCAGCAGTGTGATCACGGCTGCTTGAATAAAGCTAGGCACCCTTGTCCTCCAGACGAACGGCCACCTGGCCAGAACTCTCGACGACCGCTTGAAAGCGCCGGCCCGTGACCGGGTTCTTTACAATGACCTTGGCGCCGGTCCGGCCGCGCGTTTCGGCGATGCCGTAGAACTTGAGCACGGAAGCGCCGCTTGCGACGCGGACCGCGACCTTGTCTCCGGGTTTGACCACTTCTGCCTGCGCCAGCACGCTCGCGTCAACGGGGTCGCCCTGTCGAATCGCGCGGCGCGTTTGCCGGCCAAGGAAACTCTCAACCGAGACGGGCCCCTGCGTGAAGCGGGGCAACCCAGCCACCAGCCGCTCTCCGATGTCGCCCGCCTGGAGCAGCGCCCCAGAAGCAAGATCGCGTAGTGCGACGATTCCTTTCTGAAACGTGCGTAGTCTCACCCTTGCCCAAATCGGAACACTGCGATTGGCATCGGAGAGTACCCGCCCGCGCCACAGCAGCGGGACCGAAGAGAATGGGTTCGATGGCTGCACCAATCCCGTGAGCGGAAACTCGATCTGGCCGGAAGGCAGGGGAGCGCGTATGAAGTCGATTACCTCCAACTCCACCGTGCTCGCTGAAAATCCCGCACGCGTCAGTGAGTCGCGTAGCGCCCGCTCGACCAAACTTGACGTAAGCTGTGCGGCGCGTCGTTCAACGCAGATGGATTCGGGCATACCGTCAGTGCTGGTTACGTGAGCGAGACGCGCCAAGTCTTGGCTCCCGAAAATCCGTCTCACGCCCGGGTTGGGGGCAAAAGCAAGAATAGTCCCGGGATCGAGCTTCGCGAAGAGCGGGATGTGTGGCGCAAAATCAAGAGCCCGGATCCGATCCCCGTCGACCACGACACAGCCCGTGGTGCTTACGCCGGACAAGAGCATGACCAATGAGATTAGTGTGCTCATCGAGGTATGTTGTTGGCTTGTTGATACATCTCGTCCGCCGCGCGAACGACTTTGCTGTTAGCTTCGTATGCGCGCTGGCTCACGATCAGATTGATGAACTCCTCGACTACGGAAACATTGGACTGTTCAACGTAGCCCTGAAGGAGCGAGCCGAGACCTTCTTGGCCTCCCGGATTGCCAAGTGTTGCTTCGCCGGAAGCGTCGGTTGCCATGAACAAATTGCGTCCAATGCTGTTGAGGCCAGCGGGATTGGTGAAGTTTGCCAACTGGATCTGACCACCGACTTGAGCAGCGGCCTGGCCTGGCAATGTGAAACTGACTGTGCCGTCCGCGGCGATCGTAATGGACTGCGCTTCCGGGGGAACCGTGATTTGGGGTTCGAGTGCGTCGCCGTCCGCAGTGACCAGATTGCCATCGCGGTCCAGGTGAAACTGTCCGGAGCGCGTGTAGGCGATCTCGCCGGTGGGACGGCGTATCTGGAAGAAGCCCCGTCCCTGGATGACAAGGTCCAACGGATTGTTCGTGCCGGAAAAGCTGCCTTGCGTGAAACTGATCTCGTTCGATACGGCGCGAGTACCAAGCCCGAGTTGCAGCCCGCTCGGAATCACGGTTTGCGACCCAGCTGCGGCGCCAGGCTGGCTCAGATTCTGATAAAGAAGGTCCTGGAATTGCGCACGGCGCATCTTGAATCCAACCGTGTTGGCATTTGCAAGGTTGTGCGCGATGTTATCGACATTGAGTTGCTGCGCGTTCATGCCGCTGGCGGCGCTGTACAGTGCTCGAATCATACGGACTTTCTCCTGGTTACGAACTCACGCGGGCCACATCCTCGGACGCGCGCCGGTTCATCTCGGCGCCGATCTGCATTGCCTTTTGTAGCGACTCAAACTGGCGCAGGACGCTCACGAGTCGAACGGACGCCTCTGCAGCACTAAAGTTGGAGGCTTCGCTGTGTCCCTGATGAACTTGGGCGCTGGAGGCGGCGAGACCCGCCCCGGCTGCGATTGAAAAGTAGGTTTCGCCACGTTTCTCGAGGTCGCCAGGTTTCGCCGGCGACACTATCTTCAATGAGCCGAGTTGCTGGCCGTCCTGGTAAACAACGCCTTGTGCATCCACCGAGACCGGCAGATCGCGCCTCGCCCGGATGCGGCTGGGCTCATTCGTCACGAATTCATAGCCCTCTCGCGTTTGGAGTTTTCCTTCGGCAGTCACCTGGAACGATCCGTTGCGCGTGTAGAGTGGCCCTTGAGGCGTTTCAACGACAAAGAACCCGCTGCCGGACAGCGCGAGGTCGTTCGGGTTGTTGGTGCGAGAAAGCGTTCCCTGGCGTAGGTCCGTCCACAGGCGTTCCAGTACAGGGCTGAAGCCCTGAGGACGCCCATTCGATAAAGTGCTGGCTGCTGATTCCGACGCTAAGTATGTTGTGAAGTACTCGCGATCGGACTTATATCCCGCTGTTGCAGTGTTGGCGATGTTGTTGGCGAGCAGATCGAGGGACTCCATCCGCGCTCGAAGGCCGCCGGCGGCGACTATTGTGATCGGGTCCATATCGCTGACCAATGCATTGCAAGTCGAGGGCCGTACCAAAATCATGAAAAAGTTCCAAATCGGGACCGATGAGTCAAAGCGGAACGATAACGGTGGCAAGGATTCGCCGCTGGAAGATCTCCCGCGGCTGATTTTTGACGCCGCAATTCGGTTGGAGTGCGTTGAAAGACGGCGAGAGAGCGAGCTGTTCAACTCACACACCGTTGCTGGGCCAGCAACATACACGCGCGACCGAGGGTAAGCCCCTCATGTCAACGAGCTCATAAGACCAGCAAAACATAACGGCTGCGTTTGGCTCTTGGTTTGCACAGCAACTGGCCGTGACCAATCTGGCGCCATTTTCGAACACGCTCGCAGGTTCAGGTTTCGCCTCGGCAATCGAACCGGGCGGCTGTTCGATCGAAGTGCCGTCTGAAACAACTCCACGCTTCGGCGCGACCTTCCTTACTTACTTAGTGTCTTGTTCGACCGGGAATGCTTCTGACTTGCTGCAGGCCGGGTCGGGTAGGCCAGATGGACAACACGCGGACTGGCTAAGCACTCCAGCGGAAGAAGCCGAAACTGAGGAGTCAGAGGAACACAGTGGAGTAGGGTTCCGTATTCCGATCGTTGTTCCCGCCTTGATCGTTGAGGAAAGCGTGCCTGCCGCCGCCGGCGGCGGCGAGATGAGCGAGGACGAGGAATCCACCGGGCGATCAGAATTACTGCAACCATCCCCAGACAATCTCTTCAGAGAGGCGGCGCCTGTTCCAGCGGAACAGACAGGCGGCACACTTGCCGACATCAGGCCCATGCCGCGAACGCACGTTGAGTGTCAGGCGTTTGACGCGATAGCCAACGACCGTGAATGGACTGCTCCACCCAAACCGCGAGTTCAAGAAGCCAAAGATCTTCCTCCCCTGCCGAAAGCGATCGAACTCACGATGACCCGGCTCTCAACGGCCGAGTCATCGGAGGCGGTCGCGCACGCTGATCATCCAGTGCCCCCTGTTCCGACGGCGGGAGAGGCACCGGACCTGGAGCCGCGCAACCTAGCACCAGCGGCAGCATCAGGACGCACGAATCGGGTCTCCGTGGTAGACGGCCCGCAGGCGCGGCAGCAAGCAGTCGGGTTTCCACTCACCCAGGACTCTCCCGGCCCTGATCATCACGGAGACCACAGCGGCGACAGCCACACGCCTCACTTGCACAAAAGTGAGTTGCAGCCTGTAAGAGGGGAGATTCCACAGGACGCGCCAAGGGTTGCGACGTTACCATCGGGCGCCTTCCAAACCAGCGAACCTGTGACAGCGCCAGTTCGACCCGACCCGACCTTGAACGGAAGTGCGTTCCGCAAGGAGGACGACCTGAAAATGACGCCGCTGAGCGCTGCTCCATTAAGGGCACTCGAGGAGTCGAGCCTTCCGCGGGAAAGCTCTGGGCTGTCGACGGAGTTGCGCAGCCTTCACTTGGAGTTCGAGCAGGGTGGGACGGGACGCACGAGGGTGGTTCTTGAGGAGCGCCGGGGATCGATCCACGTGACCATAGGCGCAGCGGCCGACAGTGTGCGTGCAGAGATTCAGAGGCACTTACCGGATCTGGTTTCCAGCCTTGAGAAGACCGGCTGGGAGATAAAGAGCGACCACACTGCGGGCTCTGTAGATGCAGCGACAGCTTCTGAGGGTGACCATTCTGGCGGAAAACCTGATGGCGACTCCGAGCGTGGCAGACCGATGCAGCAGGATCCTCGCCACGGATCATCGAGCAGGCGCAACCAGTGGCGGTGGTTGGAGATGTGGAGCCGCTCCACGGGAAGCGACGACCGACTCACGTAGAAAGAAGGGAAATGAGTAATCGCAATGAACGTAAACGGCGCTAGTCCACGGGACACCTGGATCGACAACTCCGCTCCGGTTCAGCAGGGCAGTGAGGTTACCGCCCATTCCGACCGGCTGGCAAACAAAGAAGTATTCATGCGCCTGCTGGTTGCCCAGCTGCAGCATCAAGACCCGCTCCAGCCGGCCGATGGGATTGAGTTCATGACGCAACTCACACAGTTCAGCCAACTGGAGCAAATTATGGGCGCGCGGCAGGCGCTCGAACAGATTCAGAAACTAATGACCCCGCCGGCCACCGATGGTGACGGCGGCGGGCAAAAAGCATAGGAGCACATTCGGATGTTCACCTCGTTCTCAACAGCTCTCTCGGCATTAGGAGCACATTCAACCGCGGTCGACGTGGTCGGGAACAACCTCGCCAACCTGAACACCCCAGGCTACAAGGCAAGCGCCGTGGTCTTCAGTGATCTGGTCACCCAGTCTCTCGGCGCCGGGCTCGGAGAGACACAGGTTGGATTCGGTGTGGCGCGCCCTGTAACGTTGCGCCAGTTTTCGCAAGGCGCGATTCAGGCGAGTTCGGCGCCGCTGGACGTCGCAATCCAAGGCGACGGGTTTCTTGTTGTAAATGACCCATCGTCGGGCCAGCTTTACACACGTGGCGGGAACTTGCAGGTGAACAAAGAGGGCCAACTCGTCACCGCAAGCGGCTTCAGGATCCAGGGCTGGACTGAGGTAAACGGAGTGCTGGATACCACGCTGCCCGCTTCCGATGTTGTTGTGCCCGTAGGCACTCTGCGGCAGCCGCAAGCAACACGAAATCTGTCTTTCGACCTCAATTTGGATGCGTCAGCGACGGCTGGCCCGCCACCCACGACGTTTGCAACGTCGATTGAGGTATTCGACTCGCTGGGTATTTCCCACGTGGTATCGGTGACGTTCACCAAGGGAGCTGCGGCGAACGAATGGGACTACTCGCTGGCGGTTCCGGACTCCGATCTGGCATCCGGGACGTTCACTCCTGTAACGGGCACACTCACTTTCGACAGCAATGGCAAATTGGCTTCGCCAACGGCGTCTGACCCCGCGCCCTCGATGACAATCGCCGGCCTGGCAAGCGGCGCGTCGGACATGACGCTGAACTGGAACCTGTTCAATGGCGCGGCGCCACGAATCACGCAATATTCACAGCCCTCAGCCGTCGCGGCCAATGCGCAGGACGGCTTTCCAGCGGCCCAATTGATCCGTGTAGGGATCGGAAACGGCGGTAAGATCCTGGCGCAGTACTCCAACGGCCAGCAGGTGGTTGTGGGCCAACTTGCGATGGCAGCCATCCGCAATCCCGAGTCCATGATTGCGGTGGGTAACAACAACTTTCAGCTAAGCGCACGGTCCGCGTTGCCAGCCATAGGTGTGCCGGGAACCGGTGGACGCGGGCAGATCATGGGCGGAGCGGTGGAGTTCTCCACCGTGGATATCGCCCGCGAGTTCACGAACCTGATCGTTCTTCAGCGTGGATACCAGGCAAATGCGCGTGTGGTCACAACAGTGGATGAGCTGAGTCAGGAAACGATCAATTTGAAACGCTAGGAGCGGTCCCGTGAACGCAATGAGTCAGGTGGGCCCGTATGCTGAGGTGCCGCTGGATGTGGAAGTTGAGCTCGATCGCAAGACGATGACTCTCGGACAGGTACTCGAACTCGAAGAAGGCAGCGTCATTCGGATGACGCGCTCTGCCGGAGAGAATATCGACGTTCTGGTGGGCGGGGTCTTAATCGGATTCGGCGAAATCGTAATCATCGAGTCGAGCATGGGAGTCCGTATCACCGACTTCAATATCGAGG
>Ga0073934_10009682_pt1 | contig 12234 bp, 10 predicted proteins | sample LarsenN4metaG_FD_76834 | JGI IMG/M metagenome (GOLD analysis project Ga0073934, IMG submission 76834) | Hot spring sediment bacterial and archeal communities from British Columbia, Canada, to study Microbial Dark Matter (Phase II) - Larsen... ... | reverse complement strand
CCGGGAGGGTTTTCCCGTCTCCAGGCGTCCCCGGTCAAAGAGCGAATCCCGCCCGGCGTGGGCGCAGATAAGCATTTCGCTGCGGAGGCTGTAAGCAGTGATTACCGGACAATCAGAGCTTGAAATCCAAAAACCAGCCCCTTTAGGAACATCGCAACCGTCGGCATTCCAGCCGCGGTGGATAGCCGGGGCCTCGTCCTTAACCTTAATAAGACAACCTTCTTCATCGGAGATGATAAAGTTGTCGCTTTTATAAACCACCGTCAGTTGTTTATGGGAGACGATGATCGCGTTGAACTCCGACGGCCGCGGTGCGAAGATGTCAGACACTCCGGTGCCGACTATGGCGTTTGCGATCTGTTCGTAGCAGGGCGGTAATGTGGCTGGTTTCGCCGTTTCCGTCGGTAAAGTATTGCCGAGGGCGGCGATGCTCCAATCAGTTTCCCCCCCGTTGCGTCCGAACAGAAGGATTTCCACCGGGTGAGGCGGTGGCCAAGGAATGATCTGAGACGTTGGCAGAATTGGCAGAATTGTTTTTACTGTTGTCAATCTTTATCCTTTCTTTTTTGATTTTCTTGATCCTCTCCGGATCAGGTTCTTTTAACATTATAAGCTGATGGTTGACCAGTGTCAATGGTATGGTATAAGAGGCGTTTTAGTTTGAGTTTCGTCTCCTTACGATAAGTTGTTATGTTATGATTGATGTCTATGTTGAAGCTGGTCTCTTTTGACCTTGACGGAACGCTGACGGAGAGCAAGGCGCCGATGACGTCGGAGATGGGGCAGAGACTTTGTCGTCTGCTTGACAAGTTTTTGGTGGCGGTTATCTCCGGCGGGTCGTTCGGGCAATTTGAGAAGCAGTTCATCGGTTTTTTTCAGTGCTCCAAGGAAAAGTTTTGCAATCTTTTTATTTTACCGACGAATGGCAGCGCAATGTATCGCTTTAACGGTGATAAGTGGGTGGCTTTATACGCTGAGCTTCTGACGGTTGATGAGAGAAAAAGAATTTTTGACGCCTTCCGCCTGGCCTTTAAGGAAACAGCTTTCGTGCCGGAGAAGAAAATATACGGCGACCTCATAGAAGATCGCGGCACCCAGGTTACCTTCTCTGGTCTCGGTCAGCTCGCGCCGGTGGAGCTTAAGAAAAAGTGGGATCCAGACAGGAGCAAGCGGATGAAAATAAAAAAGCGTCTTGATTTTTACCTTCCGGACCTTGAAATAAGGGTTAACTCTTCTTCCTCCATTGACATAACCCGCAAGGGTATTGACAAGGGTTACGGTATGACTCGTTGTTTGGAGTATTTGAAATTAACCCCCAGTGAAGCGATTTTTTTCGGTGACGGCCTTTTTCCCGGCGGCAACGACGAGGCAGTCATTCGCACTGGTATTAAAACTATCGCGGTGTCAGGTCCCTCTGAAGCGGCTGCCCACATAGACAAATTACTCACAGGTAACCTTTTCTCTTTCGTCCAGGGTTTTTGATATAATAGGAGGGACAATGGACATTTATACCGAGGAACGCCCCTGGGGCGGCTTCCGTCGCTTTACCTGTAACGAACCAAGTACGGTGAAAATCATCACCGTCAAACCCGGTGAGGCTTTCAGTCTTCAGTATCACAAGGAGCGCAGCGAGTTTTGGCGAGTGCTTTCAGGTGAAGGGGAGGTGACTTTAGGTGATGAACGAAAGTTAGCGTCGCCGGGGCAGGAGTTTTTTATCGCCGCCGGGGAGAAGCATCGCGCGGCGGCGCTGGGGAGACCGCTTGTGATTCTTGAGATCGCCTTCGGCCGTTTTCGGGAGGACGACATTGTTAGGATTGAGGATAGGTATAACCGCCTTTGAGTATGACGGAGCGCCGCCAGGTTGCCGGCAAACAAAAAAAGGCCACTAGAAAAGTGCCGTCCGGCGGCCGTCCGCCCCTTGGCCGGCCGCTGGCGGTTGCCTCGGTTCCGGGCGGCGTTGTTTTAATCGCCATTGACGCCGCTGGAAGGATTTTTAGCGTTAAGAGTCCAACCGGACTTGAGTTTGACGGCCGGCGATTTGATGTCGCGGTGACCACTCCTTCAGGCAAAACGTATGACCTTTCGAGAGCGCGCGCGTTTCGCTTGGCCGCGGCAAAGGAGGAATACATTTTATCATTCGTTGAGGATCGGCCGAGCGGGCCGGTGCTGATCATCGCTTCTTCCGGCGATCTTAAAAACTTTAAAATGAAGCATGCTCTGGCCGGAGCAGGGTCAGCTGTCTTTGTCAGCGGCGGCCGAGGATCCTCTGAAGAGATGCTTATTTTCTCGCGCGGCGGGGCGACGCTGGCGACTAAGTTTTCGGAACTTAAAAAGAAACAGCCGAGAGTTGTTGAAATTATGCCGTTGCGGCGCGGGTCGTTTGATTCTGGCGGTATCGTTCCTCTGGCAGCGCTGGATACAGAACGCGGAACTCTGCTTTTTTACGACGCTTCCCGCACTAAAGGAAAAAGCGTGGAGCTTGCCGTCGGCGCCGCTGTGTTTTCCGGCGATTATCCGCCGCTTCTTCTTTGGCGTTCATCGTCTCCTTTCTGGGAAGGGTTGTTTGCCGGTGAACAGGAAGCCAACGGAATAGGAGCGGCTGTCGTCGGCGACTCGTTAATTTTCTACTGGACGGCCGAGAAAGCCAGTCTGATCGCCGCAGCTGTTCCTAACCCCTTCGTTTTGCCGCCAGCGCGGCGGCTTGAACTCAAGCGTTTTCCCCGCAATCCCATCATAGAACCGGATCCTTACGCGGCTTTTGAGGCTGGCGGCACTTTTAACCCGACAGCCCTTGAACACAAAGGGGTGGTTCATATTCTTTATCGGGCGGTCGGGTCAAACGGCGTTTCCACCATCGGTTACGCCCGGTCCAGCGACGGTTTGAATGTAGACGAGCGCCTGTCCTATCCAGTTTACGTGCCGCGCGAGACTTTTGAGGGACGGGCGGCGCCGGCGCGCCCGGGTTTTGATCTCTCTTTTGCTTCCGGCGGCAGTTTCGGCGGTTGCGAGGATCCGAAACTAACGTATATTGAGGAGGATGGTCTGGTATATCTCACCTACGTCGCTCACAACGGCTACTCACCCCAGCGGGTTGTTGTAAGTTCTCTGCCGATTGAGAACTTCCTCGCGAAACATTTTAACTGGTCGTTCCCCGTTGCGATGTCTGACCCCCGCGTCGTTGACAAGAGCGCCTGTCTTCTCCCGGAGAAAATCAACGGGAAGTACGTTATTTTTCACCGGGTGTTTCCGGATGTTCTTATTGATTTTACAGATGATCTCAATTTTGGCGAAGGGCGCTGGCTTAAAGGGGAGTACACGATCCCGCCGCGGCCGTTTGCCTGGGACAGCCGCAAACTCTCCATCGGTTCGCCGCCCATAAAAACCAAACACGGTTGGCTGACAATTTATCACGCCGTTGATGATCGCGACCCCGGGCGGTACAAGGTTGGAGCGATGATACTGGATAAAAAAGACCCGCGCCGCGTTCTGGCGAGGAGTCGTTATCCGATTCTTGAACCGCGAGCCAGTTACGAGAACGAGGGCAAGGCTGGCATAGTCTACCCCGGCGGGGCGGTGGTGAAGGGGGAGGAGCTTTTCGTCTATTACGGCGGCGGCGATCGGGTTGCCTGTGTCGCGACGGCCCCTCTTGAGCGGTTTATTTTTGAGCTTCTCAATGAAGGGAAACCGCGTCTTTCAGAAGCGGGCGTAATCGTGAGACGTTAGACTCTAATGTTCGTTGTTAGACGTTCCAACCATAACCCGATTTTGGCGCCTGACCGAAGCCGGCCGGCGGAGGCCGTTGCCGTCTTCAATTGGTGTCCCGTGAAGCGCGGGCGGCTAATCCATGTCCTTTATCGCGCTGTTGCCGCCCAGAACTCCCTTGGGCAGCCCGGTTTTTCCCTTTCCACCATCGCTCAGGCGACAACGACCGATGGCTACCATTTTGAGAGGCGGGGATCATTTATTGTTCCCGACGCCGACTTTGACAGGTTCGGTTGTGAGGATCCGCGGATCACTTTTTTTGAAGGGACTTTCTATACGTTTTACACCGCCTTGTCCCGCTTTCCTTTTGAAGCGGCGGGCATTAAAGTGGCCGTAGCTCTCTCGCGCGATTTAATCACCGTCACGGAAAAACATCTTGTAACGCCGTTCAACGCCAAAGCGATGGCGTTGTTTCCCGAAAGAATTGATGGAAAATTGGCGGCGATTCTTACCGCTCACACCGACGAACCGCCGGCCGCCATTGCTATCGCTTACTTTGATCGTCCCGAGGAACTTTGGTCGGAGACGAAGTGGAGAAAGTGGCATGATGAGCTGGATCTTCATAAAATTGATGATCCGCGCCGTTTGCCTTCCGACCATGTTGAGATCGGTGCCCCGCCCGTGAAGACAAAACACGGCTGGCTCGTCATTTATTCCCACATTCAAAACTACTTCGGCGGCGGCCCGCGAATCTTCGGTGTGGAAGCTCTTCTTCTTGACTTGAAAGATCCGCGCCGGATAATCGGCCGGACGAAAGGGCCAATTCTCGTACCGGAGGAGCTTTACGAGCTGGGGGGTCAGGTGCCGGCAGTGGTTTTTCCGTCGGGCTGTCTTGTAGAGAACGGTGTTCTGAAAATTTACTACGGCGCGGCCGATACCACCGGCTGTGTCGCCGAAGTTTCCTTGGACGACCTCATTGAAAGTATTTTTCCGGAGACCGCCGTCAGCCGGCGCTTTGCCCGTTTTGCCGGTAATCCGATCCTAACACCCAACTCGTCGCACCCTTGGGAAGCGCGATCGGTTTTTAACCCGGCGGCGATTGAGCTCGGGGGCCGCATTCATCTTCTTTACCGGGCCCTCTCCGACGATTTTACCTCTCGCCTCGGCTATGCCGCGACACGTGACGGTTTTACCATTGAGGAGCGGTTACCGGAGCCGGTTTACTCGCCGCGTGAACCGTTTGAGGAAAAAAAGGTTACCGGCAACTCCGGCTGCGAAGATCCGCGGCTTTCCAAGATCGGTTCAATGATTTATATGTGCTACACTGCCTTTGACGGTGTTGGTCCGCCGCGGGTGGCGTTGACCGCGATCACCGAAAAGGATTTCTTGGCCCGCCGCTGGCGCTGGCGACAGCCGGTGATCATCACTCCGCCAAACATTGATGACAAGGATGCCTGCATTCTGCCGGAGAAGGTGGGGGAGAAGTATATGATCATTCACCGAATTGGAGCGGACATTTGCGCCGACTTCGTGGATTCTCTGGATCTTAGGAAATTGCAGGTGAGAAAATGCATAAAAGTGCTTGGGCCGCGTCCCCTGATGTGGGACGGCAGGAAGGTGGGAATTACCGCCCCGCCGGCGAAAACAAAACACGGCTGGCTGCTTTTATATCACGCCGTCTCGGCTGAACATCACCGCTATCGGATCGGTGCGGTCCTCCTTGATCTTAAAGATCCGACGGTAGTGCTGGCCCGTTCCACCGACCCGATTTTTGAGCCGGAAGCGCTGTACGAGAAAGAAGGATTGGTTAAGGATGTGGTATTTCCCTGCGGGATGATTATCAGAGATGAAAAAGTCTTCATCTACTATGGCGGCGCGGACTCGGTTGTCGGCGTCGCTACAATGGAGTTTGAGGATATTATCGGCCCGCTTGTGAGGGGGTGCAACCCGGCCAAGTATTGACTTTTAATCAGCGGGGTGATGACATGGCACACCAGACAACAACGGGTGTTGTTGCCAGAGATTGTCAGATCTCTGACCAACCAATGTAACTTTGGATGAAGCCGTAAAATGGCGAAATCCTGAAGTCGGTAAAGAGGTAAAGATGCAGCTGACCCTAAAGTAGCTGAAGTTATCTGGTAGCCGTGTAGAGCGGTTTGGTTTATTCCAAGTCGCTCTTTTTTGGTTTAGTTTTTCTCTTCACTCCATCGCCTTACAATTCTCTCCAAGAACGACTTTGGCAGGGAATCAGCCGTCAAAGCTAACGCCGCGGCCAAAATGGCGATGTCTCTGACGGTGATGTCGGTGATGCCGCTTACCGTCAACACAATGACGAGATGAATTACTCCTGCCAGCGCCGCCGGCCAAACGAAAAAGTCAATTAAAAGAAAGGATCCGATAATAATGTCTAAAATTGCCGCTCCGATCATTGCCTCTTTAAGAGGAATGGGTAAAAGATCCGCTGCCCACGGCATTAAATAACCTCCCCACATCTCCGGTTCCTTAAGGATTAAAATCCCGATCCAAAGGAAGGTGATAGCCATCCCCACCCGCAGGATGTGAAATGACAGTTTCCGCATGATTGAAAAAGTAGCTTTAGACGATCGCGCTTGAAATCATTATAACTTCTATCAACCAGACAGTGAACACTGGAGTGAGACACCAAAAACACCAAGCGGATAACACGTCATTCTCGCTGGCCCGCCGGCCGATCTCCGGCGTAATTTTACGCTAGCAGTTTCTAAGGACAGTTCAGAGCTTTGCGCCAGCCGGAGATTTCCGCCTCGGTTTCTGTGCAGAACCATTTCTCGCCGCGAATCTCGTCAATGACAGTTTTGCTGTAAGAGCCGCAACTGGGCAGATGATAAATCTTCTCGCCCGAGGCGCTAACGTTTCCTTTAATCAAACAAGGATTTCCTTTAGGGGCCTCCGAACTTGCAGGCGCAATAGACGCGGGAGCAGCCTTCTCCAGTTCCCGCTTTGGCGGACAAGCGCCCCACAGTCCTCGATTGGCTTGTCGAGCTTCCTCTTGGGCTTGGGTGAGTTGATCCTGATATTTTATGTCCGGGGGACGAGAATAAGAGTAGGCGAAACCTTGTTTTACCAGCTCCAGGTTTACGAAGACATCCCCAAGGTGGACGTAACGCAAAAGCCGTCTGTACTTGTCACGATCGATGATATCCTTCTCAAGCCGCACCAATTTTCCCTCCACCAACTCCTTGTTTTTCTTGGACGCTTCCACCCCGAAACACTGCACGGGGATCCGAGGGTCAATTGTCTCCGGTGTGTCAATACCGATGTAGCGCACCCTTTCGCCGCCCTCAATCTCAATGGTGTCGCCGTCTATAGCGCGAGTCACTATGAATAGATCCCCACCCGCCTCGCCCTTCGGTGGGGCGGGTGGGGATGCGGGGATTTTTGGACTACTTTGATCGGCGATTTCCACTCGGCCGACCGTGCCCCCTTTCTGTTCAACTACCGGCGGCAGGGGAGGGGAGGTTTGAGCTTCGTCCAGTTTCAGCCCAACTCTAACGCCAACAAGAAAAATCACCGTTACCGCCGCCGCGATTAAAATTTTCTTTGCCATAAACGGCTTTTTACGCTTTTATCCGACAGATTCACTGCCCCTGAAGCTAGGTTGCCTTTTAAAATATTTCACAAAATCTCTGTCATTGGTCCGCGGACTTTGACTTTGTCCGATTTATCCGAATGGTGTCCCGCTAGCATAAGCATAAAATGCACGACCCACTAGGTACCAAGTAGAATATTCTTACATTCTCAAGAATGTTAGAATGTTTTTGCGAACTCAACGAATCGCTTGCCGTAGGGCGAGAGAAAGTGCGCCACTTGGCGACCTTGATACTTTTTATTAAGCAAACCGGCTTGCGTCAGTCGTCGCGTGTGTTCAGAGATTGTTTTTATATTGCAGTCAAGCATTTGGGCGATGCTCTCCAAAGTGACGCCGCTGTTCTTAGCTATCAGGCGCAAAATGTCTAGCCGTCTGTGATTCGCCGCGCCCTTGAAATACCGTTCTAGCTGTTTTGAAGTTTTCATATATCCTGATCGTATCACGATATTCTAACATTCTCAAGAATGTTGGAATGTTGTTGTTTTCGTGTTTCTGTGTTAGTTTGTGTAGCGTACCGCCGAAAGTTGCTTGGCCGTTTGCTCGCCGAGGGGCGGAGCCCCGAGGCGGAAAACTCGTATCATCCTATTTGGCTCCGCACTGTGAACAATGTTAGAACCATTTTTGAGGGGCAAAATGAGTATATTTATATACCAGATTTGAGAGCATACGCAAACACATAAACTTACCCTACCCTTCAACTCACTATCCAGTGTGGGAGACCACTTTCCCCATCAACAAAGTCCCATTGTAGCCGAGGAGAAAACTGTAAAAGTTCCATCGGTTCTTTGGTTTCCGAGAGTATCTTTATCTCCTCATTGGTTTCTACTGGTATGAAGGTATCATACATATCATCATCGCCACCAAAATTGACGATTTCATAGAACTCGTGGAAGTAAAGCTGTCCGCACTCCTTGCATTTGAGAATGTTCCTATCAAAATGCGAGCTTTCGGTGAATGTTTTTACCCGCTCAAAATCAAGGTCTGCTGGGGTCAAATTCGCTTTGTTCCATAAAATACATTGTGTTGGTTTTTTGAATTTCATAATTTTCTTTGCGTTATTTTCTAACAGCTCTGTGCCGTTTCTGCCACCGACCACACAAACAAAAAGCGGCTCGGAGTTTTAATCCAGCTTACGACCAAGCTGAATGAAATCTCCCAACCGCCTTACGGTTAGTCACTTATTTCATCTGGCTCTCCGCAGATTTCCCAGATTGCCTACCCCGAGGGGAGAAATAAGCGGTTCGTGATTATGTGCACGAACTTCACTTTTACATTGTTAATTACACCTCTATTATAGCAAACGAGCAGAGAAAAGCAAGCTACCCCACCCTGCTACTCATTATTGTTTGACACCCATAACCTCGCTTAACCGCTTAACTTCTTCCTCGCAGGTTTTTATATCTTTTCGTAAAGTCGCCAATTCTTTTTTGGTTTTATTATCACGCAACTTTTCAACCTTACTTCTTAAACTTTCCAAAAGGCGTTTTCTATATCGCCATTTTGTTATTATGCGGTGATTACTACAATTATCATCCGTGCACCCCAGAGTTAGGCACTTGCCGCAATCGGCAACATTACAAAGGCATTTTTTAGGATTAAAAGTTATCATATTTTACGAATGGTCTCGTATAGCTCCTGCTGGCGTTTTTGGAGCGAGGCGTCAAAGATAATGCGATATTCAAAGTTCTTGTTGGCTTGCTGGAACTCCTTAAATCCGATTTCTTTGGCAAAAACTTCATTAAACAGGTCTTCTGCTTTGCCTTTATATTCCTGCTTGTTTTTCTCGTAGCCCTCTTTTTCTCGGTTTGATTTGACTTCAACAACTAAAAATCTGCCTTTTGTCGTCTCAACAAGAAAATCTGGGAAGTATCTGGCTACTCGCTTATTCTCTGGGCTGTAATACTCAAAATAAAAATCATTGTGGCTGGGGTCGGTAGCTCCGCCCGTAAAATAGACATCAACAATCGCTTCGTCTTTGTCCAACACATCCCGCAAATACTTGAAGAGGTCTTTTTCGTCCGTGCTGTCAAAATTATACGGATTGATATGGAAACCAATGCGGCTTCTGCCGTATGCTTCTTCCATTTGCTCTTTATAGACTACGAGGATATTTTTGCCCTGTTCAATACTCACTTTGAACGGGTATAGTTTTGCCAGCTCTATTTCTTCATCAATGGTTTCGGTCTTCTCCTCATACTGGTAAGCATTTGCCAAAATGCCACTTATGATAAACGGCAATAGTGCCACATTTTCATTTACCTTTTTCACGAGTTCTTGTCTGGATAAGCCGTTTTTCTCCAACACTTCCTGAACCGCAAGACACGGCAAGTGCGTATAGCGATTGATAAGCTCTACTATTTCGTAAAAAGTAAGATTGCCATTTTCTTTCAACTCCCGTGTCGCTTGTGCTCTGCGATAGCCCGCCTGCCCCTCGCTCAAGAATATACCGCCCTCTCCTACGAGAGCTTTATACTCCTCTGGGTTAAACTTGCTTACATCAATCCTGATTTTGTCTAAATCCTGATTTTGGATAGCAAGTATTTCTTTGAGTATTTTCTTAACCTTGAGCTTCTTCTTTTTCTCTATCTTCAAAGTGTGCTCAAATGTTTTTGTTTCTTGAGCCGACAACTCCTCAATGGTGGTGGCAAAATTGTTTTTCAATTCTTTGTCCAAAATGCGGTAGTTTTCCTCGGAAAGAAAAATTGAGCCGAGCGTTGAATTGTCGCCAATGCTTCGCAAACAACGAGTGGATGATTGAAGCACAAAGATTGCACTTTTCGGTTTTCGGTATAGAGCACACGCAACAAGCGAGCGGCAATTCCAACCCTCTGTGCCCTTGCCGACAAGAAGAATAAACTGCTTTTTGCTTTCTATTGTGTCGCAATTCAAAAACTCATCTTTGTTTTCTTCCGCCTCGGTGTGATACTCCAAGACCTTATCCAGAGCAATGCCCCGTTCCGCCAAAACCCTCTCAAGTTTTGGTCTCAATTCTTTCTGCAAATCATCAATACTCGCCGCATAAAAGGCAATCTTGGGCAATCTGCTTTCCACCCGCTTTTCGCCATATTCGCCCCAGAACTTATCAATGACATCTTGTATAAACTTGCCGCTCTTTACCTGCGTGTATTCAAAAAATCTCACTTGCTTCAAAATCCCTTTTTCTATGCCCTGCTTCAAGCCAAAATGATACACAACATCGGCAATCATCTTATTGCTTACATACGGCGTCCCCGTAAGGTTTATGACGCCGACAAGCGGGGTGTTGCCGTGTAGGTAGTTGATGGTCTGCCTCGTCTTTTTCAGCGTTCCTTCAAGCGTTTTGCCGTATGAGTGGTGGGCTTCATCAACGAATATCACGAGGTTAGAAAGCCCACGAAGCGCGGCAAGCCGCCTGTTCTCAATCTCTTTTTTCTCCAACTCGCTCCACTCGCCAAACAACCGCTTTGTGGTATTTTCTGCCGTTCGCCGTGTTTTCAAAATGATTTTCTGGGAGTTTGAAACGATAATGTTGTAATTGCCGATAGGAGATAGTGGCGTTTCAGGGCTTTCCAAGTAGTGATATTTAACATTGAGCAATATATTTTGATACTCTTTCGGAACAACTCGTGTGTAATCAAAAGTTTTTATCTCCTTCAAGCTCTCAATAATGGTGGTGTCTGGAGCAAATACTAAAGCATTTTTAGCAAAGCGTTTGTCGTTTGGATGGTAGAAAGAAAGCACAAAATCATAAGTTGCCATCACTGCCATTAAAATTGTTTTACCAGCACCCATTGTGAGGGCATACACTTGGTTCGGGTAATCCGAGACGCCAAATCTATCTGCCATCAACTCCTCAATTTTTGCTTTGTTGCCAAGCAAATCAAACGCTTCGTCTCGTGAGACGCCAAGCCCCAAGAGCATATCTTTTTCGCTATCAAAAAGAGATTTGAAAACTTCAAGCGAGGATTTATTGCCGACAACTTCTTTAAGGTAGATATAGGTTTCCAACGCTTCAACTTGCGGCTTATGCAAAAAGCCCACTCGCTTTATGTGGGTTAAAATGTTTAGCGTCTCCCGCTCTACGCCTTTATAGTTCTCGCTACGCCAAGCGGCGACTTTTTGCTGGATGTGTTGTAAAAAAGGATTTTCCATACGCTATGCGGACACCTTAAATGTCTCAAAGTATTCTTCACCCAGAACATCAACGATTTTTACGGCAACCGTATATTTGCCTTTCTTTGGATACTCCCAGCTATACTTTGCTTTGATAAGTTCTTTTTTATTCGGCAAGTCCATAATCTCGGCGTTGAATAGCTTGCCGTTGTAGTCCACATCAATCGCCACGCTGTCTATAATTTGCTTAAAGTCCACAACTTTTGTTTGGTGCTCTTTCTTGAGCATTTTTCCGTTTTCAAGTTCCAGCTTTCTCATCAAAATCGGCGAGTAAAACTCTTTGAGTTCAACCGAGAGATTTTTATCTTTTGCTTTTACTTCAATCTTGGCTTCGGGCTTCTTCTTGAAAATAAGGTTTTTCTTATCGGTGAGGATGTCTCGGATTTCAACCTTCACGCCAGTTTTATTTTCCTTTTTCAAAAAATCAGACACATCCAGCTCTACGCCAGAGGCAATAATCAAAGCTCCTTCCTCATATACTGGCTCGCCTGATTTTGATTTTTTCCTTACCGAAAAAGTGTCAATTTTATCTTCAACATTTTTGAGCACAGCCATAATATCCCTTTTATTCAGCACTCGGTTCAACGGCATTACTTTCACAAAATTGTTGTCCAAAACACCATCAAAATAGCTCCGCTTAATCGGCTCTACGCCATACATCTCCATTACAATTTCTTTTGCTTCAAGCTCATTTTTGAAAACATCGTAGTCATTCACATTGAGGACTTTGAAAGCGTATAAACCTGCGAAGT
>Ga0073934_10009681_pt1 | contig 12235 bp, 9 predicted proteins | sample LarsenN4metaG_FD_76834 | JGI IMG/M metagenome (GOLD analysis project Ga0073934, IMG submission 76834) | Hot spring sediment bacterial and archeal communities from British Columbia, Canada, to study Microbial Dark Matter (Phase II) - Larsen... ... | reverse complement strand
TGCAGCACCAACTGCACCCGCTGCTCCGCGCTCAGCTCCGACTTCTTGCCCATCTCCGTCCGTCCTCCGTCGACACGTGAAGTATCACTTACCCTCGTGTCCGGAGAAATCGGAGCTATACATGCGGCATAGCGAAGCGCAGATCGGCGCCGGGGGCACCGTGTCGACGCGCCGGCCGAGCCGCCTCAGCCGTCGTTCAAGAAATACTCGTCGCGCGGGTGCAGGTCACGATTGAGCCCGGACTCGGGCGCCGGCGCAGGGTGCGGCGCGCCGCGACGCGCGTGTTTTAGTCCCGGTTGCTCCAGGAACCGCTCGAGCGACGCGCGCTGCTGCGGCGACAACGCCCCGTGCGGCGCCGCGCGGAAGCGCTCGACCATGGCGCCGAGGTCGGCCGGGAGCGCTTCGTTGCTTGCGACGAGGAATCGCGCCTGCCCCGGGCCGACGGCCGTGGCAACGTGCGGAAACACTTGCGCGACGCTCGCAAGCACCCGATCCGTGGGAACCCACTGCGCGAACAAGCCGCCGGGCGCGAGCCGCGCGGCCACGAGCTCGTAGAACTCGACGGAGTAGACGTTGCCGCTGTAGCCGCTTTGTGGGCGCAGCGCGTCGACGGTGATGACGTCGTAGGGCCGGTCCGCCGTCAAGAGCCGCTTGCGGCCGTCGCCGGCGCGAAACTCGAACCGCGGGTCCGAGAGCAGGCGCCGGCTCTCGCGGGCGCCGCGCTCGGCGAGCTCTCCGAGCAGCTCGCGCAGGCCGGCGCAGATCTCGACGGTCTCGACGCTCTTCATTCGCCGATCGAGCAGCATGCCGTACGGCGTCGCGCCGATGCCGAGCCCGACGGCCAACGCGCGCTCGGGGCTCGGATGCAGCAGCGCCGGGAACAAGCCGATCAGCACGTGGAAATCGTCGTACGGATGACCGTTTTGCGCGGCGGCGTTCAAGTGCAGCATGTGCGCCTCGCCGTGCTGCACGAGCGCGTTGACGCAGCTGCGCTCCTCGACCAACGCGAAACGTTCCGAATCTGCGCTGTGCAAGAAGCCCCAGAGCCGTTCGTTCGTCGGGAACACGACGAGCAGCGCCGCCGAGGCGCCGAGCGCCGAGAGCGCGCGCGGCGCGCGTGCGTGCGAAGCGCGCAGCGCCGCGGCGATGCCGAGCGCCATGAGCACGGCGCCGAGCAGCCGCAGCGTTCCAGCCGTGCCGAGCAAGTCGAGCAGCACGAATCCCGCGACGAGGCTGCCCGTGACGTTCCCCAGAATGTTGCACGCCATCAGCGCGCCGGTGTGCCGGCCGAGCGTGCGCTCGCGCCGCAGCACGAGCGCGGCGATGAACGGATACGCATAGCCCATCAGGAACACGGGCGCTCCCATGACGAGCGCCGGCGCGAGCAAGTGCGCGAACACAGCGGCAGCCAGCGACCGCAAGTTCGTGACGCTTTCGAAGCCGTAGATGAATCCTTCGCCGGCGAAGTACTGCTGCAGGCTTTGCCGCAGCCCGATGGCCGGCAGCACGTTCGTGAGCACGAGCACGCCGAGCAGGCTCGCCGCGCCGATCCAAAACTGGATCCAGAGGAATGCAACGTCGGGGCGCGCCGAGCGCCGAGCGCGCTCACCGGCCAATGCGGCGCCGGCGCCGAACAGGAGCAGGTAAAGCGTCAGCACGTGCGCGAACGAGTACGAGTTCGAGCGCATGATGCCGTCAACGAGCCGGAAGTAGACGACCTCGAGTGCGAGCGCGGCGGCGCCCGTCGCGGCGTACAGCGCGAGCCACGGCCAGATGCGGCTCTGCTCGTCGCCGAAGGCGCCGGCCGGTACGTGCGCCGGCACGGCGATCGGCGCTTCTCGGGCGAGGTATCGCACCGCGAGCACGACGGCGGCTGCGGCGAGGTTCAGGCTGCTCGCAAGCTGCACCGTCCCTTCGAAGCCCAGGTTGCCGAGCAAGACCCAGCCGCCGACGGCGGCGCCGGCCGCGGCGCCGAGCGTGTTCGCGGCGTAGAGCCTGCTCGCGACGGGTGCCGCTTCGCCGATCGTTTGCACGATACCGCGCGTGAGGAGCGGCAGCGACACGCCCATCAACGTCGTCGGCACGACGAGCAGCACGAAATGGAACGCGAACGCCGCCGGCAGCGATTGCACGTGCTCGGCGAGCGCGCGGTAGCCGTCGTAGAAGATCGCGATCGATGCCCAGCCGAAGAGGCCGATACCGACGTTCGCGGCCGCGAACGCGAGGATCGAGCGGCTCGGCCCGAGCCGGTCGGCGAGCGCGCCGCCGAGCAGGTTGCCGAGACCTAACCCCGCCATGAACGCGGCGACGACGGTCGCCGAGGAGAACAGGTCCACGCCGCCGTGAATCGAGATCACGCGTTGCCAGACGACTTGCAGGCACAACGCCGAGAAGCCCGTGACCGTGAACAGAGCGACGACGAACCGACGCAGCCCTAGATGGGCCGGAACGGTCGAAGCGCGTCCAGCGGCGGTCATGGCCCTGAGACAAGCGAATCTCGTGCCAATATGGTAGCCGAGGGCGTCGACATTGCGCAGAATGGCGCGCCGCTCGCTCGCCGGGACGAAAAGAAGCGCGCCGATGACCGTGATTCGCCACTTCCGCCAGGTCGTTCTCTGGCCGCTGCAGCTCATGCCGATCAAGCCGGGTGAGCCCGTCCAGCGTCACTGGCAGGTGCTCGAGGAGAGCGGGGCCGGCAGCCCCTGGCGCGAGCTGCGCGACGAGCTCAACGTCGACTCGCGCGAGATTCGCGAGCGCTATTACAAGGAGTTCGTCACCTTCTTGCCGTACGTGCAGCGGTTCATCTACGGCTCCGTGGCGGGCCAAGAGGCCGCGAGCCGCGCGGGCGAGCGGAGCATGCGGGTGTTTCACCGCGAGGACGTCGCCGGCGTTCGCGTCACGTTCCAGGACGCCGTCTCGATGACGTTCGACGTGGGCGAGGTGGCGCTGTACTTCTTTCTCGACGCGGACGTCGCGATTCTCGCCGTCGAGCTCGCGGCGAACGACGTCCCCCTCGAACGCGCCCAAGACATGGTGTTCCGCTTCGGCCGCGCCTATCCGGCCTGGTGGACGAGCTCGGGCGAGGGCGGCAATTGCCCGCGCCTCGTCGAGTGGCTCGACGCGGCCGGCGCCGTGCTCGCGGCTTCCGACTACGGCGAACGGCAGAACTACTTGAGCCACGTGGCCAAGTACCGCACGCCGTACCTCGCACGGCACTGGCAGTTCTTGCTGAAGCCGCTCGGGCTCGAGTATCCCGGTCAGAGCGCTGCGTTGCGCTATCGGCAGCTCGAGCACTACCGAATGCCGATCATGGTGTACTTCGCGCTCGACGATCCGGCCGAGATGACGCGCGCGGACTTCGTCCGGCTGGGTCTACTCACGCGTCCCGGCCCGCGCGGGTCGCTGCCGTACTCCGAGCGCTCGCTCGAGAAGTTCGAGCAGGAGTTCTGCGACGATCGCTTTTGGGCGCGAGACGGCGAGCACTTCTCGGGCGATGCGCGATTGATCTGCACTGGCCTGCTGCTCGCCGTGGTCGGGCGGCACGGCGACGTCTTCTTCGACGGCCGCGAGACGGGCATGCTGGGTCAGTTCAAGCACCAATACTTCTTGCTGTTCCTGATCGCACATTTTCACAAAGCTGCATTGCTGTCCATGTCCGACGAGCTTGCCGTCGCGATGAACCGCCTCGAAGTCGGCGACACCGAGTCCGTGCGCCAGTTCAAGCGCACGATTCGCCAGTCGATGGAGGTGTTCTTGCGCTTCACGCACCGCTACTGGTTCCATGAAGTGTCGAGTCAGGAGCTCGCCCGGTCGATCTTCGGCCGGCTCACGCGGCACCTGGGCAACGACACGCTCTACGACGAAGTACGCAACGAGGTCGACGACATGAACGAGTACCTCGACACGGACAGCGTGCGGCGGCAGGCGAACACGATCTTGAGACTGACCGTCGTCACGGTGTTCGGCTTGATCGGCACCGTCGCGACGGGATTCCTTGGCATGAACCTGCTGGCGGAGGCCGGCGAGCCGTTCTTGTGGCGAGCGTTGCTCTTCGCGGTTATTCTCGCGCTGACGGGCGGGATCACGCTCTATACGGTGGTGAAATCGAAGGTGCTGGCCGATTTTCTCGACGCGCTGTCCGACGAGCGCGTTAGCTGGTCCGACAAGTGGCGAGTGCTCGCTCGCCTTCGCCGCTCATGAGAGCCTGACCAGCGTGCCGGAAGCGCTAGAGGCGACTCTCCTCGGCTTCATCGAGGGGATCACGGAATTCTTGCCGATCTCGAGCACCGGTCACTTGCTCATCGCGCAGCATTGGCTCGGGCCGCGCTCGGATCTCTTCAACATCGCGATTCAAGTCGGCGCCATCCTCGGCGTCGTCGTCGTGTATTGGCAGCGGCTGCTCGACTTGTCGCTGCGGTTCCGCTTGCCCGAGAACCGCGATTACGCGTGGAAGCTCGTCGCTGCGTTCGTGATCACGGGCGTGGGCGGGCTCGCGGCCAAGCTGGCCGGCGTCGAGCTGCCCGAGACCGTGGCGCCCGTCGCGATCGCGCTCATCGTCGGCGGCATTGCGATCCTCGCGATCGAGCGCTATCTCGCCTCGGCCGCGCCCGACGAGCGCGTCACTTGGCGCGTCGTCGTCGCCGTCGGATTGAGCCAGGTCGTCGCGGGCGTGTTCCCCGGAACGTCGCGCTCGGCGGCCGCGATTTTCGCGGCGATGCTCGCGGGCATGACGTCGCGGCCCGCGGCGGCGGAATTCGCGTTCCTCGTCGGCATTCCGACGATGATCGCGGCCGCCGGGTACGAGCTCTTCGACATGCTCAGGGAACGCGGCCTCGACGGCGAGCGCTGGAGCTCGCTCGCGATCGCGTTCGTCGCGGCGGCGATCGTCGCATTCGCGTCGGTCAAGTGGCTCTTGATCTACATTCGCGCTCACCGTTTCACGCCGTTCGCGTGGTATCGCATCGTGTTCGGCATCGCGCTCCTCGCCGCGGTGCCGTAGCCTCGCGCCAACGAGCTCGTGGAACGGAACTTGCGCTTCCCGGCCGGCCGAGGGAGCGGCCCGGCCGAGGAGGCGCGCGTGCTCGATGCGCTGCAGAGTCTTGCTTTGACGTTGTCCGCGCTGGCGCTGGCGCCTGCACTCGCGCATGCGCTCGAGCGGCCCGGTAAGGCACGGCTTTCCGAAGAGCAGTACCGGCTCGTTCAACGCATCTACTATCAGGGGTTCACGATGCTCGGCTTCGCCGAGCCCGTTGCGATCATCGGCGCTGTCGCGCTGTTGGCCGCGACGCCTTCGGGCACCGCGTTCTGGCTCGTCGCGTTAGGGCTGATCGCGCTCGTCGCGATGCACACGGTCTACTGGGTCGTGACGCACCCGGTCAACACGACTTGGCTGCGAGGCCAGAAGCTCGGATCGGCCGGCGCGACGTTTTTCGGCACGACCGGCTCGGCCGGCGCCGGCGGCACCAGAGGCGCCGCCGCCAACGACGCCGATGCGGCCGGCAGCGATTGGACGCTGCTGCGCGAGCGTTGGGAGCGTTCACATCTCGCGCGTGCCGCGCTGGGTGCGGCCGCCTTGGTCGCGCTGGCGATCGCCGTGTCGACGGATTAGGCCGTCCCGAAACCGATACTCGGCGCGCGTTTGCGGGACGGCCGGAGTGCAGCGGTCGCCGCCGCGAGCACGGGCGATCCTCGACAAAACAGTGGGTTACGCGATTCAGGCGTGTTTGGCATGCGCCTTGCTCCGCTCGACGACGCAGCGTCGCGCAAGGGGGAACGCCGATGGCCGAGCTACGCCAAACGATTCGCCGCCTGTTCCGAGCACCGGGATTCACGCTGACCACGGTGCTGACGCTTGGCGCAGGTATCGGGGCGACGATCGCGATCTTCGCCGTCGTCAACGGCATTCTGCTGAAGCCGCTGCCGTTCCCAGACTCGGACCGGCTCATCGCGCTCGTGCACCAGGCGCCGGGCGTCGGACAAGCGGAGCTCCAGGCGTCTCCCGCGTTCTATCTGACCTACAGGGAGCACAGCACGACGTTCCATTCCGTCGCGCTCTGGTTCGAGGGCACGGCGAGTGTCACGGGCACCGGCGATCCGGAAGAAGTGCGGCGGCTCGCCGGCACGTATGAGTTGCTCGCGACTCTCGGCGTGCAGCCGCTGCTCGGCCGCACGTTCGTCGAAGCCGATGTCGAGCCGGGTGCTGCGTCGAGAGTCGTTGTATCTCACGCCTATTGGCAGCGCCGCTTCGGTGGCGTACCGGACGTCATCGGTCGGGCGTTAGTCGTCGACGGTGTGCCGCACGAGGTCGTCGGTGTGCTGCCGCCGGGGTTCAGGTTCACTCAGCAGCCTGCCGACATCGTAATCGCAGTATCGACGGCGAACACCTACGCGGCTGTACCGTCGACGGGCGAACGTGGCATCGCACGCTTGAAGCAAGGCGTGACGCTCGAGCAAGCGTCCGCCGACGTGGCCCGCATGATCCCCATCTACCTCGACAGCTTCCCGATCATTCCGGGACTTACGCGGGAGGCCGTGGACGCAATGCAAATAGGGCCGAATCTCCGCTGGTTGAAGGACGAGCTCGTCGGCGACCTGGACGACGTACTTTGGCTGCTGATGGGCACGATCGTGATGCTGTTCTTGATCGCCTGCGCCAACGTCGCGAACTTGCAGCTGGTTCGCACGGAGATTCGCAGCCAGGAGCTAGCGATTCGCGCTGCATTGGGCGCCGCGAAACGGCGCATCGCGCGTAACTTAGCCGGCGAGAGTCTCCTGCTAGGGCTCATGGGCGGCGCCGTCGGCTTGGCCGTGGCCACGCTGGCGTTGCCGCTGTTGCTCGCCGTGGCGGGCCAGAATCTTCCCACGGTGCTCGAAGTCTCGATCGACGCCACGGTGCTCGCGTTCACGCCCGTGATTTCGCTGGCGGCCGGCGGCTTGTTCGGGTTGATCCCCGTAGTCAAGTACGCCAGTGCCCACGTCACGACGAAATTGAGCGCCATGGGAAGGACGATGAGCTCGGGCCGCGAACGTCATCGCGCGCGCCACGCGTTGGTCGTCGCGCAGGTTGCGCTCGCGCTGACGTTGTTGGTTGCCTCGGGCTTGATGCTCCGAACGTTCCAATCGTTGCGCGATGTCGATCCGGGATTCGTGCCGCGGAACGTGCAAATGATGCGGATCTTCATCCCGCAATCGGCCGTGCCCGAATTCGCGCGCGCCGTACGGATGCAGAACGACATCGTCGAACGGCTCACCGCAATCCCCGGCGTGGACTCCGTCGGCTTCGCGAGCCGCCCGCCGCTGAATCAGCCCGGGCCCGACGGACCGTTCTCGCTCGAGGACAAGCCGGACGCTCCGCCGCTCAGTCCCGTGTTCCGTTATGCGTCGCCGGGGTACTTCGCCACGCTCGGCACGCCGCTCGTCGCCGGTCGTGAGCTCACGTGGGCCGACCACTACGGCGCCGCACAACGCGCCGTGATCTCGCAGACGTTCGCGGAGCGGGAGTGGGGCTCGGCTGCAGCCGCGATCGGCAAGCGCCTGCGTCGATCGCCGACGTCGCCGTGGATCGAGGTGGTCGGCGTCGTCGGCGACATCCGGCTCGAAGGCGTAGAGCAGCCCGCGCCCGATGCGATATTCCTGACGGCCAACGAGTTTTTCGCGCAGTTCACGAGTCGCGCCGCCCACTTCGTCGTTCGCAGCGAGCGGGTGGGTACGCCGGGATTCTTGCAGGAGATCGAGCGCGCGGTATGGTCCGTGAATCGCACTTTGCCGCTCGGCGAAGTGCAGACGCTCGAAGACGCCTACGACCGATCGATGGCTCGGATTTCGCTCGCGCTCGTGCTGCTCGGCACCACGGCCGCGATGGCGCTCGTACTGGGCCTCGTCGGGATCTACGGCGTGTTGAGCTACGTGTTGGCGCAGCGCACGCGCGAGATCGGCATTCGCGTGGCGCTCGGCGCCAGAAACCTCGACGTGAAGCGCATGCTGCTCGGTCACGCGCTCGCACTCGTCGCCGTCGGCGTGGCCGTCGGCTTGGGCGGCGCGGCGCTGCTGACGCGGCTCATGGAGTCGCTGTTGTTCGGCGTCACGGCGCTCGATCCGCTCACGTACGCCGCTGTCGCGGTGCTGCTGCTGACGACGGGAGCGCTTGCCGGCTATCTGCCGGCCCGGCGCGCGACGCGCATCGATCCCATGGCGGCGCTCCGGGCCGAATAGCCGGACGTTCGCTGAACGGGCGGCGCGCTCCGCGCGCAACTCGTCAGCGGCGCCGTCTCGTGCCCGAGCGCCAGTGACGGATGAGCAAGTAGCCGCCGAGCATGCCGCCCAGGTGCGCGAAGTGCGCCACGCCGCTGGCCGTGCCCGTGACGCCGAGCACGAGCTCGATGACGCCGTACACCGTCGCGAACACCCAGGCCGGCATCGGAATCGGCGGAATGAGCAGCATGACTCTGCGGTGCGGGAAATAGAGCGCGAACGCGAGCAGCAGCCCGAACACGCCGCCCGACGCTCCAAGCGTCGGATAGACGGCGCCCGTGAGCTCGGCGAATGCGAGCTGCACGAGGGCGGCCGTGATCACGCTCGTCGTGTAGAACACGAGATAGCGCTGGGACCCCCAGACGCGCTCCAAGTCCGAGCCGAACATGTAGACGCCGAACATGTTGAACAGCACGTGCGTGAGGCTGCCGTGCAGGAACGCGTATGTGACGATTTGCCACGGCGCAAACCGGTCTCCGAGCGGCCACAAGGCGAACTGAGCGATCAACGCGTTTGCGCCGCCGGTCATTTCCAAGAGGAAGACGGCCGCGTTGGCGATGATCAACGCCTGTGTGACGCGTGGCATTGGGGAGCTCCTACCCGGGCTTCCTTTTTACCATTCCACGCGCCCGCGCGTGGAATCGGCGCCAAGAAGCGTGGCAATGGACGTCTCCGCGGGGCTCGGGGTACCTTACCGACATTGAGATTCAGCGCCGCTCGAGGAGCGATCATGCACTCGATACAGGATACCCTGCGCCCCGCGTTGCTCGCCGCCGCCACCTTGACGGTGCTTCTGGCGGCACAGGAGCCGGCGAACGCGCAGATCAACGACAGCATTCGCGGTGCGCCGAGCGAGGCCAATCATTTCATCGAGACGCCGCGCGGTTGGCGGCACCCGAGAACGGAGTGGGGCGAGCCCGACATTCGCGCGCAGCTCAACATGATGCAGGCGGCCGGCGTTCCGCTCGAGCGCTGCGCGAACAGCTACCGCGCCGCGTTGCCTCCGGGCTCCGGGCCGGTGACGGGCCCGGCCGGCGGAGTGGGCGCTCCCGCGGAGCCCTGCGACATGAACAAGAAATGGCTCACGGAGGAGGAGTACGAGGCGCGCATGGAGGAGTTCCGGAATCGCGTCGACGCGAGCCGTCAGGCCGCGGCGGAGGGCAACCTCGGCCGCGCGATGCTGACGGGCCTCACGGATCCCAGTATCCCGCAGAGGCAGACGAGCTTGATCGTCGATCCGCCGAACGGCTTGCTGCCGCCGCTCACTCCCGAAGGCAAGCGCCGCGCGCGGCTCGCGAGGAGCGACTGGGCGTTGCCGGGCGAGACGATCGCGTTCGACGGGCCCGAGGACTTCGACAGCTGGGATCGCTGCATCACGCGCGGCATGCCGTCGTCGATGATGCCGTACCGCTACAACGGCGGGTTCGCGATCCGGCAGGCGCCGGGCTACGTGACCTTCGACCTCGAAATGATCCACGAGGCGCGCGTGATTCCGACCGACGGCCGCCCGCCGCTGCCGCCCGAAATCAAGCAGTGGATGGGCGAGTCGCGCGGCCGTTGGGAAGGCAACACGCTCGTCGTCGAGACGACGAACTATCAAGTCGGCCCGCCGATCATCAACCTGGCCGTCGTCGGGTCGCCGCCGGGCAATCGCTTTCCGTACAGCGAGCAGATGAAGACGACGGAGCGAATCGTGCGGCTCGACGACGACTGGTGGCTCTACGAGATCACGACCGAAGATCCCGTGATCCTCGAAGGACCGTTCACCGTACGCTACCCGATGCGGCACGATCCGGACTATTTCACGCCGGAGTATGCGTGCCACGAGGACAACACGATCGTCCAGAACTACGTGACGACGAGCCGCCACGAGCGCGCGAATCCGACGCCCGAGCCGCCGCAGCCTCCCGTCGAGGTCGGCCCCGGGGTCGCGGATGCGCTCGCGGGCCGGTGGGTCGGCCGGCCGCGCATTCATACGATCGACGTCGACATCGAGCTCGAGTTCACGAAGAACGCCGACGGCACCGTGAACGGCAAGTTGATCGGCACGAACCTCGGGCGCATCGACCGCCCTTTGCGCAGCTTCACGATCGTCGACGACACCGTGTACTTCACGTTGCCGAACGTCGATCCCTGGCGGTTCTCGGGCGAGCTCGGCGACGGCACGATCACGGGCGTCGTCGCGAGCGCTCAGGGCGGCGTGCCGGTGACGTTCCGTAAGCAGACGCGCTAACCGCGCGATCGATGGCAGGAGCACCCAGCGTGCGCCCGCCTCGAGCGAAGCGAGCGCGCGCCGCTTCGGCAGGGCACCGTCAGCGCGTGCTGAACCCCGTCGTCGCTTGCCAATCGATCTCTTCGAAGCGCTCCGCCTCGCGCAGCTGCGCCCAATGCCTAGACATCAGCCTGCGTGCTTCGCGATCGCCGGGCGCGCCCGAGAGACCGGCCGCGCGCCAATCGATGTCCTCGAATCGCGCCGCAGTGCGAATCTTGCCCCAGGCCCGGCTCAGCTCGGCTGCCTCCTCGCGCGTGAACGGGCTCTCGCGGTAACGCTCATCGCTCGAGATCGAGCGTTCGACGCGATCGCTCCGCTCCGCGCGAGCGAATCGCTCGCCTCGCGGTTGGCGCCGGCGATCGTCCTCGGCGAGCTCTTCCCAATCGATGTACGCGAAACGCTCCGCCTTGCGCGCTTCTTCCCAATTCCTCGCGAGAAACTGCTGTGCTTCGCGGCTGCCCGGGGCGCGTTCGACGCCGGCCGCTCGCCAGTCGATGTCCTCGAACGAGGCGGCCTCGCGAATGTCCGGCCAGATGTCGCTCATGACTTCCGCGTCGTAGCCCTTGAACGGGCTCTCGAATTCGTCTCTGTCTTGAGCAAGTGCGCCGCTCGCGAAGGACGCGGCCAAGAACAGAATCGTGAGCTTCATGGCTTTATCTCCTCCGTTCGCATCATCGGAGGGTGACGAGCAAGACGCGTGCCAGGCCGCGAAGCGACAGGTGCGCTAACGCAACACACGCCGCGACCGGCCGGTCGTCGATTCCCAGTCGATTTCCTCGAACCGTTCGGCCTCGCGCAGCTCGTCCCAGTAGCTCGCCATGATTCGGCGAGCGGCGCGATCGCCGGGCGGCCCCGACAGGCCGACGGAGCGCCAATCGATGTCCTCGTATTCGGCCGCTTGCCGGATTTCGCCCCACACCTGGCTCATGAGACCGGCTTCGAAATCGTTGAACGGCCCCGTCGACGGGCTGCTCCCGCCGAAGCCGCCGGCGTAACGGCGGCTCGACCTCGAGTCGCGGTCGTCGACGATGTCGTCCCAATCGATGTTTTCGAAACGTTGCTCGCGGCGCACTTCGTTCCAGTTTGCCGCCATGATTTCGCGCGCGTCCGCGTTGCCGGGCGCGCGTTGCAGCCCGTAGGCGTTCCAGTCGATGTCGTCGAATTCCGCCGCTTCGCGAATCTCAGGCCAGATTCGGCTCATCACGGCTGCTTCGTCGCGCGTGAACGGGCCGACGTCCGTGAACGGACCCGGGAACCGTTCTTCGAAGCGGTCGATTTGATTGCTACGGCTCGTCCGCGGACCGCCGCCGACGACGCGATTCCAGTCGATTTGCTCGAAGCGCTGCGCGCGGCGCAGCTCGTCCCAGTTGGCAGCCATGGCGCGGCGAACGTCGGAGCTGCCCGGCGCGCGTGCGATACCGTGGGCGGGCCAGTCGATGTCCTCGTAGTTCTCGGCCGCGCGGATCTCGGGCCAGACCGCGCTCAATAGCTGCGCTTCGGTGTCCGTGAACGGGCCGTAATACGCGCGCTGGGCGAGCGCTCCCGCGGCAAGCGCCGCCGCGAAAATGGCGATCGTGAGCCTCATGGCAGCCTCCGTGCGCCGGTTAAGCCGGCAAGGTGTTGAATGTGAAAGTCATTTGTGTCGAAGGTGTAGCGAACCACGACAGCCCCGAGTCATGCGCAGTGGCGGGTAACCGCCGCGGCGAAGCGTTG
>Ga0073934_10009680_pt1 | contig 12236 bp, 16 predicted proteins | sample LarsenN4metaG_FD_76834 | JGI IMG/M metagenome (GOLD analysis project Ga0073934, IMG submission 76834) | Hot spring sediment bacterial and archeal communities from British Columbia, Canada, to study Microbial Dark Matter (Phase II) - Larsen... ... | reverse complement strand
CGAGCGGTCGGTGGACTCCATCACGCCGCCTGTGGTCGGGACCCGAGCCGCCTCACCCGGCTCGACTGGCCCGCTCGATCAGCTCCCGGAGGCGTTCCACCTCCGCTCTGCATACCCGCTCACCCAGACCGGTGAGCCGGTAGTAGCGTCGTCGCTGGTCGTCGAGGTCCGGGTCGGGCCGCACATCGGATTCCTCGATGAGCCCGTCTGCCAGCAGTCGCTTGATCGCGCCGTACAGGGTGCCCGGGCCCAACCGCACGGCTCCCCCGCTCTCGTCCTCGACCTGTCGCATGATCGCGTATCCGTGCTTCCATCCCTCCCGGGGGCCAGGAGGATGTGCAGGCTGGCCGTGGGAGCGGAAGGAACTCGGACGGCTCCCGGCCCCCGATCTCGGTCACTCCGCCCCTCCATCCGCCTCGGCTCACTCTATCGAAATCCGATATAGCGACCATCGTTACATCGAGAGCCGATGGCAACGGGGCACCGGGATCGGACGACCGCGTGCAGGCTCACCTCGAGCGGCGGGTCGCTCACTCCGCTCAGACGTCCTCCTCCGGATGCCGGGTGAGCGGTGCGACCTCGTGGGCCTCCTCGGCCAAGAGGTCCGTCGTCCGCATCCTCACGGACTCGGTCTGCGAACCGGCGGCGAAGACGACGGTCTCGTGCCGGAGGACCTCCGGATCCACGAGCATCCGGACCCCGAGGAGCGATCCCATCGGCGGGACCGCCCCGAGCTCGTAGCCGGGGAAGTCGCGCTCGATCTCCTCCTCCGACGCGAGCCGGACGTGTCGGTCCCCCACCGCCTCGCGCACGAGCTTCATGTCGAGCCGCCGCGCTCCGGGGATCACCGCCAGGGCGTGCCCCTGCGCGGTGTCGAGGATCACCGTCTTGAGGACCTCGTCCGCCGCGATCCCGAGGGCCCGCGCCTCCTCGATCGTCGTGTACGTCTGCTCGTGGGGGATCAGCTCGAACGCGAACCCCCTGCTCTTCAGGACCGTACCCACGGCTGACATCCGGACCACCCCTCGACCAGCCTAATCCGGGGCGCCAGCCATGGACAGACGAAGGCCAGGCGGTGCGTCCCTCTCCCTCAGGTCGCAGGCTCGAGGGTGAGACCGAGCGCGATCAGCCCGGCTCGGTTCGGGCGATCGAGCTTCAGCATGAGCGACGAAACATGGCTCTCCACGGTCCGGACCGACAGGAACAGCCGCTGGGCGATCTCGGTGTTCGAGAGCCCCTCCGCGACCAGCGCGAGGACCTCGGCCTCACGCCGGGTGACGCCGCTCCGGCGGAGCACCTCCGGGAGGTCGACGGTGGCCCGGCGGCGCCGGGGCACCGGGACTCCCATCGACCGCAGCATCCGCCGGACCCGCGCCGCGTCGCTCTCGACCTCGGCGCGCTCGAAGATCGACAACGCGTCCCTCAGCCATCCTTCCGCGCGGGTCCTCCGATGTGCTCGGCGGCCAGGACCAGCGCCACGGCGCGGTTGAAGGTGCCGTTCTCCTCAGCCCCTGCGAGCGCCGACTCGAGGTCCTCCGCGGACCCTGCGACGAGCGCTTCTGCCACCGCCAGCCAGAACGGGTTGACGTACAGGCGGGGAAGGATCGGGGCGACCCTGGCCTCCTCCAGGGCCGAGGCGGCCTCATCGCCCCGTCCGGCGACCGTGAGGGCGCACACCTTCATGAACGGGACCGGCGGGGGAACGCCCGACGGAGTGGTCCGCATCACCACGAGACCCCGCTCGTAGTGATCCGCCGCATCGCCGGCTCGCCCCGCCCGCATGGCGGCGTCCCCGAGCGTCCACTCGCCGATGATCGTGAGGTCCGGGTCTTCCGGCGAGAGGGTCAGCGCCTCATCGATGAGCGGTGCGCCGTCGGAGAAGTCGCCTCGGCTCCGAGCCCAGGCCGTCGCCATGACCGCATGCGGCAGGAGACCGAGGCCGAACCGACGGCACAGGCCGATCGCCTCCTCGCCGAGACTGATCGCCTCCTGCGGACGAGCCCGGTGGCCGAGTCACCACACGAGTGACGGGTCCGCCAGGACGAGGGTCGTGAACGCGCTCATCCGCATGGCGAGCTCCCTCACCTGACGGAGCCGTTCCGCATCCCGTCCCGACATGAAGTCGAGATTGGCCAGCTCCATCAGGGCCTGGAGCCTGGACATCGTCAGCCCCGCTCCCTCGGCCACGGCCGCCCACCTGGCGAAGGCGTCCGCGGCCTGTTCGCGTCGTCCCGACGCGTCGGCGGCTCGGCCGATCACGTCGAGCGCCTGACAGACGACGTCCCGGCTTCCGTCCCGCTCACCGAGCTCCAGGGCTCACCGCCTCGGCATCGAGGGGAGTGAGCTCGATCGCCCGAGCGAGGCCGGCCCTTACCATCGCGGCCGCATCGGCCTCGACCGACGGGTTCTCGTCCGTGCGGATCGCGGCGAGGAGGACGACGGGGTGATCGGCGAGGGAGCGCGCCGCCTGGTAGACGAACTGAAGCGTTTCCGGATCGGCCGCATGCAGGTCGTCGAGGAAGACCACCGATCCACGACGACCCGCGATCGCGATCAGGAGACGCAGCGCCCCTTCCATCACGAGGAGCCGAAGCTGGTCGGCCGACAGGTCCGGTGGAACCTCGCTCGCCGGCCACTCCGGGAGGATCTGATGGAGGCCGACGGAGAAGGGCTCCAGGTCGGGGTCGCGAACCTCGTTCTCGCGCGTCCAGGAGCGCAGCGCCTGGGCCAGGGTTCCGAAGGCCGGAGGGACGATCCGCGCAGGGACGCCGGCGGACAGGGTGCGCATGCCGCGCGCTTCGCGTCCTCGGCGATCTCGCGCAGCAGCCTGGTCTTGCCCGAACCGGCCTCCCCGAGGGCGAAGACGCAAGCTCCCCGTCCGCGTTCCGCATCGGCCAGGATCTCCCGCGCGACCGCGAGCTCGGCTTCGCGACCCACGAACAGGGGGGAACGAGGCGATGCGGGAGAGGCCACGACGCCATTGTGGCCTCGTGCCCTGCGCCGGACCAGAGGAGAGCGCGCGCTAACTTCCGTGCGATCACGGATACGCCCGCCACCCCCCGGAAGCCACCCTGGGCCCTGACGTCGCCACCCGACGAAGGGAGGGACCATGGCAGAGATCTCGGAGCAGGCCGCGAAGGTCCTCGCTGCGATGGCCGGCGCCGCGACGACGTGGGGCCTGGAGCTCGGGCTCCGCACGGGCGTCCTCGGTGAGATCGCTCGCCGTGGGGGAGCATCGGCGGAGGAGGTCGCTGCGGCGCTGGACCTCGACCCCCTCTACACGAAGGTCCTCCTGCGCGGCGCGTACTCCGCGGAGGTCCTCGACCTCGACGACGACCGCTATCGCCTCGGCGAGCACATGGGCACGCTCCTCCTGGACCCGGACTCCCCCGCATACCTCTCGGGCGCCATCAAGACGATGGTCGCACTGCGCGAGACCTTCCTCGACCTGCGTGGGTTCGCGGCGACCGGTCAGCGCGAGTGGTGGGGGGACTTCGACCCCGAATGGATCGACGCTGTCGGGGAGAACGGACAGACCTACTACCGGCGGATCCTGAACGTCGTGGTCCCGCAGCTCCCGGCCGTCCAGGAGAAGCTCGAGGCGGGTGCACGGTACCTCGACCTCGCGTGCGGTCTCTGTCGGGGGCCGGCCAAGGTCGCCGAAGCGTTCCCGCAGACGCGCATCACCGCTGTGGACTGTGACGCCTACAGCCTCGATCAGGCGGAGCGGGAGATGAAGGAGCGCGGGATCGGCGACCGGTTCACGTTCCTCCGGTCCTTCCTGGAGAACCTCGATCTCGAGGGAGGCGCCACGACCTCGCGATCATCAACATCTCCCTGCACGAGGCGAGGGACATCGCGAGGGCGGTCGAGCGAGCGTACGCGGCGCTTGACCCCGGCGGCGTCTTCCTCGTCTCGGAGTTCCCCTTCCCCGAGCGCGAGGAGGACACGCGGACGATCCCCGGCAGGTTGATGAGCGGGGTGCAGTTCTTCGAGGCCCACATCGGCTGTCAGCTCCTGCCCACATCCCGCTTCCTGGAGCTGCTCGGGGGCGCAGGGTTCCAGGACATCGGCACGATCGACGTGACGCCGACGCACGTCGTCGTCCACGGCACCAAGTGAGGCAAGGACCCGTGGGCAGATGGAAGGAGGGAGGGACATGCGCCATCGAGTGCTCCTGACGCTCGTCCTGGTCACGATCCTGGTGACCGCCGCACCCCCGGCCACGGCCGGACCTCCAGCCCGGGAGGAGGTCCGAACCTTCCCGGTCCAGGAGTGGTGGTGGCAGGAGGGGGTGCCACGCTGGTCCGGCAACCCGGTGGGGTGTCCTTCACGTTCACCGGTGTCGGTCTGGCGGCGGGGAACGCGCACACGATCTGGTTCGTCGCCTTCAACGACCCCGCAGGATGCACGTCGCCGATGATGGACGGCGCGGAGCTCATCGCCCTCTGCGGGCTTCCCGACCTCGGCAACGCCGCCGCCCAGCCGACGGCCGTGTGGGGAGCCGGACACGTCGTCGGCGGAAGCGGGATCGCGACCTTCGGAGGCCGCGTCGACGTCGGAGACACGTCCGGCTGCGATGCACTCGGGAGGCTCCCGTGCAACGACGGCCTGACCGATCCCGGGGGCGCCGAGATCCATCTCGTGGTGCGGACCCACGGGCCCGCGATCGCGGACCTGGTGAACGAGCAGATCCACTCGTTCAACCGTGGGTGCGAGGCCGGGGAACCCAACGTCGGGCTCTGCCGCAACGTGCAGTTCGCCGCGTTCGTGCCGTGACGTGACGGTCGGTAGGTGCGGGGGCGGCCGGCCGATCCGGTCGCCCTCGCACCGCCTGACCCATCCCCCTCGAGGCCGGACATGGTCGCTCCCGGTCCCTGGGCGACCGGTTTGCGCCGGCGGCGGTTCTGAATCACCATCCAAGACCCGAGCGCGCCGGAGCGACCAGGAGGAACGCCCATGGAGGTCCCGCAGGGCAAGGGTGGTACCTGGCTCTACTTCCGTCCGTGGTACCGGAAGTCGCCGTACTTCGAGGAGACGCAGAAGGCCGGCTGCAGGTCCTACGAGCTGTACAACCACATGTACCTGCCCGGCTTCTACACGAGCTTCGAGGACGAGTACTGGCACCTGATCAACCACGTGGCGTTGTGGGACGTGGCGGTCGAGCGTTGCGTCGAGATCACCGGCCCCGACGCCCACCGGTTCACGAACATGATCACCTGTCGCGACCTGAACCGTTGCGCCGTGGGTCAGGCGAAGTACGCGCCGATCATCGCCGCCGACGGCGGGATCCTGAACGACCCGGTGTTGCTGCGCCTCGGCGAGGACCACTACTGGCTGGCGCTGGCGGACTCCGACGGCGTCCTGTACTGCAAGGGCGTCGCCGCGTGCGCGGGCATGGACGTGGAGATCGGAGAGGCCGAGGCGTACCCGGTCCAGGTCCAGGGACCGAAGTCCCCCGAGGTGATGCGCGCCCTGTTCGGCGCCGAGACGATCGACGCGATCCGGTACTACTGGACCGCGCAGACCGACCTCGACGGCATCCCGGTGGTGATCTCCCGGACCGGGTGGACCGCCGAGCTCGGCTACGAGATCTACCTCCGCGACGCCTCCAAGGGCTCGGAGCTGTGGAACCGGATCCTGGAGGCCGGGGCACCGTTCGAGATCCGCCCCACCGGCCCCTCGGACGTCCGGCGGATGGAGGCGGGGATCTTCAACTGGGGGCCCGACTTCAACTGGCGGCACAACCCGTTCGAGGTGACCGGCCTCGAGCGGCTCGTCGAGCCCCAGGACGAGGACTACCTCGGGAAGGAGGTCCTCGAGCGTGTACGCCGAGAGGGCGTGAGGCGCAAGCTCGTCGGCGTCGAGATCGGCGAGGAGCGCATGCCCGAGGAGATGGAGGAGTTCTGGCCGGTCCGCTCGGCGGGGAGCGAGGTCGGGTACGTGACGAACGCGGTCTGGTCGCCGCGGCTCGAGCGGAACATCGGATACGCCTGGGTGCCGATCGAGCTCTCCGCGGAGGGGACGCCGCTCGAGGTGGCGTGGCCGTTCGGCGACGCGGCGAAGGCCACGGTCGCGCTGTTGCCGTTCCTCGACCACAACAAGGACATCCCGGCGGGGCGCGCGGAGGTCCCCGATCGCGACCACGCGACCGCCGCCGGTACCGCCGTCAGACCCGACGGCGGTACCGGGCGATCGTGAGCGGCACGAACAGCGCCTGGATCGCGGCCAGCCAGAGCACCGAGCGGACGACCGGATCGGCGACCGGGCCGCCGAGCATCAGGCCGCGCGTGGCGTCGATCACCGAGGTGATCGGGTTCACCTCGGCGAAGGCCTCGAGCCATCCGGGCATCGTCGAGGGATCCACGAAGGCCGAGCTCGCGAACGAGAGCGGCAGGATGATCATGAAGCCCCACGTGTTGACCGACTCGGTGGTCCTCGCGGTGATCCCGATGAACGCCATGGGCCAGCACATCGTCAGGCCGAACGCGATCACGAGCAGGTACGCGCCGAGCGCTCCGGCCGCCCCGCCGTCGAACCGGAACCCGAGCAGGACCCCGAAGAAGGTCATGATGAACGCGCTCCAGGCGATCCGGACGCTGTCGGCGGCGATCCGCCCGCCGATCACGGCCGAGCGCGCGATCGGCAGCGAGCGGAAGCGGTCGACCAGCCCCCGCTGGAAGTCCACGTTCAGCCCGATCGCCGTCGTGAAGGGCGTGAACGCGATCCCCTGGACGAGGATCCCCGGCAGCGCGAACTGGAGGTAGTCGCGGCTCGAGCCAGCGATCGAGCCGCCGAACACGTACACGAACAGCACGAGGAACATCAGCGGCTGGATCGACATCTCCACGAGCTGCTCGGGGTTCGCCTTGATGTGGAGCAGGTTCCGCCGAGCGATCGTGAGCGTGTTCCGCAGCACGCCGACGTTGCCCGACGGAGACAGGGTCGCGGTGGTGGCGCTCATGAACGGCTCCTCTCGGTCTGCGTCTCCTCGGCGTCCCGTGCCTCCTCGGCCAGGTGGCCGGTGAGGGCGAGGAACACCTCGTCAAGGCTCGGGCGCCGCAGCGACAGGTCGTCGACGACGACGCCCTCCTCGTCGAGCCTCCGGGCGGACCGGCCCAGCGCCGAGCGGTCGGCGATCGTCACCGACACGAGCTGCCCGTCGCTGTAGGGTCGCTCCCCGTCGCCCGCGAACTCGGCGAAGATCCGCTCGACCGTCTCGAGGTCCGCGGGGTCGGCCGGCTGCGCCTGGAGCACCTGTCCGCCGACCCGGGTCTTGAGCTGCTGCGGGGTCCCGGCGGCGATCACGCGGCCGTGATCGATCACCACGATCTCGTCGGCCAGGCGGTCGGCCTCCTCCAGGTACTGCGTCGTGAGCAGCACGGTCGTCCCGTCGGCAACGAGCGCGCGGATCATCCCCCACAGCTCGAGCCGGCTCCGCGGGTCGAGGCCCGTGGTGGGCTCGTCCAGGTAGAGGGATCGCGGCCGCCCGACGAGGCTCGCGGCCAGGTCGAGCCGCCGGCGCATCCCGCCCGAGTAGGTCTTGACGAGCTTGCCGCCCGCCTCGGCCAGGTCGAACGACTCCAGCAGCTCGTCGGCCCGCCGGCGCGCCCCAGCGCCCGAGAGGCCGAGCAGCCGCCCGATCATGGACAGGTTCTCCCGGCCGGACAGCAGCTCGTCCACCGCGGTGTACTGGCCGGTGAGCCCGATCAGCCGCCGCACCTCGCCCGGCCGGCGGACCACGTCGTACCCGCCGACCGTCGCGCGTCCCGCGTCGGGGAGCAGCAGCGTGGACAGCACGCGGATCGCGGTGGTCTTGCCCGCCCCGTTCGGGCCGAGCAGGCCGAAGATCGTCCCCTCGCCAGCGACGAGGTCGATCCCGTCCAGCGCCCGGACCTTCCCGAAGCTCTTCACGAGGCCCTCGGCCTCGATCGCAGCCGTCATCGTGGTCCCCCTCCTCACTCGTCTTCCTGATCCGACGGGCCGGCCGGCCCGGACTCATCGCTCTCGGTGAACGCCGAGCGGGTGCCCATCATGCCAGGATGAAGTGGCCATCCTGTGACCGTTTTCCGCCTTACGATCGGGGCGATGAGGGCCGACCGGCTCGTCGCCGCCCTGCTCGTCCTCCAGTCTCGGGGACGCGTGACGGCCGCCGAGCTGGCCGAGGAGCTCGAGGTCTCCGAGCGGACGGCCCGACGCGACCTCGAAGCGCTCGCGATGGCCGGGATCCCCGTCTACTCGCAGCCGGGACGGGGCGGCGGGTGGTCGCTGCTCGGCGGCGCCCGCACCGACCTCAGCGGGCTCACCGCCGCCGAGGCGCGGACCCTGTTCCTCATCGCCGGGCCCTCGGCCCAGGCCACGCCGCAGATCAAGGCGGCCCTGCGGAAGCTGCTCCGTGCCCTGCCCGAGACCTTCCGGGCCGAAGCCGAGGCGGCGGCCTCCGCGATCGTGCTCGATCCCGCGCATTGGGATCGCGCCCACGTCGAGCCGCCGCCCTTCCTCGACGAGCTCCAGGGCGCGGTCGTCGATGGCGTCCAGGTCCGCCTGCGCTACGCCGGCCGCGAGCGGCCGGAGAGCGAGCGGATCGTGCACCCGCTCGGCCTGGTGGCCAAGGCCTCGGTCTGGTACCTGATCGCCGGAACCGACGAGGGCCTGCGCACGTTCCGCGTGAGCCGGGTCCGCGGCGTCGAGCGCATCGAGCAGCCGATCGAGCGTCCCGGGGGGTTCGATCTCGCCGAGACCTGGCGCTCGATCGTGGACCGGCTGGACGAGCGCCGAGCCGGGTTCCGCGCCCGGGTCCTCGCGAGCGGCGAGGCCGTCGGCTGGCTCCGGGGCACCTTCGGCCGGCGGGCGTCGGTGGGTGAGCCCGGGCCGGACGGACGGACCGAGGTCGAGGTCCGGGGGTGGTCCGCGCACGCCATCGCCTCCGAGCTCGCGCCCTTCGGCGACCTGATCGAGGTGGTCGGGCCCGAGGAGGTCCGCGCCGAGCTCGCGCGGATCGGCGCCGACCTGACCCGCATCTACGGGAAGGGCCACCACAGCCGATGAGTTGTCGTTCCCGGGACCGTCTGCTCAGGTAGCGAGTCCCCGCCTCACGGAAGGAGTGACCCGCATGCGTTCCACGGAGCTCGAGCGCCTCGTTCCGGATCTCCGCGCCTCACTGCGCGGCACCGTCATCGCGCCCGGCGATCCTGGGTACGACCGGGCGCGCACGCCGTTCTACGGCGGGTTCGACCGGCGGCCGGCGGCGATCGCCCGCGTCGCCGACGCCGACGATGTCGCGCGCGTGATCGCGACGGCTCGGGAGACCGGCCTCGAGCTCGCCGTGCGGAGCGGTGGCCACAGCCCGGCCGGCCACGGCGTGACCGACGGCGGCATCGTGCTCGACCTCGGCGACCTGGAGACCTTGGAGATCGACCCCGCGGAGCGCGTCGCGTGGGCCGGCGCCGGCCTGACCGCCCGGGCGTACACGGAGGCCGCGGCCGAGCTCGGGTTGGCGACCGGGTTCGGCGACACCGGCTCTGTCGGGATCGGCGGGATCACGTTGGCGGGCGGGATCGGCTTCCTGGTCCGCAAGCACGGGCCGACGATCGACTCCTTGCTGGCGGCCGACGTCGTGACCGCCGACGGCGAGCTCGTCCGCGCCGACGCGGAGTCGCACCCGGACCTGTTCTGGGCGATCCGCGGCGGCGGCGGGAACCTCGGCGTGGTCACGCGCTTCCGCTACCGGCTGCACGAGGTCGGGACGATCCTCGGCGGCATGCTGATGCTGCCGGCGTCGCCCGCCGCGATCGAGGCGTTCGTCGCAGAGGCCGAGGCGGCTCCCGATGAGCTGTCGACGATCGCGAACGTGATGCCGGCCCCACCGATGCCGTTCGTGCCAGCGAAGCATCACGGCAAGCCGGTGATCCTCGGGCTGCTCGCGTACGCGGGCGACGTGGACGGCGAGCGGGCCGTCGCGCCCTTCCGGGAGCTCGCCGAGCCGCTCGCCGACACGGTCCGCCCGATCCGGTACCCCGAGATCTTCCTCCCCGACGACGAGGAGTACCATCCGATCGCGGCCGGCCGGACGATGTTCTCCGACGGGATCGATCGGGCCGCGGCCGAGACGATCGTCGACGCGCTCCGGGCCTCAACGGCCGTGATGCGTGTCACGCAGATCCGGGCGCTCGGCGGCGCGATGGCCCGGGTACCGGCCGACGCGACGGCGTTCGCGCACCGCGGCCGTCGGCTGATGGTGAACGTGGCGGCGCTGGCCGAGTCGGTCGAGGACCTGGCCGAGCACGAGTCGTGGGTCGAGCAGACGGCGTCGGCGATCCACCGCGGCGAGCCCGGCGCGTACACGGGGTTCATGGGGCCGGGGAGCGACGGCGACCTCCGGCTCGCGTACCCGGGGTCGACGTGGGACCGGCTGGCCGAGATCAAGGCCCGATACGACCCCTCGAACCTGTTCCGGCTCAACCACAACGTCCCGCCCGCGGCCTGAGCGAAGGAGACCGTCCCCTCGGCCGACGAGGAGATGCGCGCGTCGCCGATGTGGCCGGCGATGACGGCGCTCGCCCACACCCTTCCGTACGACCTGCGCGTCATGGGTGACACGGTGCTCGGGGGATCCCTGCCCGCCGATCGCTGGTCGAAGGTCACGATCCCGACCGTGGTCATGTACCGCGGCGACAGCCCGGCGTGGCAGCGGAACGCGGTCCGGGCGCTCGCCGACGTGCTCTCGGATGCCCGGATCGGCGTGCTCGAGGGGCAGACGCACGGGTTCGCGCCCGAGGTGATGGCCCCGGTCCTCGAGGCCTTCCTGACCGCCTGAGGGGTCCGGCCCCTACGCCGGTCGGATGCTCTGGTTGCCGCGGAACAGGTTCGTGGGATCGTACCGGGCCTTCACCGCCGCGAGCGCCTCGTACTTCTCGGGGCCGTGGGCCTCGCGCACCCGGTCCTCGCCCTCGGCGCCCAGGAAGTTGACGTACGCCCGCGCGCTGCCGGCTCGATCTCGGCGAACAACGAGCGCGCCCATCCGACGTGCTCGGATGCCGCGTCCGCCTCCTCGGGGAGCCACACCGCGTTGACGTTCACGTCGAAGCCGGCGGCCCGGTGGGGGTACGCGCTGCCCCCCTCGGGCACGTCGGAGATCGCCCCGCCGAGCTGGAACACGATCGTGTAGGAGCGTGGCGAGGTCCTCCCCTCGGTGGCGTCGACGATCGCGCCGACCAGATCGGCGGAGACCTCGGCGACCTCCGACGACTTCCAGTAGTAGTGCCAGCCGGGCTGGACCGCCGCGTCGAACAGCCCCTGGAGCTCCACGAACGGCCGAGGGGCGCAGGCTCGACGAGCGGGCCGAGCGCCAGGATCGGCGCCAGGACGCGCTCCCCGACCTCGAGATCGCCGCACCAGCAACACCCCCACGACGAGCCCAGGGGTTCCGTGGAGCTCGTCCGGGACCCATGGCGCGGGCGGCGCCCCGCGGAAGTTCAGGATCGTCGTGAGCTCGCGGGGCGCCGCCTCGGACCACCCGCCGTAGACGTCCATGACCTCCTGCGTCCGGTCCAGCGGGAAGAGCATCGGTCCGGCCAGGACCGTCGGGCCGACCGGGTGCGCTCGGGACGTGAACGACGTCACGACGCCGAAGTTCCCTCCCCCGCCACGCAGCCCCCACAGGAGGTCGGGGTGCTCGTCCTCGCTCGCCCTGAGCATCGTGCCGTCGGCGAGCACCACGTCGGCCTCGATCAAGCTGTCGGCCGTCAGCCCGAACCGGCGCATCAGCCAGCCGATCCCGCCGCCGAGCGAGAGTCCCGCGATCCCCGTGTGCGTCACGATCCCCGCCGGGACCGCCCGCCCATGCGCCTGGTTGGCCGCGTCGAGCTCGCCGAGCAGGACCCCCGGGTCGACGCGCACCCGGCCGCACCCGCCTCGACCTCGATCCGCCGCATCGGCGAGAGGTCGATCACGAGACGGTCGTCGCACAGCGCGAGGCCCCCGACGCCGTGGCCGCCTCCGCGGACCGCGAGCGGGATGCCGTGGTCCGCGGCGGAACGGACCGCGGCCCGGACGTCCTCGACCCCGGCGCACCGCACGATCAGGGCGGGGCGACGGTCGATCGCCCCGTTCCAGAGAGCTCCGCCCGGTCAGATCAACCGACGCGTGTGATCACGACCTCGGCCACCGGGTCCGTCCAGCCGTGGGTCCCCGCGACCAGATCGGCGATACCGAGGATCCCCGGGTGGTGGTGGATG